>ENA-OWNT01000049-OWNT01000049.1-seawater-metagenome-genome-assembly--contig:-NODE-49-length-365958-cov-6.502770_pt1 | contig 365958 bp, 359 predicted proteins | sample MGYA00238136_ERZ651165 | MGnify/ENA primary metagenome ERZ651165 (study PRJEB26861, sample SAMN08777766) | seawater metagenome | isolation source: coastal seawater | place: USA: Florida | collected... | reverse complement strand
AGCTCATATTCTGATATTAAATATTTCCATTTCTCCTGATAATTCCTTGCTAAGGTCTTATCCTCTCTCTGATGTCGTATATATCCCTCCTTGACAATTCTATTCTAGCTCTTTTTTGTCAACGAATTAATAAACTTTTACACGGCATGACAGTGTTTTATACTGGCTGCTTTATACCCTTGTCATACCCGTTTTCTCTCCCATTGTCATGCCGGAATTTTGCTAGCAAAATATCCGGTATCCACCCTCATTCTCTACCTTGAGGATTCATGGATCCCGCACTAAATGCGGGATGACAGCGTTTTATACCTTACCCACTTTCTCCCCCTGTAATTCCCGCTTTAGGTCAGGAATCCATTAGTCTCCCAGGCAAGAAACGTAAGGTAAATATAGATTCCTGACCTAAAGCGGGAAGACAATAAAGAGACATGCAATGAGAGTAGCAAACACGCGAAATAATAGAGAAATCCAAACATTGATCTGCAGCTTAAAAGAGGCAAAATGTTATATAGAGATATCAAGCAGCTTGTAGATTTAAGCTATTTACATAACAAAAAAAGCTTCTATAGCAGGCCTGGCGACGACTTACTCTCCCGCACCATAAGGTGAAGTACCATCAGCGCTATGAGGTTTCACGTTCGAGTTCGGGATGGGATCGTGTGTTCCACTCATGCTATAACCACCAAGCCAGCTATAAAAGCTTAAATTGATTTTTTAAGATAATGAAGTCATAAACTAATGTACAAAATTAGCACTACACACTGCTAAGTATTGATCAGCAAAGCAAAACGATTGAGCTATTAGTACCAGTTAGCTAAATATGTTACCACACTTACACACCTGGCCTATCAACGTGATGGTCTTTCACGGCTCTAATAGGGAAGTCTAGTTTTGAGGTGGGTTTCCCGCTTAGATGCTTTCAGCGGTTATCCCTTCCGTACTTAGCTACCCAGCCATGCCGCGGGCGCGACAACTGGTCCACCAGGGGTACGTCCACCTCGGTCCTCTCGTACTAAAGGCAGATCCTCTCAAACTTCCAACACCCACGGCAGATAGAAACCGAACTGTCTCACGACGTTCTGAACCCAACTCACGTACCACTTTAATCGGCGAACAGCCGAACCCTTGGGACCTTCTCCAGCCCCAGGATGTGATGAGTCGACATCGAGGTGCCAAACGATTTCGTCGATATGGACTCTTGGAAATCATCAGCCTGTTATCCCCGGAGTACCTTTTATCCGTTGAGCGATGGCCCTTCCACACGGGACCACCGGATCACTATGACCGACTTTCGTCTCTGCTCGTCTTGTCAGACTCGCAGTCAGGCTAGCTTATGCCATTGCACTCTAACAGTTGATTTCCGACCAACCTGAGCTAACCTTCGCGCGCCTCCGTTACTTTTTGGGAGGCGACCGCCCCAGTCAAACTACCCACCATGCATTGTCTCCGACCCGGATTCACGGACCTAGGTTAGATATCAAGAATCAAAAGGGTGGTATCTCAAGGGTGACTCCACCCTAGCTGACGCTAAGGCTTCAAAGTCTCCCACCTATCCTGCACATTTGATTCCTAATACCAGTGCAAAGCTGTAGTAAAGGTTCACGGGGTCTTTTCGTCTAACCGCGGGAACTCCGCATCTTCACGGAGAATTCAATTTCGCTGAGTCGATACTGGAGACAGTGGGGAAGTCGTTACGCCATTCGTGCGGGTCGGAACTTACCCGACAAGGAATTTCGCTACCTTAGGACCGTCATAGTTACGGCCGCCGTTCACTGGGACTTCAATTCAGAGCTTGCACTCCTCCTCTTAATCTTCCAGCACTGGGCAGGCGTCAGACCCTATACTTCGTCTATTGACTTTGCAGAGCCCTGTGTTTTTGATAAACAGTCGCTACCCCCTAGCTTGTGCCACCTATTTCTGGTTGCCCAAAAACAGGTCATCCTTCTCCCGAAGTTACAGATGTAATTTGCCTAGTTCCTTCAGCATCGTTTTCTCAAACGCCTTGGTATACTCTACCAGTCCACCAGTGTCGGTTTCGGGTACGGTCTATATTGAAACCTATAACAGAAACTAATTAAGCTACTGTTATAGGTTTCAACGAGAAGGTGTTATTTCCTGGAAGATATTCACTGCAAGCACAATCCAATAAGCACTTACAATTTACTATCTCCGTCACATCCTTCAGGTTCAGGAATATTAACCTGATTCCCATCGACTACGCCTTTCAGCCTCGCCTTAGGGGCCGACTTACCCTGCGCAGATTAACTTTACGCAGGAACCCTTGGACTTTCGGCGAGAATGTCTCTCACATTCTTTTACGCTACTTATGTCAGCATTCTCACTTCTGATATCTCCAGCAAGCCTCACGACTCACCTTCACAGACTTACAGAACGCTCCGCTACCACTTATATCTTATGATATAAATCCGCATCTTCGGTACGTAGCTTTAGCCCCGTTACATTTTAGGCGCAAGAAAACTTATTTAGACTAGTGAGCTATTACGCTTTCTTTAAAGGATGGCTGCTTCTAAGCCAACCTCCTAGTTGTTTTGGTCTTCTCACATCCTTTCACACTTAGCTACGATTTTGGGACCTTAGATGGCGGTCTGGGCTCTTTCCCTTTCGACCAAGGACCTTAGCACCCATGGTCTGTCTGCCGGACTATACTCACTGGCATTCGGAGTTTGATTGAGTTTGGTAAGTCTGTGGGACCCCCTAGCTCATTCAGTGCTCTACCTCCAGTGGTAAACATCCGACGCTCTACCTAAATAGATTTCGCGGAGAACCAGCTATATCCGAGTTTGATTGGCCTTTCACCCCTAACCACAGCTCATCCCCTGTTATTGCAACAACAGTGGGTTCGGCCCTTCAGCGGATTTTACTCCACCTTCAGCCTGGCCATGGCTAGATCACCCGGTTTCGGGTCTAATTCACCAAACTATATCGCCCAATTAAGACTCGCTTTCGCTTCGCCTACACCTAACGGCTTAAGCTTGCTTGGTAAACTAACTCGCTGACCCATTATACAAAAGGTACGCCGTCACGGAACAAGTCCGCTCCGACTGCTTGTAAGCATTCGATTTCAGATACTATTTCACTCCCCTCGTCGGGGTACTTTTCACCTTTCCCTCACGGTACTAGTTCACTATCGGTCGTTAGAGAGTACTTAGGCTTGGAGGGTGGTCCCCCCATGTTCAAACAGGATTTCACGTGTCCCGCCTTACTCGAGGACCTATAAGCTTTTTACCTATACGGGGCTATCACCCTTTATTGCCAACCTTTCCATGTTGTTCTAGTTATTACCTATAGGCCACTGGCCTGGTCCGCGTTCGCTCGCCACTACTAGCGGAGTCTCGGTTGATGTCCTTTCCTCCAGCTACTTAGATATTTCAGTTCACTGGGTTTGCTTCGCATAACTATGTATTCATTATACGATACCTGCAAGCAGGTGGGTTTCCCCATTCAGAAATCTTCGGATCACAGTTTATTCGCAACTCCCCGAAGCTTATCGCAGCGTATTACGTCTTTCATCGCCTTCTAACGCCAAGGCATCCATCAAATGCTCTTAATTTATTTACTTTAATTTGAGATCAAACTTAGCTGTATGCAGAACTAATCTTGCACAACTTTATTTGTCATTCGTATCTACTCATCGATTAGCATAATCACTTATTGCGGCTATTGACGGTAAGACCCCATTCAGATATCCGCAGCAATTACGCACGCGATGTTGTAAATTTATGTTTATAACTTCATTAACTTGTCAAACAGCTTGTGAATCTCTTTCGAGAGCCACAAATGTGCAGATCTTTATATAAGAGTTAAAACAGCATGTCAAGGGCTATTTTTTGAAAAAAACGAAAAAACACAATAAAACCTATATTAACCCGAATTGCAGGCAAATACTTAAGCTATATCTTTTCTGCTGAATCTAGTGTAGGGATCCTTAGGTCAAATCCCTGATATTTTGCATATTCAGCAAGCAGCGCTTGCCAATATAATTCTAAATGAGATGGCGTAAACTCACTTTTCACCACATTACTAGCATTTTCGGCAATTTTTTGTGCCTTCTTATCATTTGACAGGATCCATTTGATTTTTTCCATCAAATCAGACATATCATATTCTATATCTATAAAATGCTCTCCATCCTTAAAGAGAGAATGAAACCACTTCATATTTGTAGTTTTCTGCCTTAGCAATACAGAGTTGCTTAATAATCTCCATAATTCTGAGGAGAGGGTCTGTACGCTCCCCTCAACGGAAATCTGCATCTTATACTTCACATGATCCGATTGGGAGACCGCCATCGCTATAGGGTATAAGGAAGAAATCTCATCCACTACATCCTTATTTCTTTGAGAGAGAAGGGTAAATTTTGCGTCCAAAAGTGCTGGATATTCTGATGAGGTTTCGACAATTTTTACCCTTGGAAAATCCTGCCAATTATCCCTTCTATATATACCACCCGTTGAACTACCTCGCCAAAAAGCCCTTTCTATTTTTTCGTCCCAAGGATATTTAGTGTTAGCGTCCAAGATTTCTCCAAAAAGCCTTGGCCATTCGCTGATGATATAATAATCTGGGGCCAATATTAAGTACTTGCCTTTGGGGTCTTCATACTTTTTGACAGGAACGATGAGGGGTACCTTTGGAGTAAAGTCATCTGCTAAGTTTAAATCATCACCAATGGACAGGATAAATTCCACATTAGTCCCTATCTTCCCTTCAGAAACAAGCCCCTTAAAGAATTCAAGATAGGTATTGTAAGCCTCCACCACGCCAGAGTCAGATTTGCTTAAACTTTTGAAATCCGAATAAATGCTGCCATCAATAATTTGAAACCTAGTAATAGAATTTGAAGGGTCTTTTTGCAAAATATTGTAGGTATGGTTTATATCTTCTCTAGAGAAATGCCCCCCTTTAAAAGTTGAAAATTCTTCTTCTATCTGCTCATTCGCCCAAGAGCTCAGCGTTGTCTTTTGATCATAATAATCAACCTCTCCAGCAATATTAAAGAGAATAAAAGAAACTAGAAGTACTGCTAAAAGAAGGTATAGGATTCTCACAACTTAACTCTCCAAGCTCAGCTTAGAAGCAAATTCAGACCATTCCCTCTTAGTTAAACCGCTATTTTCTGCATCGACCTTCTCACCTTTAAGCATTTTTTTCAAACTTTCTATTTCTTTACGTGAAAAATTCATACCATTCATTCGATATTCTTCAAAAGCATTCGACGCAAAAGGAACCCACTTCCTTACTATATCAAGCATAACATCTGCATAAGCTCTAATTTCGTACTGAGCATGAGGATCAGCCCTGAGCGCTATAAAATGCAAAAGATTATGTAGATTTATTTTCCAATACCATTCCGTATAATAATTGAGCGTTAGGTTCATTCTAGCAAGCTCCCTTGTCAATCCAGAAGCATTTTCATCTATAATATTACCCCCTTCATCCTCATTCATCATAGATATGTAATGATCGTAGCAATTTATAGCATCAGATTTTAGAATGTTTAAGACCTTGCTAGCCTCCGCTTCAGGCAATGCTTCATCTTCCCTTCCTTGGTTATTGGTCTTCGATTGCACGGCGAGATGCTCCCTTTCTGGAAGATAAAATTCATTCCCTAATATTGAATAACGAGCAGAATATTCGTTCACACTTGCAGTTCTGTGTCTTATCCATTGCCTTGCAACAAAGATTGGTAATTTTATATGAAATTTGATATCACACATCTCGAATGGAGTTGTGTGCCTATGGCGCATCAGGTAATTGATAAGCCCTTGATCCTTATTAATTGCTTTAGTGCCCTTGCCATAAGACACTCTGGCAGCTTGCACTATTGCCGAATCATCCCCCATATAGTCTATGACTCGTATAAAACCATGATCTAGAACCTTTAAAGGCTTATATATAATATCCTCTAAAGAATCGACACAAGGCCTCTTAGTAGTATTTTTTTGAGCTAAAACTTCTGATAATTCTTCGTCTTTCTGAGACATGCACGCACCCCGTAATTTAAATTAGATTGATAATAACACCTTATTTTGTGCAGCAAACAACTTTGTCATAGAGTCCTTTGCTATTTTATACATTTCTTGGAATAATGCATCACCACAAACGGCCCCTTCGGCTGAAACCTGAATTTCAGCAACCCCTCCATCTGCAGTAAATACAAAGTTACCATCCATTTCTGCAGTTGAATCCTCTGCATAATCCAAGTCAAGTACTGCTTGCCCCTTATATATGCCAGCAGAAATAGCCGCTATAGCGCTTTTGATTGGATTGTCATGCACAAGCCTTCGGTCAATCAATTGCCTCATAGCCAAATGCAAGGCAACATAACCACCTGTTATGGAAGCAGTTCTAGTACCCCCATCGGCATTGATCACATCACAATCGATAATTATCTGCCTTTCACCAAGTTTATGCAGATCCACCACAGACCGCAATGTCCTGCCTATCAATCTCTGTATCTCCTGGGTTCTACCGCCCTGCTTCCCTGCTGCAGCCTCTCTTCTAACCCTCTGCCCAGAACAAGAGGGGAGCATGCCATATTCCGCAGTCACCCAGCCTCCTTGGCCTTTGTTTCTAAGAAAAGGCGGCAGAGTTTCCTCTATAGTTGCGCTACAAAGAACATGTGTATTGCCTATTTTAATAAGGCAAGCATTGGGATTATTCACAAGAACATTTGTTTGAATCTCTATAGGTCTCAATTCGTTATTTTTTCTTTTTGATGGTCTCATAGTTCAAAATTAGCATCTTTAGGTGCTTATGAGCATATCTCCCTACAGGAAAAAAATAAATAGAAATTTTATAAAAAAGCGGCTATTTTCGCTTGAAACAATTTCATCAATTTTACAAAATGACCTTTGCTAGAGACCATTACAAATCATATATCTTACTTTCGTTACTCTTGCTCTTTCTTATTATTGCAGGCAAAGTAGAAATATTGGCATCTATAGTCATTTTATTTTACTGGACCAATATAAAAATATTCACATTTGCAGAAAATAAGGTCCTAAGATCTGTGGCATTTATTTTTACAACAATAATATCTTATGGGTTAATTAGCCATAAGATACCTGGCTTCAATAATATCTTATATTTCGACAATATATCATTAAGTGAGTTCTCTGCGCCTTATTCATCATATATCAATTTTGATAAGCCCTTCCTTGCACTATTACTAATATATCATTACAAAAAACGTAAATTATACGAAACTAAATTTGCTGCTGCTTTTATATATGGCATATTGCTGGCGATAGTGGCTGCTTCTATTTTAGCCTTTATGTCCGTATATTTTCGCTTTATAGCTCTAGACCCTAAAATTCCCACTATATTGCCAAGATGGGTGATGATGAATATCATTACAGTTGTAGCAGAAGAAGCTCTATTTCGAGGATTTCTACAACATTCCCTACTATGTGGCCTAAAAAAGTTAAAGCTCCCCGTGAGTATAAGTGCTGCAATATCTTTGGCTATGATTAGCATCTTGTTTGGGTTACTGCATTTCCAGGGAGGGCAAGTTTACATGTTAATCAGCGGAATAGCAGGCTTATTCTACGGATATGCCTTATTCAAAACAGGTACTATTGAATCTAGTATAATAGTACATTTCGTTGTTAACTTATCTCATATATTGTTGTTTACTTACCCTTCTGCAGCATAACCATCTGGCGCGGCAGATCACCAAACAATTTTTCCTTGATTATTTTAATAATTTAGTGCATATTCTCTCTATCTTTGAGTAAGGGCGATTAGCTCAGTTGGTAGAGCACCTCGTTTACACCGAGGTGGTCGGCAGTTCGAGTCTGTCATCGCCCACCATTTCTAACCGATATCTAGCTAATATGAAAACACAGCAATCAGAAGAAAATCTATTTTTGACCTGGAAGATACGAGTTATATGCTTTTACGTATTTGTCTCATTGTTGAGTTTGTTTTTTTTGTTTCCATTACTTATTACGACTACTCTTGGCTTAAGCTTTAAGATGCGCTACCTGGTAGGGAAAGCTTATGCATGGAGCTTTATCAAAATCACAAAGTGGGTATGTGGTATTGATTATAAAGTAGATTGGGAAATAGAAATGCCTAAAGGCCCTTGCGTGATATTAGCAAACCATCAATCCTTCTGGGACAACGTAATTATGCCAGTTATATTTCCTATGCAAAGCTGGGTGATTAAAAAAGAGCTCTACAAAATTCCTTTCTTTGGCATTGGCCTTAGAATGATGGAGCCTATTGCAGTAGATAGAAGCGACAATATATCAGTGAGTCAAATTCTAAACATGGGCAGCGAAAAGCTTAATGACGGTTTGTGTGTTGTAATGTTCCCTGAAGCTACAAGATTAAAGCCCGGAATAAGGAGAAAGATGAAGCCTAGTGGGGCCAAACTTGCACAAATCAGCAATGTACCCATAGTTTTAATGGCGCATAATGCTGGAATATTTTGGCCGAAAGGATTCTGGGTAAAAAAACCTGGAACAGTAGAAGTAAAAGTTGGTAAAATTCTACAAGTTGGCCCTAACGACGATGTAAGGCAGGTCACCCAACAAATAGAGGATTGGATAAATACCGAGAAGGACAAGCTCTCTGGACACTAAATATAGGAGTTTATATGTTGCCACTAGAATTCGTATATATCGACCAAGTACATCCCGACATAAGATTTGATATAAGATATTTCTCTAAGCTCAATTTTACTGGTGAAATCATAGATGGTTATTGCGTTAATAGGTCTATAATGACTAAAGCAGCAGCTAATGCTATAGCCAAGGTGCAAGAAATTGTTGCTAAAAATGGGTTAGATTTAGTGATATATGATTCATATAGGCCTATCAAGGCAGTAGAGCATTTTTTCCGCTGGTCTCAAAGCGCGTCAGATGATTCTAATGTTAAAGAGAATTTTTACCCACATATTCAAAAATCTAACGCTTTTGAACTAGGTTATATAGGAAGACAATCCTCGCATTCCAGGGGAAGTACTATTGACCTTTCCTTGATTGAAAAATCCTCTGCACTCAAGGCACATAAAGACATCACGCCTTCAAAAAGACTTTTACCAGATGGCAGAATTATCCATTTTCTTGATGATGGCACATTAGATATGGGCAGCCACTTTGATCTATTCGATAAAGCATCATGGCACCAAGATTCCATTTTCTCAGGTGAATATTTGGAAAGGAGAACTTTTTTAAGAAAAATTATGATGGAAAATGGCTTTGATGATTATAGGAAAGAATGGTGGCATTATTGCCTGATAGATGAGCCTTTCCCAGATAAAAGATTTGATTTTGATGTAATATAAAATACATGAAACTCCGATGCTTGCAACAAAGATGCGATAAAAAAGCCACAGTGCTATTTTGGCACCTCATCAACTCCCCCATCATTGTATGGGTTACACTTAAGCACTCTTTTTACTGATAAGAAAATACCTTTAATAGCGCCATGCTTATTAATTGCCTCTATTGCATATGCAGAGCAGGTTGGCGTATATATACAATTTCTTCCTAACCAAGGCGACAAAAGGATCTGATAAAGCCTTACCATGCATATCAAAGAGCTTTTTAGAAGAATATTGAGGAAGCGCATAATGCTTGTTAAGTACATACTAATATCCAAATTATTACTAAAGTAAAAAAATAAACCCCATAAATATTAAAAATAGTTGTCTGCGTTAAAAATAAATCTTACAATAGGATTAACACGATATATATTTATTAATATTTTATTTGAGGCGAAGGCCATGCTGTCAAAATCACTAGAATCTACTTTAAATAAAGCCCTTACAATTGCAAGCAATTATAAGCATGAATATGCCACTTTTGAACACTTACTTCTTGCATTGCTCGAAGATGTAGAAGCTTGCAAGGTATTCCAGAAATATAATATTAATTTAATGTCAATTTACAACCAAATTGATCATTTTTTAAGATATGATTTAAAGACTCTTATAAACGAACATGCGAATAACGCCAAACCAACCGCTGGTTTTCAAAGAGTGCTACATAGAGCAGCAATTCATGGGCACGCAACTGGATATGGTTATATCACAGGTTCACATATTTTGGCTGAGTTATTTTTTGAGGCAAATACCTATGCTGTGCATTGCCTAAAGGAGCATGGGATTACAAGAACGGATGTAATCAATTATTTAACACATAATTCCTTTAACTTAGAAAATGACAGCAAGGATAAGATAAAAAATTATGATGCAATACTAAAACTAGGAGATCAGAAAGAGGGAAAAGCTAAAGAAGAAAGTCTTAAGAAAGATAATATTCCTCCCACTACTCCAAGTGATGCTAATCCAAACACTGCTCCATCTAGTCCCGGTAGCGGGCTTGCTGCAATAGCCTCTAGTCCTAGCAATAACGGGGATATATTGGCAACTCATTGTATCAATCTAAATGAAGTAGCTAAATCAGGTAAAATTGATAATTTAGTTGGAAGACAAGTAGAAATTCAGAGAACTATCGAAATATTATGCAGGCGCCAAAAGAATAATGTTATTCTGGTCGGAGAGCCAGGAGTGGGCAAAACAGCTATTGCTGAAGGGCTTGCTGATAGGATTGTGAAGAAGGATGTGCCTGAAGTGCTCAAGGAAGCTGTAATTTATGCTCTTGATATAGGGAGCCTAGTTTCGGGCACAAGATATAGAGGGGATTTTGAGGAAAGAATAAAGGCTATTATTGCCGAGCTCAAAGAAAAGCCCAATGCAGTTTTATTCATAGATGAGATCCATAATATCATTGGCGCAGGCTCTACAACAACTGGGTCTCTAGATGCTAGCAACCTGCTTAAACCCGCTCTGGCTCGAGGGGATTTAAGATGTATAGGAGCTACAACTTTCAAAGAATTTCATAAGCATTTTGAAAAAGATGCCGCTTTGGTCCGAAGATTCCAAAAAGTGGCCGTGCAAGCTCCATCTGTAGAAGAGACTATTTCAATCCTCAAAGGGCTCAAGGAATATTACGAAGAACACCATAACGTAACATACGATGATACGGCGCTTGAAGCAGCTGTACATCTTTCGGAAAGATATATTACAGACAGGCACCTGCCAGACAAAGCTATCGATTTAGTTGATGAAGCGGGCTCACGCAAAAAGATCGATGATCCTAAAGATAGAAAAGTTACTGCAAGAGATATGGAGATAATAGTTGCAAATATTGCCCATATCCCCTCTAGTGTTATTGCGACAGATGAAGCTACAAAGCTGCAAAATTTAGAGAAAAACCTAAAATCCACAGTTTTTGGCCAGGATCATGCCATCGAGAAGCTATGTTCCAGTATCAAGCTGGCTAGGGCTGGCCTTAGAAGAGGTACAAAGCCTATGGGATCTTATATTTTTGCGGGACCCACTGGAGTAGGAAAAACTGAATTAGCCAAGCAAATTGCTAATTTCTGCAATATGCAATTGATAAGGTTTGATATGTCTGAATATTCAGAATCTCATACTGTATCCAGGCTGATAGGGACCCCTCCAGGATATGTTGGCTTTGACCAAGGGGGGTTATTAACCGAAGACGTCGACAAGAACGCTTATTCTGTAGTTTTACTTGATGAAATTGAAAAGGCCAACCCAGATATTTTTAATCTTTTGCTGCAAATAATGGATCACGGTAAGTTAACTGACTCAACTGGTAAAAGCGTAAACTTTATGCATACCATTATCATCATGACAACAAATTGTGGTGCAGATCAAATGTCAAAATCCTCTTTGGGATTTGGTAAAACTGAGGAGGATGATAGTTTAGCGGTTAAAGGTGTGCTAGATAAAATGTTTAGCCCAGAATTTAGAAGTAGGCTTGATGAAATCGTTATATTTAATAATGTTGGATCAAAAGAAGTTTCTAGTATTGTGAGTAAGTCATTAGATGAATTAGCCACACAATTAGCTAAGAAAAATGTATCTCTTGTTGCAGAAAATTCTGTCAAAAAATATCTGGCAGAAAAATGTATACAATCTGATAATGGCGCCAGAATTCTCGACAGAATAATAGATACAGAAGTAAAACAAAAAATTGCAGAAGCGGTGCTTTTCGGGAAGCTTAAAAAAGGCGGTAGTGTTATTGTAAGCTATGTAAATGGGGAAGTGCTATTTAAGTTTAATGAAGACAAAAAAACCAACCTTGTAGTAAATGCGTAGGAGTTTAAGCTCTAAGATATGCTACAATCTTGCGAGTGACATTTTTAGACAGTAGAATGGTTCCTTTCATTACTAGATTCTGAAAATATGAAATTTGAAATCAATATACAAACCTTAGATGAAACATCAAATTTAGCAAAACAAATTGCTACCCAAATTAAAGAGGGGGATATAGTATGCCTCAAAGGTGATCTAGGAGCCGGAAAAACATATTTTGCAGGTAAGTTAATTCAAGAACTGCTGAATATAAATACCCCTATTACTAGCCCAACCTTCCAGCTTCTTCAAACTTATGAGAATATTCATCATTACGACTTATATAGACTTAAATCCCCAGATGAAGCATATGAATTAGGTATTGAAGATTCCTTAGATGGCACAAAAATAGTCATCATAGAATGGCCTGAAATTATCAGGCACATACTCCCCAAAGCAATCATTGATATAGAAATTATTATCGAAGGTAATGTGCGGAAATATTTCATAGAAGATCGTGTAGGCAGACTAGATTTGTGATAAATTATAAGAAAATTCCCCTTATACAATTATTAATATATTCTTCTTTGTTGCTAGGAAGTTCTGCAATATTTATTGAAAGCAGCTTACTCTCAGCGGCGCAATTTCACCTGCTATTTATTATTCTCCCGATTTTAACATTCATATCCTTCTTGGAAGAAAAGATAGCAGATTTTGATGCTAAATATTTTTTCAGCTTCTTATCCAAAGGTTGTGTTGCTGGTTATATATTGATTCTAATAGCCTTAGTTTTTTCTACAAAGAGCAGCATTTATAATTTACCCCTCCCTATAATAGAGAATCTCTGGTTTTTACTAGGCTTCAGTATGTTTATCGTCTGTAGCTTCATAGCCTTTTTAGCCTTTGCTCCAAACTTAGTTAAGTTACCGATTATCTTCGCTTCTGCAAGCATAGTAATTTCATATGGTAAAATAGATTCCGAAATCACTTACCCAATCGACATGGTCAGTTTTTACGAAATGGTTTTTTTATATTCTAATGCTTTTTTAAATTTATTATTTGTCTCTTTGTCATATATTCTCTTAGCCAATATAGTTAGGACAGAGGTAAAGCAAATCTTTACATTATTAATGCATGTAGCATGTGTTTATCTAATATTTGCACAATTCCAACACAATATTGATTCTGTAGAATATTTTGCTCCCGTAAACATGAATTTAAAATATATCAGATTAATCTTGGTACTCATTGCCTCTATTCATTTATTTGGGCATGCTATAAGATATTATCCGGCCATGCTCAGCTTAATCTTAATGGTAACATCCAGCGCAAGTGAGGGGCTTGCTTTTGAGCAATTGCCTTATATGCATGGTCAAAGCCTATTTGGCTATTGCGTCTTGCTATCATTAATGTCTTACATTGCTTATAAGCATTTTCCTCAAAAGTCTTATATGATGCAAATTGCAAAAATACAGGTTATAATATTCTTTACTGGCAGCATTTCAATGGTAGTTGGCATGCAAGCAGATTGGGGTAGAATATTTGCTGCTATTTCTGGAATAATGTTTGCAATAATTTGTTTTACAAATATTATCATTGAGCTAAAGAACGGCAAGTTAAGAAGATGAGATTATCAGAATATTTTATACCTGTACTTAAAGAAAAACCAACTGAAGCGCAAGTAACTTCGCATTCGCTAATGATGCGCGCAGGCATGGTAAGGCAATTAGCATCTGGAATATATTCCTGGCTACCATTAGGCTTCAAAGTGCTTGAAAACGTCAAAAATATCGTAAGAAAACATATGGATGAAGCGGGATGCATTGAACTGCTGATGCCCTGCCTTCAATCATCCGAATTATGGAAAAAATCTGGTAGGTATGAAGCATATGGAAGCGAGACAATGCGGATTACAGATAGGCATGATAATGAGCTACTTTTAGGCCCTACTGCAGAAGAAGTTATCGCTAGCATTTTACAAGAAACTATACAATCTTATAGGGATGTACCTAAATGTTTTTACAATATACAGCTCAAATTTAGGGACGAAATAAGGCCAAGATTTGGGGTCATGAGAAGCAGGGAATTTCTCATGAAAGATGCCTATTCTTTTGATATAGACAAAGAGCATGCTATAGAAACATATAATAAAATGTATATAGCCTATATTAGGGCTTTTAGAGAAATGGGAGTGAGGGTCATCCCGCTCAATGCAGATAATGGTGTAATCGGCGGGTCATTAAGCCACGAATTCCATATAATTGCAGATACTGGGGAAAGTGCTATATATTATGATAATAGGTTTGACGTTATTGCAGAAGATACCGATATCAATCTCCATTTGATGCAATCCTTATATGCTGCAGCAGATGATGAGCATAAACCAGATGAATGTCCTATTCCTGAAGAAAATCTAGTATCAAATAGGGGAATCGAAGTAGGGCATATATTTTACTTTGGCAGCAAATATTCTAAGGCCATGGGAGTCTCCGTTAATAATGACAAAGGTGAAGAAGTGCCTCTTGAGATGGGCTCATATGGCATAGGCATCTCTAGAACTGTCGCGGGCATTATTGAAGCACATCACGACGAAAAAGGAATTGTCTGGCCTGAGTCAGTTGCTCCGTTCAAAGCATCTATCGTCAACCTAGTACCAAAAAGTATAGAATGCAGGTCCATTGCTGAAAAAGCATATGCAATGTTTGCTGAAAAGAAAGTAGATGTATTATATGACGATACTGATGAAAGAGCAGGTCACAAATTTGCGACTCATGACCTTATAGGTATTCCATGGCAAATTATTATAGGTTCTAAAAAAGCTGGAGCGGGTCTTGTCGAGTTAAAGCATAGGAAAACTGGTGAGACAGAAGATTTGCCAGTGGATATGGCGGTTGCAAAGATATTGGGTCAGTTAAATGTGCTTTAAATTTTCAAGGAAAGTGGCATTTAGGTATTTTTTTGCAAAGAAAAATGAGTTTCTAGTTTCATTTATTTCTAAATTTTCTCTCATTGGTGTCACTATTGGAGTTGCTGCATTAATTGTAGTTATGGCCGTGATGAATGGATTTAGAGAAGAATTATCTAAAAATATTATCGGACTTAATAGCGATATAACAATTTCGCCTCTTGGAAGGCATATAGAATCCCCTGAATCTCTAATTCAAAAAATAAATGAGCATAGCTTTGTTCAAGATGTTACCCCACTTGCATCTGGCCAAGGGCTTGCAATATCTGATAGAAATTCTGTAGGAATTATTATTAAGGGACTGACCCTCTCTGATATCAATAAAAAAAAGCAAATAACAAACAACATAATGCATGGTAACATTACATCCCTTGCAGATAGAAATAACATAGCTGTTGGGTCTGAACTTGCCGCAAATTTGGGCATAAGTGTTGGAGATAAAATTAAACTAATCTCAGCACAGATGATATCTACAGCTTTTGGCTCTATACCTAGGACAAAAACCTATAATATATCCGCTATTTTTACATCTGGGCTCTATGATTTTGATATGGCAACAATTATCATGAACCAACAAGCAGCTAAAGCTTTCTTGTCTTTAAAAGATATCAATCTCATTGAAGTTACAACTAATAACCCAGATAATGCATCTCTCTACCAATTAACTCTGTATAAGACACTGGATGGAAGGGCAAGTATTACTAATTGGCAACTTCAATTTGGGCAGTTTTTTCATGCGTTAAAAGTAGAGAGAATTACGATGATGACTATTCTCTCTTTGATAATATTAGTAGCTGCATTTAATATAATATCGAGCCTATTTATTTTAGTTAAAGACAAATCTCATGATATAGCTATTCTAAAAACAATGGGGGCATCTAAGACAGATATAATGATTATTTTTATGATTAATGGGCTTATGATAGGCTTCATAGGTACTTTTTTAGGAATAGTACTGGGGCTTGGATTTGCTTATAATATTGATGCTATAAGGCAATTTTTGGAAAAAATCACCGGAGTGCATTTCTTTGAAGCGGCCTTGTATTTTCTATATAATTTACCAGTCAAAGTAGAGCCTTCTTATGTGATCATGACTAGCTTGATCTCTTTAGCATTATGCTTAATCGCGACAATTTACCCTTCCTATAGAGCGGCAAATATGGATCCCGTAGAGGCTATGAGATATGAATAAAAAAGCGCCTATTTTAGAACTTCAAAATATCTCTAAAGATTATAAGCAGCCTACTAATGTTGTTGAAGTCCTAAAGGATTTTTCTTTGCAATTATTCAAAGGTGAGATAATAGCAATTGTAGGGGCCTCGGGGAGCGGAAAATCAACCCTGCTACATATTGCTGGCCTGCTCGATAGTGAATATACTGGTAAAGTACTTATAGAAGGGAAGGAAGTGAAAAAAAGCGAGGCAATTCGTACAAAATTTAGGCGCAATGAAATAGGCTTTATATACCAATATCATCACTTGCTTAAAGATTTTTCTGCTAGAGAAAATGTAGCTATGCCTAGGCTTATCGCAAATCAGAATTATGATAAAGCTTTAGAAGATGCTGATGTTTTACTCAAAGAATTTGATCTAGATAAAAGGAGCTTTAATTTTCCAGGAGAATTATCAGGTGGTCAGCAGCAAAGAGTAGCCGTTGCAAGAGCTCTTATCAATAATCCTAAAATTATTTTAGCTGATGAGCCAACTGGTAACCTTGATTCTAACTCTGCAAAAAAAGTAATCGATATAATCTCAAAAAGTGTAAAGGCCAAAAATATTGGCGCAATAATCGTCACTCATAATGAGAAAATCGCTAAGCTTGCTGATAGAATAATAACCTTACAAAATTAAAAGATTTCTTGAATCTTTTTTTCTCTAAGCTTTTCCCAGCCAGCTTTTTCTATAGAATAATTTATAAATTGCATAATATGTGGGTATAGATATGAATCCTCGATCCAGACAGGCATATGTGAGCTGTCATTAGGTAATAAATCTTGCATATCTTCTGCATCTTCATAAGATTTAGAGGCTAATATAATTATTATTACAAAAATCATTACTGACAAAATAGCACCTTTAACAGCTCCTGTAAGTAATCCCAAAAACTTATCTACAAAGCCAAAATTGATGTCGCCTGCTGCCTTCTTAAAAACTTTAGATATAGCTCCACAGAAAATTGCTGACATTATGTATGCAAAAGATATTGCTAGCAAGGTTGTAAAAATTTCATTTTCAACATACTTAGCTATCAATTCACCAAATGATGGATATATTAAGTAAGTTAGTAGTAGCGATAATACTAAAAAAGTAGTGCTGATAAGTATTTTTAAAAACCCAGACTTAAAGCCTAACAAGGTGGCAAAAATTATTGGAAGAATAAATAGAATATCAACTATGTTTATCTGCATATATTTATCACCATATTTTCTGAAATTACTGCGTCCATTTTTTTATCATGAGGTTCATCAGGAATATATTCTAGCAAATTAGTAGATATTCCTACTTTGTAAGCATCATTATCTGCAAAATATTTGTCATAATGGCCTTTTCCCCTACCAAGCCTATACCCTCTCAAATCAAGAGCAACAGATGGTACAAATATTAAATCTGGATATACAATTTCATCCGACTTAGGTTCTGAAAATTGAGAATATTCATTATTCTTTTGTAGGGGGGATGTGAGATAATATCTCACAAAACTTATTCTATCATTTTCTATTTTAGGTGCAGCAAACTTAGCATCTGGAAATCTGATTAGCAAGGAGCTTATATCCGCCTCTGAAGCTAATGCTAAGTAAATTCCTATAATGTCGGGGTTCCTTTTTGATATAATGTTTTCTGCTTCACTAATCATGCTACCCGCTTGCCTATCCGCAATTGATGCATCTGTATATTTTTTTCTTAAACTAACTTTATCATTCATGTGATTGATTTTTAAGCTTCTTGATCATATTTTTTGCAGCATTTTTCTCTGCGCTTTTTATGTTGTTACCTACACCATATTCTATTAGACCATCATTTGCTTTAACAGATACAGTATAAGTTGGCGCATGCATTTCACCCTCTTTTTTTATAACTTCATAATGCGGGAGTTTCATATTGAGGTCCTGCATCATCTCCTGCAATGTACTTTTGGGGTTAGCCTGAACTCCTACTTCTGGATCTACTTTCCCCCAAATATTTTGAACAACCTTTTCAGCGGCTGCAAATCCGCCATCAAGAAATATTGCCCCTATTATTGCCTCTAACACATTCTCTAAATTATTAGGGTTGCTCCTTCCACCAGATGCTTCTTCTCCAAAGGCCATTATAATATACTTCCCTATCTCAAGCTCTTGCGCCTTTTGTACCATATATTCTTTGGAGATCAAATATGCCCTAATCTTAGCCAATTCGCCTTCCGGATATTTAGGAAATTGGGCAAAAAGAACATTTGTTACTATCAAATTCACAACTGCATCACCTAAAAATTCGAGTCTTTCATAGTCTCTGCCTTTAAAGTCTGAGGTGCCACGCATAGATGGATGAGAAATTGCTTCTATTAAAAGAGCCTTTTCTTTGAATTTGTATTCAAGCAGCTCTTCAAGTGAGTTACAAATCATATATACTTCTAAATATCCTGTTTAATCTTGTAGATGCAATCCAATGGTAGACTTGTGATATCTGCTCAGTAAAGCTAAAATCTAAGTTCCACAATTGCTTCTCTGTGGAGAATAAAATAAATTGCGCCTTTGCTATTAAATTTTCAAATGGAACAAACCCCATATCCATTCTAGAATCTGCAGAATTATTCCTATTGTCACCCATCATAAAATAGTGATCTTTGGGTACTATAAAAACTTTTGTAGTATCCATAAGTTTTCTTATATCTGGCTCATCTGGGCCTAAATAATATGCAAAGTGAGACAAATCATTAGGGAAAGTTTCCCTGTATTTTTTGTAAGCAACAGCAGATTTATCTTTAAAGCTTTCTACATATTCCCTGCCAACAGGCTTGCCATTGATATGTAACACACCCGAAAGCATTTGCAACCTATCTCCGGGCATTCCAACTATTCTTTTTATATAGCGCCTAGATTGGTTATCATGGTTTGATCTGAAAATCACAACATCACCCCTATCAGGAGAGCTTGCTAAAAATCTCCCCTTGAGAAATTGTGGTGTAAAAAATAAAAATGAATGCTTACTATAACCATATGAGTATTTTGTGGCAAAAATATAATCACCCACTAGTAATGTACGCTCCATAGATGGGGTTGGTATATAGAAGGGCTCAACAATAAAGGTCCTAATCAATAGTGCAATTATTGCTATGTAGGACAAGGATTTTATCTCCTGCCAAAAAGAATTATGTAGATCTTTTTTCCCCATATACTTCCTAATACTAAAACTTCTGGTATGATAATATAAGTAGTTTCTATCTCCAAGGAAAATATGCAAATTCATAGTAACATAAGGTCAGATAATTTTACCAAAGTGACGAATAATCGTAATATTAGTTTTATTATATTACATTATACAGAACTAGACTTTGATACTTCAGTGCAGTATCTATGCTCTAAAGAAAAAGGAGTAAGTAGCCACTACCTAATAGATAAGAATGGAGAAATTTTTTGCCTTATTGACGAAAAGCATATTGCCTGGCATGCAGGGAAAAGCTATTGGAGGGGCATAGAGGAGCTGAATAACCATTCCGTGGGTATAGAAATTGAAAATCTTGGCAACGAAGCTTTTCCTAAAGCTCAAATGGATTCTGTAATTTGGCTATGTTCAAGATTAAAAAAGCAATATCAAATTCCTCGAGAGAATATTTTGGGTCATAGTGATATTGCACCAGATAGAAAAGTTGACCCAGGGATTTTTTTTGATTGGAAATTGTTAGGCAACCATGGTTTAGGCATACCTATACCCTCCTTAGATGAATATTTACCCTCTCTATTGCCCCGCGCCCTTAATATACAGGATATTCAGGAAAAGCTTTTAGAGATAGGCTACAAAATAGATATTACAGGAAAATTAGACCTCCAAACAAAATTAGTAATAAGGGCTTTCCAAATGCATTTTTGTCCTAAGAAAATTGTTGATAATGCTAGCGTAGCAGAATATAGATGGGATGAAGAATCCAGTAGAATATTGTTACAGCTAGTAGAATATTGTAGAAAAAACAGGATATAGTTGTTTACTTGAATCAATAATTAAGTGCATATTTACCATCATTAAGTAACGTTTTTATTAATTTACCTTAATACTATATAGCTTGACAGCCCGGAAAAAAAAGGATATTAATGAATCCTGTCCCAAGATTTAAGTAATTTTTACGAATTATGTTATCCGCGCCCAGTCTCAGAGAAATCATTTGGCCGATTAACAGGGACGAGTATAAGCTATTCATGCCTATGGCACTGATGATGCTTTGTGTTCTGTTCAATTTTAGCGCTCTTAGGTCAATAAAAGATGCATTAGTTATTCCCACATTAGGAGCTGAGGTAATCAGCTTTATGAAATTGTGGGTAGTGCTGCCTTCTGCCTTAATAGTCACAATAATATACGCCAAACTCAGTAATTCCTATAGTCTCGAACAGATGTTTTACCTTGTGGTAATTATGTTCCTTACAATATTTGTGACCTTCACCTTTATACTATATCCAAATAGTGATTTTTACCATTTTTCACCTGAAACAACGCAGAACCTAATAGCATCATATCCGCATATGCAATGGTTTATAAAGCTGGTAAGCCATTGGTCATTTGCTCTAATGTATGTGTTTTCAGAATTATGGGCTGTAGTCGTTATAAATTTGATGTTTTGGCAGTTTGCAAATCATGTCATTGATACTAATAGGGCCAAAAGATTCTACCCATTCCTTGCAATGTTTGGCAATTTAGGGCTAATTTTTGCAGGAAATTCTGTGGTCAGTTTATCCAATCCACAAAATTGTTTTTTTTGCTTCTTTGCAGAATATATAGGGGATTATAAAGATGATACTGAAATTACTTTAAAGCTTTTGATTTTATTGATTTGCGCAGTAGCTGTAGTGTCTATGTTGATCCTGAGATATATACATAAATATGTCTTTAGTGACAAGGCTGTGAAATTGGCGCATAACCCAACCTCAACTAAAACCTCTCTCTCCCTTAGAGAAAGTGTAAAGCTAATAACCAGCTCACGATATATAGGCTATATTTTAGTTATAGTGATTTGCTATGGTTTTGTTATAAATTTGCTTGAAGGTCCATGGAAAAACAAAGTACGCGAATTATATCCAAACACAAATGAATATTTGAGATTTATGGGTAATTTCAATATCTGGATGGGCACAACTTGCGTAGCAATTACAATTTTTACCAGTAATATCCTCAGATTTTTTGGCTGGTTCGTTGCAGCGATTATGACGCCTTCTATAATGGCAATAACCGGGAGCTTATTTTTTATTTTTGTAATTATTGGAGATTCCTTTAATATTCTTCTCCCATTTAGTTTTGATCCTCTTTATGCTGCTGTAATTGCAGGGGCGACGCAAAATATCTTAAGCAAATCTACTAAATATTCCTTGTTTGATTCTACAAAGGAGATGGCATATATACCTCTTTCTGTCGAATTACGGACAAAAGGAAAGGCAGCAGCAGAAATTGTGGGAGCAAAGCTTGGCAAGTCACTTGGTGCATTCGTACAATCATTATTGTTTATACTAATACCCTCTGCAAGTTTTGATTCGATTACCCCTATATTGATGGTAGTATTCATTACAATAATTATGATCTGGTTTATGGATCTAAATAAGCTTAATACTGAATATAAAAAACTTCATGAGTAAAATTGATAGAATATTAAAGTGGGTTCTAATAGTAGCAACCATTGTTTTTGTCGCTTATACTTTATTTTGGGTGCTAATCACTTATACAATAAGCAACAAATTACAAAAAGATTTTGCAGGTAAAAAATTTGCATTGGCAAAAACATCTTCTATCACCTTTAAGGAAGTACGCGCTGTGGGTTTTCCGTTTAAGTTCATGGTTGAATTCATTGGATTTACAGAGGAAAATGAAAAAGCTCTAATCACACATAAAGACCCTTATAGAGTTGGGTATAATATACTAAATCAGACCTTCTTCACTGAATATATGGGCGTATCTGAAGCAAGATATAAACCCCTAGGCTCAGGGTTTGGAGCAACAATTAGAGGCAAATATTCTGTAAAAGCCGGCATTCCAACAAACATGACTCTGCTAAGGATCTTGCTAACAAAAGCTGACCCGATAGAAATGGTCAATTTTATAGATCATTTTAATATCAACGCTAGGGATGTGCATATTCAAGATTTGATCGATGATTCTGTGCTGATTGAAGATGCTGATCTTGACGTGATGCTTCATGTAAAGAAAAATAAGCATGAATATTATGAAACTTTGGATGAATTGATTTCAGATATACCAAATGATTATCATTTAGCCTTCAAAGCCCACACAAAAGATGTAGCACCAAATAAGAAGCCTGTGCCTTTTAGCATGATATATCTAACCTATCTTCCAACGGATTTTAGCTATGATATAGATCTTGATCTTCACACAGAGGCTAAAGAATTCTCTATAAATGATATCTTCAAAAACTTCACACTCACAACCAATAAAATGGATTTTTTCAGCAAATTAAACTCTAGCAAATCCAAAGTAAAGGTGTCTCGGAAAGAAATAGATAAGAAAAATATTGGCTTAGATGTAGAATACCAATCTACTATCAATCTAGGAGAGGATTTTATCAATTTTCTAGAAGATACTCGAATAGCTCTAATACAAAATATAAGCAAAAGCACTCCTCTTTATATAATGGTCAATTACCTTAAAAAGCTGGATCTCAAGGCGATAAATCTCCCGGAAAAAGGGACACCTATAGAAATAGATGCAAAATGCAGAGTTACAAAAAATGACTCCAATGCCTCTTTAAATGTTGATAGGTTAGAAGTTAGTGTCAAAGATAGTAAGATGAATTTAAGCGTAGCTGCTACTAATAATTTTAATGGTGAATGGGTCAAGGGTATTGTACAAATTGTAAATGCAGATAATGTAATTGGTTATTTAACTAAAACTCTTATTAGAATAAACAAAGCGCCAAGCTCCCCTGTTATTTTTAGCGAAGAATTTTGGACAAAATTATATAAGGAATATCTGAAATCTATTGCAAATAATACTAGTGAGGATAAAAAAGACCTCGTATTAGAATTTTCTGTCAACCAGGATGATGAGAAATCCAAGTTTGGAAAATATTCTACTGCTGAATCTATGCTCATTTATTATAAAAAATTGTATAAGCATATAACAACTCGTACTAGCAATAAATCTGAATCTGTGGATCTATTTAGAAAAATCATTCCACCTAGTATAGATAAACCTGAAATTCTAGAAAAAGTGATAGGTGCTAGTGGTAAAAAATAAGATCATCCAGAATATACATTTAGCTTTTGAGGAAGACTTAAATCTTGTGAATCAAGCAATTTTATCTGCTCTTGCTTCTAAGGAAGAGTTAGTGGAAAAGGTCAGTGCATATTTAATCAAGGCTGGCGGAAAGAGAATTAGGCCTCTAATGACATTAATTACATCCAAAGTATGTGGTAATAACCAAAACCAGAATCATATCTATCTTGCTGCAGCTGTGGAATTAATCCATGCAGCAACTCTGCTACATGATGATGTTATAGATGAAAGCACCACAAGAAGAGGAAAAGCCACCGCTAATTACGAATGGGGCAATAAAGCAAGCATATTAGTTGGCGATTATTTATTCAGCCAGTCATTCATTCTTATGGTTAAAAGCGGATCAATGCTTGCCCTTGACTCACTATCTAAAGCTTCTGCAATTATAGCTGAAGGCGAAGTAATGCAGCTAGCAAAACTTTTTGAAGATAAATTAGTGTCCCAAGAAGAATATGAGGCAATTGCAGGCTCTAAAACAGCCGCTCTTTTTAGCGCTAGCTGCCATGTAGGCGCAGTAATTGCGGATGCAGAGCTCAGCATTCAAAATGCCTGTAGAAGATTTGGAATGATTGTGGGTTTGATATTCCAAGTTAGTGATGATTTAATGGATTATTTTGGGGATTCTAATATCTCTGGTAAAAAGCTCGGAGATGATCTAGCATCCGGAAATATTACTATACCAGTAATACTAGCATATGATAAAGCATCAGATTCTGATAAAGAAAAAATAAAAGAAATATTTTTTGGAAATGATAGAGAATCTAAGTTTAATGAGATCAAATCTATTTTAGAAAAGTATGAAACAGAAAAACTTATATCAGAATATATAGAAAACTATATGGGTGAGGCCAGGGCGCAACTCTCCCTTATCCCAGATTCTCCTGATAAGAAATATTTGGAAGATATTCTTGAATTTTCAGCCTTTAGGTAAGGGTTATTTTACACCATTCTTAAGCCGGAATTTGCAGTGAGCAAATGTCCGGTATCCACTTATCCTCATTCTCTACCTTGAGGGTTCATGAATCCCGTACTAAATGCGGAATGACAGTGTTTTATGCCTTGCCCACTTTCTCCCCCTCTCTCAATCCCGCTTGTCTCCCATTGTCATGCCGGAATTTTGCTAGCAAAATATCCGGTATCCACCCTGATTCTTTGCTTCACCATCTAATGGATGCCTGATCAAGTCAGGCATGGCAGTACAAAAAATGCGTGATGGTAAGAAAAAAACTCTCCAGCCATAATAGTTGAGCAACAATATATCTAAAAAAACACCACAGCATCTTATTTTTAGTTACCTGCATTAATTTTTTTGTTACAATTTTAGTAAGATAATTGGAGGGATAATATGTCACAAGATACAGAAAAAGTTCAAAAATTCAATGAAGGTAAGAGCGTTGCTGTTAGAAACCTGGCGGGAATGGGGCTACGTTTCCTCTTAGGAGAAAGTAAGAATGAAATAAATTTTACTAGCCATAAAGAAGTAGCAGAATTTCTTAAAAGAAATATAGATCAGCTAAAGCCTGAAAATTTTGTAAAGGCTCTTAATTTTTACGCTGCAGATAAAGATAGTGGACCACAATTTGAGCAGGCTCTACATGATGCGAGTGTTGGTCAAGATCAACAAAAGAATATTCTAGATTGGGCAGCTGGAGTTAATTTGCCCCAAGCAGAATCGCAAAAACAAGATAAAGTCTTGACGCCAACAAAAGCCCAGGCAAAAAAGAAAGAGCCTGCAAAAACAGCTCCTCAACAAAGAGGCTCTAGAGCAGCATCTGTTGTTAAGGCTAAGAAAACGGAAAAATTTGAGCCCACTTTAGAAGATATAATTGAGGAACCCACTTCTACAAAGAAACAAAAAACAAAATCTAAAAACGCGCCTAAGAAAGATAAAGAAAATACTCCACCGAAGAATTTTGAAATGTTAAAAGAACCCCAAAAAGGAGCTGTGAAAGATGCTCTTAAGGGATTAAGAAAATCCGTAGAGCAGAGTAACGCTAAAGCTAAATCAAGAAAAATAACAACAAATCCAAAGAAACTATCGGCGTCGCAAAGAAAGTCAACCTAACAATTATAGCGTCAATAGCCCTGCAATAGATGCAGGATACCACAAGAATTTATGACATTGAGAGGTAATTTTAGAAGATTGTCTTGCCGGAATTTTGCTTGCAAAATATCCGGTATCCATTTATCCCCTTATTGCTTAAGCACAAAGGATCCATAGATACCTAGCCTAGACCTCAGTATGATGGATATTTTACTCTTCAGATTCCGAAGACTCGCCTAGATTTTCAGTGTTTTGATCGTTTTCAGCATCCATCTGAGAGCTTAGAAATTGCATTGCTTGCAGAAATTCTTCGTCCTCTCTTTGAGCTTTCTGCTCCTCTGATTCTAGCATTGCTACGGTTTTTCTTACTGGGAATCTAAAATTCATTCAAAATCTCCTATATCTTTTATATATGTTAAACTATTTAAATGATTTTGTCAAGAATTTCCTGTAAATGCCCAACAGGTACAAAATGAAATAATGGAATATGGATATGTTATAATTTATGCAGAATAAGGGCTTTAAATAAATTGCCCATTTCATTAGGAGCTACCAACCTATGATATTGTTTTGCCAAAATATGTGATAGATTGGGGTTAAGTTTTTGGAGATTTTGTAATCTTATATCAATCCCGTGGCTAAGTAAAAAATTTGCCTGAGTAATTGTGCCAAAAGCCTCTATATCCTGCTTTTTAGCTTCTGCTTTTAATGCATTGAAATCTACTTGGCAAGTGAGATCCGCCTCTCCTAAATAATCAAAAACAGATACGTATTTATGCCTTTTTATTGCTTGCAAGGTGTCCTTATATTCATCATTGCCTCGAGACTTGGGATCTATATCATAGCCATAATCAATTATAAGGGCAGAGCCTCTATTTTTTGCTATAAAGCTTGAAATATCTGCTATGTATTTTTGAGAAATTGGTGATTCTTCAAATATAGAATTATCAGAAAAGTTTGTATGCTTGTCTATCTTCTTATTTGAAATTTCCTTAGCCGAAAAAGCAAGTTCATCTCCTTTTTTTATAATGATTCGCTCATATAACTTTCCATTTACCTTTATATATTGCTTTACAGGCAGGGCATCGAAAAACTCATTTGCTATTACTAATGTTTCTCTATTTGGCACCTCTTTGATAGATTTTATCCAGCTAATATTGGAATATTCTTTGAGAGCATCTTTTTGAATTTTTATTAGCTCCTCGCCTATATCAATAATGTAAATAGATAAAGCTTTTAGAAAGTCTGGGTCTATTTTGGCCATTTTAAGGAAAGCTTTAAGTAAAGAGCCCCTTCCCGCTCCAAACTCAACTAGATTTAAATTACTAGGTTTTCCTAGCTTATTCCAATTATCAATTGCCCAAATTCCTACCATCTCTCCAAACATTTGAGAGATTTCAGGGGCTGTTATAAAATCTGAATCTTCACCTATAGGATTCTTGGATCTATAATAAGAATCTTTTTGGCTAGAGAGAATGATCTCCATAAATTTGTCTATCTCTAAACCTGCCGCAGAATTTATAGCTTTACCTAGCTTTTCTTTTATTGACATGATCTATGATAGAAAAATATTCCTAATATTAGCAAAGGCACAGATAGTAGCTGCCCCATTGTTATTGCCCCAGCAATATAGCCTATGTGGAAATCCGGTTCTCTAAAAAACTCACATAGGATTCTAAATAATGAGTAAAAAACAAGAAATATGCCAATATTATAATATCTTCTGTTAATGTTTCTAGAGGCAAAATACATTATTATAAGAAGAACAAACCCCTCCAAGAAAGCCTCATAAAGCTGGCTCGGATGCCTAGGAGCTCCATCAGAATAAGGGAAAATCATCCCCCAAGGCATATCAGTAACTCTGCCATATAATTCAGCATTTATAAAATTAGCAAATCTGCCTAACATTATAGCAAAAGGAGCAACTATCGCAGATAAATCCATTAGCTTAAAATATTCCAGCTTGTTTTTACGACAAAAAGCATAGCAAGCTATTATAAGCCCTAGCAATCCACCATGAAATGACATACCACCATTATAAGTCTTAAATATCTCCAAAGGGTCTCCTAGATACTTTAAGGGATCATACAGGATGACATATCCCGACCTACCACCTATAATGACCCCTAAAATTATATATGTGAATAGAGAATCAAAATGTGCCTTATTATATCCTAAATTATATTTGTTAGACAGTTTCTGCGCATAAGCAAAACATCCGAATATTCCCGCAATATATGCAAGCGCATACCACCTAACTGCCAATAGGCCGAATTGCACTGCTATAGGATCTATATCTGGAAAGTTCATGCTGCGGCTTCTACTTTTAATCCAAGCTCTTGAGATACTGCTTGAAGTGAAGAAATCAAATTATCTATCATCTCGTCTGTGTGGTTTGGTGTAATTGTAATTCTTAGCCTTTCTGTCCCCCTTGGTACAGTTGGAAAATTTATGTGCTGTACATATATATCATGCTCAAAAAGAAGTTTTTCTGAAATTTTCTTCACTAAAATAGGGTCGTTCACCATAATAGGAATTATGTGGGAATAATTCTTATAAAACTTTATGTTTGATTTATCTAGAGCGTTCTTAAGTTTTAGAACCCTATCTTGATGCCTAATTCTTTCCTTATCAGAGAATTGTAGATACTTGATAGAGGCTTTAGCGGCCTCTGTTATCATAGGTGGAAGAGAAGTGGTAAATATAAAAGGAGATGCATTTAGCCTTATAGCATCAATGAGGTCTGTATTGCCTGTAACATAGCCGCCTATGACTCCATACGCTTTTGCAAAAGTCCCTTGAATAATATCGATTTTATTAGAAATGCCAAATTCATCTACAAGCCCTGCACCGCCTCTTCCATATATCCCCACAGAATGAACTTCATCAACATAAGTAAGTGCATTATATTTTTCTGCAAGCTCTACTATCTCATGCATTGGAGAAAATAAGCCATCCATGGAATATACAGATTCAAAAACTATCATTTTTGGTCTATTAATAGGGTATTTTTTAAGCCCTCTTTCTAAAGAATCTAGATCCAAATGATTATAGATATATTTCTCGGCTTTGGTCCCTCTTATACCTGCAATAATAGATGCATGATTGGCCTCATCAGAGAAAAATACGATATCTGGTATTATTTTAGCTATAGCAGAAAGAGCTGCATCATTTGCTACAAAGCCAGACGTAAATACTAACCCTTTTTCCTTGTTATGAAGATCTGCTACCAACCTTTCTAAGGTTACTATAGAATTATTAGTACCGCCTATATTCCTTGTGCCACCAGAGCCTATTCCGTTTTTGTCGATAGCATCTTTTGCTGCCTTTATAACTTGGCGATTACAACTCATGCCTAAATAATCATTTGTGCACCATAAAGTTATTTTTCTGCCGTTAATGTTATTAGTAGCGTAGGGAAATTCGTTTGAAAATCTGGTTAAATCAACAAAATTTCTATATCTTCCTTCTCTTTGAATGTTTGCTACATGGTCTTTAAAAATCTCATCATACATACACATAGCCCTTATATCGAAAGACCTGAATTTTTCCAGTCGTTAATGAAGATATCTAGCCCCTTATCTGTAAGCGGATGATTTATAAGCTTTTCTATAACTTTAAGAGGCATAGTGGCAGCATCTGCTCCTATAAGAGATGAGCTATAGAAATGCTGAGAATGCCTTATCGAAGCGGCCAAAATATTAGCATTATATTCCGGATAGTTAGAAAAGATTTCTTTGATTTCCGAAATTAAGTCGCTACCATCATGCCCTATATCATCAAGCCTGCCTATAAAAGGAGATACGTATGTTGCGCCAGCTTTAGCAGCTAGCAAAGCTTGGCTTGCGCTGAAACACAATGTCATATTTGTTTCTCGCCCCTGCTCATGAAAGTGGTTGCATGCTTTTAGGCCAGACCAAATAATTGGTAGCTTCAAAACTACATTGTCAGCTATATCCAATATCTTTTTTCCCTCTTCAAGCATCTTTTCATATTCGGTGCTTGCAACCTCTATGCTTACGGGCAGTCCTTCTGCAATTTTACATATTTCAGCAGCCGTATCATATAAATTCTTTCCGGATTTAGCTATAAGAGTGGGGTTAGTTGTAACGCCATCCACAATACCTAAATCAATACCGCGTGCAATCTCATTTGGATCTGCTGAATCTATAAATATCTTCACAATAATTACCTCAAGTTAGCTTTGTCAATATATCATCCAATTGCTCTAATGTATAGTAGTTAAAGACAATTTTTCCCCCTGCGCCAACTTGATCAATTGTTACTTTGACTCCAAATTTACTTGAAAGAATCATCATCATCTCTTCTAAATCTGCATCAATTGCTTTGCTATTACTCAATGAATCTTTAAATGGCTTGTTCCAATTTTTAACAAGATTCTCCGTCTGCCTAACATTTAATCCCTTATCTATTATTACATCAGCTATTTCCTCTGCTGACTTATGGCCAACTAAAGCTCGCGCATGTCCCATAGAAATTTTTTTATCAAGAAGCTTACCTTTAATGGATGCTGGCAAAGTGTTTAGCCTCAAAATATTTGCAATATGTGATCTGCTTTTACCTATTATTCCAGAAAGCTCTTCTTGCGTATAGCCAAATTCTCCCATTAGTCTCAAATACCCTTCTGCCTCCTCAACAACATTTAAATCTTTTCTTTGAATATTTTCTACTAATGCACATTCTAGCATAGCTTTATTCTCAATGTTCTTTACAATTGCTGGCACCTCTTTCATACCAAGAATTTGACACGCCCTCCATCTTCGTTCACCAGCAATAATAGTGTATCCCGCTTTATCCTGAGTAACAATAATAGGCTGCAATAAGCCATTTGTTTTTATAGACTCTGCTAGCTCATACAAGCTCTCCCTATCAAAGTTTTTTCTGGGCTGGTATTTTCCAACCGCAACATTATCTATAGGCAGAGCAATTAGCTTTTCATCTGACGGCGTCTCCGCTTGGTTATCCTCGGGTACCTTTTCTCCCAGTAAGTCTGAAAGACCTTTTCCTAATCCATGATTTATTGACATTTAATGTTTCCTTTTTTCAAAATTTCTTTAGCTAGCTTAATATAAGCAATGGCACCTAAACTTTGTGGGTCGTATAAAATTACTGGTATGCCGTGAGACGGTGCTTCAGAAACCCTCACATTTCTTGGAATCACTGTATCAAAAACAACTTTATCTAAATGGCTCCTCACATCCTTCTCAACTTGCATAGTCAATCTATTTCTTTTATCAAACATAGTCAATAATATACCCAGAATTGAAAGTTTTCCATTGAAATTTTTATTTATAAGCTTAACTGTTTTCAAAAGATTGCTAAGCCCTTCTAAAGAATAAAACTCACACTGCATCGGTATTAAAAGATTATGCGCTGCCGCTAAAGCATTAACCGTTAATAAACTAAGAGATGGCGGACAATCTATAAGTATGTATTCATAATGCTCAAGTTCCTCTATAGCCGCTTTTAATACATATTCCCTGCTTTGTGCATTGGCCAGCTCTAAATCAACACCACTCAAATTCATATCAGAAGCTATGATATCTAGGCCTTCAATTTTAGTTTTTTGGGGCAGCAAATGTATGTCTTTGTAATCTTTCGAGAAAATACTATACACCCCTCTCTCTGATAGAGCATTTAATCCTGTGGTAGAATTTGCTTGGGGATCTAGATCTATAATTAATGTTTTATAATTCAGCTTTGCAAAAGAAGCAGCCAGATTTATAGCTGTTGTTGTCTTCCCAACACCTCCCTTTTGGTTAGCTATTGCTATTACTTTCTTTTTTTTGTACATCCTTTATTTCCAAAACGTATGAGTCGCTTGATGTAATACTTTTAAACCTCTTTAAAGAAAAGCTCCACTTTTTCCTTGCTTCATCAACCTCGTAACAAAAATTTTTTCCCTTGAGTAAGAGAAATCTGCCACATTTTATTCTTCTCGCAATCTTAAAAATATTGCTTATATCAGCAAAACCCCTGCAAATCACTGTATCACAACTTATTATCAGGTTTTCTGCTCTATCGCTTATTAACGTACAGCTAACTCCTAATACTCTACTTGCTTCTTTCAAAAAACTTGCCTTTTTTAAATCAGACTCTACTAAAGTGACATCATAACCCTCTATCGACAAAACCAGACCCGGAAATCCTGCACCAGACCCTAAATCTACAATTTTCTCGCCTTTAGACAAATAACTTTGAAGCTGCGCCGAATCAATAACATGCCTTCTCCAAACGTCTTTTACTGTATTACTCGATATTAGGTTTATTTTTCTATTCCATTTTAGAAGCAATTCGACAAACAGCCTTAGATCCTTTTCACGTGAAACAACATCAGCCTGAAGCATTATTCTCCTTTAAATAAGTATATAAGGACATTATAGAAGCAGGTGTAATGCCCTGTATAAGCTTAGCATCTCGTAAAGTGAAGGGCAAATGCTTTTTCAACAACTCTTTTGCTTCATTTGAAAGAGCGCCTATATTATCATACGAAATATTTTGAGGTATGGAGACATTTTCAGATTGCAAGATCTCAATGTCCGCTTTTTGCCTCTTTAAATATGAAGAGTATTTTGATTCTGTTAACAAAAAATGTAAAACATTAGGAGAAAAAGACTCTATAAACGGAAATATCTCTAAAAGCTTTGTTGTTGACACAGACTGAAGCCCCAAAACTTCATAGGCCGTTCTTACTCTACCGTCCTGAGAAACCTTTATTCCGTTTTTTAAAAGATCGGTAGATGAAATAGTGTGGCTTTGCAGCTCTTTCTTTGCATTCTCTATTTTATTAAGCCTGCTCAAAAAAGCCTCCTTTCTTTCCATCGAAATACAGCCCATATCTATGGCTTTTTGTGTAAGCCTAATATCCGCATTATCAGCTCTAATTGAGAGCCTATATTCCGCACGCGAAGTTAGCATTCTATACGGCTCAGAAACCCCCTTGGTAACTAGATCATCTATCATAACCCCTATATAAGCCTCGCTCCTATCTAAAACAAAAGGGTTTTTGCCCAGAACTAAAAGAGCCGCGTTTAGGCCTGCAACAATACCCTGACCAGCCGCTTCCTCATATCCTGTAGTGCCATTAATTTGGCCAGATAGATATAGGCCTGGAAGCTTTTTTAATTCAAGAGTGTGTTTTAATTCTCTTGGATCAACAAAATCATATTCTATAGCATAACCCGGCCTAACTATTGTAGCTTGCTCTAGTCCTTTTATTGACCTTATAAATCTTTCTTGTACATCTTCAGGAAGAGAGGTTGATATGCCGTTCGGATATATTAAATCACTGTCCAGCCCCTCTGGCTCAAGAAAAATTTGATGCCTTTCCTTATCTGCAAATCTCATAATCTTGTCTTCTATGGAGGGGCAATATCTAGGACCAAAACTATCTATGCTTCCAGAATAAATCGCTGACTTGCTTATGTTTTCTTTAATAATCTCATGCGTTTTATAGTTTGTGTGTGTGATATAGCAATCAACCTGTGGCACATCTATGTTGCTAACTAATTCAGAAAATGGGATTGGGACCTTATCGCCCGACTGTTTTTCTAGAGTTTCAAAGTTGATAGAGCGTTTATCAATCCTCGGTGGTGTGCCCGTTTTTAAGCGCCCCAACCTTAAACCTAATTCCTTCAATCTAGTAGCTAAACCATAAGATGGCTCCTCTCCTATCCGTCCCGCTTTAAGTGTTTTATCGCCAACATGTATGACGCCGCCTAAAAATGTTCCCGTGGTTATTACTACGGTTTTTGAAGTTACTTTGTTATTTTCTAAAAGAATAACACCTGCAACCCTTCCTTCACTTATAATAATATCTACAACTTGATCTATTATTACATCTATATTTTTACAAGATGATATTATTTCGCTCATAGCCTTTTTGTATAAAGACCTATCCGCCTGAGCTCTAGGCCCCCAAACAGCAGCCCCTTTGCTGGCATTTAACATTTTATAGTGAATCCCTGACTTATCGATAGCCCTCCCCATCACGCCATCAAGAGCATCCACCTCTTTTACGATAATCCCTTTTGCAACACCGCCTATTGCTGGATTACACGACATTTCGCCTATATTGTCTTTCTTTAGGGTAATAAGAGCAACTTTAACGCCAAGACGCGCCGCTGCACATGCCGCTTCACAACCGGCATGCCCGGCTCCTACTATTATTACATCATAGGATCGCTTCATCGATTATCTAAGTATCTCTTCTTTTGAGAAAAAGAAGTCTACTTCACGCTCTGCATTTTCATTAGAATCAGATCCATGTACCGTATTTTCCTCTATATTAAGGGAAAGATCTTTACGAATTGTCCCAGGAATCGCGTCTTCCGGATTTGTTGCACCCATAACTTCTCTGTTTTTAACAACAGCATCTTCTCCTTTAAGAACCTGCACAATTACTGGATATGAAGTCATGCTTGTTACCAATGAATCAAAAAAAGGCCTTTCTTTATGAATGTCATAAAAATCCTCCGCCTGTTTTTTTGTCAGATGAACCATTTTTTGCGCCGCTATTTCAAGCCCCGATGTTTCAAAATAATTATTTATCTTTCCTGTCAAATTTCTTTTCACGCCGTCTGGTTTAATTATTGATAAAGTGTATTCCACCTGCATTTGAAAGTCTCCTCGTTTATTAGTAACGCGGGATTATACACTATATATTTCACATTTAAAAGTGGTTTTTAACTATGTGTATAAGGTGTGGATAATTTTAAAAATTATTTTATCCACAATTTTGTTAATATTTTATCTACAAAAAACATCTTAAAGTGATATGTGTGGAAATATTCAAAAAACCCCTAGTATCACGGATAACAAATGTGTATAATTCTGTTGATAAGTTTTTCTTATACAAAAAACCTACTACTACTAAAACTAATGAAAAAAAGTATTATATTAGATGTTTTGAGGACTAATTGCCAAAAAACAAAAACTCCCATTTGGCTAATGAGGCAAGCAGGCAGGTATTTGCCCGAATACAAACTAATACGTCAAAAGGTTCCAAGATTTCTAGACGTATGTTATGATTCTAAACTTGCTGCAGAAATTACTATACAACCTATACGTAGATTTGGTTTTGATGCAGCAATATTATTTGCTGATATATTGGTAGTTCCTGATTGTTTTGGAATGAATGTAGAATTTAAATCGGGCTATGGTCCGACTATGGATACTATAAGATCAAGAAATGACTTCCATAAACTTAACTTAAAAGAAGAAAAATTCAAATCTGTCTGGAACACTATATCTATATTAAAAGAAAAACTACCAAAAGAAACTTCTCTAATAGGTTTTGCGGGTGCTCCATGGACAGTAGCAACATATATGATGGAGGGATGCGGTGGTAGTAAAACAAACTTTAGTCTGTCAAAGCAGATTTTAAAAGAAGATCCAGACATGCTGGAGGATCTAATAAATATTATAATTGATTCGACAGTAAAATACATAGAAGGACAAATAAAAGCAGGAGCAGAAATAATACAATTGTTTGATAGTTGGGCAGGAGAACTCAAGGGAGAGGCATATAAAAGATTTATAGAAAAGCCAAATAAGATACTAGTAGAAAAAATAAGAAAAATAGATCCGAAAGTGCCAATAATATGTTTTCCTAAAGGAATAGAAGATCTAGAAAGCTTCATAGATAATGTAAAACCAGATTGCTTAGGTATAAGTAGTGAAGTAGATCTAGATGTAGCAAAGAAACTTAAGGAAAAAGTAATTATACAAGGAAATCTTGATCCAGAGATTCTTGCTTCTACAAAAGAAAAGATTAAATCTGCGACAGAAAATATTTTAAACAAATTGGGAGGTAATAACTTTATATTCAATTTAGGTCATGGTATATTGCCGCATACACCTATAGAGAATGTTGAATTTCTGGTAGATTTGGTAAGAAAACATGAAAAAAACAGCCATAATATTGCTTAATCTAGGGGGGCCTTCGTCGTTAGACGAGGTACGAGGCTTTTTATTTAATCTTTTTTATGATAAAGCAATAATCAGACTTCCTAATCCTTTTAGATGGGTGGTGGCTAAAATAATATCTGCCTTAAGAGAGGAAAAGGCAAAAACAATATATTCCCAAATTGGGGGGGCTTCTCCTATACTTTCTCAAACTATGAAGCAAAAAAATGCTCTAGAACAAGCTTTAAATGATCAAAATAGCAAGGTTTTTATATCTATGAGGTATTCATCGCCATTTAGTTTTGATACGTCTAATAAGCTAAAAGAATATAAACCTGACGAGATTATTTTGTTGCCACTATATCCGCAATTTTCAACAACTACTTCTGATTCTTCAATAAAAGATATGGTAGATAGTCTAAATAAAATAAATTTTAAGGGAGATATAAAGATTATTGGTTGTTATCCAAAAAACAAGGAATTCATAGAAGCTCATGCATCACAAATAAAGGAAATATTGAAAAAACAAAATTCAAAGAATTATAGAATATTATTTTCCGCACATTCATTACCTGAAAAAATAGTCAAAGATGGAGACCCATATCAATGGCAAATAGAAGAAACAGTAAAAGATGTGGTAAAAAAGCTAAAAATCAAAGATTTAGATTATAGGATAACATATCAAAGTAAAGTAACCCCTGTAAAATGGTTAGAACCTAGTACAGAAAAAGAAATAGAAGCTGCGGCAAGCGAACAAAAAGCAGTAATAATTGTCCCTATAGCCTTTGTTTCAGAACATTCAGAGACGCTGGTAGAGCTAGATATAGAATATAAAAAAATAGCAGAGGAGAAAGGGATAGAATATAACAGAGTTCCCGCTCTAACAGCAAACGAGCATTTTATCAAAACATTAGCAGGAATAGTAAAATCTTGTATGAAAACAGAAAAAAGCTTTATAACTTCTGATAAAATGACTAGAATATGTCCAACCAAATTTGGAAAATGTGTCTGTAGAGGGGAATAATGGCTAATTACTACGAATGGTTTAAAGCTTTTCATATTATATCGGTTATTGCTTGGATGGTAGGTTTGTTTTATTTGCCAAGATTATTTGTATATCACACAGGCGTAAAAGTGGGGTCTGCAGAGGATAAAACTTTTCAAACAATGGAGAGGAAATTACTGAGGTTCATTATGAACCCTTCTATGGTGCTTACATACATTTTTGGACTCACAAATGCCTATATTTACGGAATAGAAGCTCTTGGAGCTTGGTTTCATGTAAAAATGCTAGCCGTATTGGTTTTGACGGTTTTTCATGGATATTTAGCAAAATGTAGAAAGGCTTTCGTGAGAGGAAAAAATACTCATTCAGAGAGATTTTACCGTATAATAAACGAACTACCTACCATTGCTATGATTGTTGCTGTAATAATGGTTGTGGTAAAACCTTTTGAATAACAAAATGCCAAAAGAAAAAACCTTTTTTGGATTCAAAGAAGTATCAAAAACAGACAAAAATAGGCTTGTTGGTGAGGTGTTTTCATCTGTTGCTTCCAAATATGACATTATGAATGACATAATGAGTGGAGGGCTTCATAGAATCTGGAAGAAGCTTTTTTTAAAAGAAATTACGAAAAAGAAGGGGCGGATTTTGGATATGGCTTCAGGAAGTGGGGATATAGCCATTAGTTTGTATGAAGACGCAGAAGATAATTCAAAGCCCCAAATTGTAGCATGTGATGCAAGCTCTGAGATATTAGAGGTTGGGAGAGCAAAGGCCTTAGATAGAGGAATAACAGACATAGAATATGTAACTTCTTTTGCGGAAGAGCTCCCCTTCGAAAGTAATAGCTTCGATTATTATCTGGTATCCTTTGGAATAAGGAATTTTACAGATATTGATAAGAGCCTAAAAGAAGCATATAGGGTCCTAAAGCCAGGAGGTAAGTTTTTATGTTTAGAATTTTCTAAAGAACAAAAAGGCATAACTTCTAAATTATACGAATTTTATACTATGAAAATAATACCTCAAATCGGTCAATTTGTGACAGGGGATAAAGATTCCTATCAATATTTTGTAGAATCTATAAGAAAATTCCCATCGCCTGAGGAATTTAAAACAAAAATCAAAAATGTTGGCTTTTTAAATGTAGAGGATTACAATATGACTTTCGATGTTGTTTCAATTACTTCAGGATATAAGCCAAGCTAATTATGATTAATTTTATCCGTATCATTACATTGATGTCGCTCTGTGGATTATTTAGGCAGACAGGCGCACGAAATATGAATCTAGTATTGTTCATTTTTGGCAGATTCTTTGAGGTACTTTTATTGCCATTCAGGGGGCGTAAATATAGAGCAGGTAATTTGGGTGAGGCTTTAAAGAATTTCTTTCAATATGCAGGTCCAATTTATATAAAGCTTGGTCAGAATCTCTCAACAAGACCAGACATAGTAGGAGAAGAAATAGCCTCTTCTCTCCAGAAATTACAGGATAAACTACCAGCTTTTCCGTTTGATGAAGCGAAGGAGATAATAGAGTCAGAGCTGAAAAATTCTCTAGATGAATTTTTTGATGAATTTATAAAAGAGCCCGTAGCGGCTGCATCTATTGCCCAAGTCTATAGAGGAAGGCTTAAAACCGGGGAGGAGGTGGCTATAAAGCTTCTTAGACCCGGAATTCACAAACTATACAAAAGAGATATAAGCTTTCTAAAGTTCTGTGCCAATTTTTCAAGGTTTGTTTTTTCTGATCATAAGAGACTAAAGCCTAGGGAAGTAATAGGTTTACTTGAGAAAGTAATGAAACAGGAGCTAGATCTTCAGATTGAAGCTGCAAACGCATCCGAACTAGCAGAATGTGCTAAGGGGGATGATTGGTTAGTAATTCCGAAGGTTTTTTGGCAATATTCAACAAAGAATCTTATGGCATCTAGTTGGGTTGAAGGGGTTTCAATATATGATAAAGAAGCTATAAAGAACCAAGGGCTTAATGTAGAAGAAATATCCCAAAAGATTGCTGTGATATTTTTCAATCAAGCATATAGGACGGGCTTTTTCCATGCAGATCTTCATCCAGGAAACATAATGGTAACAAAGGATGGAAAAATCGCTTTAGTAGATTTTGGGATAATGGGTAGATTGCCAGAAAAGGACAGACTTGCCGTGAGCGAAATATTATATTGTTTTATCAATAAAAAATATATGAGAATTGCAGAAATTCATGAAGAGGCAGGATATATCCCTAAAGGATCAGATCTAGAGCTTTTTGCCCTTCGCTCAAGAATTATTGGGCAAATGATAGTAGGTATGGAGGTAAAAGATATTTCGGTTGCAAAAACTTTGGAAGAATTATTTAAGATTACCAAAGAATTTGGAATGGAAGTGCAGCCTCAGCTACTGCTCCTTCAGAAGACTACAATCGTAGTAGAGGGCATAGGAAGATTGTTGAATCCTAGGCTGAATATTTGGAAATTAGCAGAGCCATGGATAAAGAAATGGGCAGCCAAAAACATATCTCCTGAAGCTAAGGTAATCAGGATAGTAAAAAACGAAATAAACAGAATTTTTAAAGAGATATTTTAATCAGCATTACTTCCTAGTGAAGAATTAAAAAAGAGGGCAGAAAAAAAATGAGAATAGTGACCTGGAACATTAATTCGATAAGAATTAGAATTGAGTTGATCAGAAGCTTTGTCGAAAAATACAATCCGGATGTAATTTGTTTTCAAGAAACCAAAGTAGTTGATGAAGCTTTTCCGGTGGGAGATGTTATCGGCCTTGGTTTCCCTCATATAAGATATAGTGGAGAGAAGTCGTATAATGGGGTTGCAATTCTTTCAAAGCTTCCTATAGAAGAGGATTTTGTTCTCAATTTTTGCAATAAAGACAGGAGGCACTTAGCTATAAAGGTCAAAGATGTAGAAATTCACAATTTTTATGTGCCAGCTGGTGGTGATGAACCAGATGTTGATTTAAATCCCAAATTTAAGCATAAGCTTGAATATTTGGATGAAATGAATAATTGGTTCTTAAAAAACAGAGATAAGAGCCAAAACATAGTGTTATTAGGAGATTTGAACATTTCCCCCTTAGAGCATGATGTTTGGTCAAGCAGGCAGCTTAGAAATGATGTAAGCCATACTCCTATCGAGAGGGAAAAGCTTATAAGAAATCTAAATGAGTTTGGTTTTATCGATTCTTCAAGAAAATTTGTTCCAGAGACAGAGAAGCTTTATTCCTGGTGGAGTTATAGGAGTCCAAACTGGGAAAAGTCAGATAGGGGAAGGAGGTTAGATCATATTTGGCTTACTCCAGGCTTGGCAGAAAAAGCAGATCACCATTTTATTGCAAAAGAAATGAGGGGGATGAATTCTCCGTCAGACCATGTGCCCGTAATTATTAGTGTGGGTTAATATAGACTAACATCATTGTTTAAAAATCATAATTGCCTTTTTTCACAAGCTTTGCTTGCAAAATAAAAAGACTAAATAAACTATTTAAGATAATCTTGTTACATATTTCCTAAGACGTAGCAGGATGGAAAGGGAAAATTTAAAAGAATACATAGAATCGAAGGACTATTTCAAGGATGCCAGAAGTTGGTATAATATGAAATATATGGCTCCTAATACCCATAAGGTATGGGTATTTTATGGCTTCTTGGCTGTAACTTTGGTCTTCTTGTCGCTTTTGGTAAATATACAAAATCTTCTGCCCGTCAAACGGAAACTTACATATGCAGTAAGCGTTGTATCTGATGTGAGCGAGGGCGAAACACGAGCACAGATATATGAAATGGGAGAGGGGGAAGGAGCGGGGGCTCCGTATCAGTTTATAGCAACTCACTTACTTAAAAATTATGTAATAATGAGAGAGGATTTTGATTATAGCAAATTAAAAAAGCAATTTAATTATGTCAAAAAAAACTCCACAAGGCTGATATTTAAGAGGTTCTATAATTATATGAGCGTAAATAATCCAGATTCCCCAATTATGAGATATCAACAACTTGCTATACGAAAAATTAATATTAATAGTATAAAATTTGCTGAAGATGGTAAGGCCTTAGTCAAATTTGCCTCAAAAGCTAAAGATATTAGCGGAAACGAATTTGAAGATTTAAAGTGGGAAGCTATGATTGGTTTTAATATGGGAGAAGTTGGAAGAAAGGCTTCTACAGGGAGTCGTTTCAAATTTGTGGTGACAGATTATAAATTGAAATTGCTAGAAGGGGCTTAGATGAAGAAAACGGCTTTTCTAACAATTATTATTTTTCTTTTTCTTGCTAATGTATATGCGATAAGAGAATCAAGACCTACTGCTGTTGATAGTAGAATTAGAGTAATAGTATATTCCCCTGATGATGTGTTTAAATTTACCGGCTATTATGGATACCAAGCTAGTATTGAGCTTGCTAAAGGGGAAGAAGTATCGAGTATTTCTATGGGAGATACAACATCTTGGCAAATAGTCCCTTCTGGCAGTAGGATTTTTCTAAAGCCGATTGAGCAAGATGCCACTACTAACATGACAATGATCACTAATAAAAGGACCTATTTTTTTGAATTATATGCAGAAGAAGCTTCGGACATAAGAGATCCTAATATGGTATTTAATGTAAGATTTTTATACCCAGATGAGGAAGATGGTGATAGTATAAGGTCTTATGCAAAGGAGCTTACGGGCCCTGATTTGGCAAGGCCAGAAAAATATAACTTTAACTATTCTATCAGTGGCCATGAGGACATAGCCCCTATCAAGGTATTTGATGATGGTGAGTTCACATATATTCAATTTAGAGATAAGAACGCAGAAATACCAGCAATATTTGCTGTGGATGATGAGTTGAGAGAATCTATGGTAAATTATAGGATGAATCTGGATATGGGCAATACGGTAGTTATTGAACAAGTGTTTAAAAAGCTCTCTATTAGAGCGGGTAATAAGGTAGCTTGCTTGTTTAACGAATCATATGACAAATATAGGTAGCATGGTTATGACAAAGAGTACCGAAAGAGAAAAAGAAGTAAAGCTGCTACATTTGGATAGCGAGCAGAGGGAGGTTCTTTCAGAAATTATTGAGCAATTTATTCATAGCAGGAAAATCACCCCTAAAGAAGCGGTGGAAGCCTATGTTGAATATATAGTAAGGTTAGTTGAAGCAGCCGCCTCTGGTGCAAAAGATTTTATGGATGATGTGGGGGGCTTAAGCCATAATGCTGAGGTGCATATTAACAAGTTTGTAGAAGCATTGGCACTTTGTGCGGGCTATAAAATCAATAGCTATAAAATTCTAAATTCTATTCAAATAAAAGAAGTTTTACATAAAGCCGCCGCTCCAAGAAACAGGCTTACGATACAGAATGTAAATGAGTTAGAATATAAAATTAAGACTATGTCATTTTCTATGCTTGATATAGAGGAGAATGAATTTGAGACTTACATAAGCGACACAGAGGAAAAGTATCTAACTAGCTTAACCTCAATAAATCCTACTTTGATGAAAAATGCTTTCATAGAACATGTAGTAAATCTTATGATAAGCAACAAAGAAGGAGCTCTGGATGATATAATGCATTTAGCTAGCAAATATTCAAAATATTTGGGGACAGAGGCATTATCAAAAGAGGCGGTAGAAAATCTTATGCAGAGATTTTCTGATGTAGAGAAGCATAGGGGCTCAGGCCTTGTGCACGCTGCAAGAATAGAGGTTTTTAAAATATTGGAGGGAGAAAGCAATGCCTAATTTTAGCCCGGAATTAAAGCGCTATGTGGTGCTTCAAATTTTAGATTTTGTAAATGAACAGGCAAGGGATATGTTTGTTTCAAAAAGCAAGATGAACCAATTGAAACAAGGTGTTGAGAATATTTGCTTTAAGGCATTTGGCGCTGAAAATATGCGATATATCAAGTCTGAAGCCCCAAGAGTAGTTAGGGCAAGCTTGGAAGCAAGGCAGCTAGGTGTTGGCGGTAAAATAATGAGGTTTTTAGATTCAAAAAGAAAGAAACAAGCCTCAGAATTATTTTCTATTTTTGCCGATATTAAGCATAAGGATAAGTTTTCTTCTAATGCACAAAATGAAGTAATAAACAATACCTGGCTGGAAAGGATGAGGTCCCAAAAAGCAGAATCTAGGGAAAAGCAAAAAGTCCTAATACATTAGTGGCTTCATGAATACTTATTTATTTCTCGCATACAGTCTAACAATCACTATAATGCTAGTATTGTCCATATATATCATCAGGGACTATATAAATAGTAATAGAGATGCAAAAAAAACTAAAAAATAGACTGCTAACAGCGCTGTTAACTGTATGTTTGGTGTCAGCAGGTATTTCTATAGTCCTGTATTACCTATCTGATAATATAGTTTTTTTTATTAAACCTCATGAAATATCAGAGCAGCATTATGGGAGAAAGATAAAAATAGGCGGGTTGGTAAAAAAAGACTCCTATACTAAAGATACGGGGGGTAATATATTTTTTGTGCTTAGGGATGAAGATTCAGAAATAAGGGTTAGATTTAGGGGAATACTTCCGGCTTTATTTAGAGAAAACCAAGGCATTATTGCAGAAGGATATCTACAAGAAGGCAATATTTTCCTTGCAGAAAGGCTTTTAACAAAGCATGATGAAAATTATAAGCCGCCAAATAAATAGGAAAAATCATGAGACATTTAATAAGACTTTGCCTTAGTTTTTTTGCTATTTTTAGCCTTTCTTCCTGCTCAGGCTTTGTCCCTTTATATGGCAATAATAGTGAATATAGAGAGGAGCTATCAAGAATAGAGATAGAGGATAATAACTCTATCAAGGCTTCAGAGGTCTATTACCATCTTTCAAAATTATTTGGGAATAATCACAGCACTAAATATTTACTTAAAATTACAAATATTTCTGACAATACATACCCAATTGCTATTTCCGGCCATTCAAGATTGGTTAAGCAAAATATCGCTAATCAATATAAATATGAATTGCTTTCAAAGGAGACAGGTCTTTTGCTGGATAGTGGCAAGATAAGAATTGTGGGATCATACAAAGCACAAGAAAATGCTTACAGTTCTTATACCAGTGAAAGAATTACGAGTAAAAACATAGCCCGTAACGTGGCCCAAGAAATATATGCTCGCATATTGCTTTATTTTTCTACAAAATAGTCTTTGTTATTTACTATTGCATAATATTATCTTATATTGGCTTAAGCACTAATTTTTTCAAGAAAATGGATAATAACTTCTATAAAAACCAAGGCCCCTTTAAGCTAGATTTTATAGCTGAAAAAATAGGTGGGGAACTTGTTCCGCCTAAGAGCTTTTCTAATATTCCAGATATAGAGAATATCACTAATCTTCAAGAGGCCCTTGAAAATGACCTTACATTCTTAGTGAATTTAAAATATGAGCAATATATTGAAACTACTAAAGCTTCTGCTTGCATAGTTTCAAAGGACATAGCAGATAAATATTCATTTGAAAAAATGTGGCTTATAATTCATGAGAATCCATATTTTGCTTACTCAAATGCTCTAGATATTTTATATGCTTCCAAAGTTTCTAGATCAAATAAAATAGAAAAAAGCAGCATGGTTCATGCATCCGCCACAATAGGAGAAGATGTATATATTGGCCATAATTCTATAATAGAAGAAAATGCTCAAATAGGAGATGGCACTACAATATCTGGAAATTGCTATATAGGCCCAGGCGTAAAAATCGGAAAAAATTGTCGAATAGACTCAAATATCACCATCAACTTTTCTCTAATCGGAGATGGGGTTGTTATATTGCCAGGAGCTCGCATCGGCCAAGATGGGTTCGGGTTTGCTACAGAGAAGGGAAAGCATAAAAAAATCTTCCATATAGGAAGGGTTATAATAGAAGATGATGTTGAGATAGGCGCTAATACAACAATCGATAGAGGGGCACTAAAAGATACGATTATTCGTAAAAATGCTAGGTTAGATAATTTAGTGCAAATTGGCCATAATGTAGAGGTTGGCCAGGGCACTATTTTGGTATCACAAGTAGGTGTTGCAGGAAGCACAAAGTTAGGCCAATATTGCGCAGTTGGAGGGCAGGCGGGTTTTGCTGGTCATTTGGAGATAGCCGATGGCTCAAGAATAGCGGGGCAATCTGGCGTTCAGCATAGCATAAAGGACCCTGGTACAACGCTTTTTGGCACGCCTTCTGTTCCAATAAGAGAATGGCAGAAACAAAATATTGCAATCAAAAAGCTGCTTAAATCAAAAGGTTAGTAAATGAATAGAGAAGTTGAAATAACAGAAATTTTGAAACTAATTCCACATAGATACCCTCTTTTGTTAGTAGATAGAGTAGTGGAACTAAAGTTAGGGGAAGAGATAACAGCAATTAAAAATGTTACCTTTAATGAGCCACATTTTACAGGGCATTTTCCAGACCAGCCTATTATGCCTGGGGTTTTAATAGTTGAGGCAATGGCCCAAGTTTCTGCGTTACTAGTTGCTAAGACTATTAATGCAAAGGAAGGAGAAAAAACAGTATATTTTATGGGGGTCGAGAATGCCAAATTTAGAAGACCAGTGGAGCCTGGAGATACTTTATACATTACAGCAAAAATTGAGCAGCAAAGAGGCGACGCTTGGAAATTTTCGGCAGAAGCAAAAGTAGAGGATAAAGTAGTGGCGCAGAGCAGCTTTTCTGCGATGGTTAGGGATAAGTAATGTCAAATATCCATAAAACTAGTATAATAGAGGAAGGTGCAGACATCGGTACGAATGTAACGATAGGCCCATTTTGTACAATAGGTCCCAATGTTATCCTTCATGACAATGTGGAAATTAAATCGCACACTGCTATCAGTGGCTATACAGAGATTGGTGAAGGTACCAAAATATATCCATTTTGCTCTATAGGCTTCAATTCTCAAGATGATCTAAACCCCACCGAGGAGATAACTAGAGTTATTATAGGGAAGAATAACATTATCCGGGAATATGTTACCATTCAGCCTGGCACCACTACCCATAGAAAAGAAAGTCTAGAAACCAGAATTGGTGATAATAACTTGCTTATGTTAGGTACGCATATAGCGCATGATTGCATAGTTGGTAGTAATATTATTTTTGTAAATAATGCTACTTTAGGAGGCCATGTTCAAGTTGGGGATTATGCTCAGATAGGAGGGCTTTCTGCTGTGCATCAATATGTTAGGATAGGTTCTCACGCAATTATAGGCGGCGTTTCTGCTGTAGTGAGAGATGTCATCCCTTTTGGAATGGTATCAGGCGATAGGGCAAGCCTTGATGGCTTTAACATTGTTGGCATGAAAAGAAGGGGCTTTTCTAAAGAAGAAATAGGAGTAGTAAAGCAAATCATAGATAAGCTCTTTGATACGAGCTCAGGTAATGTGATGAATAAAAGAATTGAGGAGCTGAATCAGGATTTCAGTGAAAGCGAGGTTGGTTCAGTGATTTTAGATTTTATGCAGGAGGATAGTTCAAGGTCTTATTGTGAGCCAAAAAACAAAGGTTGAATTATGCCAAAAATAGGAAGATTTTTATTTCTCATATTTCTGATATTAGGAATGATAATAGCGCTGTTTCCGAATTTGGATTTAGAATTCAGCAATATGTTTTATGATGCAGAAGAAGGATTCTTATACAAAAGGAATATCTTTGTATTGGCTATTTATAAATCGGTACCACTTATAAGCACCCTTCTCACTTTCGGTTTTTTACTCTATATTGCTACAAAATATTTCATATTCAAGAAATACAATTTAGTTTTGCAGTCACGGGCGATTTACCTGCTAATTGCTTTAGCCTTAGGCCCTGGTTTGCTTGTAAATGGTGTTTTAAAGGAAAATTTTGGAAGAGCAAGGCCAAGTCAGATTAATGCATTTCAGGGAGATAAGCAATTCACAGCTCCTATAATGATAAGCAACCAATGTGATACAAATTGCTCTTTTTCATCAGGCCATGCGGCTTCTGGATATTATTTTACAGCATTTTCTTGGGTCATTCCTTATTGGAAAAATATAATATTTTTATCAGGATTTGTATTTGGTTCACTAGTTGGTTTTGGAAGAATATTGCAGGGTGGCCACTTTCTTAGTGATGTAGTATTTTCCTTTATTTTTATTATTATTTCAAATGAGGTAAGTTACAGATTGTGGAATTACCTTAAGGCTAAATTTAAGGGCAAAAATGCTATCAGAAAGTGATATTGAATCAATCAAACAAATAATAATCGAATCTTCCCATCTTGCTAGGGAATTAAGAAAAGCTGGTTTAGAGATTACTCATAAAGCAGATAAGAGCCCTGTAAGCAATGCTGACCTTGCGATAAGTGCTTTAATTAATTCAGGGCTTTCAAAACTATATCCAGACATCAAAATAATATGTGAAGAGGGAGAGAATAAGCTAGCCGGAGAAAAAGAATTTTGGCTAGTAGATCCCATAGATGGCACCAGAGGTTATATCAAAGATTATGATATTTATAGTATCAATATAGCCTTGGTGATAGGCAATTATGCTAGATATGGTTTTATTTCGATCCCAGAATCGGGCAGAATATATTATACAGATTCCCAAGGCGCCTTTAGAATTGAGGGGGAGGATGCTATAGCGCCAAAGAGAGGTAGAGAATATAAGGCAGTGTTGAGTGGAGATTATTCCCAGAAAGCTATGGCTCATAATATTATGGAGCAGCACAATATTACTAGCTATGAATATATACCCTGCTCTGCCAAATTCTGCTTGATAGCCTCAGGAGAAGCTGACCTTTACCCTAGATATGGCAGAACTATGGAATGGGATACAGCAGCCGGCTCAGCAATAGTTAGAGCTTCTGGCGGAATAGTTGCGGATGTAAAAGGCTTTAATGAGATGCAATATGGGAAAGAGGATCTTGTCAATACAGGATTTATAGCATATTCTCAAAGGCTTAAAGAAAGACAACCAATTCTTAGGGAAGATGACTGATTCTGTTTTATTTATCATTGAAGGCTCTATTATAACTCTACAATATTCAGTTATAGCTGTTTTTTGTGGATTAGTTGTAGGCAGCCTGCTCGCCTTTGCCAAGACTAGTAAAATCTGGTTGTTGAGATTGCTTGCGAATATATATACTTCTGTTTTTAGAGGAACCCCTCTTCTGATACAGCTCAGTATAATATATTTTTTGATCCCTAAAATCTTAGCCATTCAACTCTCTGTTTTTGTAGCAGGCACCATAGCCTTTTCTTTGAATTCTGGGGCATATGTATCAGAGATTATAAGGGCAGGTATTGAATCTGTTGATAAGGGGCAAGCTGAAGCTGCCAAAGCCTTAGGAGTAAAGGAATATTTGATAATGAAAGATATAATATTCCCGCAAGCTATAAGAAATATCTTACCATCCCTGATAAATGAGCTTGTAAATATGCTCAAAGAATCCGCCATAATATCTGTGCTAGGTGAAGCTGATTTAATGAGAAGGGCTCAAATGGTTGCTGCCGAGACATATGATTACTTTACGCCAATTATAACAGCAGCAATATGTTATTATATACTTGTGCTTTTCTTTAGCTCTCTTGCTAAGATTGTAGAAAGAAGGTTGGCATTATGATAAAGGTTCAAAATTTATCTAAGAAATTCGGTGCAAATATTGCGTTGAAAGATATTAGCTTTGAAGCGGCAAATAATGAAATAGTTTCTATAGTTGGCCCGTCTGGCTCTGGAAAATCTACATTGATTAGATGCTTAAATAGGTTAGAGACTCCGGATTCGGGAACAATTTTTGTAGATGCTCACAAGCTTGATGGGAGAAGCATTAAGAAGCTAAGATCAAAGATCGGTATGGTTTTTCAGCATTTTAACCTATTTCCTCATATGAATGTTCTTGAGAATCTAATTTATGCTCCAGTAAATGTGCTCAAGCACAAAAAAGAGCAAGCAAGCGCAAAAGCAAGAGAGCTTCTGAGAAGGTTTAGCATGTCTTCGAAAGAACATAATATGCCCAATGCTTTATCGGGTGGACAAAAGCAGAGAATTGCCATCATGAGAGCCATTATGATGGAGCCTGAAATATTATTGTTTGATGAGCCTACATCTGCTCTTGATCCAGAAATTGTTGGTGATGTTGCTTCTGAGATAAAAGCTTTAAAAAATAAAATGGCCATAATTCTAGTGACTCATCATATCAAGTTTGCTCAAGAACTATCTGATAGAATTATCTTCATGGATCAGGGGCAAATATTATGTGATCAAAAGAATGAGGAGTTTTTTAACAAACCAAAATCTCATAGGGCAAGATTGTTTTTGGAAAAAGTGGGCAGGTTTTAATCTAGCACTTAAGCGTCAGATGTAAGCAAATCGCCTAAAACCTCGTGCATTGCTGGAGGTTTTTATGTTCCTGTAGTGCTAGCATTGCAGCTATTTGTGCATCATGCTCTGTTTGTGGCTGCGCTCCTTCAACCCCTTCATCGGATAATAAGTGCAGACCTCTAGACTCTTCGGGCATATCATCATCATCGGGATCTGATGAAGAATCGCTATCTACCTCTTGAGTTGATGCATTATCGTGAGGCTTACCCTTTATATTTGATATTAATTTCAATTTATGCTCAACCTTCTCCAAAAGAGAATCTCCTTCCTTACAAAGCTTTTGTACTGAGAGAAAGTCTTGCTTAGCATCATCATATCTTCTTTGCCAAAAAAGGGTTGCTCCTCTTTCATATAGAATTCTTTCCATTGTGATAGCTGAATCAGGAGATTTTTCTCTTGCGACTACTAAATTGTTAGCAATATTAAGTGCCTCCTCATACAGCTCACGTCTTACGTATGAAGGCAAGATATGATGTCTAGCTTCGACATCATTTGGATTAAGCTCTATAACTCTTTCTGCATATTTAGAAGCTATCCAGGCATATTGATTTCTTGTGTTTTGATCTAGATCCCATATGGTGTCTAGAGGAGCAAGGCATTTTATAACCCTTAAGAGATCTGGTATTGTTGGGCCACTGTCTAAATATCTTTGGTAAGCATCCTTAGCGCCCTCATGCTCTTTTAAAGCGCGCAATGTGCCTGCTTCGCTAAGTATAAAAACGGGGTATTGAGGGAATTGTGATTGCCCTTTTTTAGATAATTCAAGCCCTAATGTGTAATCTGCTTCTTGCACTACATTCTGGATTTTGGTTAATAATGCTTGAGCTTCCAAATGGGCTTCTTGTTGCTGAGTCTCTGTAGAATTGCTGTTAGTAAGCAATGTGGGTTCTGCATCATTATTTCTTCCAAAACAAAAATCAAAACAATTCCATACCATAATCAACCTCGTAAATTATTAAGCACAAAAATAAAATTGCGCTAATAATAATATAATATAAGCATAAGGGTCAACAACTTGTTTGATGGGCTAATTATTACCCAGAGTAAATTTTATTAACTGGCCTGGTGATAATAGATATACTTCAGGTTTTCATTGCTGATAGGGAAGAAAGGCAGAGTAGGAGGCAAATAGCGCTAGACTTTTTGAGTAATAAGCATTATTTTAACTTAGGCTATATTGGAAGAAACAAACTTTTTAGGGTATTAGATGAGAATTTATACATATATTTTTGGCTGCTTGATACTTGCTGCTACGAGCACATTTGCTGGGGATTATCCTAAGTCAAGAGATGAGAAAAGAGCTGAGGAAATAGGGTCAATTTTAGGTGGTGAAGGAATAGTTTTTAGGCCTTCAAGAGTCCGTAATGAAAGTACCAAAACAGACGATATGGTTGTAAATTCTTTTCTCTGGAAAGCCTCAAGAGATATTATAGAGGATTTAGCGCCTATCTCGATTTCTGACCCTGAGTCGGGGATTATGTCAACAGAATGGTATAGTGACAGCAAAAGTCCTAAACAAAGCTTAAAAATTAAAGTGGAGATAAAGGGTGATGTTATACGTCCTGAATCGTTACAAGTATCTGTTAGGCAAAAAGTTTTAAAAAAAGGTAGGTGGCTTGAAAATGCGCTTAAGGCAGATTCATCCACAGAGATTGAAAGCAAGATCCTAAGGCGTGCAAGGCAGCTATATTTGCGCAAATCTAAGTAAATAGCAACAATGTTTTCTTATAATATTGAAATAGATTCTAAGTGGCAGCAGCTTTGGGAAGAAAAAAGAATTTTTGAAGCAAAGGCAGATTTTACAAAGCCTAAATATTATGTCCTTGAAATGCTCCCATATCCTTCGGGTAAGATCCATGCAGGGCATCTAAGAAATTATGCAATTGGTGATGTAATAGCGAGATTTAAAAAAGCCAATGGCTTTAATGTCCTTCATCCTATGGGCTGGGATGCTTTTGGCTTGCCAGCAGAAAATGCAGCTATAAAGAACAATTCTCACCCAAGTAAATGGACATATTCAAATATTGAACATATGAAGGCAAATCTCAAATCCTTAGGCTTGTCTTATGATTGGTCTAGAGAGGTTGCAACTTGCGATAAGGAATTCTACAAGCATGAGCAGAAGTTTTTTCTAGAATTGCTAGATAAGGGGCTGGCTTATCAGAAGGAAACAATGGTGAATTGGGACCCAGTGGATAAAACAGTTCTGGCAAATGAGCAAGTTGTAGATGGGCGTGGATGGAGAAGTGGTGCCGTCGTAGAACGTAAAAGCATGAATGGCTGGTTTTTAAATATAACACATTATGCCGATGAGCTATTAAGCGATCTAGAAAAACTAGACAAATGGCCTGATCCTGTAAAAATCATGCAGGAAAATTGGATAGGAAAATCAGAAGGCGCTAATATAAAGTTTAAAATAAAAGATTCTGATGATTATATAGAAGTATTTACTACGAGGCATGACACTATCTTTGGGGCAAGCTTTATAGCAATAGCCTATAATCATTCTATAGTTGGTAAGCTTGGATTAGATTCAGAAGACATAAAAAACGCAGCTAAAAAATTCTCCAAAAATACCAAAGCTGCTGATATTGAAAAAGCTGAAAAAGAAGGTGTTGATACAGGTATCAAGGTGCAACATCCTTTTGATGCATCGATAGAACTTCCTGTATATATAGCAAATTTTGTTGTGATAGATTACGGCAAAGGTGCATTATTTGGCTGTCCTGGGCATGATTTAAGAGACCATGAATTTGCTCTTAAATACAATCTTCCTATTATCCAAGTTGTTGAGGGTGAAGCAGGTGGGTTTGATATATTAAAAGAGCCTTATTTAGAAGATGGTAGCTTAATAAATTCTAGCTTTTTAGACGGGTTAAGTGTAGCTGATGCTAAGAAGCTTGTAGCAAGTAAGCTAGAGGAGAAGGCGTTAGGAGAAGCAGTAACTCAATTTAGGCTTAGGGATTGGGGAATTTCCCGCCAAAGATATTGGGGGGCACCAATTCCCGTAATCCACTGTGATTCATGTGGAGCGCTACCAGTGCCTGAGAAAGATTTACCAGTTTCCTTGCCAGAGGATGTGGTCTTTGATGGAAGAGGTAACCCCTTAGCTCAGCATGAGACTTGGAAACATACTAAATGCCCAAAATGTGGTATTGACGCTCAGAGAGAGACAGATACTTTTGATACATTTTTTGAATCTTCATGGTATTTTGTTAGATATTGTAGTAGCAATGCAGCTTCTATGACAGAAAGGAAAGAAGCAGATTATTGGATGCCTGTTGATCAATATATAGGTGGTGTTGAGCATGCTATTTTACACCTTCTTTATGCTCGATTCTTTACCAAAGCTATGAATGATCTTGGATATATAAGCGCAAGGGAGCCATTTAAAGCTTTGCTGACACAAGGTATGGTACTTCATGCAACTTTTAAAGATGAAAAAGAGGAATGGGTATATCCGGATGAAGTAGAAAAAACTTCTAATGGATTAGTGCATAAAAACACGGGTCTAAAAGTGACTATGGGGTCTGTTGAAAAGATGAGCAAATCTAAAAAGAATGTTGTAGATATAGAATCTATGCTCAAGCTTTATGGGGCTGATTCCCTAAGATTGATGACTCTATCTGATTCTCCACCAGAGAAGGAGTTGGAATGGACGGATTCAGGGCTTGAAGGCTGTAATAAATTCATCTTAAGATTATGCAATTTAGCATCAAATCTAGAGGCTTGCAAAGAGGCCTTTAACGAGCAAGAATATAAAGATCACAAGCTCCTATCCAAAATCCACCACACCATTAAATATATAGGGGAGGATATAAAAGGCTTTGGCTTCAATAAGGCAATAGCTAGAGCTAGAGAATTATATAATGAATTATCATCTCATAAAAAGGATATCTCCTTAGTAAAATACGGATTTGATATTTTGCTACAGCTCCTAAACCCCTTTATCCCACATGTTACAGAAGAATTATGGGAAAAACTTGGACACAAAGATATTTTAGCCTCCCTATCCTGGCCAGAATTTAATGAGCAATATCTAGTACAAGATAAAGTAACATTAGCCTTGCAGGTCAACGGCAAACTCAGAGCCACACATGAATTCAAATCAGATGCTACAAATGAAGAGATAGAGCAAGAAGTATTATCTCTTGAAAGCATAATCAAACACGTGGAAGGAAAGCAAATCAAGAAAGTTATTGTTGTGCCCAAGAAGATTGTCAACATCGTAGTTTCTTGTTAAAACCTACGATCTAGGGCGGAAATTGCACGTATCTTCGGTACTCACCTACTATATGTAGGCTCCGTTCCTCGAACATTTATTTCCTACTATCTCACAGGTTTTAACAAGAAACTGTGGGGGTAAAAAACCTAGGACTTTTACCCCCCTTTTTCATCACCGCTTTTCTTTCTTGTCATTCCCGCGAAGGCGGGAATCCATACTACCCTCATTCCTTGCATCAATGACTAATGGATTGCGTATCAAGTACGCAATGACAGTGGAGAAGCAAGGATAACCCATCAAATAGTTTTTTCTAAAACCTTTTTTCTAGCATGTAAGACTTTTGATACCCAGCTTTTATTTTTAACCGGCTTTGCTTTGAAGTAAGAGCGGTTTAAGTGCCTTATTAGCTTATCAGGATACAGAAAATCTCTCTCATTTATTACGTTTAGAGCTTTCACCAATTTTTCATCTTGCTTGCCAAGAGCGAATTGTAAAAAATCATGAAGCAAAGGGACTTCTGCACCAGATTTTTTCTGTACATCATGGTATAGTTGGGTAGGGTTTGAAGGGATTATAGCCATAATTTACTCTTCCTCCTCCTCTGCATCATCACTTCCTTCTTCTTGCTGCGCGGAGCCCAGTGCATACACACATAATTCCTCAAAAGAAACATTATTTTCTTCTGCCAATGTTTTGAGTTTTGCTACAGCATCCATAACTTGAGGAGGAATAGAGCCTCCCTTAACCTTTTGCAACCAATCTGCTTGAAAATATAGGGGATGGTGTCCTGGTTCAGGGTTTCCAATCCATATTACTTGAGGGGCCATTTGCCCTCCAAAGTCACAGTTTATGGTAAATTTTTTCATATTACTAAGTGCATTATAACTTGATGATAATATAAAAATTCCTAAGAAATCAATAGATTTTAAGCTATGAAGCCCAAGAAATTTTCTAGCTCAGCAATATTACCCACATTAATTAAATTAAAACTATGGGACTCTTTTTTCAGCATGTTGTTTAAAACTTTTCCGGGGCCAATCTCCACAATAGTATCTATCTTTTTGTTGGCTAAATATTGCATAGTTTCTCTCCACCTTACGCGTCCTGCAACTTGAGATACTAACGAGGCTTTGATTTCATCTATGCCCATAGATTCACTTGCTGTAACGTTTAAAACAATAGGAATCACAGGCTCTTGGATAGTTACTAGGCCTAATTCTCTTTGCATTGTGTTTTGTGCATCTTTCATTAATCTCGAATGGAATGGGCCACTGACATTTAATTTAATTCCCTTACCGCCAGATTCCTTTATTTTAATAATTGCAAAATCAATTGCTTGTTCCTCTCCGCTTATCACGACTTGGGAGGAGCTATTATCATTGGCAATATCACATATACCATATTCATTAGCCGCTTTTACTACTTCTTCTAGTGCTTCAATAGAAAGTCCAAGGGAGGCAGCCATAGCGCCGCCAGAAGATGAGTTTTGCATAGCCAGGCCTCGTGCCTTTAGAAGCTTTGCTGTATCCTCAATAGATATGCTTTTAGCTGCTGTAAGGGCAGCATATTCTCCGACCGAATGCCCAGCAACATATTTGCATAAATCGGCTATATCTTTACCGGATTCGTGAAGTATTACGGCAAGAAACGCAATGGATGTTGCCATAAGGGCTGGCTGCGTGTTTTTCGTAAGGGTTAAATCCTCTAATGGACCTTCAAATATTATTTTACTTAAAGTGAGTCCTAATGAATCATCCACTTCGTGAAATATGTTTTTTGCAATAGAAAAATTTTCATATAATTCTTTTCCCATCCCAACTGACTGTGAGCCTTGACCAGGAAAAACAAATGCTGTATTCATGGATTATTTCCCTCAAAAAAATCTTAAGAGGATTATGATTAAAATCAGGCCATTGTCAATTGTTTTAACCTTCTTTTGCATATTTGCTATATCTGTTTACGCAGACCATGCTCAAAAGGCGTTGAATTACTCAGAAAAAAAATTGTGGGGTAAAGCAATATCCCAAGCAAATAAGCATAAAGACCCTGTGTTGCGGAAGATTATCTACTCCAAACAATTCCAAGATACATCATACAAAAATGACTTTAGAGAAGTAGCGGATTTTATTGAAAACAATAAGGATTGGCCTCAAATAGAAAAAATCAAGGAAGCTTTAGAATCATATATTGATGATAATACAAATAAACGAGCTATCATTAAATATTTCACTCAAAATTCCCCATTAACATCTTCAGGGTATCAATATTATGCAAAGGCTTTAACAGAGACTTTAGCTCAAGATAAGAGGCCAAAGAATATTATAAAACTTGGCTGGATTTATGGGGATTTCACAGAAGAAGAGCAAAGAGAGTTTTTGCATAAGAATAGTCACATTATAGACATTGATGAACATATTAAAAAGCTTGATTATCTTTTATGGGAGAAAAATTTAGATGCTGCAAAGAGGATATTGCCTTTAGCTGGGCCTAAAGCAAAAGCTTTTTACGATGCGCATATAGCTTTTATAAAGAATAAGAAAAATAAAAATAGATATTATAGAAAAGTTCCCGTGGAATATAGATATGAATCTAGGCTTTTATACAGATATCTTAGTCAATATACCACATATGATAAAATTCCAACGTCAGCTGCTCATTCTATAATTAAAGCTCCCTATGATCCTTTTTTGCATACTCAATGGTGGAGAATGAAAAATCTTTTTGCACGGAATATGGTGCAGAGAAAAAGGTATATGCTCGCATATAAGATCGCATCTAGTGGGAAAAGTGGGAATAATTATGCAGCCGCTCAATCTGAATGGCTGTCTGGCTGGGTAGCTCTTAAATATCTAAAGAAATTACCAAAAGCATATGAGCATTTTGAGACACTACATTCCAGAGTCAAAATGCCTATGACAAGGTCAAGGGCAGCTTATTGGCTTGGTATTACAGCCAAAGCTTTAGGTAATAAAGACAAGGCTCACTCAATGCTTCAGGAGGCAGCAGCTTTTAATTTCACCTTTTATGGTCAGATGGCTATGATAGAGATGGGATTGACAAACTTTACTCTACCCCCCTCTCCTAAGATAACAAAAGCTGCAAGGAAATTTTATGCTAAGAATGAATTTGCAAGGGCTACCAACCTCCTTATTAAGCATAGGAAAATAAACGATGCAAGACTTTACGGCAAAGCAGCTATATCTAGGGCTAAAAATTATGGTGAGGCAGCTTTAATAGTATCTTCTATCAGCTCATCAGATAATTTATTTTATAAAATTGAGCTCGCAAAAGCAGCTGCTCAAAAAGGGTATTTGCTTATTGCAGATAATCACCCTACTCCTTACAAATTAGGTCATTTTAAACATGTGGATCCAGCGCTTGTATATGCTGTGATTATGAAAGAAAGCGCTTTTGACCATAAGGCTATATCTCATGCTAATGCACATGGACTGATGCAGTTAATACCAGAGACTGGTTGTGAGATGCAAAAAAAGATAAACCAAAGATGTAGTGTGAGAAGGCTCACTTCTGACCCCCGTCATAATATTCGGTTAGGCGCAAATCATCTGGCAGACCTGCTCGAATATTACAATGGCTCCTACATATTGATGGCGGCTGCTTACAATGCTGGATCAGAGCCAGTGGATTCGTGGATAAAAAGAAATGGAGATCCAAGAAAATATAAGAATTTGAATAAAATAATAGAATGGATGGAGTCAATACCTTACTATGAAACTAGAGATTATGTGCAACGAATTTTTGAGTATCTGCAAATATATAAGGAATTACTGTATCAAAAATCTACGCTGGAATTGAAAAGTGATTTGTTTAAAGGTAGTACTAGAAAATAGGGAGATATTATGAAGCCTACATCCAAAAAAGAGGTGAAAAAAGTGCCTGCAAAAAGTGTTTCATGCAGTGGCTCGGATGCCCTATATGATCACCCAAAAATCTACCTAAATATTCCTGAAGGGAAGAATGAGATAGAATGCCCATATTGTAGTAAACTCTTTCAATATTCTAAAAAATCGAAAAAATAGATGAAATTTGTTAAATATGCCTTTGCTGCAATCTGCTTTTTGGTGAGTGCATTTCTTTTGTATTTTCTTTATCATATTAGACATAGAGAGCAAATACCCATCCAGCTGGAAGGCTATGATTCCGTAAAAATGGCGAGGAATTTACTTATATATGAATCTCCAGAAATAACCTTAGAAAGACATGGGAATTTAGGCGATGGGGGTTATGTGGTTTCTAAAGAATCGCTAGAAAAATCAGATATATTATTAGGTTACGGCATAGCTGATGATAATGTTTTTGAAGATAATTTTTCACTCAAATATCAAAGGCCTTCTTACGGGTTTGATTGCGGCATAGAGAATATAAGATCAAAGAGTGAATTATTTCATTTTAAACCAATTTGTATAGCTAATGCTGATAGTTTGTATAAAACCCAAAAAAACAGTCAAAATATATTGTCTTTTAGGGAGCAGGTAGAAAAATTTGGGCTTGGAAATAAAAGGATTTTTATAAAAATGGATATTGAGGGAGCAGAATATGAGGCCATGCAGCAAATTCTTGAATATTCAGATCAACTTACAGGCATTGCATTGGAATTACATATCTGGAATGAATCGATGGTGAAGGATGCCATAGATTTATTAGAGAGGATAAATGAGCAATTTTACTTAATACATATACATGGAAATAATTATGCAAAATATATAATTTCCTCAGATAATATAAAGGGCAGGATGCCCTCAATACTAGAGCTTAGCTTTATCAATAAAAACATGGTTCAAGATGCCAAGATTTCTTCCAATCAAAGCCATCCGAGTAATTTAGATAGGCCAAATTGTGGATTTAGGGCAGATAATATATTTGGCATAAAGCTTTGACTTCAAAGAAGCAATAAACTAGAATCGTAAAGCTTTTGGAGGCTTATATGAAAAATGTACTTATTGTATTTGGCGGCAGATCTGCTGAACATGAAATTTCAATTATTTCTGCAAGAAACATAATTAATGCCATAGATAGGAAGAAATATAATCCTGTGATAGTTGCAATTTCAAGATTAGGAAATTGGCACTTGCTTCAAGGCACTGAGATTCCTGAGGAAATCAAAGAGGTTAATGATGACCTAGATGATACAGAAGTCTGCTGGCTGATGAGAAGACCAGGGGGAAGTTTTATAGCTAGTGAAAATACTGAAAAAGTAAAAATTGACATAGCCATACCAGTACTTCATGGCCCTATGGGAGAAGATGGAACTATTCAGGGCATGTTTGAGATGATGATGATACCTTACGTTGGCCCAGGGGTCCTTGCATGTTCATTAAGTATGGATAAGGATGCTTATAAAAGAATATTACTAGCTGATGAATTACCTATAGTACCCTATGTTTCTCTTAGAAAAAATGAGCTGATTCTTTCTTATGAGGAGGTATGCGAGGGGTTAGAAACCAATGTTTTCTTTGTAAAATCTTCTACGCTTGGATCTTCGGTTGGGGTTTATAAAGTATCTAACGAAAGTGAATATCTGGATGCTTTAGATAATGCTTTTGAATATTCAACCAAAGTTATAGTGGAGAAGGCAATAATTGGCGCAAGGGAGATAGAATGTGCAGTTCTAGGCAATAATGACCCAATTGCTACAGGATTAGGGGAAATTAAGCCGAATCATGATTTCTACTCTTATGAGGCTAAATATTTAGATCCTAATGGGGCAGATTTAGATATACCAGCTCAAGATATTAACCCAGATTTAGAAGAGACTTTAAAAGAATTATCATTGAGAGCATTTCTAGCAGCGGAATGTTGTGGTATGGCAAGGATAGATTTTCTTATATCAGAGGAGGGAGATATTTATATCAATGAATTAAATCCAATTCCAGGATTTACTAACATTTCTATGTATCCAAAATTATGTGCACATTATGGTATTAAATACCCAGAGCTAATATCAAACCTTATTCATTTAGCCCAACAAAGATTTGAGGAAAAAAGCCTGCTCAGCCTTGTGCCTAATCTTGAGAATCAATATGCTTGAGTGCTAGAGGACGGGTTATTTAAAGCCTGTAGCGACTAAATATTCTTCAGAAGATTCGGGTCTACTAGATTTAGGCTTAAAATGCTTCACTTTTGAGAAGTTCTGTTTGATCTGAGTAAGGAGATAATCTTCAGTTCCGCCTTTAAATATTTTCGCTATAAAACATCCGTCTGGTTTTAAGACTTCCATGGAAAAAAGCGCAGCTTTTTCACATAATTCCATAATTCTAATATGGTCTGTTTTACTATGTCCCGTTGTGTTGGCTGCCATATCACTCATAACAACATCTAATTTTTCTCCTAATATATCTATAATTACGTCTTTAGCATTTGCATCAAGGAAATTTTTCTGTAAAGTGATTACTCCTGGTATAGGCTCTATCTCAAGAAGGTCTAGAGCAAGAATAGAGGGTTTTGAATTAGGTGATTGAGTTATTCGGGCAGAAACCTGGCTCCACCCCCCTGGAGCAGCTCCTAAATCTAGTACTTTTGTATTCTTTTTGAGAATATTAAACTTATCATTTATCTCGAGGAGTTTGTACGCTGCTCTAGACCTGTATCCTTCATTTCTAGCCATTTCAACATAAGGATCATTTAATTGCCTTTGTAGCCATTTTGTTGAAGAGTTTTTCCTACCTTTGGCAGTTTTCACCCTTACAAATTTACCTCTAGTCACGATCTCTTTTCCTTTGCTAACTTATCTAAGAGAGAATTAATAAAGGCTATTTCAGACTCTTTTGCAAGGCTGGATCCAATATTTGTATATTCATTTAGAATGACTTTAGTAGGCACATCTTGGCAATATATAATTTCAGCTATAGCTACTCTTAGGAGGGAGGATAGAGATAAATGGAGATTAGAAAATTTCCAATTTCCATGTAAATTGTCTGATATCAGCTTATCTATAGATTTTAGATTATTGATTGTAAATTCAGTGAGATATCTAAAATGATTCTTATGTAGAGAAATATTTACTTCTTCTGGAATATCAAATATTTCTTTGAAAGATTGATCATTGTATGATGAGACTATACTATCACAAAGCTCATTAAGGTCTTGGACTCTCCCATTGCTTTCATACTGGTATAAGGCTTGAATTGCAGCAATTCGCGCTGCTGTTTTACTAGTAACTAGGGACATTAACGCCTATCTTCATCATCGAAATCAAAATGCTGCTTTTCGTAATTTTCATGTCTTTCTTGAGCTTCTATACATAATGTAGCATTGGGCCTTGCTTCTAGTCTTTTAAGACCAATCTCCTCTCCTGTATCTTCACAATATCCATATTCTTCGCTATCTATTCTTTTTAATGCTTCATCTATCTTCTCAATCAATTTACGATAGCGATCTCTGGTTCTCAGCTCAATACCCGTGTCAGTTTCAGTTGTAGCCCTATCATTAGGGTCTGGTTCATTCCAATTTTCTTCCCTAAGATGGTCTAAAGTCTCTCTTGAATTTTCGTAAAGCTCATCTTTCCAACCTTCTAGTTTGCGCCTAAAATATTCTAGATGCATAGGATTCATATATTCTTCACTGTCTGAAGGCTTGTAGCCATCTGGCAACTCAACTCTTTTCATATGGGTAACCCTAACTATTTAAGTCATGAAGTAAATTATATATCAAAAATTTTATACTAAGCAATGCTTTATTGCTTTTTTGTACTATTCTGTGTTAAATATATTCTGATAAGAAATCTTGGAGTCATTTATGTATTACTCAATACCAGTAATAATGATGTTTGTTACTTTAGCTATTTTAGTCAGTGGAGTTGTGTTGATGGTTTTGGGGAATAGATTAAATATTTCACATAGTACAAAAATGATGTGTATGCGTATTATCTCACAGTCTGTTGTGGTGATTCTAATGGCTGCTTTATACTTCTTCCAAAGGGGTTAGATATATAGCGTGGGTGGCACAGCCCCAAAAAAATTCAATTAAAGGTTGACAAAGCGAGCGGGTTGATATACAAATTGCTTAAATTAAACCTGAAAAACCCATGAAGTTTTTATCTTTTGAGTTGCCTTTTTCTTGCTTTGCAGCTTTTATCCTATTCTCTTTGATTACCTTAGATGTTGCTTATGGCGCAGACTTTGATGTAGAAGCTGCGGGGAAAGCTATGTTTAATCCCATTATTTCTTTCATAGATGCCTGGTATGGAACAGGAATTTTTGCTGCTGGGGTTAGCGGCGCAATTGTTTCAACTGGAGACTTAAGAACTAGGGCTTTAGGTTTTGGGATGGGGTCAGTTATTGCGGGCCTAACCCTTCTAGGCGTAAAGGCGGGCTTTGATGTGAAAGCAGTATCTCACTATAGTAATTTTGTATGACAAAAATAAGCAATTGTATAAATTCTGAAGCTAGAATATATGGCCTTAAGCTTTTGGGGATTGCTTTTGGCATAATTTGCATGGTTGTTGTTTGGTCTCAAACTAGCATGGTTTTTGGTGTGATTTCCGCATCCATTGGATATTTTGCAGGGGATCAATTTTCCAGATATTGGTATAGGGGCATCATACAAAAATACATATATTGGAATTTATACTTTCTCAGATTTGTTTATGCCAAAAATATGCCTAGATCAAATAAGAGGTACTTTATCTGATGGATACCAAATATTTTGAGAAAAACTTATCAATAATAGAAAAGCAAAGAAATCTCTTTTTGTTGCTGACTTTTTTAACTATCGCGGGGAACTTATTATTGTCGCTAAAGAGCCTTGCTTCAAATGAGAAAATAATAATGGTTCCTGCGTTAAAAAAGGATATATGGGTTTCTACAAATTCTGTTTCAGCAACCTATATGGAAGAAATGTCCAATTTGTTATTTAGTCATCTGCTGGATATAAACCCAAATAATATTTTATATAAAAAATCTCTTATTATGCAGCATATTGATCAAGACGATCCTAAAGCTGTATCTACAATCAATAGATATTTTACAGTTTTAGAGGAAAAATATAGAAAATTTGGCTTATCTACTTATTTTACAGCGAAGGATATATTAATAGATACAGAATCACTGACTGCAAAAGTTAGTGGTATATTAACTAGTCATTATGGCAAAAGAGGTGCGGATTTTAGCGAAGAATTATACTTGCTCAGCTTCAAATATAAATTTGGACGCTTAATTTTAAAACATTTTGAAAAATTAACTAAAGATGAAAAGTAGGCTTTTATTTTTTCTGCTGGTTTTTTGCTCTGTTAGTCTTAAGTCTTTTGCAGGTGAGGCTTATCAAATAATGAGGGCCTTGCCAAATAAAAGGATTACAGCTTTTGTTGGCTCTAAATCTCATAACAGAATAAGTGTTGAAGGAGATAATATATACCAAATAATTGGCGATGATAGATTATACAAAATTATATATGGGGCATTTAGAAATCATTTTTTCATTGTACCGAAGCACAATATGGTGAAAGAAATATATCTGAGTTTGGTGACAGATAAAAACAATGCTCTAGACTTAAATTTGAAGGTACAAAATGAAGAAGAGGGTAAAACAATAATAATATTATTCGAACAATGAAACTTGCAGCAAATAAGCACCAGATCGCCTTGCTAATAATGGTTTTAATTGTTGTAGTAGGACTATTGTCGTTGAAGGGTAGAAGGCGCCTAAAACCGGTCAATATAGAAAACATCAAGCTAGAATTTGCAGCAGATTCTATTGATCCAGAAAAATTATGGAGGTCATATTTTGAAGATAAATTAGAGGAAAATAAAAACATCACCACAGACCAGATTTCTGAAATTAAAAAAATTTTTAAAGAAGATGCAGAAAATATTAGGCTAGAAAATAAAGGCAATATAGAAGATTTAAAATCAGATTTTGTAGCTTCCCAAAATGCTTTGAAATCAAAGATAGATGAAATCATAGAATTACAAAATAAAGAGACCAGCACTTTGCCATATGAGATGGCAGATCCCAACATATCAGTGCATGATTTTGCTAATGAAAATGGAATATTGGCAAGTCCCAAAGATAGTGCAGATTTTATACCAGAAACAAGTTTTGTTACAGGCATTTTAATAGGAGGACTTGCTGTGTCCACTTCGATAGGGAGTAAATCTGCTCCAATTCCAGTGGTGATTAGACTATTAGAATCAGGAAATTTATCTAAGGATTTTAGTATCAATATAAAAAATTGCAGAATATTGGGCAGTGCTTACGGGGACCTTTCAAGCGAAAGGGCAATCATTAGAGCAGAATCCCTAGTTTGCACTAAGAAACAAGCAATCATTACAACAAAAATTGCAGGCATTATTTATGGTGATGATGGAATGAATGGCATTAGAGGAAGAATTGTAGATATGAGCTCAAAGCATATTAAGAACGCAACCTTCGGAAGTATGCTGAGCGCATTTGGCTCTAGTATGAAGACAGAATCATCCCTTGCCATAAGTCCATTTGGAGCGCTAGGAGGGGATAAAATCAACGGATTGGATAAACTCAAAAATAATAGTCTAACAGGAGCAGGTAACGCAGCTGAAAAGATTGCCCAATATTACATCAAAAAGGCAGAAAATATGTCACCAATATTGCAGATACCAGGTGGAACAAAAGTAGATGTCCTTTTTACAAAGGGGGTGCATTTGGGAAGCTCAGACATAGTTGAAAGAATAGTACAGGAGAAGAAGTAATGAGGCTTTTAATAATCATATTATTATCTACAATTTTGTCGAATTGCTCATCCTATAACTCAAAATTTATTTGTAAAGAGGCGATGGGGTCTCCATGCAAGATGATGTCAGAGCTAGATAAAAAAATAGATATTTCCTATTCCAAAATATGCCCAAAATAAACCTAAAAAACATTCTTGAACAATTTGCCAATATTTGTGGCTTAGATAGTAGATTTGACAATATTTATCAGGAGATGCCCAAGCCAGATAATACAAAATGTAACAGTTACACTTCATTTAGTGAGCTTTGTAGCTATAGATATTACGACAAAATCAACAATGTAATAGTTCTGGATGATTCACATATTGGTAGCTTAATCGAGCTTACTCCTCTTGTGGGGTTTGAGCAAAATATAGCCAAAGAACTTGAGAATTTGCTAGCAAATATTGTGCCGCAAAATATGTATTTGCAGGTAATGATGATAGCAAGCCCAATCATTGATCCTATCATAAGATTTTGGAGATTTGATAAAGCTGATAAAAGAGATGTGATACAAAAAATCCTTAATGAGAGGGAGTATTTTCTGCGGCAGAAATCTACCAACTTTGTATCTGGTGAAAGAAATCTGCCAAGAGATTTTAGGCTTTATATTTCAATAAATCAAAAATGCCCTAATCAAAATGCCAGGCTTTTATTTCATAATTTTCAAAAATTATTTTTAACAAAACTATCCTCTATAGGTCTTTGTGCCAGATTATGCGATGCGGATGACCTAATCAATTTGGTAAATGAAAATGTGAAATTATCCCTCAAGGAAAAAGCATCTATGATTCTAAACAACTCATTTCAAACCAAATAGCTCCCCAGCATAATTTGTATCATCTGCAGGAAGATAGAATTATTCATCAAAGTTTAGATTTAACCACAAAATTCTATGTTGCAAGCAATATGCCTGCGGAATTTAGTATAGAATATATGATTAAATTACTGGGCGATGAACGGGGTTTGTTCTCCTCGATACCTGGAAGATTTATAATATCTTTTTCATTAGCTAATGATATTAGCTTGGCTGAAGAAAATTCGCTTCTTCAAAAAGGCACAAGAATTATCAATTCATCAGAAGAATGGTATTCAAGAAATAATAGGGAGATTCAAAAGGAAGCTCAGCAATGGCGGGACGTTGCCGAGAAAACAAAGAAGGGGGAAAAATTTCATACTGAGTTTTTCCAAATTATGCTCACCAGTGATTCAAAATATATAGATGAAATAGAGCAAAATCTTATGAGTCTATATAATAGTTATGATTGGAGATTAGCAGTTAACAAATACTTTAGTCTTCCTGCTTTAATTTCTATTTTGCCAATGCAGTCACATATTCTTTGGAGAAATTTTAAATATTTCAGATTATGCAAGAATGCTCTTACAAGCGAAGTTTGTGCAAAACTCCCTATTCATGGAGAATGGAAAGGAGTTTCAATTCCTGGAATGCTGCTTTTAGGCAGAAGGGGGCAGCTATTTAATTGGAATCCGTTTTATAGACATTCCAGTGGAAATTATAATATTTGTGTCTTTGGACCTTCAGGCTCTGGAAAATCTGTTTTTCTACAAGAATTAGCAATTTCCCTCATAGCTCAAAATACAAAAGTTTTTATTCTAGATATAGGCCAATCTTTTAAAAATATATGCAGCCTTCTTGAAGGTGAAATTATAGAATTTGGGCAAAATAGTGATATTGAGCTAAATCCATTTTACAAATTTTCTGAAACATTAGGTGAAGATGAGAGAAGTTTAGCAATATCTTATGCGAAGAACATTATTTGCTCAATGTGTGGAGTCATAGGCGATTCTTTAAGTGAGTCGATATTAGAAAAAGCTATAATCAAGGGATTAGAAGATTATGGCCCCAATTTAGATATTACAAATTTAGGGGAGATACTTGGTGCAGATGATAAGCAACCTGAAGCTGCCAAGAATTTAGCATTAAGGTTGTTTTCATATACTAAGGAAGGGATCTATGGAAAATTTTTCGCTAAAAAATCACAAAGCAAATTTTCAGGATTTAATAAAGATATTACAATTTTTGAGTTTGAAGAAATAAAGAACAATAAGCTACTTTTATCAGTAGTCTTACAGATTATAGGTCTGCAAATATTTATGCAGGTTCTTATGGGGAAGAGGGATAGAAAATTTCTTCTAATAGTGGATGAAGCATGGATGATATTGGATCATTGCTCAAAATTTCTCTCAGAATTTGCAAGGACAATTAGGAAATATGGTGGGAGTCTGGCAGTATGTGTACAAAATTATTCAGATCTGGATGGGAGTGATGATAGAAGAGCAATTCTCCAGAATTCCACATGGACTATATTGCTTAAGCAGGATGAAAAGGGAATACATAGTTTTAAAAATTCAGAGGCTTTTAAAGAGATAATTCCTTTGATCAAATCTATTTCTATTGAAAGGGATGAGTTTGCTGAGCTTCTCATTTATTCCACAGGTATCAGAATTGTGGGGAGACTTGTTTTAGACCCTTTTTCAAAAGTTTTATACTCAACGGATTCAGATATTTTTTCTGAAATAGATAAATTGTCACAAACGGGCCTGACCTTGCTTGAATCTATTCAGCATATTACAAATGAAAGGTATGGCGAGAATGATTAGGTTGCTCATACTTATATTCCTCTTGCCTTATAATTCTTTTGGAGATTTTCCATGTATGGGGAGGTTTGTCAATCCAATCACAGATATTTGTTGGTCATGCTTACTGCCTATATCAATAGGCCCTGTAAAAGTTGCTAATAGCAATAGTGTTAGAGGCAGAGACATCCCAAATCCCAAGAGTCCAATTTGTGGCTGTGTCAAGTCAGATATTTTGGTGCCTGGTATATCTATAGGTTTCTGGGAACCTGTGAGAATGGTGGATGTCACAAGGAGTCCATTTTGCATGGTAGGAGTTGGTGGAATCAATTTAGGCAGATCAAACCTAACCAAAGTTTCTGCTTATAATAGAGGTTATGGTAGGCATCATTCTCATAAAAGCTTCTACCACTTGCATTACTATATTTACCCATTATTTCACTTGCTAGAATTAATCACAGATTTTATCTGTTTGGAGAATTCTAGCTTTGATGTTGCTTATTTTAGCGAATTTGATGTTACTTGGAATGATCCCAAACTTCAGCAAATCATTAATCCTGAAGCTTTTTTATTTGGAAATATACTTGCCCAAGCTTCTTGTGCATTAGACTGTGCTTCTGCAACTAGTTCCTTTCCAATTGATAATATGTTTTGGTGTGCTGGATGTTTAGGGAATCTATATCCCTTAAGTGGCGCAAATGCAGATCATATTGGTGGAGTGCAAAATTCTAACCTTCTTATTGCTAGGATCATTACTAAAATGCATAAGCTTGGTACAGCATTTGAAACATCTACAGACGATGCTTCCATAAACGGGAAATTATGTAGGAAGCAAAGAGCCATCAAGGGTAAAAAGAGCCAATATAAAATCCAGATGACCTATCCTAAATCTACATCAGGAGATATAGGTTGTTGGCCTATAGGCTATACGGATTTAGGATATAGCTCATATCGCGAATTCCCATATGATGGCCAAGATTGGAATTACCTTATTTGGAGGAAGAAAAATTGTTGTCTATTGTAAAGCTATTGCTTTTTCTCATACTGTCACATAAGTCCTATGCTAAGAATAATTTATATGTTTTTGTATCTAATTCAATGGGAGAAAGTCTTTTAAGAAACTACTGCATAGAGGCAGCAGAGCTGGATGCTATATTAGTTTTTAACGGGCTAGTCAATGGCAGATTTAAGGATTTCGGTGAATTAATACATAATATCTCAAGCGGCTTAGAAGTAGGTATTATTTTGGATAATACTTTGTTTGAACAATACAAAGTAAGCACAGTTCCTGCTTTCGTTATAGAAGATACTACCTCAAAAAAATTTGACAAAATTGAGGGCAATATAGGCATTAGATCTGCCATTGAGATTTTTCAAGATAAGGGGAGGGTTAATTGGAAAGAAAAATAATCATGATGATATTTATATCTTTTATTTCCCACTCTCCACAAGCGATGGACACAAATCTTAATAAAATTAGTGGGGAATTTGACCAATATATAATGGGGAGAAGAGAGCTTGAGTCGGGCATAGAATCTCAAATAACAGATTTTAGAAAAACCCCCGTGAAGCCTACTGCAATTGAAATCTTGGAGCCCAAAAGAGATTCTGCGTTAGAAAATATTGACGCGCATTCCTTAGAAGAAAAAGGAAGGGGTAGAAGGCATGAAAAAGACATGAGCTATTTTTCTAACTTAAATCCTGATATTAGTCTTCCGGGCGCAAAAAAACATATAAAAGATATAGGCCTGATTATCTCTAAAACCAAGGCAAAGCTAAAAAGTTTAACAGCTTTTTTAAGGAAAAATGGGATTGATTGCAAGCATGAGAAGCAAGAGAAATTTTCAGATTTAGAGTCAAATTTTTACTTAGATATCGAAAATATTCCCAGTAAAGAAGTGGAATATAAAAAGGAATTATGTGAGCAAAAAAAGAATCAATATAATTGTCGCTCTGCGCTACAAATTCATTGCGAAGAAAAATCTAAAAAATGGGGGCCATGGCAGGAGAAAAATATAAGTATTTCGGGAGATGAGTTGCTGAAATCACATGGTTTTTTTTATCCTCACTATGTAGCCAGAAAGACATTTGAGCTAAAACTATTTTCAAAATCCTCTTATCGCAGAAAGGGAGGAGTAAGGTTTGATTCTGTGCCAGCGATGAAGGCTTTTCTAGTAGACAAACTTGGATTGGATAAGGATAATTTTGACGATAATATGGGCTTTAGCTGGGATGGGGGAATACACCAAGTAGGCCATAAATTATATGTTTGGGCAAGGTATCACATATCTTATCGATATAGAGATGGCACTAATATATGTAAAAAATGGAGCAAGGAATATTGGGAAGAATCATGCTCTTTTATATAAAAATCGCCATATTAGTGCTTTTGAATAATAAGGCTTTTGCATATTTTAATCAGTCAGAAAAATGGAGAGATAAAGGTGGGAGGACAGGAGTGGCGCAGTGTATTTCTAGCAATAAAAGATGCATCGAATCCGGCGAAAGGGAGGTAGATGGTATAAAAATCTCCAAAGATTGTTGGAAACATTCCTATGTTAAAAAATGTGATTTTCCATCTAATAATGATTGCTACAAAGTATCACAATGTTATGAGATAGGTATTAAAGAATGCTTAGTTTGGGATGCATATGGAAATTGTACTAATCAGCAAAAAGAATTTTCCTGCAAAGAAAGGGATTTAATGCATTTAAGAAAAGAAACTATAAAGCTCAGGCCCAAAGGAGATGAAGCGCATAAAATCGTATGTAAGGGAATACATTGTATAGATGGTAATTGCATAGATAAATCATATAAAATGGATGAAGATATAATGGAATCTGCAAGCAAGCTATATGCTATATCTGATATGAAAGATTTTCATAAATTTGGTTCGGAAATTTTTAGAGGAATACATCAATCTTGTACAAAAAAACCATCAGAATACATCAATTGCTGTAAGCTTAAGGGATGGGGAAGTGCTTTGGGCGCTAAATGCAAATCTGATGAGCTAGATCTTAAAAAAAAGAGAGAGAAAAATCTATGTATTTATGTTGGCAAAACCAGCTCTGGTCAAGCGCCATTTCATGTGAATAAACACCATTTCTGCTGTTTTAGCAATATGTTAAACAAAGTTTTTCAGATTCAGGCTAGAGGGCAATTAGGTATGAATTTCGGACATGGGGGATCGGCTAATTGTAGGGGGTTAACTTTAGAAGAAGTCTCGAGCTTGGATTTCAATAAAATGGATTTTTCAGAATTTGCAATTCAGATTCAAAAATCAATAAAAATACCTCAAAGCTCTGACTTAGTTGAGAGGATTAAAGCAGGCATTAAGCCTTCTGATCAAGAATTATTAGACAAAGAATGAAGATTGTATTTTTACTTATTTTGCTATTACCGGTTATTGCTTATGCTGATTTTTTTAATGAGCGTTATAGAGGCTGGTTATGGTTTGATCAAAATGCAGATAATAATGCAAAAACCTCAAACAACATCTCTCCAAAGAAGGCTCGGCAGATGATAGATGCACTTGCGCATGAGCTAGAAAATAGAAAAAACATAATGATTGTAGATCCAAGCCCAGGCAATGTATTAGAATATTTGCTTATTGAAGAACATATGTGGAAGCAAGCAATGAAGCTTGATTTAGCATATAGGAAGGTCAAGCTTCTACATCCAAGTCTTTTTGATAAATCTATAAACCCAACGAATGTTTTTGCTGTTAAAGCCAACAGAGAATCCAATCAAAAAGAAGTGCTTAGAAGGATAACAAAATTAGCAGAGAAATATGATCTAATTTTTTATGTAAATAGTAGCTATCCATATTTAAAGCAGCTGCAGCGCATCATAGAAATATTTGCAAAAAAATATAATTTTAAAGTCAGAAATGTAGGCGATATGCATAAAAATACCAAAATATCTAAATCCATAACGCATTATATTAAAAAGCATACTAATAAAGATGCCCCTATTATCTTTTTAGCAAAAAGAAATTCAACAGACCTTTTGGAGCTAATAAGAGGCTTTACTACAATATCTGAGCTGGAGGAATATGCAAAAACAGCATGTGATTATTTGGGCATTTAGCATATTTTGCTTGATTCCGACTAAATCTTTTGGAAGTTTGGGAAATATTATTGAAAATATCTCTGAGGATGGAACATTCTATAATCACAATGCCCCATCTATCATAAAAGATCAACAAGGTGGTTATTTAAGTGCTGGCTCTTTAATACTCAAAGGGCCAAGGCCAAAGGAACTATCTCCTATAAGAATTCGTACTCCTAAATTGAGCTATGATCCATGTACAGGATCAGGTGATTTTAGATTTGGTGCGATGTCATATATATCGGGGGAAGAATTCAGCAGATTTCTTAAAAATGTTGCAAGAGCAAGTGGTGCATATTTAGTCAAAATGAGTATTAAAACAGCCTGCCCACAATGTGAAGATATAATGACCTACCTAGAAACTGTTGCAAGGGATATAAACAATTTAAGTCTTAACCAATGTTCGATGTCACAAATGATCGCATCAAGTGCTTTTAGTCGCCTGGTTTCTAGCGATAAGCAGCTTTGTATGATGGATTCAAACTTCAACCATACTAATCAAGATATGTTTGAAACAACAAAGAATTGTCAGGATAGTGCTAATGTGAGCAGAATCTCTAAGACAGATGAATTTGGTGATCAATTCCAAAATGATTTTAACTTAGTATGGAAAGCGCTGAAAGGTAGCGAGGGTGGTACGGGTAATTTCAAGGAATTAATGATGTCGATCAGTGGCACTATTATTGTTCGTAAGAAGGAAGGGAGGTATGTTTTTGATTATTTACCAAGCTTAGTTATGGAGAAGGATTTGCTTGAGAAATATATAGGCGGGAATCAAGGAGTATCAAAAATCCATCAATATATGTGTGATTCAAAAGAGAAGTGTTTAGAGCCAAAGACGCAGGAAGTTTCTCTTTCGAGCAAGCAAACTATCTATGGAAATATTGCCAGAATTCTAAGATCTATAATAGGCAAAGTGAGGGCAGATGATGATCAATTTGATGATGAAGAAAACGCACTTTTAAGCTTTTCTTCTATCCCTATCCTAAACCTTATCGAAATAGAATTAGCCTCTAAAGCTAGAGAGCATGATCTCCTGGTTAGAGTAAGTGAATTTATAGATGCTATTTGTGCTGATATTATGTCAAATTATATGAATATCATTATTTCTAATGTGATTTCTAGAGTCAAAAATATTAGGCATAGTCAGAGCAATGATCAAATTATCGATCATTTTATTCATGATTGCGAATATGTATCTAAATATCTTCGGGATGCAAAATTTACTACATTCCAAAAATTACAACTAATAATGCAAGTTAAAGAGAGGATTGCTAATCAATCAAGAGAGTTTGAAATGTATTTTGCAAGGTTAATTAAAACATACAATTAAAGTGGAGATAACAATTTACACCTACGGACATATCGATGCAATGTTTTACTGCCTTAATGGAATTGCGATGATTATGTCGAGTAAATTTGCTGATTTAATGATAAAGGCTATTGCTATAGTTTCTGCTTGTTATTTTGCAATTCGTGCTGCTTATTCTTCCTTTAGTCAGCAAGGCAAATTATATTTAAGCAAGATAATGGGCATGATTCTAATATTGAATATTTTCATTATACCTAAAACAAGTATTACCATAAAAGATCATGTTACAAAGCAAATTGATACGGTAGATAACTTACCATATGGCTTTGCTATACCTGTTGGCATATTAGAGAATTTTGGTAATATTCTTTCGGCTTCTTTTGAGCAGGCTTTTACAGGCAGTAATAATATGGATTATAGAAATTATGGCATGGTCTTTGGCCCAAGGCTGATTAAGGAATCTAGAGAATGGAAAATCCGCAATCCAGAATTTGTCAATAATATGAATAATTTTATCAAGCGATGTATCATCATAGATACTACAATAGGAGGTAAATATTCCATCAAAGAATTGCTAGAATCTGAGAATATTTGGGAGTTGATTAAATCTAGAAGTAGCAAAATAAGGAGGGTGGGTATTAGAAGCTTTGGCAGCTATAAATTATATTCATGCAAGGAAGCTGCAACTGACATATTCCCAGAATATTTTAGAAATGAAATAGAAGAGACGTTATTACGTTATGCATCTAGCCTATATTCAAAAGCAGGTGGAGAAGCCAACATATTTGCCTCTAGGTCTCAAGAAGCTTCAAGTAATTTCTTTAAAAGGAATATCTCAGAAATTTTCTCTAATTATTTAGGTAGTGCGCTTTCAGCAGAAGATAATCTAAGGCAACATATGATAATCAACTCCCTTTCGGGTTTTGCCGATAATTACGGCTATACAAGAGCTTCTATGACCCAAGATGCAAACTGGATAATAAGCGGTGATATTGCGTCAATCTATCTTCCTATTTTACTTACAGTTATGAAGGTACTTATATATGCGTCTTTTATTTTTATAGTACCTCTATTGCTGATTGATTTTGGAATAAAAAAATACATAAATTATCTATCCATAATTATATCGCTCCAATTATGGCCCTCCTTGAATGCGATTCTCAATCTTTTCATAGACCTATATTGCACTGAGGAAATGAGAGATATAGCAGCCTCAGTTGGAGGTTTTAGTTCATATGCTACAATAGGCTATTTTACAGATAAAATAGTGGCTGTTGCATCTGGGCTTGAAATTATTATCCCATTTCTAGCATTTAGCATAGTGAGTGGTGGCGTAAGTGGCTTTATTCATTTAGCAAATTCTATAAGCTCAGCAACAAGCAATGCGTCAAACATAGCATCAAATGAAGTAGCTACAGGTAATAGAGGCTTTGATAATTATTCAAGTGCCAATTTGCAATTTGCAAATCGATCCGCACTTAAAACAGATCTAAATTTTTCCCACAAAGAAGGGATGAAAGAATGGCAGCATTTAGATGGCACTATGGAGAGAGCTTTTCGAAATGGAGGGCATTTTTTGCAAAGTGGCTTGGGGCTCAATATATCTAGTGGTAGTTCTAAGCGCAATATAAGGAGCGCGGCTATCGAGCATATTTCTAAAGATGTCACTGACTCTACATCAGAACTTAAAAATAGTAGTACATTATTTAGAGATGCAAAATATGAGTCAGTCAATAAAGTATCTAGCTTGCTTGCTCAGCTGGCTCAAAGGGCATCATATGGAATAGATATAGATTATTCTAAGGTCAAGGAATCTTCAGATTCCATACAAAGTCTTGTATCTGATACAAAAACTATCAAAAAATCCACTGGCACTACTTGGGATAAGGCTGCTCAGATTGCCTTTAGGGGGAGTTTTGGAGGTGGGATTTTTGGTGCATCAGCTGCTATAGATTATTCTACCTCTATGGCATATAATTCCTATAGTTCAAAGAGTACAGATATTCAAAATACTGAGGAGCACAATAAGCGCAAAGAAGCTAGTAATATAGTAAGAGCTCTATCTTCTAAACACTTTGCACGCTCTAATAATATTGATTTAAGCTATAGTGATGATATTAGGAAAAGTCTTGAAAAGCAGAAAGTGCTAGAAAAGCAAGTTTTAACCCAAAAAGAAAACGTCAAAAGATATAACGATGCCTTTGCTAAAATTACCTCGCTTGAAGCAAGCAAAGAGTTAGATATGTATGATGAATTTCAGGAAAATATAGCAGAAGCTTTTGATATATCAAACAAGGATGCTCATTTGATGATTGAGAGTAATGATCCTAGAATAGAAAAAATTTGGGATAAAATGGTGGAGAATTTTGTATCAGAATTTATGCTCCAAAAGGTAGATAAAGCCAGAGAAGACAAAAAGGGATGAGACAAGAGATGGCTGGGGCGGCTGGATTCGAACCAACGCATGACGATACCAAAAACCGTTGCCTTACCACTTGGCTACGCCCCAACTGAGTTGATAATATAAAACATAAGAAGTAATTTGTAAATTATTATTTTCTTAGCTCTATAAGGTTGTTAGTTAAAGATAGGGGTACTTAACCCGGAGAAAAAACCTCAAAATATTACGGATACTACTTTGGGCTGTTTATTCCGCAGGTTCTGCAATATCGGGTTCTTTTAGAATAATTGTCTCTTTAAGGTCAGCGTTTGTAAAGTCGCCATCATCAATATTTATTCCTACAAACTTGGTATTTTTCAATATTGCAGAATCAAAGACGGCCTCCTTTATATCTGCTTTATTGAAAGTAACAAAAGACAGATCAGAATTTGAAAGATTTGCTTTCTTGAGACTAGATTGTTCAAATTTAGCATGAGTTAATATTGAATTTTGAAACGACTTACCATTTAGATTGCTTTTAGGGAATTTAATAAAGGCAAGATTTAAGCCAGAGAAATCTGCTTGTGCTAGTAGATCCTTTTCAGAGATTATATTGTTACTACCTTCACTGTTAGGAATATTAGAGGAGCCGATTATTATTGAGGATTGTATGATAGAGTTAGAAAACTTGTTCTCATTCCCAGCCAGCTTTCTAAATTGCGACCTAACAATCTTGCTATTATCAAAATTGTTGCTTTGAAATGCGCCATCTATGAAAGCGACTTTTGACAAGATACAATTTTTTATCTTGTTGGCGCTTAGATCGGATTGGTAAAATATTGCTTTAGACAGGTTAGAGGACACGAATTCTGTGCTATCAATACTATTGCTAAACCATTTTGTATTCGTAAGGTTTGTTTCCCTAAAAAAAGAGGCATTAATAATAGAATCATCTATTGTGGCAGAGATAAAATGTGATCCATTAAAAAAAGAATCAGTGATTTTGAGATTTGAAATTGCAGCCTGGTTAAATATGTTATCTATAAATCTAGACTTTATGAATTTTGAACTAGAGAAATTTGTTCCCGTGAAGATATTACCTGGCAGTAGAGAATTTTCTATTGTAGAAGTTGTTATTTGGCATTTTGAAAAATCACAGCCGGTAATTGAAGCATCTTTTATGACAAGGTGCTGCAGGTTAGACGAGGTAAAGTCAGTTTTTTTAATTTCTGCACTTTGAAAGTTGGCTCTTCGTATAATAGACCCATTTAGGTGTGATCGATTTATTTTTGCCCCTGAAAAGTCAGCCCTTGTCAAATCTGTAGATTCCATATAGGTATTATAGAGAGCTGATTTACCAAACTTAGCATTGTATAGATCAGCACCCCAGAAACTTAGGTCCTTACCAGATATCTCATCCATAAAGATTTCCCTCAAGTTAGATTCTTTGAAATTCACATTAGTAAGGGTGGACTTGCTAAAAGTTGCTTGCTTTAAGTTGCTTTTTGCAAAGGAGGTATTTTTTATTATAGCTGCTATAAAATCTGAATTTTCTAAATTACCTTTGGTAAACATTGATGATGAAATATTTGCCTTTGCAAAGCTTGATGCTTGGAAGTCAGAATTTTGTGCAAAGAGCCAATGTATGTCCGCTCCTAAAAAATCACATTCCTGCACAATTGCATCTCTTAAATTTGTATTATGAAACTTAGCTTTAGCAAAATTGACTCTGATTAATTGACTTTGACTCAAATCAAGATCTGAGCAATCAATTCCAGACATATCAATATCAAATAATTTGATTTTAGATAGGTTCTGCCCAAATTTTTTCTTTAAATTGATCTTGCTACTTGCAATGCCGGAAGCTCTTTGAGATTGTATGAATTCTTTGACTTTGATACCCAATTCATTTTGGTTTGAAAAGCCCTGATCACACCCAGAAAGGAGTAATATGGCTAATAGTAAAGAAATAATTCTATTCATTTGTTATGCTTTAAGACCCTAAGTAGCGCTAGCAATAAGGCTATTTTTACAATACCCGAAGGAATATACACAAAGAAACCTTTATATATTGCCGCATCAAAACCAATAAAGGTTGATAGATAGGCAATTCCAGGCACATAAATAAGTATCTGCCCTATAGCACAATTCAATAAGTTTGAGACTACAAATTTGGATCTCAATAAAGCCATAAAAAAGGCTGCTAATGTCATACCAATATAATATCCACCCACAGGACCAGAAAGATATAATAATCCTGAATTGAGGTTAGAAAAGACGGGTATTCCAGCTAATCCTAAAGCTATGAATGATGCAAAGGTAATTAGCGCCTCACCAGGCCTATATGTAAGACCTATTAGTAGAGCAGCCATTGTGTGTAATGTGATATTTACTGGCTCCATAGGTATTACAATTTGAGCTGCTGCAAAGACCAACAGGATACCAAATAATATTCTATTGATAGAGATTTCTGTCTTTAGGTATTTAAGAACATATTCTTGCATATTTCAGCTTCCTATTTTGGGGTTACCCAACCATCTCAGCATCTGCTAATTCTTCAATTTTCTTTTCTTGTAGAGATGCAGATTGAGCGCTCGAAGAAGTATGTATATTTAATAGCTTAAGCTTTCTATGTAGCGCAGACCTCTCCATTCCAACAAAAGCAGATGTTTTAGAGATATTGTTGTTAAACCTGCTCATTTGTGCTGACAAATATTGCCTCTCGAACACTTCTCTAGCTTCTCTTAAAGGCATTGACATCATATCTAGATTGGCTTCTGGCTTGTATATTGTAACGCCTGAGTTTAGAATTTCAGGTGGTAGCATTTCGGCTTTAATTGTAGAATCACCAGACCCTGTAGGGTTCATTATCAGCGTCCATTCAATGACATTACGTAATTGTCTGATATTGCCAGGCCAATTATAAGCTTGGAGTGCAGCTTTTGCATCTTCAGAAAATTCACGATCCTTAAGGCCTGAAAATTTAGCTAGTTGCTTAACAAAGAAGTCTATGAGCAAAGGTACATCCTCTTTTCTTTCAGACAATGTTGGTATCTTCATGGGTACAACATTTAATCTGTAGAATAAATCCTGCCTAAATTTGCCCATAGAAATCTCATTCTGCAAATTTTTAGAAGTAGCTGAAATAATTCTAACATTTAGCTTAGTTGTTTTACCAGTTGCTGGATGCTCAAATGTTTGATCTTGTAAAAATTTAAGTAATTGTTGTTGGACATTGATGGGAAGGTCTGCCACTTCATCAATATATAATGTACCATTATTAGCCGCTTCTAAAACTGAATGTCTCTTTATAAAAACATTGTTGACATCCTGCTTTTCTGGCTCAATGAATAATTCCTGCCTAATTCTGTCTGGCGACATTCCTGTTGGAGAGAAGACAATAAAAGGCCCATTGGCTCTTTTAGATTTCTTATGTAGCAATCTAGCAGTAAGCTCTTTACCTGTCCCAGGATCTCCATAAAGCATTACTCTACCCGAGGTAGGAGCAACTTTTTCGATTTCGCTTTTAAGCTTTACAATAGCTGTAGATGCACCAACCAGCTCTGATCTATCGACAACTTTAGATTTGAGGTCAATATTTTCTCTTCTAAGCCTTGAAGCTTCGCATGCTCTTTTTAGAACTATCAGGAGTTTTTCATGTGTAAAAGGTTTTTCGATATAATCATAGGCACCAATCTTAATAGCACTCACAGCTGTTTCTATGGTTCCGTGACCTGAGATGATTACAACGGGCATTAAAGGATAGCGCTTTTTAACAATTTCTAATATGCCAAGACCATCTAGATCACTTCCCTGTAGCCAAATATCTAGAATTATTGCGGAAGGCACTTTTTCTGATATTGCATCAAACACTTGAGCAGAATTTGCTGCAGTTCTTGTAGAAAAACCCTCATCTCGCAATATATCCGAGACCATATCTCTGATATCAGCTTCATCATCAACGACTAGTACATCTAGTAACATATTCAAATACTCCTATATACTTAAGTTGCTTTTATAACACATATCAACCTAAAATTCCAGCTATAAATTGATCAGACTACCTCATAAAAGCCTTTGAGATCTAAGTTAGTACCAAAAAATACATAAATCAATAAAGAAATTAAAATTTTTGCAATTCTACACCAAAAAACTCAAAAAGTAAATTTTTATTAAGGGTGATATTAATATAAATTTACCTCTCGAGGTCAAAAATCAGTTGTATGTGGGCCCCACCTTCCGGCTTATTATTGATATTAAGACTACCATTATGATCGACAACTATTTTTTGTACTATTGCAAGGCCAAGCCCAGTACCTTTAAGTCTTGTGGTAAAATATGGCTCAGTTGCTTTACTGATGATATCAACAGGAAATCCTTTACCATCATCGGTAACATCAATCACTAATTGCTGATTTTCTGTATGCAGCACAATTTCTATATTACCTTCCATAGTTTCCGATTCGATTGATTCTTCAGAGTTTTTAAGGAGATTTATAATGACTTGGTGAATTTGAGTAGGGTCGCACTTAAATTCAATAAAATCTTCTTTGCTTGTGAAAGTATATTTGATTCTCTCATTGAGTAAACTTCTAGATTCTATAATCTCTTTGAGCAAAGTCACTAGATCAGTTCTGATGAGCTTAGGAGACGGCATTTTGGCTAAGTTGACAAACTCACTTAAAATGTTACCTATATCCTTGGTATGCCTCAAGATGGTCTGTACATATTTATCAAAAGCCTCTTTGTTTGAAACTTCATCGCGAAATTTTTGCTGTAATTTTCCAGATGCAAGCTGAATAGGTGTAAGAGGATTTTTGATTTCATGAGCAACCATTCTTGCTACGTCAGACCATGCAGTAGCTCTTTGTGCTATAAGTAGGTCTTTTTGTTGCTTTTCAAGTTTTTGTATCATTTCATTAAAAGCCCTAGATAGAATTGATAATTCATCATCTTTATTACTTTCATGAACCCTGATAGATAAATCCCCACTTTGCAGCTTCTCTGTGGCCATTAATAACTTTCTTATAGGGTCTATTATTTGATGGGCAAATGCCATGCCCCCGCCAATAGCTATTAATAGAAGAAGCATAGCTACAGCAATAAACGCCATTGAAAATTGTATCTGCAGAAAAGTTAGGTTGGAGTTGATTTCCTCATAATCTTTGACAGCAAACCTAATTTTATTTGAATAATTTACCAGCTTTTGGTCAATCATTTTACCTATTAAAAGGTAAGTATCATTATATTCTCGGAGTTTTATGAGCATTCTGATACGAGAAGGGTCTGATTTGATCTCGACAATATCTCCGCTATCTGCAACTGATAGAATTGGCGCTGGAATATTTAAAAAAGCTAAAGAAAAGCTCATAGAGGTTTTTGCTAAAATTTTATTACTACCTCTTTGGAATATTATCGCTTCATCAAGAAATCTCATATTGGCTTGGGCATTAAGCACTTTGCTAAATAAATGAGGCGTATGCACAAAATCGTAATACATATCCCCGAGGTCTCCTGCTATTGATATAGCGGTTTTTTTCATCTGAAGGCTTTGATCGGCTATATATGCATCAGATAGGCTTACAGAATAATTGAGCATATGCTCTAGCCTTTGGTTAAACCATGATTGCAGGCCAAAATTAAAGAAATAAGATGAAAAAATCGAAATTATTATTGTTGGCACGGCAGCAACCAAAGAAAACATTACTATTACTCTATTACGTAGCCTGCCCCCTAATCTATCATTGACTCTATAAACAAGGCTTTTGAATATTTTTCTAACAATAAGCACTGCTAAAAGCAAAAATATTATCAGATCTAGCAAGACTAGCTTGATAATAGAATTTGGATTGGGCCCTATCAGGTAAGATTCATCGGTAATACTGTAATATGTAAGTCCAGAGGAGATAATGGCAGCAATAATAAGCAAGAAAATAACTATAGTGCTAGTTTTAGATTGCCTCAGAATATATTGTAATTTCTCAAATACGCTAATCATCATTACCTAATTTTAAAGCAGCAATAAAAGCCGATTGTGGAATCTCAACATTTCCTATATTCCTCATCTTCTTTTTACCTGCTTTTTGCTTTTCAAGCAATTTTCTTTTTCTAGAAACGTCGCCACCATAACATTTTGCAAGTACATCTTTTCTAAGGGCTTTGACATTTTCCCGGGCAATTATTTTGCCCCCAATAGCAGCTTGGATAGCAATTTGAAACATTTGCCTTGGAATTAGGTCCTTAAGCCTTGCGCATAATTCTCTGCCCCTAAATTCTGCTCTGGATTTATGAACAATCATGGAGAGTGCATCGACTATTTCACTATTTACTAGAATTGTTAATTTGACAAGATTGCTTTCCTCGTAATCATCCATTTGCCAATCAAAGCTTGCATAGCCTTTTGAGCAAGATTTGAGCCTATCATAGAAGTCGAAAACTATCTCATTTAAGGGGAATTTATATACTACCATGGCTCGTTTTCCAACATATGTTAGATCAACTTGCCTGCCTCTTTTATCTTCGCATAATGCTAATACAGGGCCTAAATATTCATCTGGAACAAAGATAGTTGCTTTGACCCAAGGCTCTTCCATTTTTGATATATGCTGAATATCAGGAAGATCGGCTGGGTTATGTATCTCAAGCACTTCTCCTTTTTCCATATAGACTTTATAAATCACACTTGGCGCAGTAGTGATCATATCTAGATTAAATTCTCTCTCTAAACGTTCTTGGATAATTTCAAGGTGGAGCAATCCTAAAAACCCGCATCTGAATCCAAATCCAAGGGCAGATGAAGTTTCCATTTCAAACTCAAAACTAGCATCATTTAACCTTAATTTTGCCAATGCATCCTTTAAAACCTCAAATTGTGATGCGTCTGCAGGATATAGTCCGCAAAAAACTACAGGTAAATTTGGCTTAAATCCTGGCAGAGCTTCGCTGCATGGTTTCTTCTCTTCAGTTACTGTGTCACCAACCTTACAATCAGATACTTGTTTTATTGATGCTGTAAAAAATCCTACTTCCCCGGCGCTCAAGGATTCACACATGTTTTTTTCTGGGGTGAAGAAGCCCACATTGTCCACTACATGAGTTGCACCACTTGCCATCATTTTGACTTTTGAGCCTTTTTTCAAAGATCCGTCTATAATCCTTACTAAAATAATCACTCCTAGATATGCATCATACCAGCTATCTACAAGCAATGCCTTAAGAGGCGCATCTTGAGTGGTTTGAGGTGGAGGCAATTTCTCTATTATTGCAAAGAGTACATCTTCAATACCAATACCACTTTTTGCAGATATAGGAAGTGCATCACTTGCATCAATCCCTACAACTTCTTCTATTTGTTCTTTTACTCTTTCCGGGTCCGCTGCAGGCAGATCAATCTTGTTTAATATAGGAATTATTTCATGATTAGCTTCTATAGCTGTATATACATTTGCCAAAGTTTGAGCCTCAACGCCTTGGCTTGCATCTACTACAAGTAATGAGCCTTCACATGCAGAAAGAGATCTACTGACTTCATATGAGAAGTCTACATGTCCAGGAGTATCTATAAGATTTAATATGTAGGTTTTTCCATCTTTATATTTAAAATTCAGCCTCACTGTTTGTGCTTTGATAGTAATGCCTCTTTCCCTTTCAATATCCATAGAATCAAGCAATTGATGCTTCATCTTTCGCTTGTCTATGGCCTCGCAAAATTCTATCAACCTATCAGCAAGAGTTGATTTGCCGTGATCAATATGAGCAATTATAGAAAAATTTCTTACGAGCGATATGTCCTTATTCATACTTTATATAATATCTTTTTAAGTTCCCATATAATATAGAAAAAAGGTGAATAAACAAATCTAAAAATTAAATAGATTTTTAAGAAGATAATTAGCCATACAGAAAATCAAAGGTATTAGTATCAGATCAATTCCCAAAATGATCATCAGAAAATCTATTTTGAAAGATTCTATAGCAAGAGATGATATTATTATAGTTGGTATAATTAGGGGCAGAGTCAGTGATATTAGCAAATTTGTGTTTTTCTTGAAATAGGCATGCAGAATATTGATGAAAACAAGAAGAATAGCAATTTGGAATATCGTAAGGCTCATCAATGTATATAGGTATGCTAGCTCAAAAAAGGGCAGGTTAAATACAAGAATTACTATCGGCAAGACACATATATTAGATAGTAGAAGATTTATGGATAATGCAAAATATTTAGCTAAAATTACCTTGCCAGATGGCTGCATAGTAAGCAAGGTCTCAAGAAATCCATCCCTCATATCTATTTTTATTAAATAATGTGGCACTAGCATTAAATTAAAAATCAACCCCGCATAGCAAATACTCATTTTTTTATGAACATCCATATAAGATTCTGGAAGTATTATAGAAAATAGTAAAATCGTCAGCAGCATAATATAGATAGAGCTTCTAAAAATCTGATGGATTTTATTGTATAATTTTAGCTCAAACTTGATTAAATTTAACATACCTAACCTAATTCTATAGTGAAGCTATCTTTAAAATTATCCAAATGCGAAGCATAAATTACAATGCCATTGTTCTGAACTTTTGTTGCAACCAATGTCTTAAAAATTTCCATATTTTCTTTGTCTAAAGAAGTGTCTGCTTCATCTAATAACCAAATCATAGATTTGGAAAGCATCAGTCTGGCTAGAGCTGCCTTTTGCTTATTCCCAGCAGAGAGTTTATAGCAATAATCATCCCTATATTGCTCAATCTTGAGAAAAGTTAGGGCTGCGGGAATGAGCATTGTTGTCCCTTCTATACTTGCCCAAAAATGCAGCTGTTCCTCGAGTTTTAAATCATCTTTTACAGCAATATTATGCCCAATATATGATGATTTGATGTCTTGAGATCTTAGTATTGTGCCCTCAGAAGGCTCTAACAACCCAGCGAGAATCTTCAAAAATGTGGATTTGCCAGAGCCATTTGGCCCTACAATTCTGACTAAAGTTCCAGGTAGTATAGAAAGAGATATATCGGAAAATAATCTTCTATGCGCACAGGTGAAGCCCATTTGTTCTAATGAAATCATATATTCTTCTTTTTTGGAATATTGACCATCATCTCACTTTTATACTTTTTAGACTTATTATTAAAGGCTGTATTTTGGTTTTTGGAGGGAAGTGCATTTATAGATTTTGTGGTTTTGAATAGCGCCTTATGCTTGTCCATATTTTTTGCTATATGCATGACCTTTTTTTTGTATCTTGTTCCCTTGCTGGGAGTAGATGAATGATAATGCGCAATTGCCTTTCCCCAAGATCTTGATTTTTGATATTTTTTGAGTAAGAAATTAGCTCCATAGGCAATATTATATCTGGGGGTAAAGGCTTGCTCAATAGACCTAAAAGCATTTGGATGATGCTTCAAATTAACCTGCATACAGCCTACATCAATATTTGTATTACCTTGTTTGATATTTGTTTTTACAAAATTTACAGCCTCCCGCTTATTTTTGAAATAATAACTTTTTCCTTTCACATTAGCAGTCCATGGCCATGCTATAGGTTTTTTATAAATAGAATGTATTTTTTTTGTTTCATGTAGGCCTATTGCGAATAGCACATCTTCTGGTAGATCTAGTTTTTGCTCTAGTGCGCGGAATATGTTGATACATTTACGAGATTCATTCAGTTCAGCATCATATCCAAAAGAAAAAAAAGATATATTGAGCAATATAAAAAGATATAATATTTTCTGCATATAAACACTTGACTGAACAATGTATTTATAAATTTTTTTTAGCTTTATGGCAAGATTATGTTTCATAATGAGTATTATAGTTTTGATAAGACGAGTAAAACAGCTACAACAAAATACTGATCTAAATTGTGGAAATTAAAGCAAAATCGATTAGAATGCAGTAATGGTTCAGGTTACATATAAGAAATAAAGAATATGCTTGATTTTGCGAATTTTAAAGAAAAGTATAATTACGATGTTGCGACTCCTATGATTCAGCAATATTTGGATATCAAATTTGAACATCAAGATGCATTGCTTTTATATAGAATGGGCGATTTCTATGAGTTGTTTTTTGACGATGCTCATACTGCCAGCAACATATTGGGACTTGCATTAGCAAAGAGGGGAAAGCATGGAGAGGTGGATTTGCCTATGTGTGGAGTTCCCCATCACGCCCTTACTTCGTACCTTCACAAGCTTGTAGAATCGGGCAATAAGGTTGCCATTTGTGATCAGCTGGAAACGCCCGCAGAAGCAAAAAAGAGAGGCTATAAGGCAATAGTGAAAAGAGGTGTTACAAGGATAATAACGCAAGGTACTATAACGGAAGAATCTATCCTGCCAGAACATCATAGTAATTACTTAGCATCCATAATATGTAAAAATTCTCTAGCAGTAATATCTTATTTAGATGTTAGTACTTCAGAATTCAACATAGTGAGCTTAGGATTGAATCAGCTCGCCTCAGAAATTTCTAGAATAGGCCCAAGTGAGATCATCATTTCTGAAAGCGCTATTAAGGATTCTAAGATAAGAAAAATATTAGAGCCTTATAATTCAAAATTAGTTATTCAAGTCGAGTCTTATTTTGCAACGCCCAAAGCTAAAAATATTATCACAAGATACTATAATATTTTATCCACGGATTCTTTGGGGGAATTGACCGATGAGCAGATTGCATCCATAGGAGCTGTGCTTGAATATGTGAATATTACACAAAGAGCAAATATTCCAAAGCTAGGATTTCCTAAAATTTTGAATAGTTCAAAATTCCTAGAAATAGATCAATCCACAAGGCGTAATTTAGAGATTACCTCAACTATTTCTGGTTCTTATAAAGGCAGTTTGCTCTCAAATATCAATCTAACTATTACTAAAATGGGCCTACGGCTTTTATATACAAGCTTATCTGCGCCCCTATCTGATGTTCAAGCGATAAAGCTAAGGCAAGACAAAGTCGAGTCTTTTTATTCGAATGTTAGTCTTACTAGCCAGCTTAGAAATGTCTTAAAAAATATTTCGGATGTAGAAAGAATTTTGATGAGAATCTCTATGAAGAGATGTATACCCAGAGATTTATTATCTCTTAAAGATAGCCTGAAGGCATCGGGTCAGATTTCTGACCTTACGGGCTCTATTTTGCCAGCTGTGGAAAGCAACTTAGAGGAGCTAATAGAAGAGACAATTAGAGAGGATGCCCCTAACAATATTTCCTCTGGGGGGATAATTAAGAAATCATATAATAAGCGAATAGAAGACTTATATAATATTATAGAAAATTCTGATGAATATATACATAAGCTAAAACTAGAATATCAAGAAAAAACAAAAATAGACACTTTGAAGATTTCCCATAATAATATTCTAGGTACCTTTATTGAGGTTACACCTAAAAATGCTCAATATATGGATGATGCTGAATTTATCCATAAACAAACCCTAGCTTCTAGTGTTAGATATACTTCAGAAAGGCTTAGGAAAATAGAATTAGGTAGGGTTAATGCGCATAATGAAATCATAGAATTAGAGCTAAGTATATTTTGGGAAATATGTAAGAAAATCTTAGACCATTACGATGAATTGATGGATTTATCAAATAAGCTAGCAGAGTTAGATATGTTTTCCTCGCTCGCAAAACTAGCTCTTGATAATGAGTATATAAGACCTGAAATTGACCAATCAAAAGATTTTATTGTTAAGGGAGGCAGGCATGTGAATGTAGAGAACTCTCTTCCTAATGGCGAGTTTATTCCTAATGATTGTGATCTTGCAGAGGCAAATAGAGTTTGGCTTATTACGGGTCCAAATATGGCGGGAAAGAGTACTTTTTTAAGGCAGAATGCCCTTATAGTAATATTAGCCCAAATGGGTTCTTACGTGCCCGCTTCTTATGCCAAGATAGGATTGGTAGATAAATTATTTAGCAGAATAGGTGCATCAGATGATATAGCTATGGGCAGGTCCACTTTTATGGTAGAGATGATAGAAACAGCAGCTATTTTATCTAACTCCACTGACAGGTCATTTATTATTCTCGATGAAATAGGCCGAGGCACTTCTACTTATGACGGCCTATCAATTGCCTGGGCTAGCCTTGAGTTCATCCATAATGATGTGAAATCCAGATGTTTGTTTGCGAGCCATTATCATGAGCTTACCGTCTTATCTAAAACAGAGACTGCACTGAGGAATTATACTGTGGATATACGGGAGGATGAAGAGGGTCTAGTGTTTTTACATAAGCTAGTGCCTGGTGTGGCTAATAAATCTTATGGCATACATGTGGCTGAGCTTGCGGGTCTTCCTAAAAAGGTAATTATGAGGTCAGAAGAAGTTTTGTCTAGTATGTCAAAAGAGGATGCTAAAAATAAGAAAAAGATAGATAATATAATTAGCAATAACTATTCTTTATTTGATATAGAAAAACAATCCTCAGCTACTGAAAATTCTGCTGAAGTTGTGGTGAATAAGAAGTTGATGGAGCAATTGAGTGATGTAAGGCCTGATGAACTGAGTCCTAAAGATGCGTTGGAGCTTATATATAAAATGAAGAAGGAGATAGCATGAGTGATCTAGAGCAAGAGAGGAAAGAATTTATAAATAGCCTAGTGCCTTTTGTGTGTGAAGGTGGCTGGAAGGAGAGCTCGCTACAAGATGCTTCTAAAAAGGTTTTCAAAGAGGAGCTTTATTATAAAACTCTATTTGATTCAGTTGGAGATGTATTAAGCTATTTCGAAAATCTTGAGGATGAGAAGATGGTCAAAAAATTTGGCACGAGAAAAAAAGAAGAATCTATAAGACAATTTATAGGAAAATTGGTTTTATCTAGGATCAGAGAAATTCCTGGCGGAATTAATATGCACAAGGCATTAAAGGATTATTATATAAGTTTTACCCATATTGGGGAAGTTCCAAAATCTTTATGGAGAAGTGCAGACAGAATTTGGATAGCAGCAGGAGATAAATCTGTAGATATGAATTACTATAGTAAGAGATTCCTTTTAGCTAGTATTTATGCAATGTCGGTAAATAGATATATAAAAGACCCAGAAAGTATAGATTCCTACGTGCCAAATGCTTTAGATAAGCTTGTGAAAAGAATGCAGAAGCTTAAACTCCCTAAGCTTGAGGATATTCCTATTTTAAGATTATTTTCATAAGAATCCCTACGATATTTCTTCGGCAATAGTTGCAAAATACACAGAAAACCTTACCATAGGTATTAGCGTCGTTGTAAAAATGCCTCATGCGCCTTAATAAATCTTCATATTAATGCGCGACTAGGCGCATATTTACTGCAAATCCTAATAAAAGTTGATATTTTCTTCGCGGGAGTTAATTTATCTGGGTATATGAAAACGAATAAAAGGCAGGAAATCTACTTTGACGGAGAGAAGTATGTGTTTTCTATCAATAAGAATGAAATAGGAGTGTTATCAGAAACAGATGATGGGGTGATATATGTTAATTTTGATAGGCTAAGCTTAGGTGTTGTAACATCAAAATTTATCCCCTCATTTGAAGGTTTTGAAGTAATAAATTATAAGGGGCCTTTTGAGCATTTTCACAAAGTGGTAAATTTTGTGCTTGGTAATGCGGAAGAAGAATAGAATCTCTCTCAAGGCATTATCTTAATGACATACTTGCTTCAGCATTGCTAAATTACCTATTTGAATGTATAATGGCACGAATTTTAAATAGTTAGTCACATGTCAGATCTGAGAAATATAGCAATAATAGCCCATGTTGATCATGGAAAAACAACGCTTGTAGATAATATGCTCAAGCAATCTGGTACTTTTAGAGAGAATCAGAAAGTAGCTGAAAGAGCAATGGATTCCAATGATCAAGAAAGAGAAAGAGGAATCACTATTTTAGCAAAATGTACTTCTGTTGTTTGGCAAGATACCAGGATCAATATAGTGGATACACCAGGCCACGCTGATTTTGGTGGGGAAGTTGAAAGAATCCTCTCCATGGTTGATGGTGCAATATTGTTGGTTGATGCGGCTGAAGGGCCAATGCCCCAGACAAAGTTTGTACTTTCAAAAGCTCTAGAGTTAAACCTAAAACCTATAGTTGTTGTAAATAAGGTGGATAGACCAGATGAGAGAGTGTCTGAAGTTGTAGATGAAATTTTTGAATTATTTATGGCCTTAGAAGCCACTAATGAGCAAATAGATTTTCCAATCATCTATGCTTCTGGTAGGTCTGGTTGGGCTGCTAAATCTTTAGATGATCCAAGAGAAAATTTATCTGCATTATTTGATACTATCCTGCAGCACATACCCTCTCCTGCTATTGACCCAAGGCCAGAATTCTCGATGTTAGTCACAACTAGAGAATATGATTCATATTTAGGAAGAATTTTAACAGGTAAAATTTCTTCTGGTGAATTAAAGGTGAATCAGAATGTTAAGGTTATTACAAGGAATGGAGACTTTGTTGAAAATGCTAGAATCAGTAAATTGCTTGCTTTTAAAGGATTAGAGAGAGTGCCAGTAGAATCAGCAAAAGCTGGTGATATAGTAGCAATCGCTGGCGTGACCAAAGGATCTGTTGCTGACACTATTTGTGATTCGGAAGTAAATGACCCAATTGATGCTTTGCCAATAGATCCCCCAACATTAGCAATGACTTTTTCTATAAATGATTCTCCTTTAGCGGGGAAAGAAGGCACAAAACTTACATCAAGAGTAATAGGCGATAGGCTATTTGCCGAGATGGAGGGTAATGTGGCTCTAAGAGTAACCAGAACTGAAGATAATGAGGCTTTCGAAGTAGCAGGCAGGGGGGAGTTGCAGTTAGGAGTATTTATTGAGACGCTTAGGAGAGAAGGCTTTGAGCTTTCTATTAGCAGGCCAAGAGTATTATTTAAAGAAGATGAATCAGGTGCTAAATTAGAGCCTTTTGAAAAAATTCAAGTTGATGTAGACGACGAATTTGTAGGGGTGATAGTTGAATCCCTCAGCCTTAGAAAATGTGAAATGACAGATATGAAGCAATCTGGGGGAGGTAAAACAAGAATAACTTTTGTAGGTCCTTCAAGGGGGCTTATCGGTTATCATGGTCAATTTCTAAATATCTCTAGGGGAACGGGGATCATGAATAGAATTTTTGACTCATACAAGCCATATGTTGGCAATATCGAAGGTAGAAGGAATGGTGTTTTGATATCAAACTCTACAGGTATTGCATCAGCTTATGCTTTATGGAACTTGCAAGAAAGAGGCAAGATTTTTATCAATCCTGGTGAAGAAGTATATGAGGGGATGGTAATAGGTCAGAATGCAAAAGATAATGATTTGGAAGTAAACCCCCTCAAATCAAAGCAATTGACAAATGTTAGGGCATCTGGCAAGGATGAATCTATCAGCCTTACACCACCACTTGTTATGAGCCTAGAGCAAACTATTTCTTATATTGATGCTGATGAGCTTGTAGAGGTGACGCCAAAATCTATCAGAATTCGTAAGAAGCATCTGAATTCTGTTGATAGAAAAAGAGCCCAAAAAAGCACATAGGCTTATTACATCCCGCATAAAAATAGATTTTATTTTACAATTTTGTAAGCAGTTTCTAACTTTATATAGGGAAATTATCTAATTAGAAATAGTGAATCATAGTGTCCGGTTGATTTTCAACCTTATCATCACATTATTTTTAGCTGCCTCGCTTGCTAGCTGTGGGGGAAATACCGCTTGCATAGATGCGGATGATTTTGGATTTACCAAAGTTGAAATCTCTTCTAGATATGAAGAAGGAGACATAGACTATATTGACAAAAAAATAGTCGGTTCTGAAGAAAGCCAAGTGGGGCACTGGCAGGATTTTGATCTTAAGCTCAGCGGCAAAGTTTTAGTTATAATGATAAAAAATTGGTATTATGGCGAAGATCGTAATAGCAAAAAAGCATTGTCTGCATGGTGTCCATGGTGGGGAACCGAGGATAATGCTCACACACTTTCCAAATTTTGTCAAAGGCTACGAGAATGTCAGTTCTTAAACGGTAATATGTGCTATGATACTGATGTTCATACTACTACAGAGGAAAACCCAGCTATAATTAATGCACCCTGTATCTTTAAAAAAGGTGTTGGGTTATATGCTTCGCTGCAACCTAATGGGGCACCCAGTCCTAATGAGAGCATTGTTACAATGCAAAGCCCCCCTAATATACTTATGCATTTAGGAGAGCCTACTATAGATCCTACAAACCCTATGAATGGGTTTGAATTTTATGATTTTTCTGATGCGGGGATAATGAGGAAAGCAGGTGGAGTGCGATATAATTATGATGGAAGTCACAGCCTGGGTTCTACAAGGCTGAATTATGTTGATGGGAAGCTCTATTTTAAAATTCTCGACTCACATTATGAGGATAATAATGGCCAATATATTGCTGTAATAAAAAGTGGGCTAGCCGAGCCAGGTGGGGATATTTTTATTACAATTAGAAGATTAGTCAAGGAGCGTTTATTTGGTACAGGGGATCCAGAGGATACTACTTTTGACCGTAATGGTGTAGTAAGAATGATATTTCAAAATATCATAACTGAGCCAGGATATATAAGAACCATAAGGGCTGCATTAATATTATATATATCGGTAGTTGGTATATTATTTATGATTGGCTCTATACAATTAACTCATGGGGAGGTAATAAGCCGGGCCTTAAAGGTTATAATTATCTCCGCACTCCTCAGTCCAGAGATAAGCTGGGATTTCTTTAATGATTACTTGTTTATATGGATGTATGAGGGGAGTAATTTTGTTGTGAACATCTTGTATGATGCGGCAAACACAGGCCCAGGGGATAGTAGTATTCTAACCTTCCTTACAACGCACCAGATTATGGCAAAACTTGCATCTCTGCTTTTTTCAACATGGACGGGGTGGCTATATATCATAATTTACCTACTTATGCTGATTTTCCTTACAATGGTGCTTTTTGATGCGACTATAGTTTATTTATCTGCCCAAGTAATGCTGGGATTATTAATTGCACTTGCCCCTATTTTCATAGCTTTTTACTTGTTTGAAGCCACTAGATCATTTTTCGAAAATTGGTTAAAGCAAATGATAGGCTATGCTATTCAGACAATTATAGTTTCCGCAGGGGTTTTGTTTGTAACTCTGATTATCAGAAATCAAATATACAATACTTTAGGCTTTAGAGTTTGCTTGCATCAATTCCCAGACATGAATATTGCATCAGATGGCCTTGCGAATCTTACAGGTGGTATGGGAAGAGATGATGATGGCCCAGTAATTTCCCTCTTTGCATGGTGGTTCCCACATGTGCTTAGCTGGAGTGAAAATCCGACTAGCGGAAGAATGCTTATTCCGAAAGCTCATTTTGTAACAGAAGAAGATGCTGCGCTGGGTTTTGGATTTCAGGGCGGTGAGGTAAATCCAGAAGCAGGGGACTTTTGCCCAGCTTATGAATGTTCCGGTATAAGATACCCAGATTTGCCTTTCTTAGATCCTAATAATGAATATGAAAAGAAGCAGATGGATAATCTTAGAGGCGATAATATAGTGGATTTTAGTGGTCTCTTTATAATGGTTGTGTGTGTGTATTTACTCCATCATTTCAATTCCACTACTGTCTCTATAGCAAAATTCCTAAGTGGTACGACCTCCAATATTGGGGATAGTTCTATAACGCGAGATGGGTCTGGCAGAGCTTCAGGAATAGGAGACAAATTATGGGGAGTTGCTGCATCGCCTGTAACTGCACCCACGAAATATCTTGATAAAAAAAGTGGGTTTAAGCAATTACGGCAAGCAGGCTCTCAAGGAATTCATGATTTCTGGGAGAAAAAAGTGCTTGATAAGGCTAGAAGTGGTATGTCTCATTGGCATGCTAACAGGCTAAGATCTCAAGCTGTAAAAGAGATAGGTCTTACAGGGGCTTCTAGGGATATTGTAAGAAAAATTGAGAGCAAGTATGGGCTAAATCATAGCGATGCTATGAAGTTGGGCAGTAACAAGGCAGAACATATAGAGAACTTGCAGAAATTGGGTATGAGTGATGCTGATGCACGTAAGGCTGTCAGTGATTATGCTAAGGGTGCAAAAAACGCAAAAGATATCGATGCTATTCTAGCAAAGCATATGTTTAAAAAGAAGCTTTCTACATTGTCTGAAGCGGAGCGTAGAAAAATCACAGAACTCAAAAAGCAAGATAGTGTTAGGTCTTTGATTAGAGATAAAGAAAGAGAGGATTTATTCAAAGAAGCTTATTTAGAATCATATACTGAACTGGCAAATAAAGGTAAGGGCACACTGAGCCATAGTCAAAAACGCAAGCAAGCTATAGCTTCAAGGAAAGAGAAAAATAAAGCATATTTTGATGAGCTAAAGCGTTATTTATCTGGTGGCTTAGTAGGTAGTGAATTTGATGAAATGTCATATCAGGATCAAATGAGGAGAACTCAGAATGAGATGATTGCAGATAGAGATGATACTGTTCGAGCAAAAGAAACTAGAGAGAGGCTTGATAAGTTGACTTATAACGAAGGTCGAGACATACAGAGACCAGATTTCTTAGCTGAGAAGAGATCAGATACAAGTTTTGATATGACAGAATATGATGATCTCATAAGAGAGAGTATCTATGATGATATTCATGAGCAATTAAAAGCTAATAACCTACTAATGGGTGATACTTATATGAACCAAAAAGCTACAGACAAGGAGTTTGCTGAGCTAGAAAAAAATATACATACATTTGGCAAGCACTTGAAGGATAAGGATATATATCTCAGGCAAAAATCCATATATGAAGGAGATGATTTGGCGCTTGCAGAATTAGAGGCAAGAGAGCAGATGATAGATGCTGCCCTTAATGCTGAGATAGAACATTTGCGTGAAATAAAGGATTCTGAAGTATCAGAGAAAAATTCCATTTTAGATGACATGAAATCTGATGTTAAAGGCGCTGCTGATTGGATAAAGGATAAAGGTGGTAAGGCCAAAAGCTTACTTGATAAGAAAAATAAGTAGTTTGCAATTCCCGCTATTTCTGAATATAATCTGCCAAAAATAGTGTAGCTTCATGAAAAATAATAGTGCTAATAATATAAGGTCAGCTTTTCTTGATTATTTTGTGAAAAATGGTCATTCAAATGTTTCCTCTAGTCCATTAGTTCCGCATAATGATCCAACTTTGATGTTTACTAACGCAGGGATGGTGCAATTTAAGAATGTATTTACAGGCCTTGAAAAGTTAGATTTTAGCAAAGCTGTAACAAGCCAGAAATGCGTTAGAGCAGGTGGAAAGCATAATGATCTTGAGAATGTAGGATATACTGCGAGGCACCATACTTTCTTTGAGATGTTGGGTAATTTCTCTTTTGGTGATTATTTTAAAGAAGAGGCAATATATCATGCATGGAATCTTCTGGCCAAAGATTTTGGGCTTTCTAAAGACAAGCTTTATGTTACAGTTTACCACACGGATGAAGAAGCAATATCTCATTGGAAGAAAATATCAGGCTTTAGCGATGATAAAATAATCAGAATCAGTACTAATGATAATTTTTGGTCAATGGGTACTACAGGTCCTTGTGGTCCGTGTTCAGAGATTTTTTATGATCATGGATCAAGCATTCCGGGTGGACTTCCAGGAACTCCAGAAGAGGATGGTGATAGATATGTGGAAATCTGGAATATGGTCTTCATGCAGTTTGAGCAAATTGATGAAAATACCAGGGTTGAATTGCCAGCGAAATCTATAGATACAGGTATGGGTTTAGAGAGGATTTCTGCAGTTCTTCAGGGAGTGCATAACAATTATGAAATAGATTTATTTAAAGATATTATTTCTACCTCAGAAGAATTTACAGGTACTAAAGCAGAAGGCAAGGCATTATTTTCACATAGGGTGATAGCAGATCATTTGAGGTCTTGCTCATTCCTAATAGCAGATGGAGTTATGCCTTCAAATGAAGGTAGGGGATATGTTTTAAGAAGAATTATGAGACGAGCAATGCGTCACGCACATATTTTAGGATGTGAGGAGCCTTTAATGTATAAAATGGTGCCGTCCTTAGTATCAAATATGGGGGATGCTTTTCCGGAACTGAAAAGATCGCAAGATTTTGTATCAGATATTCTTAAACAAGAAGAGGAAAGGTTTAAAAAGACTCTAGATAGAGGTTTGAAGCTCCTTGATCAAGAAACATCCAACCTATCTTCTGGGTCTGTTTTGGCTGGTGATGTGGCGTTTAAACTCTATGATACATATGGCTTCCCATTAGATCTTACTGAAGATATTTTAAAATCCAAAAATCTCTCTGTGGATTGCAAAACTTTTGAAGCAGAAATGGATAAGCAAAAGGAGCGTGCAAGAAAATCTTGGTCAGGTTCTGGTGAAGCTGCGACAGGAAAAATTTGGTTTGATATAGAGGAAAAATTTGGAGCTACAGAATTTGTAGGATATTCATTGGATGAAGCGCAGGGGCAGATAAATGCTCTGGTTACAGATAATGAACCTACTGAGCAAATCACAGATCAGGGGACAAAATTTACCCTAATTTCTAATCAAACGCCATTTTATGCAGAATCTGGTGGGCAAATGGGAGATATAGGCTCTATCTTTTCTGATAATGCTAAAATAAAGGTTTTAGACACTAAGAAATATCTTGGCAAAATTTACGCTCACATATGCGTGCTTGAGGAAGGCATGATTGCTGTTGGTGAAAATATTACTTTAAAAATAAATGCCAATTATAGAAATGAGCTTAGAGCCAATCATTCAGCAACACATATTCTGCATGCGGTTCTTAGGGAGGCTCTGGGTTCACATGTGGCGCAAAAAGGTTCTCTAGTTGCATCAGATAAATTCAGGTTTGACTTTAGCCACCATAATGCCTTAAAGGAGTCTGAAATCAAATTTATAGAAGATAAAGTGAATCAGCTGATTAGAGATAATACAGAAGTGAAGACTGTTTTGATGTCTACTGAGGATGCAATTGATCAAGGGGCAATGGCTCTTTTTGGTGAAAAATATGATTCAGAAGTAAGGGTAGTATCTATGGCTGATTCATATTCCTTTGAACTTTGTGGTGGCACTCACGTCAAAAGAACAGGTGACATAGGCTGCCTTAAAATTCTCTCTGAAAGTGCAATTGCTTCTGGGATTAGAAGAATAGAGGCAGTCACTGGTAGATATATTACTGATTATATAAGGGAGTCAGATTCTCTTATTGCTAATTTAGCTGATATGCTAAAAGCCGGTAGAGGTGAGGTTCAAGACAAAGTGGAATCCTTGATTGAGTCTAAAAAATCACTCGAGAAGGAGTTGAAGAAGCTGAAAATGTCTAGCATATCATATGACAAACATAGGATAGAGAAGGAACAAATATTGCTTAAGGAAGGTCTGCATTTGCTTTATAATCATATAGAAGACGCTGACCCAAAACTGTTGAGAGAAGTAGCTGAAAATGCCTCAAAACTATCTCAAGATATCGTGGTGGTTCTAACTTCTAAAATAGATTCAAAGGCCTCTATAATTGTAGCTGTTTCGCCAAATTCACCTATTAAAGCCTCTGATTTAATTAGAAAATTAGCTGATGCTTCTGGGCTGAAAGGCGGAGGGGGAAGTGACGCTTTAGCTCAAGCTGGTGGCGTGACAGAGCAAAACTTTAAGGACTTTAAGCAAGAGATAGAAAAGATCCTCCTATAGTTCTCTTTATACCAAGATGCATTCAAAGTGATAGAATTGAATTCTGCAGTACTCGCCTTATGCGCACGTATAAGCATACGCATGCGCCAGGCTTAGACTTTAAATCCAAACCTCTGATTTTGAATGCAAAATGGTGTTAGGCATTCTCAAGGTAAATATAGACAGGCATGGTGGCTAAAGGCATAATATATCTCCGTCTTCTACTTTATTCCAAGGATTTTCCCCTTGCTATTCCCGTTTTCTTCCCTATCATTCCCGCTTTAGGTCAGGAATTCACATCCACCCTAATTCCTTGCCTAAAAGGCTCATGGATCCCGCTATCTGCGTGCGGGAAGACAATAGAGGGCGCATAATGAGAGTAATAAAAAAACCCGGCGCTTTAATCAAAGGCCGGGCTTTTGAAATCTAAGTATATATACTTATGTTCCAGATCCTGTTGGGCATTCTGAATTTGCATCAGATCCACTTAACCATGCAACCATTTGACCTGCGCCAAATACTACGGCCACACCACCAGCGGTTAATGCTGCAGTACCCCAGCTGAGCTTACCCATGAAAAGGGATATGCCAACAGCAAATATTGCCAAAGTTGCTACTGATCTAGCAATACTTCCATTAATATTCTCGATTAATCTACATAAAGTAGCGCCTATTACATCATTACCAGCGAATGCTGCATCTGAAATAGAAATCATTGCCAAAGCTATGCAGAATCCAATCATCAGCTTCCAGTAAAAGTCCTTGCTGCTGATTGCATTAGGAATTAAGCTCATAACATCTCCTTAATTAAATTGTAATAACATTCTAACATTTGATAGGATTAGTGTTCAAGCCATTGACTCTAATAAGAGAGGCTTGGCATATATAAAAACTTAAGTTGAGTAAAATTAGTGCCTATTTAGTCACAAATTTCTAGATATTCTTCTTTTAATGTCTTGATGCCAGCATCTTTAAATGCAACCTCAATAGAAGCTCCATCACTTCTTAATATTACCCCCTTACCAAATATTTGGTGAGATACAGTTTTTCCAGGGGAATATAGTTTTTCTTCTCTAAAGGTTTTTACTGCATTTTTATTGATAGGCAATGGTGTTTTTCTAGAATATCGTGCCTGAGAAGATATTCTCTCAACGCCATCCCCTTCTATTTCCCCTAAAAATCTTGATGCTATAGAATTGATAAATTCATTATACATTCTTCGGCTTTCTGCATGGGATATATATAGTTCTTTTTTTGCTCTAGTAATGCCAACATATGCTAGGCGCCTTTCCTCTTCAAGGCCTTTCGGACCTTCTTCAGATATGGATTTTTGATTTGGAAATATTCCTTCTTCTAGTCCAGGCATAAAGACTAGATCGAATTCTAACCCCTTAGCAGCATGAACGGTCATCAGGTTGACTGCCATGCCATTATTTTGACTTAAATCCCCGTCAGTGACCAGGCTTGCATGTTCTAAGAAAGCTTCAATTTTATCAAACTCCCCTATTGCTCTGGTCATTTCCTTTAAATTTTCTAATCTAGCTTTAGATTCCTCTGTATTCTCGTCTTTAAGCATTCCTATATAACCGGATTCTTCCATGATTAACTTGGATGCGTCATAAAGGCTTAAATCATCAAAGATGTTTTTCCATGATGCGATCTTTGATGTAAATTCCTGCAGAGCTGAATGTACTTTTGGCTTGAATAAATTACTCTCAAGCATTTTCTTTACTGCTACAAAAGTAGAAATATCCTTTTCCATTGCATAAGCTTTTATGGCAGAAAGTGTTGCATTTCCAATAGATCTTTTGGGGACATTAATAATTCTTTCTAAAGCTATATTATCATCGCTATTGATGGTGGATCTAATATAGGAAATAATATCCCGCACTTCTTGCCTATCATAGAATTTTAAGCCACCAATAATTCTGTAAGGGATTTCATTGGAAATTAGGCTTTCTTCAAAAAGGCGAGTTTGGAATCCTGCTCTTACTAATACGGCAATTTCACTTAAATCATATTGATTTTTGAAGGTTCTATTCTTTATTTCAGATGAGATGAACCTGGCCTCCTCTTTGTCATTCCAGCAATATACTACTTTTACAGACTCTCCCGCTTCTCCATTAGTCCAAAGTTCTTTGCCATGCCTATATTTATTGTTTGATATCAGGCGGCTTGCAGCAGATAAAATAGGAGTAGTAGATCTATAATTTTGCTCCAACTTAATTATCTTTGCCCCAGCGAAATCTTTTTCAAATTTGAGGATATTGCCAATTTCAGCTCCTCTCCAGCTATATATGGATTGGTCATCATCACCAACGCAGCAGATATTTGAATTTTTCATTGCAAGCATTCTTGTCCATAAATATTGGATAGGATTTGTATCCTGGTATTCATCAACTAAAATATACTTATACTTATTCTGATAATATTCCAAAACATCTGGTTGTTTGAAGAATATTTGTACATTGCCCAGAATCAAATCGCCAAAATCTACAGCATTTGATTTGAGAAGTTTTAATTGGTAACTTTTATAAATTTGCCTGGCAGCACCATGGTTTGGGGATTTGATATCCGCTTCCGATACTTTTTCTGGCGTTAGCCCGAGGTCTTTCCAGTGAGAAATAATGGATGCTATGATTTTGGGTGGATTAGCCTTGGGGTCTATTTTTGCGTCTAGCAGAGATTCCTTGATAAGTTTTAGTTGATCAGATGTATCAATTATCGAGAATGATGGTGTGAGGCCTAGCACTTCTGCATGGCTTCTAAGAATTTTTGCCGCTATTGAGTGGAATGTCCCCAGATTAATACCATAGGCATCTATCAGGGCTTCAGTTCTATGCCTCATCTCTTTAGCTGCTTTATTTGTAAATGTCACAGCAAGAATTTGATGTGGGCTTGCAAGCCCCTTTTGCACTAAATTAGCTATTCTATAGGTAAGAACCTTGGTCTTTCCAGTGCCTGCTCCAGCAAGTATAAGTAGCGGCCCTTCAGTATGCTGCACAGCCTCAAGTTGCTTTGGATTTAAATCCTCAAACATATTTATCCTAAATAAGAAGCTTCACAGGATGCTCGATATAATCTTTAAAAGCATTTATAAAATTAGCCCCTACTGCACCATCAATTATCCTGTGGTCACAAGATAATGTTACATCCATAATTGTAGAAATTGATATTTCATCATCTACTATAATAGGCCTTTTTTCTCCCGCTCCTATGGCAAGTATAGCGCCTTGAGGAGGGTTAATTATTGCATTGAAACGTTTGATATTATACATACCTAGGTTGGATATCGTAAAGCCACCACCTTGATATTCTTCAGGGGATAATTTACCATCTCTAGCTTTTTTGGCTAAGCTTTTCATTTCAGATGAAATAGCAATTAGGGATTTTTGATCTGCATTTTTTATTATTGGTGTGATCAGCCCTTCATCTATTGCGACTGCAACGGACACATCGACATTATTGTACAAAATTACAGCATCATCTGACCAACTTGCATTTGCGTCCCTTACATCCCTTAGGGCGTATGAGACAGCTTTAATTACCATATCATTGACAGAGATTTTATAAGGGTTGGAAGAATCTGACATTGAGTTAATATCAGCTCTGGCTTCTAGTAACTTATCCAGATTACATTCAACATTTAGGTAAAAGTGCGGAATAGTTTGCTTAGATTCAGTGAGGCGCTGAGCGATCACTTTCCTCATCATGGAGTGAGGGACGCTCCTAAATTCTTCTGGATTCCTTGAAACTATACCATCATTTCTTCTGGCAGAGCCATCTTGTTCAACATCAGCCTTAACTATTCTGCCATTTGGGCCTGACCCTTGCATTCTTGATAAATCAATTCCCTTCTGATCAGCTATTCTTCTTGCAAGTGGTGATGCGAATATTCTAGAATTTGAGCTAGCAGGCATTGGTTTGGGAGTGTCTGATGAGGGCTGATTTTGCGTATCAGGGGCTTTTGCTTGCGGCTCCTTTTCTTCCTTTGGCTTAGAAGAATTTTCTTTTATAAAACTATCCAGAATAGAGTCATCTTCTCCTTCTTCAAGAAGAACTGCAATTAATGATCCAACAGCCACCTCAGACGTGCCTTCTGCTATAATAATTTTAGCAAGGATTCCCTCATCCACTGCTTCAACTTCCATAGTTGCTTTATCTGTTTCAATTTCAGCGATTACATCACCAGCTTTAATTTCTTCTCCTTCTTTTTTAGACCATTTGGCTAGATTACCAGAAGTCATGGTTGGGGAAAGGGCTGGCATCAAAATTTTAATAGGCATATTATCCTCTCTTATAACAAGCTTTTTCTGCGGCTTCAACAATTTCCTCTACTGAAGGGAGTGCTGCCTTTTCAAGGTTTGCAGCATAAGGTAGGGGAACATCTTTTCCAGTTACTGTTTCAATTGGTGCATCTAGAAAATCAAAAGATTCCTGCATGACAATAGTTGCAATTGTAGGCGTAACTCCACCAAAGAACCACCCTTCTTCTATAGCTACTAACCTATTGGTTTTTCTAACAGACTGGTTGATTAAATCTTTATCTAGAGGCTTTATTGAGCGGAGGTCAATTACTTCAGCCTCAATGCCTTTCTCAGATAATATAGCAGCTGCTTCTAATGCTAACTTTACTTGCATAGAAAAAGCAGTTATTGTGACGTCCGATCCTTCTCTAACAATCTTGCCCTTCCCTATTTCTATAGGATCAACTTTATCAGATATTTCAAACTCATGTCCGTATAGGAGCTCATTTTCTAAAAAAACAACAGGATTGGGGTCTCTAATTGCGCTGATAAGCAAGCCTTTTGAATCTTCTGCATCATAAGGTGCTATAACCTTTAGGCCTGGTATATTGCCATACCATGAGGCAAAATTTTGACTATGTTGAGCACCAACTCTTGCGGCGGCGCCATTAGGGCCTCTGAAGACAATTGGGCATTCCATTAATCCACCAGACATGTAATGGGTTTTAGCGGCTGAATTCACTATCTGATCAATAGCCTGCATTGCAAAGTTAAAAGTCATGAATTCTACAATAGGCTTTAATCCAGCGAATGCTGCCCCTATTCCAAGCCCAGTAAAGCCATGTTCTGTGATTGGTGTGTCAATGACTCTTTTTGGTCCAAATTCATCTAGCAAGCCCTGTGATACTTTATATGCGCCATTATATTCTGCAACTTCTTCTCCCATAAGAAAAACATTCTTATCTCGTTGCATCTCTTCTTGCATAGCTTCTCTGAGTGCTTCTCTAACCGTAATCTTTTTCATTATTCACCTACAAAAACTTCTGTATATAATTCGCTTAAATCTGGCTCTGGAGAATCAGTGGCAAATTCTGCTGCTGATGCAACAATTTCCTTCACCTCTTTTTCAATCTTCTTTAGATCTTCTTCTGATGCGTATTTTTTAGATAAAATTTTATCTTTTAAATTTGCAATAGGATCCAAATTTTCCTTGTGATGGTTGACTTCCTCTTTAGACCTATATTGAGCTGGATCTGACATTGAATGCCCCCTATACCTATATGTCTCCATTTCAAGTATGTATGGGCCTTTTCCAGATTTGGCATGCTTAGAGGCTCTTTTGGCTGCTTCATAAACAGCATCTACATCCATTCCATCAACTTTTTCTCCTGGTATGTTGTAAGATGTCCCTCTCTCGGATAGGTTAGTGTTTCCAGATGAGCGATGTAGCGCAGTACCCATAGAATATTTATTATTTTCTATTACATAGATTACAGGCAGATCCCACAATTTTGCCATATTAAAAGCTTCAAATACTTGTCCTTGCTGAGCCGCTCCATCTCCAAAAAATGTGTAGCATACTTTATCAGTGCCTTTATATTTTTCAGCAAAAGCGATGCCTGTGCCAAGGGGAACTTGTGCGCCTACTATACCATGCCCACCATGGAAATTATTTTCTGGATCAAACATATGCATTGAACCACCTTTGCCTTTTGAGCAGCCTGTAGATCTTCCAGTTAGTTCTGCCAAAACATATTTAGGTGGGGTGTCAGCAACTATAATATGACCGTGATCTCTATAACTTGTTATTGTATGATCGCCTTTTTCCATAGCATAGCTAATACCAGTAATTACAGCTTCTTGCCCTATATATAGGTGACAAAATCCTGCTATAAGTCCCATGCCGTAAAGCTGACCGCACTTTTCCTCAAACCTCCTTATTAGGAGCATTTTCTTATAAGCGTCGAGATATTTAGTTTTATCCATTCTTACATTCCCCAAATCAAAAATCCAGCTATAGCCCACATTATTAGTGCTACAGTAAAATCAAGTATTTTCCAAGAAAGCGGATTATGGAAAATAGGTATTAGCAGCTTGGCACCATAACTTAAAGAGAAGAACCAAATAAAAGAGCTGCTTACAGCCCCAAGTGTGAAAACTTCTCTTTCTATGCCTTCAAAGTTTGCTCCAATTGTACCAATAAGCACACAAGTATCAAGATATAAATGCGGATTGAGTAGAGATAAAGCAAGTATTGTGAGAATGGTTTTTTTAAAAGAGGTTTTTCTTTTGGTATTTCCTATCTCAAGGGATTCATTTTTGAATATTGCCCTAAACGAGTTTATTCCGTAAATGACAAGAAAAAGGGCTCCACCATATTTAGCAATATCAAGGATGATCTGATGAGATGTGATTATAATTCCTAGGCCATTCACACCTATGACTATCATTATTGCATCTATAAGCGAGCAAAGTGCAGCAATAGTAAAAATGTGATTTCTAAGCAAGCCTTGCTTAAGCACATATGCATTTTGAGACCCGATTGCAACTATTAGGCCAAGGCCGGTTCCAAGTCCGCTCCAGAATGGGGTAAGAAGATTTGTCATTGGTATTTAGTTAAAACTTTACGAACTATCATAATCCAGTGACCCATTAAGTCAATTAAATGCATTCAATTAAGCCCAACCAGCTAATCTAAAAGGACCTTTTGCTGTATTTTTTGCATATCAGCATCAGACTGGGATTGCATTTTTGAATGCTTCTTAGAAATAGGTTGTGACGGGTTCAGTAGGTTGTTTTTTAAATGATCGTCAATAATCTCTTCAAGCAAGTGCAGCTTTTCTCTAAAGAAATGGTCTGCAGTATCTATCACTTGGTATGATATGTGGGATTGCCTTTGCTTAGACAATCTCTCTACTAAAGAGGCGACTTCTTCTTCAGAGACAATAGAATCCTGGTTACCCTGCACCACAAGTCCTGGTATAGGGCAAGGTGAGAGGAATGTAAAATCATATTTATTGACAGGAGGTGATATGGATAAAAAGCTAGTAATCTCTGGTCTTCTCATGATCAATTGCATACCAATCCATGCTCCAAATGAAAAACCAGCAATAACATATTGGGTGGAGGTTGGGTTTTGAATCTGTAGCCAATCAAGCGCTGTAGCTGCATCGGTTAGTTCGCCAACGCCATTGTCAAACTGCCCCTGAGATTTTCCTACTCCTCTGAAGTTTATTCTGAGTGTGGTGAAGCCATTTTCAACCAAAGATTTATATGCAGAATAGACTACTTTATTGTTCATCGTTCCGCCATATACAGGATGCGGGTGGAGTACCAATGCTACAGGGGCATTCTTATCTTCTGACTGGTTATATCGTCCCTCGATTCTTCCCGCTGGGCCGTTAAAAAAAACTTCTGGCATAATACTTGACTAAATTACTAGGTTATTTATAATCACTCACAACTATATGTATTGCGAAATTTGGAAATTCCAGTGCGAGATGATACTACATTTTAACGAATTTTGCAAGGAGAAATTAAGAATTTTGTCATGATACTTACTACTAAAGGCAGATATGCAGTACTTGCAGCTTTGTATATAGCGAAATATGGAGAAGGGAAATCCGTGCCTTTGTCAGAGATATCTAGTTTGCAAAATATTTCCCTGAATTACTTAGAGCAAATTTTTGCTAAGCTAAGAAAAGCGGGTGTAGTTGAGTCTATAAGGGGTCCTGGAGGTGGTTATAAATTATCCAAATCCCCAGATGAAATATATATATATCAGATCACTAAATCAGTTGAAGAAAAAATTAAAATCACACAATGTGGAAATAAAAGAGACAAAGCGTGCCTCCCAAAGGCTGTTAAATGCATGGCGCATGATTTATGGAGGAGGCTAGAAGATAACGTAAAGGACTTTTTACGAGATATTACTTTATCAGATGTAATAGGCAGGGTGGCTCCTAACATATATCTTGACTATAATGCAACTAGTCCCACTTTGGCGTCTGCGGCAAGAGTGATGATGCAGCTTTTAAGGGATCCCGCTAATGCTTCTTCTACTCATTTTCATGGAAGAAAGGCTAAGGGTATTTTAGAAAATGCGAGAGATATTATTGCGGATAAGTTGGGAATAAAGACCGGAAGAGATGCATTTGATATTTGCTTTTGCAGCTCTGGTACAGAGGCAAATAATTTATTGCTACATAATTTCATAGATAGGAATATAGTGCTTACTTCAATAGAGCATTTATCAATCTTAGAACCATCAGCTCTTAATTCTCAAAGAATTATTGTTGAGGTAGATGCAGATGGTTTGATTAATCTCGAATCATTTGAGGAGATTGCCAGGAGTTTAGAGAAGCCATCTCTTATTTCGGTGATTTACGCAAACAACGAGACAGGTATTATTCAAGATTTGAAAACAATATGTGGTATAGCTCATAAATATAATCACTTAGTGCATAGTGACTTAGTGCAAGCTTTTGGCAAAATTTCTTGTAACATAGCAGAATTGGGCCTGGATTTTGCCACTATATCATCTCATAAAATAGGTGGCCCTTTGGGGGCGGCTGCCCTGATTCACAGGAGTAATTTTGTTATCAAATCACAGATTGTTGGTGGTGGGCAGGAAAAGGGTAGAAGAGCTGGCACGGAGAACCTTCCGGCCATTGCTGGATTTGCTGAAGCGGCAAAGGAAATTGACACTAGAATCACTAAGCTTGAATCTATAAAAAATACAAGGGATTTTCTAGAATCACAAATAAAAGAAATATGCCCAAATGCAATTATTTTTTCCTCAGATAAGCAGCGGCTTCCAAACACATCCATGATTTCAATGCTTGGAGTGGATATACAAACTCAGTTAATCTACTTTGATATCAATGGAATTAGTATTAGCTCAGGCGCGGCATGTTCTTCGGGTAAGGTTGTGGCTTCGCATGTGGTTAGGGCTATGGGGTATAGTGAGTTAGAGGCAAAATCTGCCATCAGGGTATCTCTTGGCCCTGAAACGCAAATAGAGGAGATACAAAAATTTATTTCTATTTGGAAGAATCTTTGGGAAAAAAATAATAAAAAGGTAGCTTAAATGAATTTAGAAGAGCAAAAAGAACAATTGATCAAAGCTGGAAAAACATTCCCTATTTACTTGGACAATCAATCCACTACTGCGGTTGACCCAAGAATAATGGATGAAATGCTACCATATTTCACGCAAAAATTTGGAAATCCTCATTCGAGATCTCATTCCTTTGGCTGGGAATCTGAAGCGGCAGTTGAGGATGCGAGGGCAAAAGTTGCAGATCTTATTGGCGCGGATCCAAGAGAGGTGATTTTTACCTCAGGCGCAACTGAATCAAACAATTTAGCAATCAAAGGAATTGCAAGATTTTATCGTGATAAAAAGAACCATGTGATTACTGTAAAAACAGAGCATAAATGCATACTTGATGCTTGTAGGCACTTAGAAGAAGAGGGGTTTTTGGTAACATATCTTTCGGTGGGAGTTGATGGATTAATAGATTTAGAGGAGTTAAAATCTGCTATCACAGATAAAACTTCTCTAGTATCAATAATGGCTGTAAATAATGAAATAGGTGTGATTCAGCCAATAGAAGAAATAGGTAAAATATGCCGAGATAGGGGGGTGTTCTTCCATTCTGATATAGCTCAAGGATTTGGTAAAATTCCTATAGATGTCAATAAATCTAACATAGACTTAGCTAGTATTTCTGGTCATAAGATTTATGCGCCGAAAGGAATAGGGGCCCTTTATGTTCGTAAAAAGCCGAGAGTAAGGTTGGAGCCAATGATTAATGGTGGTGGCCAAGAAAGAGGCATGCGTTCAGGCACTATCCCGACTCCTCTAGTAGTTGGGCTTGGCAAGGCTGCGGAAATTGCCAAATCAGAAATGGATGATGAATATCAAAGGATAAAATATTTATCAGAAAAGTTTATAAATAAAATTCAGTCACACGCTAAAGATGTTTTCCTGAATGGTAGTAGGGAGCATAGATATCCAGGTAATATTAACCTCAGCTTTGCATATATAGAGGGTGAATCAATGATTTTGTCTATAAAGGATCTAGCTGTTTCTTCTGGCTCAGCTTGTACCTCAGCATCTCTGGAACCATCTTATGTATTGAAGTCTATAGGGGTAGGAGATGAGCTTGCCCACACTTCTATTAGGTTTGGTATAGGAAGATTTACTACAGAAGAAGAAATAGACTATGCTGCAGACTTAATATTAAGCAAAGTAGAAAAATTACGTGAGCTGAGTCCTTTGTGGGAAATGGTTCAAGAAGGTATAGATTTAGAGACCATTCAATGGTCTAGTCATTAAAATTTGGAGGATAAAATGGCTTACGGAAAAAAACTTATAGATCATTATGAAAATCCAAGGAATGTGGGTTCTATGGATAAGTCGGATACAAATGTAGGCACAGGCCTTGTAGGTGCTCCTGCATGCGGGGACGTGATGAAGCTTCAGATTAAGGTCAGTGAAGAAGGCATAATTGAGGATGCAAAATTTAAAACTTTTGGCTGTGGTTCTGCTATTGCATCAAGCTCATTAGTTACTGAATTGATAAGGGGTAAAAAACTTAGCGAAGCTTCAGAGATCAAGAATAAGGATATAGCAGAGGCTCTATCACTACCTCCTGTAAAAATTCACTGCTCCATGCTTGCTGAAGAGGCGGTTAAAGCTGCTATTGCAGATTATGAAAGTAAGAAATCATAAAAGTCAGCCATGAACTTGCCCCAAGCTACAAATTCTATAATTACTATAACAGATAAAGCCTTATCCTACGTAAAAGAAATCTTGGATAAAAGGGGTAAGGTTTCGTATGGCCTCAGAATAGGTATCAAATCCGGTGGATGTTCAGGTCTTACATATGAAGTAAGCTATGTTGATGAAAAAGGCAAATATGATGAAGAATTAATAGTAGGCAATATAAGAATTCTAATAGACCCAAAAGCTGTTATGTACCTCCTAGGAACAGAGATGGATTATACAGAAACTGATTTTAAATCAGGTTTTGTCTTTAATAATCCTAACGAAAAAGGTAAGTGTGGTTGCGGCAAATCTTTCAACATATAGTTTCTTGTTATAACCTACGATCTAGGGCGGAAATTTCAGATATCTGCGATGCTTACGTACTAAAGTACGCTCCGCTTCTCGAATCCTCATTTCCTACTATTCTCATAGCTTCTAACAAGAAACTCTGAGCATAAAAAAACCTAGGACTTTTACCCCCTCTTTATTATCGCTGCTTTGCTTCTTTGTCATTCCCGCGAAGGCGGGAATCTATATTATCCTCATTTTCTGCCTCAAGGGTTAATGGATCGCGTATCAAGTACGCGATGACACTAGAGAGGTACACCGCAATTTTACCCCCTTGTCATGCCAGAATTTTGCTAGCAAAATATTACTATCCTTATTCTTTACCTTAAGGGCGAAAGGGTTCTGTATATAGTATAAATTCTTAGATGATTCTATAAAGATGGAAGGGGTTGGTTGCGGGGGCAGGATTTGAACCTACGACCTTCAGGTTATGAGCCTGACGAGCTACCAGACTGCTCCACCCCGCGTCAAAAACTTTAAGATTTTGCTCCGAAATTGATTCCGGAGAATCTCTTATTAAAAGCACTTACATTCTGGTTTGTTTGGCTTGCAGAAGAAACTCCCTTTTTGGTCCAAGCTGGATGCTGCCTAAAATCTACATCCATAAGCATTTCGCTATCTGAGCTTGCAGAACCCGTTTCAAAAGACTCGTCTCCGATACGAATAGTGAATTTACCGTATTTTGGGTGAATATCTTTTTTCATTATGCAGTCTCCTTCAGCTTCAACACAAGCTTCTTTCTAACATTTTTTGCACTTTGTGACAAATCATATGCCTTGGCATCAAGTAAAAACTTATCCAGGCCACCTTTTATCTCAACTGTCTTTAATGCTCTTGTAGATATTCTGAAGCCATAAGACTCACCTAAAGCATCACTGACTAATGTTACCTTATGTAAATTAGGTAAGAATTTTCTTCTTGTCTTACGCTGGGAATGAGATACGTTATTACCACTTAATACAGCTTTACCTGTCAACTCACATTTTCTAGACATAATTTTACAAATCTTTAATACAAATTTTGTGCAAAAATAAACCCCTTTTGCTTCAAAGTCAAGCTCTTTATTGAGCGAAACAGTTTGCTAAGGGATTTATGTAAACATACTTTAGAACATTTGCCTCTAGGCAATACTATGTCGCATCTATCCCATTGTCACATTTGCTGCATCAGCATTTTCTCCATCTTGCACCTCTCCTACGACTTCCAATCCAGGGTTTCCTTGGTTCTGCAGCGCCTTAGCGACAAAGAGCGGTACATCTACTTTTATGACTTCTACATGTGGTATCGCGCCCGCTTTGCCTATAGCGGCACCCACCGGTGCAAAATCATCTCCTCTAAGCTGCATGATTGGACCGCCTCTGCCTACCAGTGCAATAGGTGGCTGTTCATTTGGAACCTGATTGACTGGGCGTGGAAACTCTAGGACATTATTTTCTTCATTCATAATTAAACCTATATAATCTTTATTAATCAAAAATCCTAAAACTTGGATAAATTTTAATAGGTTCATGTAGGGTAACCATACTTCGTTGATACGAATAAGTCAACTTAAGGCTTTCCACAATACCCATTTAGAGAAGCTAATATTTCTTGACAAAAAACCCCGTTGCCATTACGATTGCTCGGATATTTTTTTGATATTAAAGCAGTTTTTGCAAAGTAAAATGCACCCGTAGCTCAATTGGATAGAGCGTATGACTACGGATCATAAGGTTAGGGGTTCGACTCCTCTCGGGTGCGCCAAATTAGCTATATAGACATAATGCTGGATAATATTTTTTTTAAATTTGGTTCAAATCAAGCAGCGGGCCGTATAGCTGACAGGCAGTTGCTAGGCTCTAAGGGGCATTCACTGGCAGAGATGTCTAAGCTTGATATACGAGTGCCAAGTGGATTCACCATTTCTGTAGATCTATGTAGATATTATTACGGAAATCATAAAAGTTTTCCTACAGATTTTCTAAATAACTTAAGAAAGGCAATATCAGACCTTGAGCAAGTGACCAGCAAGAAATATGGTGGTAAAAATCCTTTGCTGGTATCGGTGAGGTCTGGTGCAATAACTTCTATGCCAGGCATGATGGATACTATCCTTAATGTAGGCTTGAATGACCAAACCGTTGAACATTTAGCAATAGAATCAGGGAATCGAGAATTTGCACTTGATAGCTACAGAAGGCTAATACAGGAATATGGCAATTTGGTTTTGGGTATCCATAATAATGTTTTTAATGCAGTGATTGAAGATTTTGAAGAAATATCAAGCAAAGAATCACTGAGTAAGCTCATCACAATTTTTAAAGACATAGTTTTAGAAAAAACTGGAAGTGATTTTCCTCAGGATGTCTTCGTGCAGTTAGAAGAAGCAATAATCGCTGTAGTAGAATCATGGATGAGTGAAAAAGCGGTAATTTATAGGAAGCTTAACAATATTTCAGAAGATGAAGGAACTGCTATCAATATACAATCTATGGTATTTGGTAATATGGGTAGTACTTCTGGAACTGGAGTCATTTTCACTAGAAACCCATCAACTGGGCAGAGGGAGCTTTATGGTGAATATTTGCTAAATGCTCAAGGAGAAGATGTTGTATCTGGAAGATTCACTCCGAAAGACATCAAAAAATCAGATAAGGATAATATCCCGAATGGAGATTCATTAGAGGAAAAAATGCCTCATATCTACAAGGCGCTTGAAGATTATGCAAGTATCTTAGAAAAACATTTCAAGGATATGCAGGATATTGAATTCACTATAGAAAATGAGAAATTATATATCCTACAAACAAGAAGCGGCAAAAGGTCAGCTTCAGCTGCGATAAAAATTGCTGTGGATATGGTAGAAGAGAAAATTAAAAGTGAGGCTGAAGCAATATTATCTATTGATCCAAATTCCATAAATACGATATTGCATGCATCTATAGATTACTCCAGTATAGATGGAAGCTCCGCAATAGCAAAGGGCCTTCCCGCATCTCCTGGCGCTGCTACTGGAATAGCTGTTTTTTCCCCCTATGACGCTGAAGAATTATCTCACCATCATAAAGTAATATTGATAAGACAAGATACAAGTCCTGAAGATATCAAAGGGATGCATGTATCAGATGGTATCTTAACTATTAGAGGGGGGATGACATCCCATGCGGCAGTTGTTGCAAGGGGGATGGGAAAGCCTTGTGTTTGTGGGACCAAAGGAGCTTTAGTTGATGAAGTAGGGAAGTGCTTAAAGGTTGGATCTCACATAATAAACCAAGGTGATCTTATTACTATAGACGGAAATAGTGGTAATATTTTCTTAGGGGAAGTAGGCCTTGTAGTACCTGAACTTTCTCCTGAATTTAATAAATTGATGAGTTGGGTTGATAGGGAGAAAAGGCTGAAAGTTAGAGCAAATGCAGAAAATACTGCAGATACAAAGACGGCTTTAAGGCTTGGGGCTGAAGGTATAGGATTATGTAGAACAGAGCATATGTTCTTTAGAGAAGATAAGATATTGCTCATGAGGCAGATGATAGTCTCGCCTAAGCCTGAACAAAGGGAAGAGGCATTAAGGCAACTACTTCCTATACATATAGAAGATTTCAAAGAGATCTTTAAAGTAATGGATGGTAAGCCTGTCAACATACGTCTTTTAGACCCGCCATTGCATGAATTTTTACCTCAATCAGAAGAAGAAAAAGCAAATCTTACCGAACAATTGGATTTGCCTTGGATTGTCATAGAGAAACGCCTCAATGCTCTGCATGAAGTAAATCCTATGTTGGGCCATAGAGGCTGCAGGCTGGGCATTACATCTCCAGAAATTTACGAAATGCAAATAGAGGCTATATTTCAGGCTCTAGAAGAGCTGCATGAGGAAAATACCACCATTGATCTAGAGATAATGGTGCCACTTGTGAGTAGTGTAGGCGAAATAAAGATCATTAGGGAATTAATCGAGAAAAAGGCAAAAGTTTGCTCTAATCATAAATATAAGATCGGAACAATGATCGAATTACCAAGGGCTGCTATTAAAGCTCATATGATAGCGGAATATGCTGATTTCTTTAGCTTTGGGACAAATGATCTCACTCAGACTACTTTTGGCATTTCAAGAGATGATGTATCGTCTTTTATACCAGAATATCTCTCTCAGAAAATCATCGCAAATGATCCATTTGTTACTTTAGACCAAGAAGGCGTTGGGGAATTAATCAAGACTGCTATAGAGAGAGGCAAACAGACTAATCCTTCAATTTCTTTAGGAATTTGTGGGGAACATGGGGGAGATCCAGAGTCAATACAATTCTTCCATGAAAATATGTTGGATTATGTATCTTGCTCACCTTATCGGGTGCCTATAGCAAAAATTGCAGCAGCTAGGTCAAGCATATTAAGCAGGAGGAGCTGATGGGACTCAAATGTGGAATAGTTGGACTTCCCAATGTGGGCAAATCTACCCTGTTTAACGCCCTTACATCAAGCATTGGTGCTGAGGCGGCTAATTATCCTTTTTGCACTATTGAACCAAATACGGGAATAGTATTTATCAATGACAAAAGACTTGAAGAGCTTGCTAAAATCTCAGCATCTGCAAAAACTATTCATGCTTTTATAGAATTTGTAGATATTGCAGGACTTGTCAAAGGAGCGAGTAAGGGGGAGGGGTTAGGTAACCAATTTCTAGCAAATATACGAGAAGTAGATGCAATACTGCATGTGCTTAGGTGTTTTGAGAATGATGATATTACCCATGTTAGTGGTAAAATTGATCCTATTGCAGATGCTGAAATTATTGAAACAGAGCTCATACTTGCAGATTTAGAATCTGTAGAAAAGCGTCTACCAAGTTTGAAGAAAAAATTCATGTCAGGGGATAAATCGCTTAAAGATCAGATAGATATTTTAGAGCAGGCTTTTGAATGTCTGAATACAGGAAAACCCGTAAGGAAGATAATGGATGATGCTAACAGAAAGGATTTCTTGGCTCTTCAGCTTCTTACTTCGAAACCATTATTATACATATGTAATGTAGGGGAAAATGAAGCATCTACAGGGAATGATTTATCAAAAGCAGTTTTTGAAAAGGCTAAAGTTGAAGGCAATGAAGCTGTGATAATCTCATCGAAAATAGAGTCTGAAATAGCTCTCCTAGAGGATAAGGAAGAGAAGGATATGTTTTTAGAATCTATCGGACTAGAAGAGACGGGGCTTAGCAGAATCGCTAAAGCTTCCTACAAGCTGCTCAATATGGAAAGCTATTTTACTGTTGGCCCTAAGGAAGCTCATGCATGGACTTTTGAAAAAGGCATTTCAGCGCCAAAAGCTGCAGGCATTATACATACAGACTTTGAGAAAGGCTTTATCAGGGCTGAGGTAATATCCTACCTAGATTACATTGAATATGGGGGTGAGGCAAAGGCTAAGGAAGTGGGTAAGATGCGTCTTGAGGGAAAGGATTACATAGTACAAGATGGTGACATTATCCATTTTAGATTCAATGTATAAACCTATACTATTTGCTTGCTACAGTTTTTTCTGTAAGATAAGATGCCTCATTTAGGAGCCGCATAAATGAAAAATATTGGGAAAATTCCTATACCATTACTTTTAAGCCTGTTTGGTCTTTCTCATGCTACAGAAAGAGTATGTTCTCCTGCGCTCCCTCAAATATCAGATTCGCTCAATGTACCTGACTCACTTGTGCAAATGTCCTCTTCAGTATATTTTGCAGGATTTGCTTTAGGGATAGTAATTATTGGTAGATTATCAGATAAAATAGGAAGAAGACCCCTGGTGCTTTTGGGATTGGGATTATATTCTATTGCCTCGATTCTTTGCTCTCATGCTACAAATGGATATAGCCTATTGCTTTTTAGATTTTTTCAAGCTTTTGGAGTAAGTGTGGGGTCGGTGCTTGCTCAAGCCATGGCTCGAGACTCATTTGAAGGTAGAGACCTTGCACAAGTATATGTTGGGGTAGCGATCAGCCTTTCCTTTATTCCATCAATTGGCCTGATATTAGGAGGATATTTAGTGGAATATATAAGCTGGAATTCAAATTTCTGGCTATTAGCTAGTGGGGGTATTCTTCTTCTTACCTTATGTTCTTTTTCTCTTCCGGAAACTAATAAATATATAGGGACTAATCAGGCAGATACTTACTATAATATTCTCAAAAGAATTTTAACTGATAGAAAGGTACTACTCTATGCCTTAATAGTGGGTGCTACAAGCGGAATGACTATAGGATTTTATGTAGAAGCACCTTTTATTTTTATCGATTACTTTAAAATGTCACCATCAGAATATGGCCAAATAGGTTTCGGAATAGCTGCAGCAAACTTAGTTGGTGGGCTTGTGAATAGGTACCTTGTCAAAAAACATGTTAGCAGCCATCTTGTTATTTCCTGGGGAATTTCAATAAGCGTTATAGGATGTATTATTATGTTTTTAGGGTCCTTTTTCCTAAATGAAGATTCTCCAGTAATTGCGGCTATTATTGTAATTGTAATTCCATCCATGATGCATGCTATGGGGCATACTTTTACTATTCCTCATATTCTCCATTTTGCGTTAGAAGATTATAGGCAGGTTAATGGTACAGCAGGGTCAATATTTGGGTCAATGTATTATATGATGGTAGCAATGGTGAGTTTTGGAATCTCAAAAATTCCCGGTACTTCTATTATAGCCTTCACCACCTTATTCTTAGGCTTAAGCATTACAAGCACAATTTCATATATGGCAATAAAAATGCTAAATGCTAGAGAAGCTAAGATGGTATAAATTACTCTTCTTCACGAAGTTCACGCCACATAAATAAGATTTCTCTTAGTATTTCTTGGCTAGCATCATCTGGTATATCATCAAAATCAGGCATATCAATTACTAAGTCAAGAATTTCACTAGTGCCTATTGAGCCTAGGTCTTCGTCAGGATAATTCTCCTCTAAAGCTTCAACGATTTCGATCTTATTATTCCACCTCATATAATCCCTTAAATTCTGAAAAGGTCAACAAACTATAATTTTGTATTAGTTTAATCAAGATGAATATCAGATATAGCTATTCGCACAAATAAATATTAGGTTCTATTGCAGATTTGAGACAGTATTGCAGTAGTCAGTAAATGAAATTTGTAATTATTCATGTAAATTATTATATATTTCTTCTGCAACTTTTGCGCTTATCCCAGGAACATTTGTTAAGTCATTTATTGTAGCCTCTTTAATAGCTTCAATACCTCCAAAGTAATTCAGCAAGGCCTTTTTCCTTCCTTCACCTATGCCAGGAATATTGTTTAAACTTGAAAAATAAATTGCCTTACCTCTTTTCCTACGGTGAGATTTGATTGCAAAATTATGAGCCTCATCACGAAGAATTTGGAGATATTTCATTACTTCATCGTCACGCTTCATTGATAATGATATACCATTAAGCATATGGAAAGTTTCTCGGCCAGCATTTCTATCAATTCCTTTAGCCATGGATACTATATTGAGAGATAATTCCATCTTTTCCATAACTTTTCTTACAACAGATAATTGTCCCTTGCCACCATCTATAATCATCAAATCAGGTTTTATAGACTTTTCTTCCTTAATCCTTTTCATGCGTCTTTTCATTACTTCTTCCATCATGGCGTAATCATCACCGGATTTATTTTCTACATTATAAATTCTATATTCATTCTTCTCAAAACCCTCCATTCCAGCAACCACCATTGCGCCAACAGCATGGGCTCCCATGATATGGCTATTATCAAAAATTTCTATTCTACGCACCTTAGAAGGAATATTAAACAGATCTGCTATTTTTAAGAGAATTTCCTCTTTTGCGGATTTATGTTTTATATGTTCATTCAGTCCTTTTTCTAGTAATTCTATAGTTGAAAGTATAATGGATTTTTTGATGCCTTTAGAGGGGCAAGATATCGTGACTTTTGTGCCTTGAAGATGAGTTAAAGCCCCCACTAGCGCGTGCTGATCTGCTATCTCATTGCTAAGCAGAATTTCTGGGGGGATATTGCCGCCTTGATAAAATTGCCCGATAAAAGAAGAGAGCATTTCTTCAATATTATTTGCTTCCCCTTCAGGAAAATAAGTTTTATAGCCGTAATACTGACCATTTCTATAAAATGCAACAGCTATACCATAAACCTTACATATCTCGGTGCAGACTATAATATCCGCATTCAGGGCCTCACTATAAATAGCTTCGTTCTTCAATTGTATATAGCTTAGGTTTTTTATTTTATCGCGTGTGGCAGCTGCTTTTTCATATTCAAAGTTTTCTGATAATTGCTCCATCTCTTTTGCAAGATTTACCTGCAACTGCTTATTATCACCTGCAAGAAACATCACAGCTTCACGTATACTTTTGTGATATTCCTCTTTGGAGATTTTGCCCACACATGGAGCTGAGCATCTACCAATTTGATATTGTAAACAAGGCCTTGATCTATTCTTGAAATAATTGTCGCTGCAGCTTCTCAGTTTAAAAGTTTTTTGTAGGAATTTTAGTGCATTATTTACCTCCCCCACATTTGCAAAAGGTCCAAAATACTTATTGTTATTATCTGTGTTTTTGCCTCTATATTTACTGACTTCTGGGAAATCATGACCCCAGCGTACTATTATATAGGGAAAAGACTTATCATCTTTGAGTAAGATGTTATATTTGGGCTTATGTTTCCTTATCAGTCTAGATTCAAGCAATAATGCCTCTGACTCGCTCTTTGTTATTACCCATTCTACTTTCTCTATTCTACGAACCATGAGGAGGGTTTTACCGGTCAGGTTATTGCCAATATAGTTTCTAAGCCTGTTTTGAAGGTTTTTAGCTTTACCTATATATAGAATCTTCCCCTCCTTATCAAGCATCTGGTAGATGCCTGGATCAGTAGGGGCATTTTTGATTAGATCTTTTATTCTCATAAGAACTCACCTATAGAACTGCAATATTAATAGATAAAAAATATAATGTGAAAGAATTTATTAACCCGAACTATAGATAAGGTATTATTAGATGGGGCGAATGACCGGGCTCGAACCGGCGACCCTCTGAACCACAACCAGATGCTCTGACCAACTGAGCTACACTCGCCATAATAAAACGTGCTGGGATTCTAATATATCACATGATTTTAGTCAAGCTATTTGCTGAACTTAGCAAGTTCTACTGCGGCTCTTAATCTAATCTCATCAAGTATCTCTTGGAGTTCAGGGTATTTAAAATCTATTTTTGCATTGTCTAAAGTGACGGAGAGTGACTCTAAATTTTCCTGATCAAGCTCCTCAGAGAGTAATCCCATTCTAAGCTTCCTGAGTTCTTCTAGCAGGGCATTTCCCTTATTTTGCATTATCTCAAGATCAAGAGATTTATCATCATATGCTTGCAATTGCCAAAGAGAGCCTATATTTGCAGACTTTACAGGTATGGTGCTATTTTCCTCTTCTGCTGTATCAACAGAAAATCCAGCCTCTCCTGCCTTGGGCTGCTTTTTTGTGGATCTTATTTTACTAGAGGATATATTTCCGACTTGCATATTTTGTTCTACTAAGCTATAGATTATTTCTTCAATTAATACAATTTTTTTGGCTATGTTTCAAACACTTACTAAAAATCTTTCAAATGTTTTGAATAAACTAAGGGGCTATGGGGCCCTCACTGATGCTCATATAGATGAAGCAATGCGTGAGGTAAGAATTGCGCTGCTGGAGGCTGACGTATCCCTTGAAGTGGTCAAGAGCTTTATAGCAAATGTGAAAGAGCGAGCTAAAGGTCAGGAGGTAATAAAATCTGTTACTCCTGGGCAGATGGTGATTAAAATCTTCAATGATGAATTAACCCAAATGCTTACTTCGCCAGAAGAAGAGATGGGGATCAATCTCAAGGCCACCCCTCCTGCAAATATATTAATGCTTGGGCTGCAAGGTGGTGGTAAAACAACCTCTTCAGCAAAGCTGGCTTTAAAGCTAAAGAAAGAAGGTAAGAAGGTTTTGCTTGTCTCTCTCGATACTTACAGACCTGCTGCTCAAGAGCAATTGAAAATCTTGGCTGATTCTAATGGAATTGATTCCTTGGATATCGTAGAGGGGCAAAGTCCTTTAGATATTACCCGCAGGGCAATTAGCCTTTCAAAACTAAGTGGATATGATGTTGTAATTTACGATTCAGCAGGAAGGCTCCATATAGATGAAGCTATGATATCTGAGTTAGAGGATGTCAAGAAGCTTATTAAGCCTACAGAATCCATATTCGTTGCAGATAGCATGATAGGTCAAGAATCCGTAAATATAGCAAAAAGTTTCAATGAGAAGCTAGGCATTAGCGGCGCTATATTAACAAGGATTGATGGTGATGCTAGGGGCGGTGCAGCTTTAAGTATCAAATATGTTGTAGGTGTTCCAATTAAATTCTTAGGCGTTGGTGAGAAAATCACTGACTTTGAAGAATTTAAGCCAGATAGAATCGCTTCAAGAATTCTAGGAATGGGTGATATTGTTTCCTTGGTAGAAGAAGCGGCGGATGTTTTAGATAAAGAAGAGGCTGAAAAAACTCTAAGCAAGATGAAGAAGGGACAATTTAGCCTTGAGGATTATCTTTCACAATTGAGGGCTGTCTCTAAAATGGGAGGATTAAGCAAAATAATGGGTATGATGCCAGGAATGTCTTCTATGATGGATAAGATTGATCCAAGTAGAATGGATGATAAAGTGATAAAGCACCAGGAGGCTATTATTCTCTCTATGACGCCTAAAGAAAGGCAAAATCCAGATAAATTAAATGCATCACGTAAAAAAAGAGTTGCAGCAGGGGCTGGTAGAAATGTTCAAGAAGTCAATAAGCTATTGAAGCAGCATACAAAAATGCGAGATATGATGAAGAAGATGGGTAAAATGAATCCGAAAAACCTTATGCGAGCTGGAATGGACAAATTGGGGCTATTTTAACCCAGCTAGCCTTTTTTGCTTTTTATTGCGATAACTGTGTTGCCAACTCAGTCTCTATTGAGGGGGTGCTAACTAAGGATAGATCGAGAAAGTGCCGAAAGTAGAATTTTATCCCTTTTTCTTTCGGTAGTTCATCCTTATTTGCTCAGATCTTTCTTGCGTGTTTTATACTAGCCATTTCCCTCTTGTCTTGTCGGAATGACAATGAGGGAAACAAAAAAGGGCGCTATAAAAGCACCCTTTTCAAATAATTAATAGACAAAATGCTATTAGTTACACGCGTCTTTAAGCTTTTTACCCGCTCTAAATGCTGGCTGCTTGTATGCAGCGATATGCATTTTAGCGCCTGTCTTAGGATTACGTCCTTCACGAGCCTTACGAGACTGCACATAGAAAGAACCAAAACCTACTAAAGCAACGTCTTTACCGCTACCCAAAGCTTTTGTTACTGCTTCTGTTACCATATCCAAAGCACGTGTCGCTTCTGCTTTAGAACAATTATACTTATCAGACATGAAAGTTACAAATTCTGCTTTATTCATAAATAAACCTATTTTTTGTGTGGATTAACCGAAACCGTCCAACTGAACAAAACCTCCCCCCTAAAGTTCCAGGCTAAGCAAGTTGAACAAGACTCATGAAGTATTATAACAAATGCTTCCTCTCTAGCAATAGGTGATTTTAGTAAATTGCATTTCTATAGGGAAAGTGTGTCTATATTGCAGCAAATCATAGGCTAAAACGAGATATAATAAGCAAAAACTCTCTTATTACAATGCTCCAGAAGTAGCATATTGCTGCAATTTCTCAAAGGCTCTGGCTTCTATTTGGCGCACTCTTTCTTTTGAAATGCCAAAATAATGGCTTAAATCATCCAAAGTTGCGGGAGATTCCTTGAGTTTTCTAGCTTTTATAATATACGCCTCTCTCTCATTAAGCTTAGACAGGGCTTCAAAAAGTATACTTCTTCTTAATTGACTTTGCTGACGGCTGGACAATGCCAGTTCCTGGGAAGGAGACGAATCGGGCAAGAAATCTATTGCCTCCACCTTATTATCAGAATCAGCAGAAACGGTAGCATTCAGTGAAGAATCAGGGCCAGACAGCCTATTATTCATTTCTCTCGCTTCTTTTTCATTTACACCAACCATTTCAGCAACTTCACCCATATCACTATCACTAATAGACCTTGAATAGGTTTGAGATAGCTTGTTTTTAATCTTTCTAAGGCTAAAAAACAATTTCTTCTGAGCGGCTGTAGTGCCTATTTTAACCAAAGACCAGGATTTCAGTATATATTCCTGTATAGAGGCTCTAATCCACCACATAGCATAAGTAGAAAGCCTATTGCCAGTATCTGGGTCATATTTTTTTACTGCCTGCATAAGGCCTAAATTACCCTCTGATACTAAATCTACTATAGGCAATCCATAGTTTTTATAAGATAAGGCAATTTTTGCGACCAGCTTTAAGTGGCTTGTCACAAGCTTATGAGCAGCTGTAATATCATGATTATCTAGATAAGCCTTTGCAAGCATAAATTCTTCTTCATGAGTAAGGGAAGGTACTTTATTTATTTCCTGTAAATATCTATGAAACCCCGAATCACTTGTAAGCGCAGGCAAATTTACTTTTTCTTCCTCCATAACGACCTCCAAGTTATCCTTAAAATTGCTAAAGCATTATACCACATTTAGCGAAAAAGTTAATAGTTTAATTTGGCCTTAAATGGCAAATTCCTCAAATTGTACCGAAAGAATTTCGTATTCTTTCTCTCCTCTTGGCGTATGAGCCTCAACAAAATCCCCTACTTTCTTTCCAATTAAAGATTTTGCAATGGGCGAAACTATGGAAATCCTTCTCCTAGATATATCCGCCTCATACTCTCCAACTATTATATACTCTACCTCTTCATCGGTATCGCAATCTACAAGCATTACCGTTGCGCCAAATTTTACCACATCTCCGGATAGTTTCTTGATCTCAATAATCTCAGCCCTTGCCATCTTATCCTCTAAATCAAGAATTCTCCCCTCAGCAAAGCTTTGCTTTTCTCTAGCCGCATGATATTCCGCATTCTCTGACAAATCGCCAAATTCCCTTGCTGCAGCGATCTCTTGAGCAATTTTTGGGCGCTCAATATACTTCAGATCTCTAATTTCTTGCTCAAGTTTTTCATAACCTTTTTGCGTTATGGGAAATTTTGACATATAAATAACTTAGTTAAATTTTTGGCGATCAGTATATTTTTATATTATTCCTTTGTCAAACTTAATGAGAGGTAGAGCAATGAATGTAGACTTCAACTGGGAATTAAGACGTAAATTCTTCCATTGTGCGAGTATAGTCTTTCCTATCACGTATCTTTTTCTTACCAAGCTAACTATGGTTATAACAATGCTTGTAATTACTGGCATCATACTTTACGCTGATATATCTAGGCATCACAATAAGAAAATTCAAGATCTAGTGGATAAAATTTTCAAAAAACTGATGCGGGAGAGAGAATATAGTGGCACCTTTAAGCTTAGTGGCACTAGCTATATGTTCCTCGGGTTTTTTATAAGTTGCATATTGTTTAGCAAAGGAACAGCCATATCAGCCATGTTGGTCCTAATTATCTCCGATACAGCATCAGCAATAGTAGGTAAAGCAGTAGAGCATGCAAAGCCTGGCAAAAAAACCCTTGAAGGCGCAGCTGCATTCCTTCTTACCTCTTTTTTGATCGGTGTGTTGTCCTACACATTTGAGGCGTATGATACAGGATTTTTCTCTATATTAATCGCAGCAATTGTGACCACTTATGTTGAGTTTTATTCTGATAAAATAGGTGTTAACGATAATCTCACCATACCCATAAGCTATGGAATAACAATATCAATTCTAGACTTTCTATTTTAACGATGTACCAGGATAATAATTTTTTTGAAAACATAAGGGGCAAGGTATCTGTATCTGAAATCGTAAAGCAAAAAGTAAGCCTTACAAGAAAAGGTCAAGAATTCCTTGGACTTTGTCCATTTCATAACGAAAAAACTCCATCATTTACAGTAAATGACTTTAAAAGGTTTTACCATTGCTTTGGATGTGGTGCTCATGGAGATGCAATTAAATTTTTATCTGAAACTGGTGGATTTGCATATATCGATGCTGCAAAAAAAATAGCAAATGACTTTGGAATTCCTATACCAACTCAAAGCCGTGAGCAAGCCATTCATGCACAGAAAAGTGATGAAATAGTGAAAATTCTAGAAGCTGCTTCCAAGTTTTTTGCATCCCAGCTAAACAAAGACATTATAAAATACTTAAATGACAGAGCAATTTCTGAGAAAATCATACAAAAATATGAAATAGGCTATTCAGGGTCAGGTCATGAAATTATCAAACACCTTGAAGCTAAAGGAATCTCTACTCCTCAATTGCTTGATGCAGGGTTAGTAGCCAAAAATGAAGATGGTGACGTTTACCCAGTTTTTAGAAAAAGAATTATTTATCCGATCAAAAACATGTATGGAAAAGTCATTGCATTTGGCGGAAGAATATTTGGCAATGGAATGCCTAAATACCTCAATTCTCCAGAAAGCCTGGTATTTAAAAAATCTGAAACATTATATGGCGAAAATATAGCCATTGGCCCAGCATATAAGAAAAAAAGAATCATCATAGTGGAAGGCTATATGGATGTTATTGCGATGCATAAAGCGGGGTTTGAAGAATGCGTTGCAACACTTGGCACTGCAGTTACCAAAGAACATCTACAGAAATTATGGAAAATCTCAGATGAATTGATTTTCTTCCTTGATGGGGATTTAGCGGGAAGGCGAGCTACCAATAAGGCAATAAGCTTGATACTTCCGGCTGTGAGTAGCAATAGAAAAGCCTCGTTTTTAACATTGGATGAATCTTTGGATCCAGATGAAGTAATAAAAAAATTTGGAGCAAAGTATATAGAGCAATTATTAAGTAAGCGCCTTACTACATCAGAAATGATATGGGATTTAGAAACTAGAAACAAAAGATTTGAGAATGCAGAATCGCGTGCAGCCTTAGAAGGTGCCTTGAACAAGAAATTAGAATTACTCACAGATGAAATATTGAAGCAGCACATTAAGAGGGATTTTAAAAATAAAATATGGAACCTGACAAGGAAGAAGCACCCTGTTAAGATCAGCAAGGGCGCAAGAACATTGCCAAAGATGCTGGAAGAATCAGAGATCATAGAATATAATCTTTGCGCAATATTGCTGAAGAATCCCCAAATACTTACAGATGAGCAAATATATGAAAATTTGCTGAGCATAAATTTCTCCAACAAAATTCTAGAAGATTTTCAAAAATTTATCATAGAGCTTCGTGATTCTGACCAAGAGCTCAGTCAGGAAACCATCAAGCAAAAAATGCAAAATTCTAGCTTTTCTGATCTTTTTGTATTATTATCCTCAAGCGAGACGCATTTCCTTGATTTGCTGACGCTAAATAATGAAAGGACGGATTGTAAAATATTTTGGCATATTTTCTCTAAAAAGCTTGAGTTAGAGCAACTAAAGAAAGAATATGCTCAGGCTATTAACTCCTCCTCAGAAGCAAACTTCGAAAGGGCAAAAGCATATTTAGAGGAAATAAATAACGCTGAAACAAATCTCAATTTATTATATGAATCATTAACATCATAAAACAGGTATAGATGAGTAAGAAAAAACCAACCAAGCAAGATAATGAAGCAGCCAAAGATGAGCTTAATCCCCTTGTAAATAAAGGTAAGGAGAAAGGCTTTGTCACTTATGATGAAATCAATAAAGCCATGCCTGCAGGATCAAAATTATCTGTAGATGATATGGAATCAGCATTAGCAAAATTTTCTGATGCTGGGGTAGATATAATTGATGAAGATGAGAACACAGATGATATCAAACTAGATATTCCTATTGATGAAGATATCAGATTCTCAGGTAATTCTAGGGAGAATGACTTTGAAGAGGAATTAGAAACCGAGGAAGTTTCCCCAACAGATGACCCCGTCAGGCTTTATTTAAGAGATATGGGGGGCGTAGAATTATTATCCAGAGAAGGTGAGATAGAAATAGCAAAGAGGATCGAAGAAGGAAAACAACAAATGCTATCCTCATTATGCATAAGCCCTATTACCTTGAAAATGCTTATCACTTGGTACAATGATCTTGTAGGAGAGAAAATCCTTCTTAGAGAATTAGTGGATATCGAAGCCAATGTGGAGATCAATGAAGAAGAGAAAGAAGAAGAAAACTCAGATGATCTATCCAATGACGAAGAGGGTGATTCAGAAAAGACTGACTCAAGCGAAGAAAGTTTTGACGCTGTGGAAGAAGCAAGCTCTATGATAGAGCTAGAAATGCAACTACTTCCCACTATCACTGCAAAAATGGAGGAAATATCGCAGCTTGCGACAGAGATGCTTGATATTACTTCTAGCTACTACGCTAAGCCAAAAGAAAAGTATAATATAATCACCGATAAAAAATTCAAAGCAAATTTAGACAAGCTTGTAGAGGAAGTAGGGGCTATTAAAATTAGCAACAAAAAAATCCAAATGCTTTTGAATAGGCTATATTCACTCAATAGGGATATGTTCCAAAAGGAATCTAGCCTACTCAAGCTTGCAGAAAAAAATGGCGTTGATAGAAAAAATTTCCTCACAAATTATATTGGCCACAATATAGATCAGAATTGGATAAAGAAGATTAAGCAAAAACCTGAATGGAAGCATTTTATTGAATCCAACCAAAAAACCTTCGATGATTTACTTGAAGAAATGGACAATACCACTCTTGAAGTTGGAATGCCTGTACCAGAATTTAAGAAACTAGTAGCCGAAATTCAAAAAGGAGAAAGGCACGCTTCCAGAGCAAAAAAAGAAATGATAGAAGCAAACTTAAGGCTCGTAATATCTATAGCCAAAAAATATGCAAATAGAGGATTGCAATTCTTAGATTTGATACAGGAAGGTAATATAGGTCTTATGAAAGCAGTAGATAAATTTGAATATTCTAGAGGCTTTAAGTTTTCTACTTATGCTACTTGGTGGATCAGGCAGGCAATTACCAGATCTATTGCTGATCAGGCAAGAACCATCCGAATACCTGTCCATATGATAGAAACCATTAATAAGATTATCCGAACATCAAAACAAATGGCAGCAGAGCTGGGATATGAGCCTACACCAGTGGAAATCGCAACTAAACTTTCTATGCCTCTTGATAAGGTCAGAAAGGTGATGAAAATTGCCAAAGAACCTGTGAGCTTGGATAATCCTGTAGGTGATGAGGATGGAAGCTATTTAGGCGATTTTATTGAAGATAAAAATGTAGTACTTCCAATTGATGCAACAATTCATTCAAACTTAAGAGAAGTCATTACAAGAATCTTAGCTACTCTGACACCTCGAGAAGAAAGGGTTCTTAGAATGAGGTTTGGTATAGGAATGTATACTGATCACACATTAGAAGAAGTAGGCCATCAATTCCATGTGACTAGGGAGCGTATTCGCCAGATAGAGGGTAAAGCTTTAAGGAAATTATCACATCCAAGCAGATCTCGAAAACTTAGGACTTTCCTTGGATCAAACCCTAAAGGTCAAAAATCACCGGATGATCAAAAAGAGAATTAATAGATGAAATGCCCGTCTTGCGATTACGCACATACTCAGGTGAAAGACTCCCGTTGTACGGATTCTGGGGCCATTGTGAGAAGGCGAAGGATTTGCACCAAATGTCATCATAGGTTTTCTACAACAGAAAGGGTGTATCTCAAAGAATTGTTTGTTATCAAAAGATCTGGCGTAGTAAAAAAATTTGATCCAGAAAAAATAGAGAAATCTATATCCACAGCCCTTAGAAAAAGACCAGTAAAGGATAAAGCTATCTCTCAAATGATAGATGCAATCATTACCAAATGTGAGAATTATCATAGAAAAGAAATTCCAGCTAAAAAAATTGGAGAAATGATTCTAGAAGAATTAAATAACGTAGATCAAGTAGCCTATATTAGGTTTGCATCCGTATATAAAGATTTTAACTCAGTGAAAGATTTTGCAGAGCTTGTAGCAAAAATGGGAAAAGATGCAGATTAGCTCATATAATTAATCCAATCAGGTATTGGAGCCGAACTACCCTTGTTAAAATTTCCATCAATATCTTTATATAAAGCATCATAGAAACCACAAGCCGGATTATACGGACCGTTTTCAGATTCTCTAATTTTTTGTCTTAAATATGCTAAAACCCACTCCGCATCATGACCTTCCACATCTTGCAGAAATTCTTGTAATAGCTGTGGGTCAAGTTTGTCTTGTTTAATCATAGCTGGATTATACCAGAGTTGGCGTGTATTGCTATCCTTTATATGTGCATCTTATCACAAATCCTTTACAATCAATTTCTTTTCATATACGATTCAGTTTTAAGTGTAGATAGGTATCCCATATGTCTTATGTCCCGATAGTTGTAGAGCAAACAAGCAGGGGAGAGCGCTCTTACGATATTTACTCCAGACTCCTGAAAGAGAGAATCATTTTTGTTTCTGGAGAAATGGAAGATAACATGGCTAATGTCATAGTTGCGCAATTGCTATTTTTAGAAGCGGAGAATCCAGATAAAGAAATCTATATGTATATCAATTCTCCAGGAGGCGTTGTCACTTCTGGTCTTGCAGTTTATGATACAATGCAATACATAAAGCCGAAAGTAGCAACTCTTTGTATAGGCCAGGCTTGCTCTATGGGCTCACTTTTGCTTTGTGCAGGGGAAAAGGGCATGAGATATGCCTTGCCATATGCAAGAATTATGGTGCATCAGCCTATAGGTGGGTATAGAGGCCAAGCTAGTGATATAGAAATCCATGCTCAGGAAACTCTTAGAACTAGAAACACATTATATGATATTTATGTGAAGCATACTGGTCAAAAAAAGGATAATATTGCTAAAGCATTAGAACGTGATAATTTCATGTCCGCAGAAGAAGCCAAAAAATTTGGAATAATAGACGAAATTATTGCAGATAGAGGCTCTATGGATAAAGTTGTAAAGTTGGATAAAAAGTAAGATATGGTAGACAAAGATAAATCTAAGAAAACTCTGCATTGTTCCTTTTGTGGCAAAAGCCAGAGTGAAGTGACTAAGCTTATTGCAGGACCAACTGTTTTTATATGCGATGAGTGCGTATCATTATGTGATAATATCATCAAGGAGGAGCATAAGGAATCCTCTAAAGAAGAGATAAAATCTCTTCCTACACCTAAGGATATTTGCAAGATTTTAGATGATTATGTTATAGGCCAAGATTATGCTAAAAAAACATTATCTGTAGCTGTATATAATCACTATAAGAGGCTAGATCACGTGGATCAGGGCTCCAAAGAGGTTGAATTAGCTAAATCGAATATTCTCCTCATAGGTCCTACAGGATGTGGGAAGACATTGCTTGCGCAAACTTTAGCCAAGATTCTAGATGTACCATTTACAATGGTAGATGCTACATCCCTTACAGAGGCTGGCTATGTTGGGGAAGATGTGGAGAATATTATCCTGAGACTTTTGCAAGCAGCGGACCATAATGTTGAGAAGGCACAAAGAGGTATAATCTACATTGATGAAGTGGATAAAATCACTAGAAAATCTGAAAATCCTTCTATTACCAGGGATGTTTCGGGTGAAGGGGTGCAGCAAGCATTGCTAAAGATCATGGAAGGAACTGTGGCTTCTATTCCCCCACAAGGTGGTAGAAAACATCCTCAGCAGGATTTTGTACAAATTGATACTACAAATATATTATTTATTTGCGGTGGAGCCTTTTGTGGTATAGATAAAACCATACAAGATCGAATTGCAGCAAGCTCCATAGGTTTTGGTGCTAAAGTACTTTCCAAAACTGACAATAAAGCTGGAGAACTTCTCAAGAAGCTTGAATCAGAAGATTTAACGAAATTCGGACTGATTCCTGAATTTATAGGCAGACTACCTGTAGTGTCATCCCTGGAGGAATTAGATGAAAAAGCTCTGGTGCAAATTCTAAAGGAGCCTAAAAATGCTCTTACAAAACAATATGCTAAGCTTTTTGCTATCGATGATGTTGAGTTAGAATTTCAAAATGATGCTCTAACAGCGATAGCGCAAAAAGCGCTTGAGCGCAAAACCGGTGCTAGGGGCCTTAGAGCTATTATTGAGAAAATTCTTTTGGATATTATGTATCATATTACAGATCATAAGGGCAAAAAAATACTTATCTCCAAAGATGTGGTGGCTGGAAAAAAAGATCCAACTATTAAGCCCAAAGAACTTGCAGTTAAAAAGAAAGCTTCTTAGAAATGACCTCATTGCTAGAGACACGATCTGTCATTGAGATTACAGGGAATGACAGGCTTTCCTTTATCCAGAATTTAGTTACAAATGACATTGATTCTAAAGAGCAATATCAATATGCTATGATGCTTTCCCCTGGTGGAAGGTTTCTGTTCGACCTCTTCATACTAAAGGAATCTGATAGACTCATTCTTGACATATCTCAAAGCACTCAGAGTCTATTGATGGATAAGTTAGAGCTTTACACAATCAATCAAGATGTAGAAATTACTGAAGTCAAAGCTAAAGTATATTACAGCAGGCAGAGATTGAATAATTCATATAAAGATCCTAGGCATAAAGATTTGGGATACAGGCTACTTACTAACGATAATATTCTAGAAGATGATAATTCATATATAGAGGATAAATATCGCTACTCTATTCCAGATGGTGGAATAGACCTACTTTTTGACAAGGCAATGCCCCAAGAATATGGTGCAGAAGAGATGGGCGCAATCTCTTACAGCAAAGGCTGTTATGTAGGGCAAGAGGTAATATCTAGAACAAAACATCAAGGACAGGTTAGAAAAAAAATATATTCAATAAAAGCAGAAGCAGACTTATCTAGCTTCAAACATTCAACTCCAATAATGCAAAATGAAAATAAGGTGGGGATATTTTTATCCGGTTACATGGGGGAAGGAATAGCGCTCATTAGAGAAATAAATTTCAATGGATTAGAGGCAAGCATAGACAATATGCCAATCACTCTTAAACAAGCTATATGGTATTCATAGGGCTATAAAAAGTTGCCACGGGGAAATATAAACAAATAGGACCACTTTAGCCGTCGGATAAAGATCCTTTAGACCTTTACGTTCAGGTGGGTGCCATATATTAGAGCCACAGCAACTAACAGAGACAGCTCCCTATTTAAAGATTATAGTCTTTGGAAAATTAGTCACCTAACCTGCCAAGCAGTCCAGGATTATATTATCACTTAGAAATTTTGTTTGCAAGATCTTCTAGATACCCAGCTATAGTGCTTAAAGTGTCTGATACTTTCTCACTATCTGGATTTTCACCTTGGCCTAATTGCGAACGTAATGTTGAATTGTCATCTTGTAGTCCTAAAGCGCACATTATTAGCAGCAATTCTGTAGATGCAACTGGGCTTGCTTTCTTTAAAACACTTAGCTTCTTATCCAATTTTTCTGCGGCTTTTATAACTAGCTCTTCCTGGCCATCATTACAACCAATCTGAAAATTCTTGCCATTAATAGAAATTGTGACTACTGACATATTGTTGCCTTGGTTTTTTTAAGTTCTTCTAGGTATTGATCGATCTCTGACCTTATATTATTTTTTTCTGTTTCCAAGGTTTGGATTTCTTCTTTTAACATATCCCTTTCATGAATTAATGCATCAATTTTTTGATCAATTTCCTGAAGTTTTTCTATCACATTTTTAGCCAGAATGTCTGTATTATTATGCATGTTTATCTTTATTTAAGTTTCGTATTACTAGAGTTTGTCAAATAATCTTTATGGTCAATATTTTCTAAGTGCACAGTAACGTCTGACTCTGTGTTTAGCTTATTATAAATTAAATAGCAAAAAGATATTGTTAAAACTAAGGTCAAAGCTAATACTAGTTTCACATTATCCATGGATTTGATGCTTTTGGGCTTTTCTATTTTAGCCTCCTCATCTGGGGCAGAAGCGTCAAGTGATATCTTGAGAAATTTGCAATACATTTTTAGATATCCATCCCTGTATGCTTTTCCAGGAATATCTTCCCATCTCCCTTCTTCCATAGCAATTAAATACTGCTTTCTGATTTTAAGTTTTTCAGAAACCTCCTCAATACTGAGGGATAAGTCCATCCTAGATTCTTTTAACTTTGGTCCCATAAAAATCCTATATCCTGCTAATAACCTAAACTCTTCTTAGGAAGATTTCAAATTGTTTATTAGCTAGAATCATCATATTTAAGTCCACTTCCTCATCATTTTTAATGCGCTCTACAAAGTTAAGGAAGATGTTGGCATATTTCTCATTATAATTTATCCAGTCAGAAATATCTTTTGAGTCCGACTTATACGCTAATATTTTTTGTATAACTCGCCTTTGTTTATCATATAAATCATCTTTCATAGCTTGTATGGACATCCTATTCCAGTATGATTCTGTCATCTGTTTCTCAATAGATTTTCTCATCCAATCAATATAGAAATGGTCTGCGGCTTTAAAGTATAATTCTGCAACTCTATTTTTATCAGTTTGAGTTTTGTGTGAAACTAATATGATATCCAGAGAAGATACACCCACATCCAAAGTAGCAATTAACCTAGCAAGCTCATCTGGAATATTGGAATCAACATACTTAGCCCTTCTAGTGTCGAATTTTTCTTTCGCTGTACCAAGCAAATAATTGCTTAATTTTGTTGATAATTCCTCTACTGGGTCACAATATAACTCGATTGCGGCCGCAATGTCCACAGGGCCAGGTAGGTTCCTCACAAACCAACATATGCCTCTACGAAGTAGCTTAATTATCTCAGAATAAATTTCTACTTGGACATCAAAATCTACCTCCACAGATAATTTATCAACACGTTTCCATAATTCATCCAGGCAAAATATGCGATTCACTATTATATATGATCTAATAATATCGCATAATTTAGCCCCAGTGTCCGATTCTATATGTTCTAAAATTGGTGAACCAATCTCATTAATAACCTTGTTGGTCAGAATAGTAATGATTATTTCATTTCTAAGAGGGTGGGAGAGAATTTCATCTTTAAATTTTTCTCTCATCATAGGAGGAAAGTAATTTATAAGTAATTCATCAGACCCTTGGTCATCTGCGATAACGCTACTAATGAGCTCATTATATACAGACATTTTACTATATGATAATAGGACTGCTAATTCAGGCCTTGTAAGAACTTCTCCAGATTTTGACATCCTATTTAATTCTTTATCATTTGGGAGGAATTCTACTTCCCTACTCAACAAAGCATCATCCTCAAGTGCTGATATTAAATGCGCAAACATTCCGGTATTATATGCCGGCGAGAATTGTGCAAGGGTAAGGGACGCTGTTTGCTTAATATTGTCAATTAGAACTAGCTGCTCTACTTCAGAGGTCATATTCTCTAAAAGTGCATTTCTCTCATCTAAAGTAATTTTGCCAGAATTCATTGCCATGTTCAAAGCTATTTTGATATTTACTTCATGGTCTGAGCAATCTACTCCTGCTGAATTATCTATAAAGTCTGTATTTATTTTACCACCATTTTTAGCATATTCTATTCTGCCTAATTGTGAAAATCCTAAATTACCCCCTTCTCCAACAACTTTTGCCCTCAATTCATGACCATTGATTCTGAGGCTATCATTGGCTTTATCTCCTACTTCAAGATGTGATTCTGCAGCAGCTTTGATATAAGTTCCTATCCCTCCATTCCATATCAGATCAACAGGCGCTTTAAGTATACAATTAATCAGAGCTTCCGGTGTAAAATCTGCTGTATCTACATCTAATAATTTTCTAGCAGCTTCAGATATTGTTATATTTTTGCTGGATCTCTCATATACGCCACCACCTTCAGATAGAATATCCATGCTATAATCACTCCATTTGGAACCAGGCAGTTCAAATAATCTCTTTCGCTCTAGATAGCTTTTCTCAGGGTCTGGATTTGGATCAATAAAGATATGCATATGGTTGAAGGCCGCCACAAGCTTGACTGACTTAGAAAGCAGCAAGCCATTCCCGAACACATCCCCTGACATATCTCCTATGCCAACTATTGTAATAGGATCGGTCTGAACATCTGTCCCCATTTCTGCAAAATGTCTTTGAACAGATATCCAAGCCCCCTTTGCTGTGATTGCCATTTTCTTATGATCATATCCAGCCGAGCCCCCTGAAGCAAAAGCGTCTCCCAACCAAAAATTATATTCCTTGGATACAGAATTTGCATAATCAGAAAAAGTAGCCGTTCCTTTATCAGCGGCAACTACTAAATATGGATCATCTTCGTCATAAGCGACAATATCTTTAGGCCGTACAATTTTGCCATCCACTAAATTATCCGTAATATCTAGCATACCTCGAAGGAAGTTTTTATAACATTCAACTACATGTTTTTTAAATGTAGCTCTATCCATGGAGGAAGCATCTGCTTTAACTACAAAACCCCCTTTAGATCCAACAGGAACTATAACTGTATTTTTAGTTATTTGGGCCTTCATCAAGCCATGTACTTCTGTTCTGAAATCTTCTTTTCTGTCAGACCACCTTAAACCTCCTCTTGCAACTTTACCGCCTCTCAGATGCACTGCTTCAAAGCTAATTGAATAAACAAATATTTCTGCAAAGGGTAGGGGCAAAGGTATATCTGGTACTTTAGAGGAATCCAGTTTAAATGATACATGAGGTTTAAACTCTCCCTTAGCGTCTTTTTGGTAGGCATTTGTCCTAGTTATAGCTTCAACAATAGAATGCATAGTGCGCAAAATTCTATCTTCTACACTATTTGTCACTTCGCCTAAGTACGATGTAAGGGATTTGTTTATAGAAACTGAATTTGTGAATTCTGTAGGGTCCGGATAGAATTTTGATTCAAATAACTTGATGAGATATTCTGCAAAATGTGAATGTCTTACAAGAACTTCTTTGACATATTCCTTATTGTAAGAAAAAGATGTTTGAGCTAAATATGCGGTTAAAGCCTTTAATATTTTAACCTGCCTCCATCTTAATCCTGAAACAAGAATTAAATTGCATAAAATATCATTTTCTAAATCCCCAACAGATAGTCTATGTAGAGCTTCTTCCACATTTTCTTTGATTAATTCAAAGGACGATTTAATAGGGGTTTCAGCTGACAGGTTGAATACGCAGATATATTTTACTTCATTAGAGAATGAAATTTTATATGTTTCTTGCGATACAGCCTTAAAGCCTATATTTTCTATGTATGGTAAGATTCCTGACAGAACCAGTTTATCTTCGGAATATATTTTCATTACAAAGTCACATTCCCCATGTCTTTGTAAATTAAAAGACTTCTTACGCTTTGTACTTAGCTTCGTCAGGAATATATAATCTTTTGCAGCCTCAGAGGGAGAAAATTTATATTGATATTCTTTAGGGAATATATTGGCCCTAGCATAGCCTGTGGCTTTGGAGAGTGTCTCTTCTAAGACTTCAAGCAAAGCACTATCCCAGTTTCTTGATATTGAGTCTAGATCCTGCTCTATCTCGGTCAGAGAAAATTCTGGAAGGGAATTTTCTATTTCTAATGTAACATATAGGTAGCAGAATGAGTTGCTTACATCTGTGATTTCGTCGGTAATCACTTTTGTTTCAAATTTTGAGGTAAGATATTTTACAATAGCAACATGCGTTTCGGGTGTAAGCCTTTCTATCGGCATAAATACTAGTACGTTTAAATATTCACCAGAGGAATCCTTCTGTATAAACATTTTTAAAGTTCTAGCTATTATTGCAGATAAGATATGTAGGCACACACAATATAAATCTTCCTCATCGATCTGAAATAACGCATCTCTTGGAAAACTCTCACCTATAGCAAGTAATTTTCTATAATTATAGCTTCCCTCTTTAAACCCAGAACGTTCTAAAACATAGTTTAATTTATTGTTTAAGATAGGGATGTTGAGGACCGATTGAGTTTGCAGTGCTCTTGTATAAAATCCAAAAAATATTGTCCCGGCATCATTTTTCTGCACTAATATATAATTGATGCATTTTCCAGAATTCAAAGGTGATGTCTCGCTCATCTTATCGAGAAACATACCATCATCTTGTGCAGCAATAGCCTTTTTCACTACGTCTTGCAAGTATGTCAGATCCTCATCTATTATAGTTTTATCGCCCAATATATTGTTAAATTCTCCCTTAGCATTAAAATCGATAGAAGCCAGGAAAATAAAATTCTTGTCAGACACCCACTGCAGGAAGTGCTTATCTTCTGGTGAGGAGGTGACAGTTTTGATTACCTCATCCATTTTACTAGCTATCGGTGCTGATGATTTATCAAGTAGAGTAACTTTGGTAATATTAGCTTTGCATTCTTCAATAATTTTATTTTTTGTTTTTTGAGAGATATTATTCAATACAGCAAAAACAATGTATTCATCGGTATGTGATGCATTGTGATACCCTTCAGATATTTTAGAGATTTGCCCCTTTTTATCCCTTTGCACAGAGATCAAGGGATGTAAGCAAATTTCTGTATTGATGTCATACTTTTTTAAAACATATTTTATAGAATCAACCATATATATTTTACTGGCAGCTACTATCCGAAGCACAGAGCCAGAATATTTGTCTTCCCCATTTTCTAAGAATTCTATTTTAACTTCCTCGCTGCTCCTTGTTTTCACAAAATCAAAAGCATCATATGCAATTTCTGCGAGTTGCTGCTCCTTATTTTCTGCCATAAAATCCACAGGTAGAAATGTGTAAAATTTATGTACAAAATCTCTGAAAATGCCTGATGAATTATTGCTTATAGCAAGGTCTATTATCTTTTTGCGGTAATGTGGGTTTTCACAAACTAAATTATTCTGCCTTGCCTTATCTAAATATTTCTGCATATTGCACCTATGAACCTTTCGTGCATAAATTATAAGATAATTTATGCTAATATTAAAATTAAAAAATAGCCTCTAACTCACATTGCACCTAATGCTGACAATGTTGCATCACGCAATGGGCTTAGGTTTCTTCAATCTTCTTTATTGCCCAAAGCATTATTATAGCTTTGTATCAGGTGATTAAGGTTGATTTTTGTATATCTTTGTGTAGATGTTAAATCAGAATGGCCGAGTAGTTTTTGGATTGATCTAAGATCCGCCCCATTCTCAAGTAAATGCGTTGCATATGAATGCCTAAAGGAATGAGCAGACATATGTTCTGGAAGCCCTATTTCTCTTCTTAGATTCACTAATCTTCTGCTAAATACCCCAGCTGATAGGGCGCCATTCTTAACTCCTCTAAAAACGGGCTCATTATCGTCCAATTCAAAGGGTGCTGAGCTTATATAATCCATGATGGTATTCTTTGCCTCGCATATCCATGGTATCATACGTTCTTTAGAGCCCTTTCCGCTGATAATGATATGATCTCCGCTTAGTTGTTTCTTTGTAATGGAGAGAGCTTCAGAAATCCTCATCCCAGTGGCATAAATTAAAGTTAATATTGCCCTATCCCTAAGATCAACCCAATTATCTGGGCTGCCAATACTTTCTATAGCTTTCATAACTTCACTAAAGCTTAAAGCCTTCGGGATAGTTTTACTTTTTTTGGGGCTTTTGATATTCAAAATTGCATCATTTGAGATATTGGTAATCTGATACAGAAACCTGTAGAAATTCTTGATACCTGAAAGATTGCGTGCACTAGAAGTATTGGAAAAACCATCAATCTTTTTTTGAGATAAATAGCTTCTTAAAGTTACTAAATCCACCTGTTGTAATTCATCTATATCAGGCTTGCAAGCCTGGTATTCTGTCAGAAATTCTATATAATCTTCTATGTCATGATGGTAAGAAATAATAGTATTCTTAGAAAATCCCTTCTCGGCTTTTAGGTAATCAAGCCATTTTTTAATCACTATATCAAGTTGATTCATAGGTTTTGAGTTTTCTTATATCTTCAAAATCAAGTTTTAATGGAGGTAATTCTATTTTGGCCACCATGGAATCATCTGATGGTAACATTAAAATAATTTTTGTATTAGCATTTTCTACATCAGTAATCTTAGAAGAAGCTACAGATGATATTTTTTCAAGATCTTCCATATGTTTGGGATGGAGGGATAGTTCCTTATAATTTTGCCTTAGATAATCCTCGATAGGAGCAAATTTGATTGCTGTAAGCCTTAAGCCTCCCTCATCTTTATACATATCACAAGATACTGAAACTATGTTTTTTATATCCAATAATGACGCATAATCTTTTAATATTGCCTCATTGAATATAGTGATTTCAAAATTACCAAATTGATCAGATAATTGTAGAGTAATAAACCGTCCTCGCGGTGACATGCGGGAATCTTTTTTTTGAATTATACCAGCAATGTCAATTCTATAGGAACCTGCCTCCATCTCATTTTTGATTTGGAGAGAGCTCTTAGCTCCTTTATCTTGTAAATGAAGGTAATATTTTTGCAATGGATGATTTCTTAAGAAAACTCCGCAAACCTCAAACTCCATAATTGCTTTTTGATCTTCATCAAAATCTTCTGCTTGGTCTATGACGTATTTGGCCTCTGCTTCAAGTAGACTAAATTGCTGCCTTTGTTTTTCTAGGTGATGGTTATTTGCATGCGAGATTAATTTTGGGACACTACTCAAAAGCTCTGCTCTGTTAGTATGGAGAGAATCTAATGCACCAGCCTTTATAAGGCTCTCTAGCCCTCTTTTATTCAGAAGTTTTGCAGGCATGCGCTCTATAAAATCCATCACGTTTTTAAAAGTACCCTTTTGCCTCTCGGTGCAAATAGCATCTCCTAAACTAGTTGTAACATTTTTTATTGCACCTAGGCCAAATAGAATTCTATCTTCCTCAATTTTGAAACATCCTGAGCATCTTGTAATATCTGGTGGGATAATTTCAATCTGATGATTCTTCACCTCTTCAATAAATAAGTTGATTTTATCACTATCATTAATATCCAGATTGAGGCAAGTGGTTAAAAACTCTCTTGTGAAATTTGCCTTAAGGTAGGCGGTTTGATACGAAATCACTCCATAAGCAGCAGCATGAGACTTGTTAAACCCATATCCAGCAAATTTTGCAATAGCCGCAAATAAATTAGTCGCTTTTTCCTTTTTCATTCCATTTTGAACAGCGCCTTCGGTAAACATAATTTCTTGCGCATCCATTTCGGATTTAATTTTTTTACCCATTGCTCGCCTAAGAAGGTCCGCTGTGCCTAAGGAATAGCCCGCAATGACTCTTGCCATTTCTAAAACTTGCTCTTGGTAAATGATGACGCCATAAGTTTGCTTAAGAGTATTTTCCAATTTAGGATCCAGATAATCTGGCTGAGCTCTTCTATGCTTACATGCGATATAGGTTGGGATATTATCCATCGGTCCAGGCCTATATAAAGCACCAAGAGCCATGATATCTTCTATACAATCGGGTTTGAGTTTTCTAAGTGCGTCTTTCATACCTACGGATTCAAATTGGAATACTCCGGCTGAATCCCCTTTTGTAAGAAGTTTATATGTGTTTTGGTCGCTAAAGGTTAGATTTTCTAGATCCACCTTATGGCCTTCACCTTTAGCCAAATTCGCACATTTATCGATCAAGGTTAGAGTTTGCAGTCCTAAGAAGTCAAACTTCACTAACCCTATAGCTTCTGCATATTTCATAGAATATTGTATTATGAGCATGTCAGAAGATTTGTCCTTATAGAGCGGCAGAATATCTATAAGGTCTCTAGCACCTATTACAATTCCTGCTGCATGAACAGATACGTGCCTATGTAGCCCCTCCAGAATAAGGGCTGTTTCAAGAACATGTTTGATTAATTCTTCTTCTCCTTGAAGATTATATAATCCAGATCCTTTTGCTGCCGCACCTAATTCTGCAACTTCTTCAATAGCTTGCCCTAATGTGACGGGGCTTACTGCATTAAAGGGTACAAGTTCTGTGAGGTAATCTGCATATTCATACCTAAGTCCAAGCACCCTTGCAACATCTTTGATCACAGCTTTAGCCTGCATTTTACCAAAGGTAATAATTTGCCCTACCTTTCCGTTACCGTATTTGTTCCGAACATATTGGATTACCTTGTCTCTTCCTTCTTGACAAAAATCTATATCGAAGTCAGGCATGGATATTCTTTCTGGATTTAGGAACCTTTCAAAAAGAAGTCCAAATTTTATAGGATCTAGGTCTGTTATTAAAAGCGACCATGCTACAACGGATCCTGCTCCAGACCCCCTTCCTGGCCCTACAGGTATTTTTTGATTTTTGCTCCATTTTATAAAGTCAGAAACTATCAAAAAATATCCAGAAAACTCCATTTTACATATTATTTCCAGCTCGTAATCTATTCGTTTGAAATATTCATCTTTAATTTTTTGTTTCTCTGAATCGGGAATATTTTCTAGAATGAATTTTTGCTCTAGCCTTTGCTCTAGCCCCCTATGGGATGCTTCTTTTAGTGCATCAGATTCTGACGTATCATCGCTTACAAACCTTGGAAGCTCAGGCTTTCTGGGTAGGGCCATTACATTACATCTTTTGACAATATGGCAAGCATTTTCAATCGCTTCTGGTATATCTTTGAACAATTCCAGCATCTCACCTGGAGTCTTAAAATAACATTGATTACTCACTCTGCTTCTTTCTTGCTGCTCTTTTACTACCCCTTCTGCAATACAAAGTAGTACATCATGAGAATCATGGGATTCTATATCCTCAAAAACCACATTATTTGTGGCTACAAGTGGTATGCTCAATTCTGAAGCAAGCTTTATATAGGAATTTTCTATAGATTTTTCCTGGTCAAGATTATGCCTCATTATCTCAAAGTAAAACCTGCCTTCACATATTTCCTTATAAATTTCCGCATATTTTTTTGCCTTTGCGAAATCATTCGCAAGTAGAGCTTTGCCGATATGACCATTTGTGTAGCCAGATAAAACTATCAAACCCTCGCTATTATTTCGTAAATCATCAATAGAAATTTCAAGATTAGCCTCTCTATCAGGCTTGGTATAAATATGGCTTGCTAATTTTAAAAGATTTTTGTAGCCAGACTCATCTTTGGCTAATATTAGTATTTCCCCAATTTCTGCACCCTCTGTAATATTGAGAATAGCTCCATGGATAGGCTTGAGTCCTTTTTTGGATGCATCCATAGCAAATTCAAGAGAGCCGAATAGGTTGTTTCTATCAGTCATAGCGACTGAATTCATACTAAGTTCTTTTGCCTTATCTATGATCCTATTTATCTTCAATGTACTCTCTAATAGAGAATAAGAGCTTTGGAGTCTTAAGTGAACAAAATCCATAAATTACCTAAATTCTAGGGATTAGATATTACAAACTCACCTTGATTTAGTCAATTATTATGGGATAAAAATGCAGCAAAATTGAATATTTAGATTAAGATATTAATGATGTATTATGAAATGATATTGGTGGGTATTGATATATGTTACTCTTTCATAGATATAGGAGGTTTTATGGTTGGACTTGGAGGATCACATAAAGGTCCAAAGTACAATGATTTTGGTTATCTTGAGGAAGAAGAAAAAGCAGAGGTAGCAAAGGAACAGGCTGCCCCGCCTCAGAATCAAGATTACAACTTAAGTAACCCAATCCATCAAGAAACTCTAGCCAAGCAAAATGAGAAAAAAGAGCAGCCCTCTTTAAGTAAATCACCATCATCTAGGCAGCAATCTAAAACTGCACCAAATATGGGCAAAAGCGCTGCAAAAAAGCAAGGCAAAGGAGATGGCTTTTGGGACCGGATGAAAAAATGGGGAAAAAAACACCCCATATTAGCACTAGGTATAGCAGGTGCCGCTCTAATTGGCACTGGAGGAGCTTTAACTCTTGGCACTATGGCGCTTGCAGGCCCTGTTGCCTTTCCCATGATGATTGGTGGCATGGGTATGGTGGCCGTTGCCGCAGTAGCGGGCGCTGCATATGGTGCATATAAAATGGCTACAGGTTTTTATAAATGGGCTAAAGGAGGCGGCTTTGGTCGTGCTGCTAAATCATTGTCAAATCTATTTGGGCAAAGCAAGGCGAAGACAAGAGAGGTTTCTCCAGATCCTCCTACAACCTCAAAAGCACAGGGGCAAAAAACTCAACCTTCTATAAAACCTAATCCTATTGACCCAAAGGCTAAAGAAACTGCAGAAAAAATGCAGGAACAGATGGCTCAAGTAGCAACAAAGACATATACCACTCCTTCGCCAGGTAAGAAAACTATTGAAAACACCATAACCTCATCAAAGGTGTAATTATGGCAGAAGAAAATGTGCAAAACAAAGATTCTCAAAGCACAAAGCATCCATCCAAACCAGAGCAAAAAAAGATAGATAAGGCAAAAAAGAATCTACTGCAAACAGAAGCCCAAGAAAAGGACTGGAAGTTTAGCAATTTTGTATTGGCCATAGCTCTAATTCTGCCCCCAGCTTTCTGGTTTTGGCCAAGAATAAGGGATAGCTGGATACCCGATGCTCAAAATATTACAATCATATCTGCTATTGTTGTCTTGATGGCTATATTAGCAAAGTTGAGAAGGACTTTTAGAGATCTTCAGGCCTCTTCAGATGTTGATATTATTTCTGGCAAAAAACTTAGTGCTGAAAGAGAATCTATTAGTTTGAGTGTAAATTTTGAGGGAAAGGGGTTGGGGTCTAAGCCTCTTACTAAATCCATGAGCATGAAAGCATCTGAATATGGAAAAGGAAATTATAGGCATGAAGGGCTCCTTGGCAAAGATAAAGATTCTCTTTTAAGCTCTCATCCAATTACAAACTGGGGAGGGGGCGAAAGCAAGTGCGCCTCTGGCCCTTCGGGAAGTAATTCAGCTAAAAAGGCTCCAAAGAGATAGTCTGATATTACAAAATACTGTTTGTAATGACTTCATACGCAAAGATTGCCCAAAATATATTTTTTGTATGATTAAATGGTCTAAATTTGGCATATATTGACATTAAGCAATATGCTATCAAGGCTGGATAAGCATTCTTTAGGATTACGGAAAGAAATGAGGATATTGCCTTAAATCCAGTAAGTGAAAGCGCAAAACTAATTGCAATTGTGATTGCCACAGACTGATGCCAACTTATCTTGCTTCCAGATATGTCTTTTTGTAATAATTCGGCAAATAATTTACATAAAGTTGCTGCAGTAGTAAGGCATGCAAAAAACATCATAATTGCAAATATAATCGTTGCATTTCGCCCAAGTGCTATATCCGTAATATTTGCTAGATATTCTTCTGGGTTTGAATCCGATAGCGCTGACCCATAATGCGCTCCCAAATAAGCAAAGAGAAAATATATCACAGCGATAAGGGATCCAGCAATAAAGCTAGATTTAATACCAATTTTAAGCACCTGCTGATTTTTGGCAGTAGTGTTTTTTAAGTAAGACATTATTGTTATGGAAAAGAAAAATGCAGCGGGTAAATCCATTGTTTGATATCCTTGTAAAACCCCTGTGTAGAAAGGTTGCGTTTCAGGGATATCAGTGATTTGGCCTGGCGCATACATTATCGCTGCAATTATAATCAGAATGATGATGATAAATTTGATAGGACCCAGAACCCTTCCTACAATAGGCACAAATTGATTCTGTCTCCATACAACAAGAGAGATAATTCCTGAGAACACAATACTAAATAATGCCACAGGAAGCGATGGATATAGTGCTTTAAAGGCACCATAGGCTACTAATATGCATCTAGGCATTACACCGAATGGTCCCATCAATGATAGCATTACGATTGTTAAAATGAAGGTTGTTCTTTCTCCCAAAGGGGCAAAATATTGATGTCTGTTACCGTCATAGAGCATTACGCTATATAAGCCAATAAAAGGAACCAAAACACCTGTGATGATAAAGCCTATAGTCGCTGGTAAATAAGATGTGCCGGTTTCTACTCCTAATTCAATAGGGAATACGAGATTACCAGATCCAAAGAACATGGCAAACATCGCTATTCCAGCTGTGAAAATAATTTTAAAATTCTGCATAACTTAAATATATCCTTTAATATCAAACTTTGCTTGTGATGAAGCTCATTGTCATAGAGCAACCGCTTTATAGGTGGGATCAATATGCCTAGTAGATCAATCCACAGTTTATAAGAATGGCAGGAATTATAGCAATATCCCTTCGTTTGTCAAATTTATTAACAACCTAAGCTCATGTAATCTGCAGGATGGTATTAAGCCTTATGCTATGATTTTAAGCTTTTTGCGTGGTGGTATATAGATAGATTCTTCTTTATCTTTTTCGACTTCTTCTACTATGCCAACATATCTGCTGCCATTAGCAACTAAGCTTACAAATTTCCAATCATTAGCAAGTTCTTTCTTGATTTTAGGAAATTCTTTTTCTGTGAATGATACCAATTTTTGCATCGGCTTTTGAAATTTGGACACTTTCTCTGTCATCTCTCGCTCAACTCCAATAAATATAATTTATATTGATGCATCTTAACGATTTATTTAAAGAAAGTCAACCATTTTGTTGCAAAAATGCAAGAACGCCTAACGAATGGGTGTGTGAGTAAATGTAACTACTGGTGTTGTCTAAAAAATACGCTATCCGACAATTTTAATCTTCTTTCTAGGGGGGATATATACCATATCCTCTGCTAAATCTTGATCAAACTGCTCAATGACCCCAACATACCTTGCACCAGTGGCCACTAAGCTAACAACTCTCCAACCATCCCTAAGCTCATTTCTAATCACATCAAGATCTTGCTCGGTGAAGGATATAAGCTTCTGAAGAGGGCGAGCGCGCTTACCTGCATCATCAGTCATTGTTAAATCTCCATTAATAACTATGAATATGTATAGGCCCATGTTAACACTCCTGGTTGCTATGTCAATATATTTTTAGTTATATGATCTGGGGTTAATACAAAATTGTCGGAAAGGCATTAAATAGGCGACTTGCTTTTTAGAGTTTGATAGGGTAGTATGCGTCACTTACAGATTAAATAAATTTATAGGATTGCCAATGCCAAGATTTGATACGAAGCGAATTATATTTATACTTTCAGGTATAGGGTTAATCACTCTTCTTTCACTGTTTGTACAGAATTATGCGCATGCTGCTAAAGAGGGGAAGAAATATGGTAATTGGGTCGTAACTTGTGAAAAGGGTAAGAATCAGAAGAATTGCTTTTTGACACAAAGTTTAACCAGCGCTGCCGAGGATGGTAAGGGTGCCCCGCAACATTTTGCAACTTTTAGAATAGGGTATGTGAATAATTCCAAGGATTTGCAGATGATTCAAGTGTTACCTTTTGGAATCAACCTTCAATCCGGTTCTTCAATAATTCTTTCAAAAGATAAGCTCCTTGCTCCGGGTATATTCACAACTTGTCAAAACTTTGGCTGTATAGCTGTTGCTAAAATTTCTAAAAAAGATTTGCAAGCAATCACCAAGGCTAAAGAGGCGTATGTTGGTGTACTATCTCTGGACGGAAGGCAGATTAACATCAAGTTTGATACAAAGGGCTTGAAAGAAGGCGTAGCGGCTTTAGCTGGAAAGTAGATTAATGGTATAAGTACAATTAAGTCCCACTCCTAGGGGTATAATATCTTTGCTAAATTTATGATTACTTAATATCTGGAATTCATCTCCAGCCATCATTCTGGGCGCTGATTTCAGATTGCGTAGGCTAATCAGCTCTACTAGGCCATAATTTTCTAGACATATCTCACCGAAATATGCAAAAAAAATTTGCAATGAGAAAATAGGTGGGTAATATAGACTCATAAACAACCAGCAATTTAATATATGGTCTTGCATTATGTCTGAACAAAAATCTTACTTTAGAACGATCACTATGTCATTTGTGGGCAATGCCCTAGAATTCTATGATTTTACGCTTTATGGCGTCTTTGCAATCAAGATGGGGCAAGAATTTTTCCCCACACAAGATCCGCTGATTTCCTTGATTGCCAGTTTGGGGGCATTTGCTACAGGTTTCTTAATGAGGCCATTAGGAGCCCTTCTGTTTGGCTATTTGGGCGATACATATGGCAGGAAGACAGCGCTTACGGTATCTATAATTGGTATAGGCTTTCCAACAGTGACTATAGGTTTAACTCCTGGATATGCAGAAATTGGCGCCCTTGCGCCTATCATTGTAATAGTTTCTAGGTTGATTCAGGGGCTCTGTACAGGTGGAGAATATAATGGCGCTGCAATTTATTGTTTGGAGCAGATAGGTAATACTAGGCCAGGCTTTTATAGTGCATTTTTAACAAGCTCATGCGCTGTGGGAGCAATTACTGCGACATTTCTTGGCGGATATTTTGGTGGCCTAGAATGGGAAGGGGCGTGGAGAGTGCCATTTATTTTAGGTTTCTTTATATCTTTCTTAGGGCTTTGGTTGCGATACAGAATAGAAGAATCTATGGAATTTAAATCAAAGGCAAGCTCTGAAAAGCCTATTCCTCTTCTGGCATTGCTTAAACAATATAAAGTATCAAGTATCAAAACCTTTGGTTTGGGCTTTTTAAACGGGACTATGTCCTACACAGTATTTGGCTTCTTAACAATATTTCTAACCAGATATGGAAATATTCCTGAAGGGGTAAATATAGTCTTTATCAACATGATAGGCTTAACCTTTTTTATGATAGGAAATCCTTTGATGGGGCATATATATGATAGAGTTGGCGAGAGAAGGTACATACTGATCATGACACTTATACATTTCACATTACCTTTCATAGCATTTAAGATACTTTCATCGGAATCTTTGTGGTTAGTGTATTTAGCGCAAGCTTTATTGGGTATTACTGCTGGCGCAATAGGTGGGATTACGCATGCTATTTCCCAAACCTTATTTCCTACTCTGATAAGATATAGAGGCATAGCATTTAACTTTAGCTTAGGTATGGGGCTAGGTGGTGGCGCTGTGGGTATTGCGCATTTGTACTTGATCGAATCCACAGGCATGATTTTCATACCAAGTATATATATCATCTGCGTTGCTGCAGCTGTATATGTCTTATTTAGGATAGCAGGGGACAAAAAGCCAAACCCATACAGAGCTTAGGGCATTGTTAGGGAAAGATAGACGCGAATAAAGATTTATTTAATCACATGATCGTAGATCCTATGCTTCCCTATTTTGATGACAATGGCGCAAAATTCTACTTTCGGTACTTCCTCGATCTATCTTTAGTGAGCAAACCCGCTTAGGTTTATTTTCCCTTTTACAAATGCTTTATGTCGGTGTATAAATTATAGGGAATTGTAAATCTTAAGAAAGAATTATGCGGAATTTGCTACTAATTTTATTGGCTTTTATGTCTCTTGCTTCTTGTAAAAGCAAAAAGATCAGTGAAGATGAAATATTTCCTCCAAGGTTGCTATATAACAGAGGTAAGGAATTACTTGAGGCTGGTGATTATAAAAAAGCATCAGCTGAGTTTGAGAAAATATATTTCCAACATCCTGGCTCGGAAGTCACTCCTTATGCAGAGCTGATGGAAGCATATTCATTATTCCTTGGGACCAAATATGAAGATGCTGCAGATGTTTTGGAGAATTTTATTAAAATACATCCATTGCATAGTGATATATCATATGCATACTACCTCAAGGGCCTTTCAGAATATATGCAAGTTGCCAGAGCGCAGTTAGATCAGACAGCTACCGAGAATGCCAGAAAAGCGTTTGAAGATGTTATAACAAGATTCCCTGGAACAAAATATGCTCTAGATGCATCTTTAAAGATCGATTTGGTTTATGATCATTTAGCGGGAAGTGAGATGGAAGTTGGCAGATATTATCTTCATGTAAATAACCCAATTTCTGCAGCTACTAGATTTCAGCATGTTGTGCAAAAATATAGCACAACGCAGCATGCGCCAGAAGCCTTATATAGGCTAGTCGAGTCATATTTAAAGCTTTCATTATATGAGGAAGCAAAAAAATATGGTGCTATTTTAGGGCATAATTATAAGGATAATAAATGGTATCACAGAGCTTATAAAATCCTTAAAAATCACAAACCCCGAAAAAAAGCATCTGTCAGGAGAAGAAGGCGTTAGGTTTACGCGTTAATGCACAATTACACCGAAAGGTCCAATGCTAACTACTTTATCGATTAAAGACTTTATTCTTATAGAATCTACTATTCTTGACTTTAGCTCAGGTTTTCATGCTATTACTGGCGAAACTGGTTCAGGGAAATCCATGATATTGGATGCTCTAATGTTTGCCTTGGGGGGCAGATGCAATACAGATATAGTCAGAGATGGTGCAGATTCAGCCTCTGTTGTTGTTGAATTTACTGCTGGTATGAGACTCAAGCAAATAGCAGCAGAATATGGTATTGATATAGAGGATTCTATAATAATCAAAAGGCAACAATTTAAAGAAGGCAGAAAGAAATGCTTTATCAACAATGAGCCCGTTTCTTCTAAAATCATCTCTATGATTGCTGAAAATCTTATCGAAATACATGGCCAACATTCTTATGGCAGCCTTTTAAAACCATCATTTCATTTGGATATATTAGACGAGTTTGCAGAAATTGGAGAGAATAGGCAAAAGCTTCAAGAAAAATATAATACATTTAATGCGCTGCTTGTACAAAAAAGAGATATTGAGGAAAATAGATTATCCATGGAAAGGGAAATCGAATTTCTTGAGCATGCTACTTTAGAGTTAAAAAACAAACTTCCTTCACCAGGAGAAGAAGAGGAGCTTTCTAATAAAAGAATTAGCCTAAAACATTCTGAAAGAAGAGCTGATATGTCCCGGCAAGTTAAAGATACTTTTGAGAATGCAAATTTTGCCCTAACAATTTCCCATATGCAAAAAATATTACGTAATAATAAGGATGATGCTTTTGATGAATTGCGCCAGAATTTTGATCAGATAGAAATCTACCTTAATGAAGCAGAAAATGCTGTTAAGGCTCTGGTGTTAGATAATCTAGAGGATAATTTAGAGGATGTTGAGGCAAGATTATTTGAGATCAAGGACTTGTCTAGAAAGTACAAGATACCTTCTGACCAGCTTATAGGATTATTGGCGCGGTATGAGGCAGAGCTAGCTGAGCTTCAGGATAAAGTGCATAATTCTGACCAAATCTCTAATCAATTAAAATCTTTAGAAGAAGAATATAAGCAATTAGCTGAAGTTATCTCTGAAAAAAGAAAGATTGCTGGCCTAGCCCTCTCCAAAAAAGTTACTCAAGAATTAGGTCTACTCAATATGAGGGATTGTTCTTTTGTAGTGGATATTTCGGCTCTAGATAAAATAACTTCAACTGGAATGGATAATGTAAGATTTGTTGCGAGTATCAATAAGGGGCAAGCTATGCAGCCTATTGATAAAATAGCTTCAGGTGGAGAAATGTCCAGATTGATGCTTGCTTTGAATATAGTTTTATTTGATAAAAATGGTGAGAGTTGTGTCATTTTTGATGAAATTGATACAGGTATAGGTGGTAAAATAGCAAGCTCAGTTGGTGACAGATTGAGGGAGTTAAGCAAGGTAGTTCAGACTATAGCTATCACGCACCAGCCGCAGGTTGCATCTAAAGCCGATCACAATATTTTGGTTGTAAAATCTTCTAGCGGAGGAAAGAGTCAAAGCATGGCCAAATTCCTATCGATTGATGATAAGAAAGAGGAAATTGCTAGAATGATCTCTGGTAAGGAAATTACAGAAAAAGCTAGGGACGCTGCTACGGAGCTCTTGAGCCAATGAAAGTAGAATTGGATATTATAAGAGAAGACAGGGAATGGGATTCATCAAGTGAGATAAGTGATGAATTGATTAGTACAATTTGTAGAGCTTCTCTAGAGGATTTTCCTTATTTCAAAAATTGTACGGTGAACATAGCCATCTTGCTCACGGGGGATGGTTCTATGCAGAAACTAAATGCTAAATTTAGAGGAAAAGACAAGCCAACGAATATACTATCCTTTCCGGATTGTGAAATAAATCGGAAGGATCTACTTGAAAAAACTCTCGATAAAGATTATATTTATATAGGAGATATCGCATGTTCACACCAGACGATTCTAGGGGAATCTCGTGAGGCAGGATTGGGGATGTTGGCTCATCTTGCGCATATTCTAGTTCATGGTATTCTTCACCTTGTTGGTTATGACCATGAAAGAAATGATTTAGAAGCTGAGGAAATGATGCATAAAGAAATTGAGATATTGCAGAAATTATCTATTAAATCCCCATATTGATTTAAATTATATGTCTTATAAACCAGAACCTGAGCCGAGAAGATTTTTTATATATAAAATTTTTCACAAAATTTGGAAGTTTGTGAGCGGCTTTTTCATCCAGCGTGACTATCTCTTTGTAGCCCTGAAGGAGCTAGAGGCTAGGGCAAAAAAAATGCCGGGAGAGGAGAGGAATATTCTGACTAATTTCCTGAAGTTTGGTCAGAAAGAAGTGAAGGATGCTATGATTCACAGGACAGATATTTCTGCTCTGAATATAAAATCTAGCATCAATGAAATTAGCAAATCATTGGTAGAAAAAACTCATACAAGAACTCCTATTTTTAGGGATAATATAGATAATATTGTAGGCTTTATATATGTGAAAGATTTGTTTAAGATTGTTGCTGCTAAGAAAAAGGCTAATATCAAAGACCTCATTAGGCAGCATTTAATCACCACCGCATCTACAAAACTCATAGACCTACTAGTTATTATGAAGCGCAGAAGAACCCATATAGCAATAGTTGTAGATGAATATGGCAGTACGGAAGGAATCATCACTATTGAAGATATTGTTGAGGAAATAGTTGGCGAGATAGAGGATGAGCATGAAGAAAGCAATGCCAATCATGATTACAATATCGTTGCAGATAATGTTGTGATTTCACATGCGAGAGTTGGGATAGAAGAAATAGAAAAGAGCCTAGAATTAGAGCTCAAGTCTGATGATGAGGATGTTGAGACGATAGGTGGGTTGGTTATGATGAGATCTGGCCATGTGCCCAAAAGAGGAGAAATTATTAATATTTCTGAAAATGCTGTTGCCGAAATATTAGATTCTAGTCCACGTGCTCTTAAAAAGGTCAAGATTACAAAGAAAGAACCATCTTCAGAAGATTTAGGATAATATAGTTGTTTCCCTTTTCTAGATAGAGAAAGAATTGCCACACCCGCATTTTACAGCTGCATTTGGGTTAGTGATCGAAAAATATTGCGTACCTAGTTCCTCTACAAAATCTATCGTTGATTCCTTTAAAAACTTTATGGATTTGGGGTCGATAATCACTATAGATTCATTGCTTTGAAAAATAATATCATTATCGAGCATTTCTTCAGTCATAGAGTAATCGTAGCTAAATCCAGAGCAGCCCCCTCCAGTGACCTTTATTCTAAGCTTTAAATTACTGTTATTAGCCCTTGTCTGTAAAAAATTTATTCTTTTAAAAGCGCTATCAGTAACTGTGATTTGATGTTCCATAACTAACTTGCAATAACCATATAACTGAGTTATATTATACACAAAATTTTTATAATATCTATATCAGCTAAATACAATGCAAAAAAGCCTTACAAGCTTTGCTTGTCACCCAGAAAAAACTTTAGGCAGGCTTCACCCAGAGGCGCCTACATCATATCGCAATGATTTTCAAAGAGATAAAGATAGAATAATACATTCAAATGCTTTTAGGAGATTGGAATATAAAACTCAAGTTTTTGTCAATCATGAAGGTGACCATTATAGAAATAGGCTGACCCATTCCATAGAAGTAGCGTCAGTTGCAAGGTCAATAGCAGATTCATTGGGGGTGAGTGCGGATCTAGCGGAGTCTATTTCTCTTGCTCATGATATAGGTCATACACCCTTTGGTCATGCTGGAGAAGATGCTCTTAGTGAATGTATGAAGCAGTTTGGTGGATTTTGCCACAATGCCCACTCGATCAAGATTTTAACTTCCCTAGAAGAGAGGTATGCAGCTTATTGTGGTTTAAACCTTACTTGGGAAGTATTAGAAGGTATAGCAAAGCATAATGGCCCTTTGGTTAAGGACATTCCAGAAGCTATTAGTAAGTATAATGCGATGCATGATTTAAAGCTTGAAGAATTTTCATCTATTGAGGCGCAAATATCCTCTTTTGCGGATGATATAGCCTATAATAGTCATGATATAGAAGATGGGGTAAGAGCGGGGCTATTAACATTAGATGATCTTGAGGATTTAAGTCTTCTAAAGGGTTTTTTGGCTACAATACGTAGCACATATCCCGGACTTGGCATTAATAAAACAGTATATGAATTAACTAGATTGTTGGTGCATTATCTGGTAGATGATTTGCTAAATAGCACAAGGCATAATATTGAAAAATATAATATCCAAACAATAAGAGATGTTAGAGAGTTACCGAGACCTATAGTGCAATTTTCTAATGAAACTGTAGGGTATTTGAAGGAGATTAAGGCTTTCTTATTTCGCAATATGTATAGGCATGAAAAAGTGACCATGATGACCTTTAAGGCCAGACAAATAGTTACCAAATTATTTGATCTATATATGAATTTTCCGGAGGCAATGCCTCTTGAGTGGAGAGCGAGAATTCAGGGTGAGGGGTCTGATTTGGGTAGGGCTAAAATTGTTTCAGACTATATAGCTGGTATGACAGATAGATATGCTATAAGGGAGTATCAAACCCTACATAATCTACAATTTGAAAATATGGGTTTTTAGCAATGAATATATATAATTCTCTTAGAGATGAGATAGTCAAAATTGTAAAGGAAATATATGATTTTCATGATGTAGAACATATTGTTGTGGAGACACCAAAAGATTCGTCAAATGGGGATTTATCCAGTAATGTTGCTATGGTGATGGCTTCAAGACTTAAGCAAAAACCTAAAGATATTGCCCTTAAATTAAAAGAGGCTTTATTGAGTCTTCCGTATATTACTGCAATAGATATTGCAGGTCCTGGTTTTTTAAATTTTAAAGTTGATGTCAGTTTCTGGAGAGAAAATCTGGCAGTAATTTTGAAAGAGGGTGAGAAATACGGGATTAGCAACATTGGACATACAAAAAAAGTCAATATCGAATATGTTTCTGCCAACCCTACTGGCCCTATGCATATTGGGCATGCGAGAGGAGCTGTGTATGGTGATGCTCTAGCAAATCTTTTAAAAACCACAGGCTTTGATGTGACTAAGGAATATTATATCAACGATGCGGGCTCTCAAATAGACAACTTGCTTAAAACAGCCTTGCTCAGATATAGAGAGCAAGTTCTAGATGAAAATATTGATATTCCAGAAGGATTATATCCGGGTGAATATATGATACCTGTAGCCAAAAAACTTCATGAAGAATTTGGGAAGGATTTACTAGAAAAAGATGAGCAGGAATCCTTAAAATTGATCCGTAATATTGTATTGGATGAGATGATGCAGATTATCAAGAGGGATCTAGAGGAAATAGGCATTAAGCATGATGTATTTTTCTCAGAAACAGATTTGGTTGCATCAGGATCTATTCCAAAATCAATAAAGATTCTTGAAGAGAAAGGGCTGATTTTTAAGGGCACATTACCTCCTCCAAAGGGCAAAGAGCAGGAGAATTGGATTGCCAAAGAACAGCTTTTATTCAGATCAACTGCATATGGCGATGAGCAGGATAGGCCTATTCAGAAAGTAGATGGGAGCTGGACCTATTTTGCTTCCGATATTGCATATGCGAATGATAAAATTGCAAGGAATTTTGATTCTGTAATTATGATCTTAGGCGCCGATCATGCTGGATATGCGAAGCGAATCGAGGGTGTCTTTGATGCTTTGAGTAATGGACGGATGCAGACAGAAATTAAATTATGCCAGTTGGTTAATTATCTTGAAAATGGTGACCCTGTAAAGATGTCCAAAAGGTCAGGTACATTTACTACTGTTGATGATGTAATAAAAGAGGTTGGTAAGGATATTATAAGGTTTATCATGCTTACAAGGAAGAATGATATGGGGCTTGATTTTGACCTGCAAAAGGTCAAGGAGCAATCTAAGGATAATCCAGTTTTTTATGTTAATTATGCCCATGTGAGGTCTCGTTCAATTTTGAATAATGCCAAAGATACTTGCCTCAAAGCATATGAAAAATTTCAAGCTAAATCTGCTAATACATCCTTGCTTGCTCAAGAGGAGGAAATAGAATTGATGAAGATGCTAGCATTGTGGCCTAAGGTGCTAGAAGGTGCTGCAATTCATTTTGAACCTCATCGGGTTGCGTTTTATCTACAGAATTTAGCTGGATTTTTTCATTCGCTTTGGAATTTGGGTAAGGAAAAAAATAATTATAGATTTATTAGTCCCTCGGACAGTGAATTGACTGCTGCAAGGCTAATGTTAGTGGATGCAGTGAGGATTGTAATTTCATCAGGCTTAAAAATTATAGGCGTAGATGCTATGGAGAAAATGTAATTGTGTTGAGAAAATATATTCTGTATATAGCGATTTTTGTAGCCCTAACATTTATTGTAGGAATATGTATTGTTTATTTAACAGAAGAGGATAAAGAAGCACCGTTTTTAACAGCTTTAGAAGGGCCTTATAAAGTTCGTCCAGATAAAAATCAAGAAGTTTTAAAGAGTGATTATAATCCTATATATGACCAGATCAAGTCTCAAAAATATGGAGGGGATGAGGTAAAACTTGTGCCACATCCTGAAAAGCCCATGAAGCTTGCAAAGACCAAGGATGCTTCTGATAAAGGCTTGGCAAAGCCCCAAATTATGAGCAAGTCTGGGCTTGATATTATTATTGGGAAAGAAGTTGACAATTCCAAGCGCAAGAAATTTAAGGGTAGTGTAAAGGGGATATATGCACTTGTGACCTCTACAAGGAATAGAGAGGAAGCTGAGCTTGAATTCAAAAAGATTCTAAGGGCCCATTCTAAGTTAATTAAGGCTATTGGTTACAGAATAGAGAAGTTTGATATCAAAAATAAAGGAAGATATTATAGGTTGATGATAGGTCCAACTGGAACGGCAGGAAGGGCGCAATTAATTTGTAAGAAACTCATTGAATCAGGGAAATCCTGTATAATAAAAAAGTTCTAAGATGAGAAAAATATTATTGCTAATATTCCTTTTAAATTTTTCCGCTTATGCTGAGGAATTGATATTGGATATAGATTCTGATTTAACTCCCAAATCTCCTGAGGGAGAATCGTATTCCCCTTTTGAGATTTTAGATGATAAGCAAAGACATCATGATTCCAGTAATGAGAATTTTAATTTGTCTGATGAGCTACTAGATGCAGAAATCATTTCCCCAGAAGAAAGTAGAGATATTATAAAATCAAGGGATTTCTTCAGCCCAGAAGGCGGTAGATTCTATAATTTTGCTGATGTAATTTTAATTAATAAAGTTACTGCTAAATCAAAAATTATCACTCTCGAAAAAGGAGCTTTCGAATATTTTGGGAATGTACAGATATTGGTTGAAAAATGCTGGTTTAACAACGACCCATATAACCCTGCCCATAAAATGCTTGTTAAAGTTATCCAACACAAGATTGATGAGGACCCAGCGGACATATATCATGGTTGGCTGATTTCATCAAATATTCCTGCATGTAATATGCAAAGCCCAACATATGAAATAATAGCTAGTAAGTGTCATGACGGAAAAATCAAATCAAAATAACCATTTCATTCTTTTCTTCTATATGATGCTTTTTCTTACGCCATCTATAGCGATGATTTCAGGGCTATTTATTGCTGCTTGGGTTGCTTTGATAATGGTTTTATATATTTATCTAACAAGAATTCAGCTTGCGCAAATATATAAGAATTTTCTCCTATCTGAAAGGGGGCTGATGTTATGGGGTATTTTTAGCTCCTTATGGTCTATTGGGTCAAGGGCTAGCCTTGCAGCTGCTTCAAAGTTGATTTTAACAATAGTGTGTGTTCATTTGGTAAGAAGCAATTACCATCTTTTAAAAATACCTCGAAATTACCTGATTTCGGGCATATTTCTTTCTTTTGTATTAGTAATTGCTGTATTTTTAATTGAAAAACATTTTTCAGGATGTATTTCCCTTGCGATAAGAGGGGTTTTTCAGCCATATAAGGATCATTATTTTGCTCTTTATTGGCTGGATAGAGGCTCTGCTTTATTGTCTCTTTTTAGCTGGGCTCCAATATATTTGCTTTTGGCTCATAGGAAACGATTATTAGCTTTAATAGTATATTTAGCCACATTATCTATATTACTTACTTCAGATTCTGATTCTTCTGTTTTGGCATTCTTGCTAGCGGGGATTGTTTTTTTATTTTCCTATTTTGCTAATGCGAAATTGCTTCTTGCGATACCTGTTGCAATAATTTCATATGTTATTGTGATGCCTATTATTGCAAAAATTATAGATCCTGAATATATATCTCAAATCTGGGGAAATATATTGCCAATGTCCTATATTCATAGGATTTTTATATGGAATTTTGCTATTAATGGGGCTATGGATTCATTGCTAATAGGCAAAGGGATTGATGCCTCAAAATACCTTGCTAATGAAGGGGCTACTTTTATAGTGTTTAAGGGTATTACGATGTCCTTGATGCCCCGCCATCCGCACAACAATGTTATTCAGATTTTTCTAGAATTAGGGCTTGTTGGACTATGCTTATTGTCTTCCTATATTTGGCAAATAATGTCTTGCTTCATCAAAATCCACAAGAAGGAGAGGATCTATTCATCCATTCTGATTGCTGTGTTTATTAATTACTTTGTGATAGGTATGATATCCTTTAATTTATGGCAGGCATGGTGGCTAATGGTTATAGTGTATTTGGCATTAATATTAAGTTTTGTACGAGATGAACAGAATAGATAGAGTAAAATTGGCATTACAAGCACTATCTCCAAAATATCTAGAGGTGAGAGATGAAACGCGCCTGCATAAGGGGCACAGAGAAGCAACAGATGGGCATCATACGCATTTAAGAATCACTATATCAGATGTTTTTATAGGAAAAACCTTGCTAGAGAAGCATAGGGAGGTAAAAAATCTAATTCAGGATGAGTTCAAAACGGGACTTCATGCTGTATCTATAAGATTTAAACAAAGTAGCTAGTAAATTACTAATATTCTTGACCTTAACGCTCTGTTTAGTGTATTTTATCATGGAGATTGAACCATGGAGGCATCATGAAAGAGAAACTCAAATTGAATTTCCTAGTATTTGCTGTGCTTGTTCTTTACCCGCTTTTGTTAGTTGGCTTAGGAATATGGTACTATATGAATTTTGGCATTGGCTTTTTTGAGATAATGTTATTAGTTGCTACATATTATCTTGCTAACATATCGATAGGTGTGGGGCTGCATAGATGCTGGTCTCATGGTGCATATAAGCTCAATAAATATGTGGAATTGTTTTTTGCATTAGTATCTGCCGGTACTTTGCAAGGGCCTGCACTTGTATGGTGTTCAGATCACTTCAAGCATCATACTTACACAGATAAAGATGGTGATCCGCATTCTCCCTTGAAATATGATAATCCATGGAAGGGCTTCTTCTGGGCCCATATGGGTTGGATGCTTTTTGGTGAGGGAAAGAAGCATGTGGATAAAATTACTATGGCCAAATTAGGCAGGAATAAGATTTTGCGTTGGCAGATGAAATATTATTGGCAGATTGCGGTATATATGAATGCTATTTTACCCCCAATAATAGGCTATTTTGCTAGTGGTATGACTATTAAGGGTGCGATTGCAGGTTTTATCTTTATGGGGCTGGCAAGGGCGCTTCAGCAGCAAATGACTTTTTGTGTAAATTCTTATACACATTTTGTAGGAGATACTCCTTACGCAATCTCTACTGCTAGAGATTCCTGGTGGCTTTTCCCGTTTCTTTTAGGTGAAAATTGGCATAATTTCCACCATGCTTTTCCAATGGATTACAGGAATGGTGTTAAATGGTATCATCCAGATATCCATAAATGGATAATATGGTGCTTGGAAAAGTTAGGTCTTGCTACAGGCGTGGTGCGTACATCAGATGTAAGGATAAAAGCCAAGTTAGAAGAGACTATTAAGCAGAAAAAATCTTTGATGAAAGATGAACTATCTTTTGTTGAGCAAGCTGCAAATTATATGGCAAAAGTTGCTCAGGAAAGGCTGCAAAAGGCTGAGAAATCCGCTGAACTTCTGAAAGCTAAAGCAAAGGTACAAATGGAGCTTTTGTATAAAATATCTAGGGAATTAGCTGATAATGTCAGTATAACTTTGGCGTCGAAAGATGAAATGCAATCTAAGATAATTGCAAAATATCATAAGAAATTATCTGAGATAGAGAGGATGGCTAATAGGTTGAATATTTTTGTTCCAGCAACAAAAGCATAAGATGATAAAAATTAAACCTCTATCTAATTACCCAGGCCAAGTGAGTAACTTATCAAATATGTGGCGGGTGAATATAGGAGAGGCTTTCTCGCCTAGTGTTTCAAGCGATATCATAGCATCAAAACTGCAGGAATCTCTGAATGAAGATAGTCTGCCACTCGCCTTTATTGCTTTAGATGGGGATAATCCCGTGGGCATGGTTCGTCTCAGCATTGAGGCGGATATAGGTCACTCCCCTTATTTTCCTTGGATTAATATGCTTTTTATTGATCAAAGATATAGAAAAAGAGGAATAGGTGCCTTGCTGCTCAAATCTATTCAATCGGAAGCTTTCAGGCTTGGCTTTAAGAAGCTATATGCTGCTCCTCTGAGTGATGAATCACATGCTTGGCTTATAAAAAAAGCTGGGTGGGGGGAAGTAGAAGGCGCTAAGATAGAGGCCGTGGATAAAATACTAACATACAATTTATCACACGCAGATTTAATCTAGGGATACTGTAGTTTTATGATACCCAAAATGCATTCAAAGTCAGAGGATTAAACCCTGCAGTACCCACCTTATGCGCACCCATAAACATACTCCATGCGCTGGCTTTAATCTGATGGTGACTCTTCTAGTCAAACGCAGAATCCATCCATAAATCACAAGGTCCCTAGAGGCATTAAACCTCTTAGGTGACAAAGTTTTATAGTTCTGGATGAAAAAAATAAATGGTATAAAAAAACCCCACCTATAGTCAAGGTGGGGTAATAATTTCAGATTTTATACTACAGAGACAAAGGCCCTATTGTTTGCTTTCCTATGGAACGATACTTTGCCATCTACTAGTGCATAGATAGTGTGATCCTTTCCAAGGCCTACATTATCTCCTGGATGGATTTTTGTGCCCCTTTGGCGGACTATTATGTTACCAGCTGTAACTACTTGCCCGTCGCTTCTTTTAACTCCTAATCTTCTACCAGCTGAATCTCTTCCGTTCTTGGAACTACCGCCGGCCTTTTTGGTTGCCATGACTTATACTCCTATATGAATATCCCCTATCATACGTTTAGTGTAGCAGGATATGAGTTAAAACTATTTTCTCTTAATATCTAGAATTTTTACTTCTGTGAGGTTTTGCCTATGGCCATGCTTACGTCTGTAATTTTGCCTACGCTTCTTTTTGAAAACTAATATTTTCTTATCACGCACTTGGCTTACTATTTCAGCAGTAACGCTTGCACCCTTTACCATAGGAGACCCTATAACAGAAGGTTTTGACGCTTCACCGATCATCAGTACATCGCTAAACTCAACTTTTGAACCTGGCTCACCATCAATTTTTTCAATATCAAAAACATAGTTTTTGGTGACTTTATACTGCTTACCGCCAGTCTTTATAACTGCAAACATATACTTACTTATCTCACTAAATATTATAGCGATAATATACACGAGGCTAACTTATTGTCAATAATATTCTCTTTCATTCTTGAGAAAAAGTTCTGTATAGGATAGAATCCACATTCAAATTACGTGAATGTTAAAAATGATTAAAATTTATTCTAGAGAAGATTTCACGCCAATGCGAAAGGCGGGTCAGTTGGCTGGTAGGGTTTTGGACAATATTACAGAATATGTGAAACCGGGTATCACTACGGATGAGTTAAACAATATTTGCCATGATTTTATTTTATCTCATAATGCAATTCCAGCTCCTCTAAATTATACTGGTGGCGGGGCGGTGCCTTTCCCTAAATCGATTTGTACATCAATAAATCATGTAGTTTGTCATGGCATACCTAGCACTAAAAAGCTTAAAAAGGGTGATATTTTAAATATAGATGTAACAGTCATATTAGATGGTTGGTATGGTGATACTAGTAGGATGTTTTTTGTTGGTGAGTCTAGCGTTAAGGCCAAAAGACTTACTCAGGTGACATATGATGCAATGATGCTTGGGATAGAGCAGGTAAGGCCTGGTGCATATTTTGGTGATATTGGTCATGCTATACAGACTTATGTTGAAAAATTTGGCTATAGTTCAGTTGAGGAATATACTGGCCATGGAATTGGCAGGGTGTTTCATGATCAACCACATGTGCTTCATTACGGAAAAAGAGGCACTGGCGCTGTGATGCAGGAGGGAATGTTTTTTACTATTGAGCCAATGATCAATGCTGGAAAAAAACAGACTATTCTTAGTTCTCATGATGGATGGACTGTCACTACTAGAGATAAGGAACTTTCGGCTCAATTTGAGCATACTATTGGTGTTACATCAGAGGGCTTTGAAATATTTACCATTTCTGAGAAAGAATATACTTGCCCACCCTATATAGGCACAAAGTAATGAGTGAATATGCGATTATAGCTCCTATATTACTCCTTAGCTTTCTGATATGTATGATGATTACTAAGTTCTTGGTAGTATTTTTTCCAAGATTGGGCTTAGTAGACAATCCTAATGCAAGGAAAATACATAAGGGCTCTATTCCCACTGGTGGTGGCGTTGCAGTGGTAATATCATTCCTACTTGGTTTGATATTGATTGATTATAAGTTGTATGATTTTTATTATTCCCCCTATCTAGGGCCAGCAATTATTGCCTTAGCGTTAGTGTCTTTTTATGACGATATTAGGGATACAGGGGTGGCATTAAGGCTAATCATGCATATTGTAATCTCCGCTTATCTTGCATATAAATTTCTCTTACCTTACCAATTATTTCATGGTGAATTAGGTTTCTATGCAGACTATATATTAGCTTTTATTGCTTTGGCGGGATTTTGCAATATATATAATTTTATGGATGGAATTGACGGAATTACTGGGGCAGAATCTATCCATCTTAGCCTTACTATAATGCTTTTATGCATACTCAGATATGATGTAATAATTCATGCAGATCTTGTGCTTTTAATAGCTGCTTTAGTGCTTGCTTGCTCAATAGCTTTTGTCATATATAACTGGCATCCTGCGCATATATTTATAGGGGATGTTGGCGCTATTTCTATAGGCATGTTGCTAGGTCTTTGTCTGATGCTGATTGCTGCATCGAGCGCAAGGCTTTTTGTTTCTGCGATTATTGCAGCCTTTTATTATCTAGGAGATGGTGGGGGTACGATACTTATCAGAATGCTAAAAGGGGAGAAGATATGGCGCCCTCATGTAAACCATTTCTTTCAACAAGCTATTAGAAAGAATATTCCAAGAAAAAATATAGTGATAGAAATAGCAATATGTAATTACTGGCTGATGCTTTTATCTATCAGTGCTTTATATTACCCTTTAATCTCATTTTTTCTAGCAATTGCATTGGTGGTCAGAATCCTTCTTAGATTCAGTGAGAAGGGCCAAAAATCAGAAAGCTAGCTCATATCAAAGCATTGTCTCAATGGAGAAAAAGGTGCAACCTACTACCTGCACCTACTGCGCTTTCATCGCGCAAATACACTAATTGATGTTTTATAGAGAATTAACTAAGCCTGCTTAGCCTTAAAACGCTTATTCTTTTTGTTAATAACAAATACTCTGCCGTGCCTTCTAACAACTTGGCAGTTTTTGTCGCGCTTTTTCAGAGACTTTAAAGAACTAACAACTTTCATGACTTTAATACGTACTTACATAAATTTGGCTGAATTATACGAGGAAGCTTTTGACTAGTCAACTATATTTTAGTAATATCCAAAAAGCCTCTTTTGGTAGAGGTTTTATTTTGGCATCATGCGTAGTTTGTTTGCCTATAATGGAGTAGTTTATATGAGATTTATATTATTGGTGATGACTTGCCTTCTTCTTTCGGGTTGTTGGTTTATGGAGCATAATATGGATTATAACAGAAGTATGACTAGGATGGAATCTAGGTCAGGTGAAATCAGAGTTTCTATTCCTAACAAGAAGGCTCCATCATTTTACTTCATACTTGAATCTGAATTAGGGCATAATGCTAAAACAGATACCTTAAGAGTTAGGTGGGTGAGCCAGGATAGATCTCATGACCTCTTTTCTGCGGTGAGTACAAGATTGAGGTTTATTATAGATCAAGACCAAGTTCTAAATTTAACTCCTAGGAGTATGCCTAGAAGAATAGGATATAACATTAATGATCATTCTTCGGCAGAGGAGGCAGTATTCAATATATCTAGAGATAATTTAAAAAAACTAGCTTTTGCTAAATCTGTAGATGTTGAACTAACGGGTAATGAGATTACCATAACTGGATTTTTTACCAAATATCATACATTTCCAGCATTCAAGAAATTTATAAAAAATAGTTGATATATGTCAGATAATCACAATATCCTAGAAAGACTTGTTGAGTTAGAAAAGGCTGCTCAGGATTATGGTTTTGATTGGCCAGATCCGCAGATGATTATAGATCATGCAATAAGCGAGTGTGAAGAAATAAAGGATGCCATAAAGACGGGGGATAAAAAGGATATTCAGTCTGAAATTGGAGATTTAATACATGTATCAATTTCTCTTTGTATTTTTCTTGGGTATGATGTGAAGGAGACTATCTATAATTCCTTCAAGAAATTCCATACCAGGATGAGTGCTGTAAAGGATGAAGCTGATAAATTAGGTCTGGATTCCTTAGATGGGCAATCAATAGACTTTATTTTGGATTTATGGAATAAAGCTAAAGATAAAGAGGAGTCTCTAAAAGCGACATGATTTTGCTAGATTTTATTTTATAAGGAAATACTAATGCCGCGTTTAAAATCATTTTTACTATTCTGTTTAGTGGTAGGCATCATAATTTCTCGAGGGCTTGTTTCTGATAAGAAAGATCTACCTGTAATTGCCATAGCAAATTATGGGCCTCATTCTTCATTATTTGAATCCATCAGGGGTATTAGGGATGGACTTGCTAAAAAAGGCTTGATAGATGGAAAGAATGTTTCATTTGAGATAGTAGATGTGAATTTTGACACTTCGCTTATCATGCAAATGATGTCGAAGATCAAGGCAGCTAAGCCGAAAGTAATAGTTGCAATATCAACGCCAGTTACTCAGGCGGCTAAAAATATGGTGCAGGATATTCCAGTGATTTTTATGGATATTACTGACCCTGTTGATGCAGGAATACTACTCCAGCCTAATCAGCCTAATGGGAATATCACAGGGGCCTCAGATAAGCAGGACCTAGATCTAGTTGTAAAATTTGCAAAATCCTTAGCTCCTACTGTAAAACGGATAGGTATGCTATACTCAACAGGAGAAGCAAATGATATGTCACTTTTAAAGAATATGACAATTGCTGCACAAGCTAATAATGTATCCTTGGTCGCGCTGCCTGTGGTATCTGTAAGAGATGTAGATGTTCGTATGCATCAATTTAAAGATAAAGTGGATTTGATATATGTTGGCTCATCAGGGATAGTGCAGCCTTCTTTGCCAACTATAGTATCTATTGCAGAAAAAATGAATATACCTGTGCTCAATATGAATGCAGAAGAAGTAATAGATGGAAATGTTTTGGCAAGTTATGGTGTTTCTTTTTATAAAGTAGGCTTAAGTGCGGCTGAGTTGGTATATCAAATATTTGATAATGTGGCTGTGTCGAATATTAGGCCTCTATATCCATCATCTAATGATCATGAAGCGTTTGTTAGCAAGAAAAGGTTAGAGGAAATAGATTTTAAAATACCTGACTCTGCACTGAAATCCATTACTTTGGTAGATTAAAAGAGATGCTAGAAATAAGAAACCTTAACAAATCTTTTCCTAATGCAACTTCTACGGTATTAGATGGAATAAATCTTGAATTATCTATGGGAGATTTTTGTGTGATTTTAGGTGCAAATGGGTCGGGCAAATCTTCCCTCCTGAAATCTATAATGGGAGAATATCGCCAGGATAAGGGCTCAATTTCTATAGATGGTGCTGAGATTTCTAATTTGCCACTTTATAAACGCGCTTGCTTGATTAGCTCTGTGGATCAAGATATTACAAAAGGTACTATAGGGGAGATGAGTCTGCTTGAAAATATTGTGCTGAGCAATATGAAATCCAAAGGCGCTACAGCAAAATTATACAGTGATTCATCTTTAGAGATCTACAAGATTGTCAAAGGTTTCAAACTAGGCCTTGAGAAATATTTATATTCTCCAATGAATAAGCTTTCTGGAGGGCAGAGGCAAGCAGTGGCAACCATTATGGTTATGCTTTCTGGTGCAAAGTTACTTTTGCTTGATGAGCATACTTCTGCCTTGGATCCTAAGACGAGCATAAAGCTTATGGCATTGACTGCAAAATACATAGATGAGTCGGATATAACAACTTTGATGGTCACTCATAACATAATGGATGCTATAGAATATGGTAATCGGCTTATCATACTTAGCCATGGCAAAATTATTGCGGATTTTAATGCTAAAGAAAAAATGAACCTTACAAAAGAAGCTATTATGCGGATTTTTCAATCACATGGAGATGCATTATGCTAATAGATGTTTTGTTTCCTTTACTGGTTCCAAGTTTAGTGCAGGGGTTAATCCTAGCATTAGTTGCTCTTGGCATAATGATACCTTTTAAGATTCTGAACTTTCCAGATTTAACATCTGAAGGCTCATATCCTTTAGGTGGAGCAGCTTGCGCCTCAATGATAGCACTTGGCGTGCATCCTGGAATATCTACTCTTGTCGCTTGTATTTTAGCGGGGCTTGCAGGAATCTGCACTGCGCTAATTCATCTTAGGTTGAGAATCAATACATTATTGGCTGGGATCATTGTCAGTACAATGATATATAGCATCAACTTAAGGCTTATGGGAAAGCCAAATATAGCATTATTTGAGTATGAAACATTATTCTCTCACATAATAAATGAGCAGATTGTTAGGATGATAATTTTACTAGGAATAAATCTTATAATCATTATCCCTATTTTGCTCTATTTCTTTACAGAAAAGGGCCTAGCTATGAGGTCAGTTGGGTTTAATCCAGAATTTGCTCAAAAATGTGGGATTAATGTAGAGAGAAATACTATTATTGGACTTTTTATAGGCAATGCTCTTTGTGGCCTTGCGGGTAGTATCATAGTGCAGTATCAAGTATATGCAGATATTGCAATGGGCATCGGTATAGTAGTGCATGCTCTAGCAGCTTTGATGATAGGTGAGGTTGTGCTAAATCCAACAAGCATAACAAAACAGATTCTAGCACCCTTTGTTGGCGCCCTTATATACCAACAGATTCAAGGATTTGCTTTGACTTTAGGTTTTGCAGCCTCGGATTTGAAATTTCTAACAGGTCTTATAGTCTTGCTTGTCTTAATGTTTAAGCGCTGGCGTTTCTTGTGAATAGTGCGAAAATTTCAGATATCTGTTCAGTAGGCTACGTTCCTAAGGGCTCTAGAACATTGTCATGCCAGAATTTTGCTTGCAAAATATCTGGTATCCATTGATCCTCATTCTTTGCCTCAGGGGCTAATGGATCCCGTGTCAAGCACGGGAAGACGATAGAAGAGGCCGCTGATTGAGAAGTGTTTTATGTTGTTACCGCTTCGGGGTAGGTATCTACCGTTCTTAAAATTCAAGCATTTAAGGTTTCTTTGGTTGCAATAATTTCATCTATGCCTATTTCTTTTAAGAAATCTCTCAGTTCCTGGCGAGCAGCAACATGCGACATACTGAAGGGTTTGTCATAATTTATTTTGGTTAAATCTAGAAGTGTTAAGCCTTGGAGAAATAGCTCTTTGAATATCACTCTTTCACTAAATCCAGGGATAATTTTAAAGCCTATTCTTTTAGATAATTCCTCCAGAGCAGCATTTACATTCCTTTTATTACGAGCATCAAGGCTACTTAACCTGTTTCTTGTTACGTACCATTCAATAGAATCACCATCCCTTGCAGCCCTTGCCATCTTTTGTTCCCAAATAGTTTGGCTATAGATAGATGGGGATACTATTTTCCCCTGTTCATCGACTTTTGCCATAACATCTAAATCTATGAAGCTATCATTCAAAGGAGTTATAACTATATCAGCATATGAATGAGAGATTGAGGAGAGATGTGTATGGGAGCCTGGTGTGTCTATTACAATAACATCAGCGGCGGATTTGGCTTCTTCTAGAGTTCTTACAAAATTCTGTTTTTCCTCTGATTCACGCTCTGCAATTGTAGGTTTCTCGCTATTTTGTAGTAGAAAATGCTGGGGCAATAATATGGCATTTTCATTATGAGATTTCCTATAAGCTTCTCGATTTTGTAGATACCTTGTGAGGGAATGCTGCCTTGAATCAACATCTATAGATGATACGCTGAGGCCTCTATCCAGAAGCCCGCAGATCAAATGCACCGAGAGAGTAGTCTTCCCAGCTCCCCCTTTTTCATTACCTACAACAATTACAAAGGGAAGCTTATTTTTCTTCATAATAGTCTTTTATAAGCTGGTTGAGTAGTTTGACACCAAATCCTACCGCCCCTTTAGGAGTTTGAGACTTGCCCTTTTTTTCCCAGGCCATTCCTGCAATATCTAGGTGAGCCCATGGCAAATCATTTACAAAATGTTTTAGGAATTCTGCGGCTGTAGAGCTTCCCGCATGGCGTGCAATATTTCCAAGATTTGCAACATCAGCAATTGGAGATTTTATCATTTCCTCAAAATCTTTATGTAATGGCATTCTCCATAATTCCTCTCCAGCTTTTTTGCCGGATTTAGTAAGTTTTTCTGCAAGCTCATCATTGTTTGAGAAAAGGCCGGCATATGTGCTACCTAATGCAATGACAATTGCTCCAGTAAGTGTTGCTAAATCTACCATAAATTTTGGAGAAAATTTATTTTGTGTGTACCATAGAGCGTCAGCTAAAACGAGCCTTCCTTCTGCGTCAGTATCTAGTACTTCTGCTGTCTTGCCAGACATAGTTGTGACTACATCGCTTGGTCTTTGGGCAGAGCCACCAGGCATATTTTCAACAAGTCCAATCACGCCTACTGCATTTACTTTTGCTCTTCTGATGGCAAGGGTTTTCATGAGGCCAGATACAGCAGCAGAGCCACCCATGTCATATTTCATTTCCCACATACTATTTGATGGCTTAATAGAGATTCCACCAGTGTCAAATGTAACTCCCTTACCTACAAAAGCAATAGGCTTTTCTTCCTGATCCTCAGCGCCATAATATTCCATCACAACAAGCTTGGATTCATGGGCGGATCCTTGACCAACGCCTAGCAATGCACCCATACCAAGATTGCGCATTTCATTTTCACCAAGCACAGTAACGCCTATCCCAAGCGTCTCTAACTCCTCTTCAAGGCGCTCTGCATAAGTTGCAGGATATAACTTATTTGCTGGCTCTGTAATAAGGTCTCTAGCTAAATATATGCCTGAAACTAAAGCTTCAGATTCTAAGTAATAACCCTCAGATTTCTCTGCGGAATTTACTATGAGATGTATGTTAGAGACTTCAGTTTTTTCTTCTTCTTTTGCAGCAGTTTGATATTTATCAAATTTGTAAGAGGCAAGCCTTAAGCCTAAAGCAATATATGAGGCTGCTTCTTCAGAGGAGAAGTTAGTGAAATTATAAAGGCAATTTACATCGCCAATATTAGCTTTGACTCTATTCATGGCAGAATATATCTTCCCCCCTATGACTTCTAACTTTTTCTTGTCTATTGCTCCTTTGTCTCCAAGACCTATGATGATAACACTTTTTAGATTTCCATCATCAAGATATGAAAGACTTTTCATGCTCCCTATCTTGCGGCTAAAGATCCTTGTATTATCAAATATTTTGGATATTAAATTTCCAGTTTTCCTATCTAAGTCATTATAGGTGCTTGATAGAGCTTCATCAGTAGCTGCAAAGATAATCTCTACATCTGATTTGTGCTCTGCTTTTTCTGTAAAATGGATACTAAACATATAATCTCTCTTAATTTAACTTGATTAACCAGCCAACTATAGCAGGGCAAGGGGGCTAAGTAAAGATTGGCCTAGTTTAAAATTTAGAGCTGCAAAATTTTGGAATGACAGTGCTTTTAGCAAGTAATGATTTTTGGCTATTAAACGCATAGTAGCCTTGCAAATATTTGCAAAGCTACATTGTTCTATCAAAAGGGGATGGTTAGAAAGGGCCGTCAGATGAGGCTGCATCTTCACCAGCTAATTTTGCGTCTTTATCAATTGCGGAATAAGGAGGGGGGGTATCGCTTTCAAATGCACCAAGGGTTGCTGCGCTTGCATCCTGAAGTCCTATATCCGGTATGTTTGTAATATTCTCTGGATTTGCAGGAATTGCTTCTATAAAGCTAATGTTAACATCTAAATCATGTTTCATCTCACCATATAATGTTGTCAAGGTAATCCATTTTTGAAAAATATCATAAGTGTCTTTGTCGTGTCCATGTGGGTATCCAGGGTCTTGCTGCACTGTTGCTAGTTTAACGCTTAGATGATCCTGTATTTTTTGAGGAAGAGATACAAAGATTTCCGCGCAATTTGCTTTGTAAACCCCCAGTAAAGTTTGTGTTTTTATACTATCCGGTATATGAGGGTTTTTTTCTAGATCTTGCAAGGCTTCGAGCATCTCGGTAAACTTAGTCTCAATAAGCTTCTTCGTTGCTGCTGGATTCTCATCTAGCACTTGCTCAGCTGCAGATGCTGCTTCCTGTACCTGCACTGAGCTCAAATGATCTAGCAACTTATTGAGATCTTTTTCTGCGGCTTCAGCAATTACATTAGCTACATGTGCTTCAGATGTTCCTGACGAAATTTCCTGTGTTATTTTGCCCTCGAGCTCGGTTGTCTGATGCTCAACCTGCCGCAATTCCTGGATGGATTGTACTTTTTGTGTTGTAAGAGAGGATAGCTGCGCGCTTAGTTCTTTAATTTGTATATCTAACTCACACTTCTGTGCAGCAAGCATTTTTTTTGCTGTTTCAAACTCTTCTAGCCTTTCAGTAGACGCGGTAGCGAGCTGATTCTTTTTTAATTCTGCTTCCGTGGATACTAATAATGCATTTGCTATACTTAAGGTGCCTTCAAATGCATTTGCTAAATTTTTATCATTAGCAAAATGGCGCGTAGCAAGATCTATCATTGTTGGCATTTTTTCCAATATGAAATCTAGCTGCTCCATTGATTTTTGTTTGCTCACTTCTTTAAACTCACTTGTAGAAATATCTTGCAGTTGATGTGCCTTCAGCCATTCCTCCATTGCAATCAAGGTTTGTGATGTAAAAAACTGTATTTTTAAGTCAATTTCAGATTCTGTCTGTGTGGGCCTAAATGATTGCCTTCGTAACGTGTCTACTGTGTCTCTACATCCCATTATAAAATCCTGATTATGCGCATTCTGACTCATATATTTATTCCTATTTTGTAATTATTAATTTGCATAAAATATGCATTCTTTTGATAATAGAAGAGGTCAAGCTTGATTGCAAGTAAATTAAAATAAGTTCATAACTTTTTGTATTAGTTTAATATAAATACATCACCTTACCCTTGCTTAAAATGTTCTGTTTTATTCCAATGGAAGGGTTTGAATATAAGTTCATAGAGCGATCTATAGCTAGCTATAGAATGTAGAAGGAAATATCCTGGCCAAAAGAGAGCGCTGCAATAATCGAGATAATATTTTTGCTTTTTGTGAAATATCACCAAAATAGCTGAAAAATACATGAATATAAAAGTTGTAGAAAAATTTAAAAAACACATTATTTGGTAAGGTAGCCATTCTTGTGTTCCAATAATGAAAAATAAAGGTAGAGTTAAAAATGAAAAGGACGAGAAACCTACAAAGATTATAATAAATAATATAGAACTAAGTTTGAGGCTCTTTCTTGCTTTAGGGATGTGCTTTATAAACACTAGAAAAGTTTGCATGAAGCCCTTTATCCATCTGGATCTTTGTAAAATCCAGTTTTTAAGGTTTGATGGTGCTTCTTCAAAAGTATAGGAATCGATGATTTTAGAGCGGTAATTTTCTAGATAAATTCTTATACCTAAATCCGCATCTTCTGTGACATTATATGGGTCCCACATATAAATTTTTCTCAAGAATTCTACTTTAAAATGGTTGCTATTACCACCCAGTGGAAGAGGTAGGTTAAGAAGGTCTATTGCTGGCATGAGATATTCAAACCAAATTGTATATTCTATAGAGAAAAACTTGGTAAGTAAGTTACGATCCTCATTATAAAAATTTAATTTCGCTTGCAGGCAGATAACATCTTTGGGGAGAATGTCAAAAGCTTTTGCGCATTTGAGGAGCTGATCTGAATCTGGCCTATCTTCTGCATCATAAATTACAACCAATTGTCCTTTTATAAATTCCATAGCGTAATTGAGGGCTTTAGGTTTAGTGCGTGGAACAGAATATGGAACCTTTATTATATCAAAATGCTTTGGAAGCACTACCTTCTCCAGGCTATTTATAGTCTGAGCATCATCCTCTTCTAATATTAGCTTGATATCAAGAAGATGCTTAGGGTAATCTAGGGCGAGCATGGATTGTATTATAGAGCCCAACGCCCTTTCTTCCTTATATAGAGGGATCAATATCGAATAGATGGGGAGGGGGATTTCCTGTGCTTGCATACGGAATCCCTTATATTGATTTATATGAGTTTTAGTGAAGAGAAAAATCTTTAGGAGGTTTTGTATAAAATATACTAGATGGCTAAATAGCAGGAATGCCTCACTAATCCAGATGAAGGAAAATATAAATAGGCATGAAAAGCAAATTGAATATAGAGGGTAATTTATATTAGCAGCACTTGCCTCTGGCTTTGTGAATCTTAGCAGATTAATAGCTTTTTGGGTGATGATGTCTTTATTCAAATCTCCCCCCAAAATCCTAAACTGATGCCTTTTGATATAGATTTTCTTGCAGATAAAGATATCTTCTCATAGATTCCAAAAGTAATAGTAAATTTTGATTCATAGGCAAAAAATTCCTTTCCAATTTTGTATTGTTTCCTGAGAAGATTTTTGTAGAGAATGGAAGCGGCAGGGTCTAGCCTTTGATATAATTCTACTAAAAATATGAAATTGCCAAGGATTTTGGAGCCCACCTGGTTGCCTAGATTATATATCACCCTATTTTCTGATTTCTCAATGCCGAAATAACTAAAGCCAAAAATTTCCTTAGAGATTTTATTGAGCGGTTTTTTAGATCTTCCAAATAGGATATCGATTCCTGGGTATGGGGTAGAATCATATATATAAAGATAAGGCCTTACGGATAATATTTTTCTCTTTTTCTCATATAATCTAAATTTACCAAACACCCTCATACTATCATTATGTGAGAATTTGGATTTAGAAAAATTGCCACTAATGCCTATGCTTACATCTTCTGTAAGGCCATATTCTATGAAGTGGGAAAAGAACCCAAGCCTGTAGTCAATATTGAGCTTTTGGAGAAAGTTGTTTAGGTTGCGCTTTAGTTTTGATAAATCTTCTATTCTATGATGCTTGTAGATTTCCAGCCTTTCTTTATTTTCTGGATTTTGCTTCTGACTTTTTAGAATATCTATTTTAACTTTTAAACGCTCTAGGTCTTTTTCTAATGCAAAAATACTTTGCTTGATTTTTATATATTGAGCTAATTCTAGCTCATGTGCTTGAGGCTTGAATTCTTTTGCCAATTCAAAGGAATATTTCCATTTTCCAACTGCAGGAATCCAAGGATTGGCATTAGATATAAATGGTAGAAATGCGATTATTATTAGATATTTTCTCTGAGCCATGAGAGAATTTTTGCTCCCCAGCTTCGCTTAATACCATAATCATGATTCGTAGGAATGTGGTTTTTTCTCTGACGATTTGCATATGCTTCTACTATCCCTATCGCGGAGGAATATACACCAGGATTATAATCTTCAGCAAAACCGTTTAAAATTTTTGGTTTAGCTATTCTCACCTGTTTTGTAAATGCTATGCATACTTTTTCTTTGAGCCCTTTGAGGAGTGCACCACCTCCTGTTAAAACAATCTTTCTGGAGATCAAATGGTCAAGATTGACCTTGTCATACTCTGCTTTGAGCAGTTCAAGAATTTCTTCAATTCTAGGTGTGATTATCCTAGATAATTCGGCAATAGTAATGTTAAGCTGGTGCCCCTCACCATCGTCAAGACTAATTACATTAGAAGATTTGCTAGCCGCTTCTGATGCAGTGCCATAAAGGATTTTTAGTTTTTCTGCGGTGCTGAAATTGATAGAAAAGGCTTTTGCAATATCTGAGGTAATATGCCATCCCCCGATTGGTACGTATCCAGTATACACCATCTTGCTATCTATGAAGATTGCAAAGGAGGTAGTTCTTGCCCCTAAGTCAATTATAAGAGATCCAAGTTTTTTTTCATCTTCTGTAAGGCAAGAAATTGCAGATGCATAAATGCCTAATACAACTCCACTGATCTCGATTTGACATTTGCTAAAGCAATTTGCAAGATTCAGGAGCATATTGGAATTTGCGGCAATAATATGTATTTTAGCGCTGAGCTTCTTGCTAAACATTCCAACTGGATCATCCACCACATCTCCAGAATCTATTGTAAATTCTAGAGGAAAAAAGTGAATTACTTGGGAATCCTTAACATTAAATCCAGATAGGGTTTTTTCTATAAGTTTTTCAACATCATTTTTTGTGATTTTGGCATTCCCGATATTAATGTAATTTTCAAGATAGTAGGATTTAGTACCATATCCAGCAAGAGAGATTACAGCTTCATCAATGTTTCCAGCAAAATCCTGTTCTAAAGCAAAAATAGATTGAATGATACTTTGCTCTGCTTTTGCGAGATCCACAACAATCCCTGACTTGATCCCCTCAGAATAATATAGATTTTGGCTAATTACTTCTGTCTCCCCAGCTTTTGATATCATGGATGCAATGGATGCGATTTTACTACTTCCAGCATCTATAGATATAAAATTTGCATGGGGTTTTTTCATTAATCATCAATAATAATTCCAGATTATTGTACATTTAAAGCGCCCAGCATGCAAGAAGAGATAGTAGTTTAGCCTTGAAATTCTAGTTGAAAAATATTATTATCCCATAGTTTTGAAATGAGGCTTATATGTACAAAGACCAAATAGCAATTGCAAGTTTTTATTCATTTGTTCCTATTAATAATATAGATATTTTGACGTCTAAACTCCTGCTTTTGGGCAAGAAGAAATATTTGAAGGGTACTGCTTTGATAGCACAAGAAGGGGTAAATGGCTCAATTTGTGGCAAGGAGGAAAATGTTCGGTTTTTCCTAGATGAACTAATCAGGCTAACTTCTTCTGAGGATATGAGTATCAAATATAATTATGCAGAAAAAGCACCATTCCAAAAGTTTAAAGTCAAATTGAAAAAGGAAATAGTTGCGCTTGGCGTTGGTGATATTGATGTTAATAGTCTGAAAGGGGAATATATAGAATCACAAGATTGGGATGAATTTATCCAAAGAGATGATGTTGTACTTGTTGATACTAGAAATGATTATGAAGTTGAAGTTGGTACTTTTGAAAATGCGATCAACCCTAACACCGAGACTTTTAAAGAATTTCCTGAATGGGTAGAGAATAATAAAGAGATTTTTGAGGATAAAAAAATAGTAATGTTCTGCACCGGAGGCATAAGGTGTGAGAAATCTACTGCCTATATGAAGCAGCTGGGCTATAAGGATGTCTACCACTTAAAGGGTGGCATATTACAATATATCGAAGATAAAAATAACCAAGATGGTGCTTGGAAGGGTGATTGCTTCGTGTTTGATGACAGAAGAGCGGTTGATAATAGCCTGAAGCCGTCTGAGGGTTTCTGGTATGATAGGGAAGCTCGGGGTTTATATTGACCCAAATTCGATATGGCCTCTAATATTTGATGTAGCAATATGGTCATTAAATATGCTTTGTAAATTACTTATAAGCATTTCTGGAAATTCTTGTGAGTATTTTACCTTCATGTCAAAGTTAGATATAGAATTATGAGTCATATTTAATGATAGCATGCCACTGAGTAATATTTGCCCAAAATCTGGATGTACAGTTTCCAGTTTGAACTGAACATTCTCATGGTCTCTTTTAACCTTCAGAGTAGTTTCTTCCTTTGTTCCTGGGATTATAAAGGGCATTTCATGCCATGCTGCAATGGGTAATAATTTAGCTTCTTCTAAGAGAGTTCTTGCCTCTTCCATCTGATGCGTTAGGAGTCCAAGTCTGTAATTCTTTGCTGCGCTTTTAAAGGGTTTGACTATGTCATTTTCTATCCACTGAGACACTTCGCTTGCCGGCACTTCGCCTGTTTGCCTAAAGATTTTTGCAAGGATTGCTGTATCGTGTGGTGATAAGAAAAGTTTCAGGAGGGTTTTATATCCTGTCTTGCTAGCAATATTTTTATTAGCCTCAATGATTTTTTTAAGCAGTGCGAGATTTTGAGTGATATTAGCTAAAAGGGAATCAACTACACCTTTAATCTGTGTGGTTTGTTCCTCTTGAGGGGCTCCTAATATGCAAATTAGAAGCTTTTGACCAGGCTCAATAGTTGATTTAGCCTCAATGTTTAAAATACCAATCTCTGTATTGACTAATATTTTTCCAGAATCGTTAGAAATTATAGAGCCATTGATTATAGATTGTCTACCATGCGCGCTCTCTGGAGTGACTATTTCCAATTTAATAGGGGTTTGAGGGCTAATATGCCCAAAATCTAATATTCTTACATTAGGTGACATGTAGCTAAATCTTCCAGTAAGTATATTTTGCTTTATAGAGGCAAAATTTTCTCCAAAGAAAATATTCTTAATATAATTTACGACAGAAGGTTTGATATTATGCGGATCTGCATATGGGCTGTTGCTTGGCTGATCAGCAACAATAATAGCCCTTTTTTCGCCATTTTGTAGCATGGTAATTTTAACACTAACCTCGCTACCTTCTTCTATGCTGGCATCGCTTTGTGCTCTAATTTGGCCTTTAGGTGTGTCTATTATCACATCACCACCTGGCCTTGTCTCGGAAACAATACCTCTTAAAAGAGAAGAATTTTGAACTTTATTTTCCAAATCCATAAAATTTGGTGTATTACTTGTTTTATTAGATGAGCTTGAGGCTTTGGTCCTGCTGCTGCCTAAAATGCTAGTCATGTTAACCCATTAAACTTAGGTGAAATGCAAAACAAAAACATAATAAGATTCTGTTTTCTTAGTATTTTTTTTATAGTTATAGCAAATATTGTTCTATATCGCCAGCTTATAGTTGAGAATGTTATTGTAGATAAAATTTCCTCAAGCAATAAGTTGCTAGCAGACACATATGTTAATTATATATCAGGGATTTTAAGAGAAAATCCACACTTCTATATCAAAAAGGGGCGTGGGTTTCAGGTGAATGAGGGATTTATCAGACGCCATAGTGATGAATATTTTAATATGGTGAAGTTTCTTAAAGTGGTCATAGAGGATACAAAGGGAAGAGTGGTCTATGACTCAAATAATGTTCAGATCACCCCTATGGATACAACAAAAATTAGAGCTGGAAAGGATATTTCCGTGCTTCTAGATAATATTATATTCAAGAAACTTGTTTCAGACAAACGATTAATGATCAATGCTCTTGTTAGATATAGCGACCACAAATATGCAAAGCTAAATATAGTGTATAGTGATATTATGGTGAATACTTCAGCGGGCACTTACAAAATCAGAATATATAAAGATATAACAGAATTATGGCACAAGATGTCATGGATAGAGGTGAAAATATTCTTTGCTATCACTTTTTTCTTTTTACTATTGTTTGTGGTCATTGTTTATAATACTAGATATGCTCAAAAGATTATTAACAGACAGAGTGAAGCAAATAAGCAATTAGCAGATGCAAAGAAAAAAGCGGAGCTAGAATCATCTTTAAAAAGTCAATTTTTGGCTAATGTCAGCCATGAATTGCGGACTCCTTTAAATTCTATTATAGGCTTCTCGGAGATTATTTTGTCAGATAAAGAGGATAAAAAGAAGCTCGCGACAAATCTTGAATATATTAATGATATATATGATTCAGGTAAGCATTTGCTTGCTGTGATTAATGACATTCTTGATTATTCCAAAATTATTTCTGGGCAATTAACTTTGGATATGATTGACTTAAACATCAATAAAATCGTCAAATACTCCATTAGGGCAATAGAGCCCAGGGCTGATAAATCGGGCGTAAAACTTATACAGGATTTCCCTGATGCATCGCCAGTGATTAAAGCGGATTCCAAAAGATTGCGCCAAGCTTTGCTCAATGTTTTGTCGAATGCGGTGAAATTCACTCCCGAAGGCGGTAGCATAACTATTATGATTAAGGCGCCAAAGCATGGTAGGAAAGTATCAATCAAGATTATAGATACAGGTATAGGAATCGCAAAGGCAAATATACCGAAAGCTCTATCTTCCTTTCAGCAAATTGACGATAAAAAAGGTAGGCAGTATGAAGGGACGGGGCTAGGGCTTCCAATTACAAAACGCCTAGTAGAATTAATGGGAGCGGAATTTCAAATTGAAAGTAAAGAAGGGAAGGGGACCACAGTAACTTTTATTTTTAACGAGAAAGGGCGGGGTTAGAAAAGGAGCTATAAGTTACAAATTCACCTGCGCATGTGATGGCAATTTGTTTACAAGCTGACTACAAAGTCTCTTTACGAAAATCTGAGGTTCTATAATAAAGGTAATTGAAGACAGCCCCATAGATAAAAATCATATTTATTAAATAAAAGAAAAGCATAGTTATTATAATGCTTCCTAAAGATCCATATACTATATTTAATTGGTGATAATATATTATATATTTTGACAATAAATTACCGCAAATCATCCATAGACATACGGTATAGATAGCGCCCGGTAAAGTCTCTACAAACTTCATTTTAACATTGGGTATCATATAGTAAAGAGAGGATACTGTCACTAAGAGAGAGGTTGATATCAGTACATATCTCCAGTAATTAATATCTGTAATTACAATATCAAATAATTCATTTAATATAGCTACTTTCCTTATTCCTATAGGAATAATTACAAATAGAAACATAATAAAAGATATGAAAAAACTTATGATGAAGAATTGCACTATGCTGAGCAACCGACGGGCTATGTAAGGCGGAGGGGAGCTGATATGATATACTCTGTTTAATATTGTCCTGAGCCCTTCTACAAAAGAAGATGCGGTCCAAATGGAACCAAATATAGCAAGAGTCATAAGGCTTTGAGGTGGTATTTGCATCAATTCTTCAATTCTTTTTTTAAAAATTACGTTGGTAGAATCAGGCATACTTTCTGCCAGTAATTTAATAAAGTTTTGTCCTAGCTCAGAAGCGCCAAGTAGGCTAGTTAATACTAGAAAAAAAATGAGGAATGGGAAGAGCGAAAAAAGCACCATGAAGGACATATAGCCCGCATGTTCTACTCCATCATGCTCAATAGTCCTTACAATAGATATCCAACTGCACCTAAAAAACTTTGAGAGGGAATCTTGTAATCTCTTCATATGAATATTAAATTTAACTGTTTCAATAATAACTCAAACATAATATAATATAAAGCCTTACAGGTATATGTAATTATTATTTTTAGGCTTAATGTTTTTTTCTTATAATTTAATAGTATCCACGATAGGTTTTATCAGTGGTTTTACGCTCCTTTTAAGCGCGAATACGTTAAATTTTTGGCTTACAACAGAAAATATAGATAAAGCTTCAATAGGGATTTTCTCCCTTATTTCCTTACCATATGCTGTTAGCTTTATCTGGTCCCCAATTTTTGATCATGTAAGGTTGCCATTTTTGAGTAAATATTTTGGCCTGAGATTCTCTTGGATTATTGTAATACAAATTTTGCTCAGTATTTTTGTTGGACGGTTGGGGGGGCTTAATCCAGGGGTAGAATTAATTGAGGTAGCAATTATAGGATTTGTTGTGGCATTTCTTAGCTCCTCACAAGATGTTGCATTAGGGGCCCTTAGAGCCCAGATAATTCCTAAGGCATTGCAAGCATCTACTGCAGGGAGCTATATTTTTGGATATAGGATTGGTATGCTACTCTCTAGCTCTGGTGCCATTTTTGCTTCTATATATCTCACTTGGTCAGAAATCTACAATATCTTTTCTTACATGATTTTATATTTCCCTGTAATTCTTTATCTCCTGACAATATCTAGTACAATTGATGATATTCCTAAGCTTGGTAAAAAAGAGGTTCGCAATTACTTGTCTTTATCTTTTTGGAGTAAGGCGTTAGAATCCATAGGGTCAAAGACTCTAGTATCCTCAATATTAATTTTCCTCATTTTATACAGAATACCGGACAATTTTATATCAGCTATGATAAATCCTTTTTTAGTGGAGACAGGATTTGATGCTTTCCAGATATCAACAATTGGAAAATTTTTAGGAATTATAACTGCGATTGTAGGTGGCTTTGCTGCCGGAATTGCAATGAAGAAAATGAAAATACTAGATGCTATGCTATATTTTGGGATTATACATGCATTTTCTCACCTATTGTTCATTTTACAAAATATAGTAGGAGCAAATACATATATATTGCTTTTGGTTGTAGGGGTTGAAAGCATTACGGGTGGTATGGTAATGGCGGCTTACATAGCTTTTATTACAGGCTTATGCCATGGAAAATATAGCGCAACTCAATATGCATTTTTATCGTCAATGATGGGGATTTCTAGATCAATATTTCCTAGCATTTCCGGTTTTGTAGTTAACGAATATGGATGGAATAAGTTCTTTGTGCTAATAAGTTTGCTGACAATCCCATCCCTTTTTATGGCCAAGTATTTGAGAAAAACACTAAAGGATTTTTGATATGGATGCTTGGATTGTCATTATATATCTAGCCAGCTTGTTTTTAGCGGGATTATATTTCAAGGCGAAATCTTCGAGCTTAAAAACCTATTCTTATGTACAAAAATCGATAAGAACTAACAGATTATTTTTAGCAGCAACTATATTTGCAGGTTCTGTTGGTGGGGGCACGACTTTTGGCTTAACTGAGAAAATATTAGAGGGGAATCTTGCTTATTCATATGCATTATTAGCTACAATTTCTGTAGATATTTTAGTGGCAATATATTTGGTTCCTAGAATAGCTAGATTTTATGGAGCAATCAGTATCGGTGACATTTTTGAAAAAAATTATGGAACAATTGGGCGGATGATGGCGGGTTTAGGGGTGGTGATTTCATCAGTTGGGTTTTTGGCGGCTCAGATTAAAGTCAGCACTTATCTTTTAAGAGGAATTTTTGGGTTTGAGCAGAATTTAGCTTTGATTGCTAGTTATGCTGTGATTATTGCATATACGGCTTTGGGAGGGCTTCGCTCAGTAATTGTAAATAATTTTATACAATTTTGTGCAATGGTTTTTGGGATAATATTATTTAGTTATTTTGCGCTACATAACCTTAATATGTCGGAGGTAATATCTTCTATTCCAAGCTATAAATATGATATTACAGAAACAAATCTTTTGTTTGATACTTTTTGCCTTGTGCTCACTTTTTCTGTCGTGATTTGTCAGCCTACTTTTATTCAACGCGCTATTTTAAACAAAGATGCAAAATTTATGAGAGATGCTGTAATTACCAAATCCATTATATATTTATTTTTTATCTCTATCATCAGCTTGAATGCTCTTATAATAAGCTACCTATATCCAAATGTGGGCGCAAATTATGCACTTATAGAATCCATTAAAGATATAGTACCCGCAGGAATTAGTGGGATCGTAATAATAGGCTTTTTATCTGCTGCAATGTCTACTGCTGATGGTGATTTAAATATTGCATCTCTTTCTGTATCACGTGATATTTTAAAGCCAATATTTCACTTTCAAAATCCTAAAATACTTGTAATCATTACTCAGATTACAACTTTTATTATAGGCATCATGTCTATTTATGTATGTCTTAAATTCCAGAATATTGTGGATATAGTATTGATTGTAGCTAATCTATGGGCTCCATGGCTTTTGGTGCCTTTTATAGCATCTTTATATGATATAAGAATCAGTAAAATAGCTTTGGTATTAGCCTCACTTTGTGGTATTTTATCATCTATCTTGTGGGATTATATCTCTGTTATAAAGCTACAAGGTATATTTGTTGGTTTTTTAGTAAATTTAATTTGTTTTGTGATTAGTTATTATTATGGCCGAAGGAGAAGAAGAGGATAAGGAAGCAAAAACCGAGGAAGCCTCCCCCAAAAAGTTAGAAGATGCTTTGAAAAAGGGGCAGGTAATTCATTCCAAAGAGGTGAATAATGCGTTTGTCCTATGTGTTTTGACTATAATGATCGCCTGGGTTCTTCCGGTTATATTTAAGTATACAATGATGAAACTTAGGCTTGTGATTGAACATGCGGGTATTATCCGGATTGATCAGGGTCAGGCATATAATGTTATGCATGCTGCTTTAACTAATGCTATTATTTCGCTTCTTCCTTTATTTATAATGATTATAGCTGCGGTACTGTTTGCGAGTTATATTCAGCAGGGGCAATTTACTTTTTCTGTAGAATCGCTTCAACCTAAATTATCTAAGATCTCTATCATGAAAGGTTTTGGGCGGATTTTTTCTAAGAAAAATGTTGTAGAATTTCTGAAAAGTATTACAAAAGTAACCCTGGTAGGGATATTTTTATTTTTAATCATCTCCTCAGATATTCAAGAACTTCGAATTTACCAAGATATGCCGATAGGTCTTATATTGATGCAATTCCATTCCATTATTAACCACGTAATGATATGTGTGGCTATAACTGCGATTATCTTGGCCTTAGTGGATTATTCTTACCAGAGATATGAATATTATGAAAATCTCAAAATGACTAAGCATGAAGTCAAAGAAGAGCATAAACAAATAGAGGGCGATCCTTTAATCAAAAAACGTATAAAAGATCTAAGATATGCAAGGGCGCAGAATAATATAGCAATGAATGTTCCAAAAGCGGATGTGATTATAACTAACCCGACTCACTTTGCTGTTGGTGTGCAATATAACCCCGAAATGGGAGCGCCTAAAGTTGTCGTAAAGGGATTAGATAATATGGCGCTTATGATTAGAGAGATGGCCGAGGATGAAGATATTCCAATTGTAGAGGATAAGCCGCTCGCGCGCGCTCTTTACTATAAAGTAGATATAGCGGATTACATACCTAAGGAATTTTATGAACCAGTAGCAAAGATTATTGGCTATGTTATGTCACTTAAGAAGAAAAGGAAAAAATAATGGTTAAAATAGCCCCTTCAATTTTATCAGCTGACTTTGCAAATTTAGGCAAAGAAATAGAATTAGTGGATAAAGCTGGAGCTGATATGATCCATATAGATGTAATGGATGGTGCTTTTGTTCCAAATATTACTATTGGCCCCTGCGTAATTAAATCTATTAGGGAATATACAAAGCTTGCTTTTGATGTGCATCTTATGGTGAAAAATCCGGAGCATTTATTTGAAAGCTTTAAAAATGCAGGGGCAGATATTATTACCTTTCATATGGAAGCAGCAAGAGATGCTCATAAAGCACTTGATGAATTGGATAGAATAGGGGTTAAAAAAGGTATTTCTATTATGCCAGGCACTAAGCCAGAAATATTAGAAGAATATTTAGATAGAATAGATTTGATACTTGTAATGTCTGTTATGCCTGGTTTTGGTGGTCAGAAATTTATGGATAACCAGCTTCCAAAAATATCTAAAATCAAAGATATGGTAGGCAAAAGGGATGTTATCATATCTGTGGATGGTGGAATCAATGATAAGACAGCGCCTCTTACTACAAAGGCTGGCGCAGATATGCTAGTTGCTGGTAGCTTTATATTTGGATCTAGCGATTATAAAGAGGCAATTGATTCTTTAGCATGTTGAGTCTCTACGCAATGTTAGGTGCTTTACAGGTTTTCTGGACTTTTGTGTGTTTCTTCTTGCAGATTTCCGCTTAGTAGAAGAGCGCACATCTTGTGTAACTTGTTCTAGAGTTCCTTTAACCCCTGGCGGAAAGTCATTAGTGCGTACAGACTTTTGCTCTTCGGGGGTAGGGTAGGTGTTCCTTCGATAATTATTGCATATGTCTTCAAATGTTTGAGCTTCGAATGACAAAGATTTGTCTACGGGGATGTTAGCTGCTTTCTTTAAGTTCTCCAGATTAGCATCTACATATACCTTATCAGGTATAGTTGAAAATTTTGGATTACCTACAAAGGTTCCGCCTAGAATTTCACCTTTACTTCCTATTTGGATCATATCCATCACGGGCTTGCCATTCTCCATTAATTGCTTGCCTCTTGAGTCAAATCTTGGATAAAAAATGGTTTTATCTTTATAATCTTCAAATTTAATATCAAAAGTCTTTCTCTGTTGAGACTCGTCTTTCTGCCCACAATTTTCTAGTAAGTTCCTTGCTTTAAGCTCTTCTACAAATTTAGCAGATGTTGTTCGAAGCTCTGATGGCTTTCCATCATTATCTAAGAATTTTTGATATTCAGTCCTTAAATCTTCAGGGACAGGTTCTTTGAGGGCTACAGTTTGTTTCAGGTTGGGCTGTGCTGGTTTTTGCAATACAATTTGCTCAGGGGTGTTATGTGGGGTCTGTTGATGTAAAAGTTCATATAATTCTGGCTCTTGTGGTTTTTGATTCGGCTCCTCATATTGTGGTTCATCCCCAGAAGTGGTAGGCTCTTCATATCCAATAAGTCGTGATTTTTGCCCCCGTTGTGCGGCTTCCATTTGCTTTGGCTCAAAGTCCTTCCATACTTCTTCGGGGTCTATAGTTAGCTCTTGCGCTTTTCCCAACCTTGCATTTTTCGGGGGTGTGTTTTTTTTCTGTGTTGTCTCCTTCGGGACTACAGCATCGTACAGAGGGTTTGTCACAGACCCAGGGTTACCGTCATACATAGGGTTAGCAAAAGTATGGCTAACCTCTCTCTTATCCCACTCTTGCCTGCCATACATAGGGTTCTCAATAGCATTAGTTGACTGATCGCCTATTTCTGCATATGGGGGCTCAACATTCTGCCCCTGATCATACATAGGGTTTTCGAAGGCGACATGTTGTCTTGTTTTATGCTGGGGAGGTTGTTGTGTATCTCCAGTAGTGATTGCTTGGCTCCCATACAGAGGGTTACTGAAGCCAGGTTCCTCTAATATTGTTGCATATAAGCCCTCCCTTTTCTCCTGCTCCCGGCTGCCATACAGAGGGTTAGCAACAGAATCAATAGTTGGCTGATTGGCTGCTTTTTGTTTTTGAAGGTCTGGCCTTTGCTCTTCTGGAGCATGCGCAATAATATTATCAGCTAAATCATTTTTTCCCATTTGAGCTGCGGTGATTACAGCCTTTTGTACATCATCAAAATTTGCATTTGTATAACCAAGCTCCAGTAAGTGATCGATAGTCAATTTCCTTCCAAACATTACTGCCATTGTTAGTAATGAAGGGTTATATCCACGTTTATCCAAATGGTGCAGATGAGGATATTGATCTTTGGGATATATTTTTTTTGCTAAGCTTCTTGCTTTTTGAAAATGTTTTTGCGATTGTTTCAGATATGCCTTCTTTTTTTCCTTTTCCCACTTTTTCTGTATCTCCCAGTCAACTACTGTGTCTCTATTAGTATCTGGTACTCCTCTTCTTACCAACTCACCTAAGCTGCGCCCATGAGTATCTTTGCATACAGTAACTGCATTTTTACCCTTAGAATCTACAGATCGGGGATCTACTCCACTTTGCATTAAAACTTTAATCAATTCTCTTGAATTGTGAGTCTGAGCTGCTAAATGGACAGCATTTCTTCCCTCGCTATCCCGCATGGATACATAAGTTTTCATATCCATCTTTCTCTTTTTAGCAGCTTTTAGCAAAGATTTAGTTATGGATTTACTAGTGGATTTATCTGCAACCTGAGCTGCTAGGTGAAGAGGGGTTTGGCCTAGCAGGTTCGGCTTATCGATAGAAGCTCCAGTTTGAATAAGGGCTCGAGTAACTTTTGTGTTGCCCTGGATGATAGCATTATGAAGGGGTGTATTGCCGTTATCGTCTGCTATGTTTAATATCGATGTATTACTATGCGGAGGGCCAGCAAAGTTGGCCTTTTTTAGAGCTTTCAGCAAAGCTTGAGTTAAAGTTTTGCTCACAGCTTGATCTGGAATTTCAGTGGCCAAGTGAAGAGGGGTTTTACCGTCACTGTTGCGATGCGGTAGACAATCATTTGCGAAGCTACAAGTTTGAATCACTTTTTTATCTTGCGTAGTAACCCCGCGGTGAAGCACTGTGTTGCCGTCATCATCCGGTCTGGATAGGGGCTCAGTGGTGCGTTTAGGGGGCTGCTTCTGGGAGGGGGCCTGAGAAATCCCTACCTTCTCTTGATACATGTCTATAGCTTTTTTACCATTTGAATCTGGTGCGTCTTGCCAAGCGCCATTGCTTATTAAAAACTGCCCATTTTCTTTCGTTGCAGCTAAATGAAGGGGGGTCCATCCTTGAAGATTTGAATGATTAATAATTTCTACTTTATGAGATATGTACACTTCTGGCTCGTGAGCTAGAGGTGTTAGAATGTCATCGCTTGCTTTAAAACTTTCAAAAACTTTTCTGGAGATATAATTCTGCTCGCTTTGTGCGGCTGCATGAAGCGCATTTTGCCCGTTTTGATCCGTTGCAGCAAAATCGAAATCAGGACTCTCTAAAATAGCATGTATGGCATGCGCATTATTGTTTCTGATAGCGATATTAATAGGTATATCCAGCAGCTCAACAGTGTTATATTTTCTAAGATATTGCCCATTTATATTTGGTAATTTTTTCAAAGCTCTTTGTGCCTCAAGGGGGCTTGTTGCATTTACTAGGTCATGCAGCGCTTGATCTATACTAAATTCTTGAAGGCCCCGCTCCCTTGCTATTTCAAGGGGAGTCTTGCCTTCCTGATTCTTTACATTAAGATCTACTCCCATTTTCTCAAATTCTAAGAGAAGCTGGCTATTTTTTTGCAATGCTGCAATATGCGCTATATTGTTTTCAGACTTGTCTAATGCATCTATTCTAGCCCCTGCTTTCACAAGATCTTGTATTCTTTGTAAGTTACCTTCTTCTGCTTCATAATGTATAGGGTATTTTCCTTCAGGGCTAAGGAGGTTGGGGTCTACTTCTTCATATATTGATTCCTGTTGCTGCTTTTGTATCTTGCCTAGTTGCGGATGCCCTTTTTCTACATAATCTTCAATCTTGAGATCGTGTCTATTCACTAAGCCCTTAAGAGAGGGTATGACAGCTGAGTTATCTAAATTAAGAATAGAGGTAATAGTTTGGCTTATTCCTTGCTCATCGATTGCAAGAAAATCTAGTAATGCAGCTTTGCTACTTATTTGGTTGATTATTTGATCAATTGCTTCTAATTCTTTATCCTTATCCTCTTCTGTCAAGCCACCGTTCTTTATAAGCTGCGTTTTTGCACTTACTACTTTGGGCGCTAGCTCAGGTGCGCCTTTTAAGGCTGCAGGGGTAAGATTTGCTATTTGCTCTGGGCTTGCAAATTGCTCAATTATACCTGATAAAGTGCGGCTTGTAGAATTGTGATTATTTAGTATTTGAATAGCATTTTGTACTAGTAATTTTTTTCCATCTTCTGAGAAAATCTCTGCAAGCAAAGGTTGTAAATTATCTGTAGAAACTATGATTCCTGTGCTTTGCTCATCCTGAGAATGCTTGATCTTTAACCCAGACAACATGTCTGATACTTCAGCAAGCTCTCCATAGGTATTCTCTATTACCCATTCGTCGCCTTTGATCTGCGCTGTGGATAGTGTCATTCCATCAAATAAATAGCATGCGACTAATTCTTCTAAGTGCTGTTTTGCTTGCATAGCATCTACTTTTTGAGCGCCTTCTCCCTGCGACATAATTCTATTTCCCTTACTTAATCACTAAATTATAACAGTTAATTAATTAATCGCTGATTAATCGGGTGGTGTTTGGGATATTTTAGGGGTAGATGTGATTTTTTTGCTATCTGAGCATCTTCAGCATATCGCTTGCCAGGAATAATGATCCGGTAACAATTACATCGCTTGAAAGTCCTCTTGCTCCCTGCAATGCCTCCTCAATGTGGCAAGCTTCAATCGGATTTAGCTTCTGCGGTACAAGGCTTGCTAATTTTTCCGATGTGAAGCTGCATGCTTCGGAATTAACCTGAACGCAGTAAATAACATTTGTGAGATTCTCAAAATATTTGGTAAATTGAGCCACATCTCTATTATCAGTCATGCCCAAAATAAGTGGTACTGGATGATCAAAATTCTCCTTGATCCATATAGACAAAGCCTTTGCTCCGGCCTCATTATGTGCGCCCTCTATATAGATATTCATATCCTTATATTTTATTTTTTGTAACCTTGCAGGCCAAAAGGTTTTTTGCAATGCATGATCAATTTTTTGTGGCAAGGTATCTTCAAGAATTTCTAATATAGCTGTGATAGAGGTAGTGGCATTAAGCATTTGGTGATCACCAAGCAGGGATGGTTTTGAAAAATCATGAGTGAGCTTATGCCCTTCATAAAGAAAGCCCTTGTCTGTTTTTGATATTGTATAATCATATGAGTAAGCAATTGCAGGGGCTTTTTCTTTCTCGCATTTTGCAAAAAGAATTTCAAATATATCCTCATTTTGTGGGCCTATGATGCATGGAGTTTTGTGCTTGATTATAGCAGCTTTTTCATTGGCTATTATAGGCAGCGTTGGGCCTAAATATTCTTGATGATCATAGGAAATAGGAGTTATTAAAGTTGCTATAGGATGCTGAAAAATATTTGTTGCATCAAGCCTGCCCCCCATGCCTGTTTCAATTATTGTAAAGTCTGCATTATTTTCTGCAAAGGCAATAAAACATGCAGCGCTTGTTATTTCAAAGAAGCTGTTATCGAGCCCTTTTGATTCAGAGATTAGCCTGATTTTTTCTATTATTTCAAAAAGATATTCATCACTTATCTCGGCATTATTGATTTTGATTCTTTCATTGAATTCTAGTAGGTGAGGTGAGGTATATTTGTTAGTACTATATCCATGCTCTTTTATTATAGATTCTAAAAAAGCGCAGCTTGATCCCTTTCCATTGGTGCCTGCAACATGAATTATGTTTTGGATATTTTTATGCGGGTTTCCTAAATGTTTTAGTAGGGTCAGCATAGGGGCAAGATCCACTCTTTTTGGAAAGCGGTTCCATTTGATAGGCCAATGAGGCATGAAGACCATGAATATCACCCTCCCCAAAGAAGGGAGATTTTTTGCCATATATCTCTGTCAAGTAATCCTAGAATCACTTCAATACCTATTAAGGCAATAATGATGATCTCAAGTCTTGAAGAATGCATATGATTCAATTCGTTGGATAATATACTATATAAATCGTTTATAAGATCGAGCCTATGATTCATTATGCTTTGTCTTAGCTTAATATCTTGAAATTCAATAGTCATCATATAGAGGGGCTCATAGCTTGGCCTGCGCCAAAAAAACTCTGGCTCATCTAGGATGTCGCTATGCATATTGATAGAATATCTTTCATTGAAAAGCTCACCTATTTTTTTAGAGATTTCCTTTTTTGAAAGAGATACGCTACCTTTTTTAGCCAGCTCTTTTTGTATAGGAGTTGCCCTTTCTATTAGCTGCATTACAGATTTCTCTAGAATTTCAAGCTTTACAGATTGAGCAAGTGCGTGGGAGATAGATAATCTTATGAAATCCAAATCAGAAGCTAGAATAATTTCATTTTTTTCTTCATCAATATGTGTTTTATCCTGTTTTTTGCCGTAACTGTAATATATCAAATCTGTTGATGCTTCTTCTATTGGGTGGATTTCGAATTGCCTTAACTCATCTAAAATAGCTCTTTCTTTAGGTTCTTCTGCGCCCCATATTATAGTGCATCCAAAAGGGAAATAGAAAACATCAACCTTGGACTTAGCGTCATCGGTATTTTTTTGAATATGCACTACATCATCAAAATATTTTGGCTCAAATCCTTCCTTAATGCAGAATTCTACCAATCTGTTCATCTTGTATGAAGCAGCTGTGCAATATGAAGTACATCTCATATTTAGGATAATTATATTAACTTTAGGAATTGATTATGGAAGGTCATATAGTATTTGTCAAACTAGCTGCTAATTTTTATGGGATTTATGCTTACAATTTTTACAAGATGTTACAAACATGAATAAAAGTATTCCGGCCAAAATAAACCAAGTGAGAGCATATTCTAAATGATTATTATAAATATTTTGAGGGTCTGGTACTTTAAGCTTTGAAATATCACTAGAATTAGTGGGCTCCAAGGAGATTAGATACATATCAAGTAATTGGCTGCTTACTAAATCTTCAGCAGATTTTGGGTTGATGCTCAGCATAGGTTTTTTAGGAGATCCATCATAAGATGGCATAAAAATAGCCTCTTTTTCTGGCGGGGCGAGCATCCCTTGTATACAAATAGAATCCTCATTTTGAATTAATATAGAGGTTTTATCCTTAGCGGTTTTCATCACCTTACCCCTTGCGACTAATATAGTTTTTCCTGTATTTTGGATAACAAATGGTGCAAGTAATATATAATTGGGTTTAAAATATACAAAGAGGTCTTTATCCTTCTTATAATTGCCACAAACTTCAACAATCCTGTAAAAATATTCATCACTCAATTCATAAGGCGTTATTATGGGCATAGAGGAACGAGTCCCTAGATCAGCAATAAGATTTTCTTTTTCCGACATGCGCTTAAGCTGCCATATTCCAAGCGAGAGGAGTATGGCGATTCCAGCGATTACAAAAAGTTTTGATAAAAAGTTTTTTAGCATTTTGTTTTCATATATTTTTCAAATTTACACAATATCATATTTAGAAAATCTTTTCTTTCTTTTACGTGCATACTGACTTCTAGAAATTCTAGATTAGGCAGCGCAGCATCATACTTTTTTTCTGCCATTCCCGCATATTCTAAAGCGGGCCTTATACCGGTTTCTATATCAAAATCCATATTTTTGATTTTTACATAATCCTTTCTTGTAGTAATAAGGGTGAGTTTTTTTTTCTGTGCTTGCCTAAAGAGGTTTTGTAGTTCTGATGGGGAATATTGGTGATGGTCTGGGAAGATTTTGGTCTCTATAACGCTAGCGCCTTTCTCTTTTAGCATATTAAAAAATTTTGCAGGGTTACCTATGCCTGCAAATGCGAAGTATTTTTTGTCTGCAAATGTATGGTCAGTATAAATTTCGGCATGAAAAATAGGTTTTGTAGAAATTTCTGGCAGTTTGCGCTTTAACGTGCCGTTTACTAATATCGCATCGGCAAAATTAATAGCCTGGCTTTTAAGTGTCCTTAGAGGGCCTGCGGGGATTGGTAATCCATTTCCAAACCCCCTTTCCCCATCTATTGTCATGATTACCATATCTTTTTTAAAATGAGGATTTTGCATTCCATCATCTACTAATATTAGGTCTGGCTTATATTTAGCGATGATACTTCCAGCACGCTTCATTGAGGGGACTACAAAACTTGTTCCATATTTGCATAATTCTAAGGCTTCATCTCCTACTTCTTCTGGTGAAGATGATGAGGTTACTAAAGCAGGTGCGGAGCAATTGCCACCATAGCCTTTGGATAGAATAATAAAATTGATATTTTTATCTGAGAATTCTTTTGCTAGATTGATGATTAGCTGCGTTTTGCCTGTGCCGCCTACAGTGCAGTTCCCTATGCAGAGAGTAAAAGCATTGAACCTGATTTGCGTTGCAAATAGTTTTCTTATAAAACCAAGCAATATAAATATTATGCCTAGCGGCAGTAAGGCGTATGAGATGAGGCCTCTTCTTTGCCAAAAATCTGGGTAATAGAGTTGAATCATAATGAACCTTACAAATATTTTTTGATATATGATAAGTATTTGTTTACTACATTAACATGCTTTTTGATTATTGCTCGCGATTGTTTGGTATCATATAGTAATTCCTCTGAATAAATTTGCTCTAATTTTGTACAAATGTCTTTCGTTGACCGTACTGTATGCGCTGCACCTATCTTGATAAACTCATCGGCAACTTCCTGACAATTGGTCATATTCGGCCCAATAAGCATCATAATGTTGAAATAAGCAGGCTCAATCAGATTATGGCCCCCTTGCTGGAAAGATCCCCCTATAAAGCTAGCTTTGGCAATTGAGAAAAACAACCCTAATTCACCAATTGTATCTGCTAAATATATGTCTGTCTTATCTGTGATCTTATCCTTGCCACTCCTTACCGCCAGAGATAAGCCTTTTGATTTTACAAAGCTCGCTATGCTTGACGATCTGATCGGATGCCTTGGGGCAATTATGGTTAAGAATTCAGGGAATTTTTTGCGCATCTTTTTATGCGCTGCTACTATAAGCTTTTCATCTTCTGGATGTGTGCTTGCTGCTACAAAAATTTTTCGGTCTTTAGTTTGTGTCTTTAAGATCCTAAGCTTATGCGGTGGTACAGGTAATTTGTTATCAGAGAATTTTAAATTACCTGCAGCAAGAGCATCATCTGCGCCTAAAATTCTATATTTTTCACAATCTTTATCAGATTGACACAGGACTATTTTGTAATTTTGAAGGATGCTTGAGGCAATAAATTTAAACTTTGTCCATTTTGAAAAAGACTTGTCGGACATTCTAGCATTGACAAGAAGCAGAGGGCAGACTTTCGCTCCAAAGTAGGATAAATTCGGCCATAATTCACATTCAATAAATATGCCTAATTTAGGCTTCCAATATTTTAAAAATAGCATTACAGAAACTAAATTATCCAGTGGGGCAAACTGATGTATAATAGAGCCCTCAAGGTTTTTTCTTATATAGTTAGCAGACACAATGGTGCCTGTTGTGATAAGAATTTTATCTCCCTTTAAGATTGGTCTTAAATTCTTAGATAAAGTCAGCGCTATCTTGCTTTCTCCAAGGCTTGCCGCATGAATCCAAATGATCTTCCGAGAGGATTTAGGTATTGAGGCCAGCCCCAACCTTTCTTGTATTCTTAGGATATCTTCCTTGCCAGTCACAATTCTTACGATCATTAAAACAAGGATTATGGGTAGTAAAAGAATCCACAAAAAATTATATAAAAAAATCATCTCCTACCTATTTTATTAAGGGCTTTGGCTAGTGCTTGGAGCTTTATGTCCGAATCTGCAAATATTGGATTTCCAAATGTCACTGTAATCCTACCAAAGGGAAATGGAAAAATCAACTTATCCCAACTACTTAATGTTACATACTTACTGCAATATGCATTCATAGGTATAATTTGTGAATTACATTTTTTTGCAAATTCAAGTATATTTCCCTTCATTTCATGCCTAGGGCCCCTTGGTCCATCGGGCGTTATCACAACACTACCATTTGACTTTAATATCTTTAGAATTTTTTTTGCGGCATGCAGAGAGTTCCTATTTGAAGAGCCTTCAATAATATTATAACCAATCAGCTTCATAGTGTCGCTTATTATCCTACCATCATTGTGCGGAGAAACCAGCGCATGAACATTTTTATAAAAATTGAAAGGGGAAATATGAGGCAGGATCATTATAGTATCATGCCATGACATTAGGATTGTATTTCTTAAATCAGATAAGTCTTTTGGTGTTAGGTCTGAGGGAAATTCATAAGTGATTTTAGAAGTGAGATGTATAAAATGCATGTATATAAATATCAAAACACTGAGGATTTTTTGTACAAATTGTGATTTTATAATTTTTTTAAATATAAGCTTTAGATTCATTTTTTGCCTATAATTTTAATTTCCCACACTAACTCTATACCAGTATTTTCAAAAACTTTTTGCAGCGCTAAATTACCTAATTCCTCGAGATCTTTAGATAGCGCATCTCCTGTATTGACTAGAAAATTACAATGGAGTGGTGAAATTTGCGCTCCACCTATTTTGTGTCCTCTAAGCCCTTGAGCATCGATTAATTTCCAAGCTTTTGCATTATCAGGATTTGCAAAAGTACTACCTCCGGTTTTTTGATTTATTGGTTGAGTTTTTTGCCTTTCAGAGGTGATCTGATTCATGCTTTGCTTAATTTCTTCCCTGATTCCACTTTGTGCCTTAAAGATTGCTTCAATAAAAATTAATTGCTCATTTAAGCTGTTTTTCCTATATCCAAACCCAAAATCTTTGCATTCCAAAACTTGTATTTGTCCTGATAGATCTACAGCTTTGACCTCCAATAATATATCCTTAAATTCTTGCCCGTATGAACCCGCATTCATGGCTATTCCCCCGCCAATAGTGCCTGGAATGCCGACTAAGAATTCAAGATTTTTTATAGAATTTTCACAGCAAAAATTTGCAACATTAAAATTTAAAGCCCCAGCTCCAACAAGCAATCTTGAATTTTCAAGTATTTCAATATTTGTAAAATTTCTTCCAAGCTTTATGATAATCCCATCAAAGCCTCCATCTCTGATAATAGTATTGGATCCAGCTCCTAGCACATGAATGGGGAGATTGCCTTTGTAGTTTTGTAAAAAATGACATAAATCTTCTAAATCCTTAGGCTTGAACAATATTGTTGCTGGCCCTCCGACTTTAAACCATGTTAGGCTGGATAAATTATAGTTGAATCTATATTCTCCACTAATATCTGGAAGATTGTAATTACTCATGCTACTATTTTTGATTTTCTTTCTAGTATTTTTCCTAGGTCATTAGCCATATGCGTAATATTTCCAGCACCCATAAAAAGCATAATATCTCCTTTGGATAAATTATGAGCTACCTTTTGAGCAGCTTCTATAGTAGATAGGGAGGAAACAGTGAGATTTTTGTTTTTTTGTAGAATTTCTGTAATTAAATCCTTGCTTTCAAATCCGCTTATAGGCTTTTCACCTGCTGGATATACTTCCATGATATAAAGCTCACTTACCCCAAAGAAGCAATTTGTAAATTCTTCGAATAAATCCTTTAGTCTTGAATATCTGTGAGGTTGAAAAATTGCTCTAATCTTGCCTCCTGTCTCCCTGACAATCTGCTTTGCCGCTTCTAAAGTTGCTTTGATTTCCTCCGGGTGATGAGCATAATCATCTATTACAAGCGCTTCATTATATTCACAGATTTTTGTGAATCTTCTTTTGACCCCTTCAAAATTTGTTAGAGAATTTTGGATATCTCTTTCTTTGAAGTCAAGCATCGCAGCAACCGAGATGCAGGGTAGGGCATTCAGAATATTATGGATCCCAGGGGTAGGGAGTGTGATATCCTTGATATCCATTTGCAGCTTTCTAGGTATCTCAATTGATACATTAAATGTAGATGAAAAATGATTTTGCCTTATGTGGTAGGCTCTGACATTAGCATCTTGAGAATCTATACCATAAGTGATAACTTTTCTCTCAACTATTTGGGATATTAATTTTCTAGTTGTATCATTATCAATGCAAGCTATAGCAAAACCATAGAAGGGAAGGTTTGTAATAAATTTTTTGAAATAAGAAAGAAGATTTTCAAAATCTTTATAATAGTCCATATGCTCGATATCTATGTTGGTGATTACGGCGATCGTTGCTGGCAGCCTTGTAAAAGTGCCATCAGATTCATCAGCTTCAGCAACAATATACTCGCTATCTCCAATATATGCATTGGTGGATTTCTTATTTATAATTCCTCCATTGATTACACTTGGGTCAAGTCCCAGTGACTCAAGCATACATGCCATTAATGCAGTTGTTGTTGTTTTTCCATGTGAGCCCGAAATCGCTATTCCTGTTCCTTTAAACCTCATCAATTCGGCTAGCATTTCAGCTCTTCTGATCACAGGTATTTTATTTTCTATAGCTGCTATAACTTCTGGATTATCATGCTTGATTGCTGAGGATATAACCACATAATCTATATTTGTAATATTCTCTTCCCTATGTCCTATTTGTACCTTAATACCTAATGCTTCAAGGCGTTCTATATTTTGATTTTTGCTAATATCGGATCCGGAGATTTTATATCCAAGATTATGCATAATTTCAGCTATGCCACTCATCCCAATTCCACCAATACCAATAAAGTGAATCTTGCTTAGTAAGTTATTCAAAACACTGCTCATTATTTGTCTCTTAAGTAGTTTAAAAGGGAATCTGTAATTGTCATATTCTATTGATAAATCAGCGCAAATGCAACTGCAATTGGAGGATCATCTGAGATGGAGATACTTATTTTCTTATTTTGCCCTATATCTGCTATTACTTTTGCAATAGGCGCTCCGCTTGGGTCGTTTGAAATAATGATATCATGAAATTTCATCATTGTGCCTATGCCTGTCCCAAACGCTTTTGCTACAGCTTCTTTTGCCGCATACCTTTTTGCTAGAAAACGAATTTGGCTATCTTCTTTAAGTAATAAGAATTGTTCTAACTCACTTTTGGTAAGAATCCTATCCAAAAAAGTCTGGCCGTGCTTTGCATATATTTTATTAATTCTATCGATTATAACAATATCTGTGCCGACACCAATAATCATAATTTTGACCTTTCGACGGAATGTACCTCATTTTGTGCTAGAAGGGAGGTTGTAATAGATTGTACATGATCGGTATCTCTCACTTCAATATCTAGAGTGACTTCAAAGAAATCATGATTGCGGTTTAATACTCTGATATTTGTAATATTGCTTTTTTCAGATGCTATGATAGAAGACAGGGTGGCTAATGCTCCAGTAATATTTGATAGCATCACTTTAATTCTTGCTACATGGGGGATATTTGATGTGTCAGAATCCCATGCTAAATCCATTAGCCTCTCGGGCGTTGTAGAGTAATTTGACAGCATTTCACAATCGGATGTATGTATAGTTATTCCCTTCCCGGTATGTATTACACCTATGATAGGGTCTCCGGGCAAGGGGTGGCAACATCCTGCGAAATGCACAGCCATTCCAGGGATAAGGCCATGAATCGGTATTGCCTCGCCTCTTCCATCTTTGTCGTTGTTTTTAAAGCCAAAGAAAAGGAGGGTCGATTTCAGCTTATTTTGTGAAGTTGTTTTAAGCTCAAAATGTTTTAGTATGTCTTCTTTTGACAGGGTTCCTTCCCCTACCGCCAGGTATATTTCATCAACGCTTTCTTTTTTAAAGATTTTGATAACTTTTGAAAGAGCTGCTGCCATATCTGTTATTTCAGCTGTTGCAAAAGCTTTTTCTAATATAGCTTGTCCAAGGCTTACATATTGACTTACTTCTTGGGATCTAATGAATTTTTTAATTTCCGCTCTAGCTTTTCCTGTTATGGCAATTTTCTCCCAAGCTGGTGATGGGGTTTGGGTTTTAGAGGTTATAATCTCTACTTGGTCTCCATTTACAAGACTTGTTTTTAAAGGCACTATTCTGCCATTCACCTTAGCCCCAACACAATGATGCCCAACTTCTGAATGTACTGCATATGCGAAATCGATAGTAGTTGCGCCTTTTGGAAGGGGGATTATGGTTCCCATGGGAGTAAAGCAAAAGACCTGATCATAATACATTGCAAGCTTTGTATTTTGCAAAAATTCCTCTGGGTCTGAGGTTTGCTCAAGAATTCCCAGAAGCTCTCTAACCCATTGATATTGCCTCCCATCAGCGTGATAATGCTGCTTATACCTCCAATGTGCGGCCACCCCAAGCTCTGCTATATCATGCATTTTCTCAGTTCTGATTTGAACCTCAATCCTTTTTTGCATTGGGCCTACAACCACTGTATGTAGCGATTGATACCCATTATTTTTTGGTGTAGACATGAAGTCTTGAAAATTCTCAGGAACAACTTTATACGCAGAATGAATTGCTCCCAAGGCTTGGTAGCATTCTGGTGGGGTTTCCACTATTACTCTAAATGCTATTAAGTCAGACAATTGATCAAAACCCACATTTTTATATTTCATTTTCATCCAAACAGAAAAAGGAGTTTTTTGTCTGCCAAATACCCTAGCCTTGATTTTAGATTTATCTAAAGTCTCGCGTATCTCCTGAATAATATCTTCAATCAGCTTCTCGCCATCATGATTGATTGAAGATAGTCTTTTTTTGATAGAATCTCTGATATCTGGGTGAAGAATTCTAAAGGAGTGGTCCTGTAGTTCTAATTTTAGCTCCTGCATCCCTATTCTTTCTGCAAGGGGGCCATAAATCTCCATTGTTTCCAAGGCTATTCTCGCCCTTTTTTCACCAGATTTTATGAAGTCTATAGTCCTCATATTATGCAGCCTATCTGCCAATTTCACAAGCAAGACTCGTATATCCTCACTCATTGCTAAAAGTAGTTTGCGGAAATTCTCAGCTTGCCTGATATTGTCAGGCTGGAATTCTATTTTTGTAAGTTTTGTTACGCCATCAACAAGGGTTGAGATTTCTGGGGAAAATTCTCTAGAGATATCGTCTAAAGTGAGTTCTGTATCTTCTACGGTATCGTGTAAAAGAGCGGTTATAACAGAGGTTGAATCAAGATGAAGCTGGGTTATGATATATGCCACTTCGATAGGGTGCTGATAATAAGGATCGCCAGATTCACGTAGCTGATCTCCATGATAGCGCACAGCAAAATCAATGGCCTTTTCAACTAGCTTTTTATCGAAATTACTATCATATGAAGCAAGAGACTCTAGGAGCCCCTCTGGTGTCACCGACATTGTTTTTGACTAAATTATTTATCCTCTTCTGGTGATATATCATCCGAGAATATATTGTCATTGTCAAATTCTTCTATACTTAAACCTTCAAAACCAGAAAGATCGTGATCAGTAGCAGAAAATTCAGCACTATCATCAAAATCTGATCCAGCATCAGCATAGCCTTCATCTTCGGGCTCATCATGATTAACATGCTGCTGGAATTTGGAGATGATTTTATCCCTAAGCTGCTCTATATCGATATTATCTTCTTCTATTTCTCTTAAAGCTAATACTGGATATTTGTCATCACGCTTTGGCATTGTAGGAACAGCGCCAGAAGTCAGTTGCTTTGCTCTTTCAGCTGCTATAGAGACAAGTTCAAAATGGTCAAATTTACATCTTTCAATCGTAAGTCTCGCCATATAAATTCTCCTAAAGTTTAAAGTAGGATTATATCTGCTTTAGCGCAAAATGCAAGTATATATGTTCATTTGTTAAGAGAGCTCTCCGGGTTATAGAGAGCTTCAGTAACATCTGCTGTTATTTAACAGTCTGGCGCTATGGGCACGGCGGATTGTGTTGCGTACTATGTGTCCAGATCAGCACCCGCAGGACCTCCTAACGCGGGATATGCTGCGAGTAATCCCTCTTGCTCATCCTGTGACAAGGTGTGTAGGTCTATACACTGATAGGGTGTTTGTCCCATCTCATTCTCGGCTAAGGCATTTGCTCCATGGTCGAGTAATAGTCTGCATACCTCATAGCTGTAATCCATACGAAAGGCGCTGTGAAGAGGAGTGTCCCCATCCTCATCTGTGACCCCAGGGTCTGCGCCATGGTTTAGCAATATACTAACCAACTCTTCTTTTACCCCTAGCACGGCGTAGAAAAGGTGTGTGTACCCCGAAGGGTCTAGGAGATTAATATCAGCACCGAAGTCAAGAAGTAATTGAAAACTTTCATAGCCGCCTCCTAGACTAGCCTGCACCATGCTTATAATATCATTGCGCGAGTAACTGTCGTGCTGGAGCTTTGGCATTGGAGTGAGGAAGTCATGTTTTGCTCGTAGTAATTGAATATCAGCGCGTGTTGTTTGCAACGCCTGTGCATATATGTCATCAATTTCCTCACTTATTTTGTGGATTGCTAGTCGAAGTGCCGTCTTTCCATAACGTTCTTGCGTATTAATATCAATTCCACTCCCTAACATCTCCTGGATCTGATCTATATCCCCTTGTGCTGCTGCATTATAAAGCCGCTGTGCTGTAGAAATTTCCTGTGCCATCAATACCTCCTTTTCGTACCATGAAGTTAGCGTCGGATAATGATAATATATAATTTATTAACACAAGTCAAGAATTTTGTGATTATGTCTCTTTAGGATTGAGTGGCAAAACCCTTCACCCAGAAATAAATTTTAGGTAGGATGAATAATGTAAAGACAGTTCCAAAGCCAAGGCCGGCAACTAATATAATGCCTATTGCATGCCTTGCTTCCGATCCTGCTCCGGATGATATAAGTAATGGAATGGAGCCTAAGATCATTGCAGCGCTAGTCATTAATATAGGCCTAAGTCTTTGCGTAGCTGATGCTATAATAGAAGATTTTAGATTCCGCCCTTCTTTTCTTAAGCTATTTGCAAACTCAACAATTAAAATACCATGTTTTGTAATGAGGCCCACTAAAGTTATAAGGCCAATTTGAGTATAGGTGTTAATGCTAAAGCCAAGTAGGTAATTTGTAACAAGAGCTCCAAAGCATGCTAGAGGTACTGTAAACATAATAATTATAGGATCTGAGAAGCTGTTAAATTGTACTGCTAAAATTGCATAAATAAAAATTATTGCAGTTATAAAAAGCAAACTCATAGCATTACTTGCCTCTTTTTGCATTTGTGCAGACCCTGTCCAGCTTACACTATAGGAGGCCGGCAGTGTGTTCTTTGCAATCTTCTCTATAATTTCTATCGAGGAATCAATATTATTTGGCGGCATTGGCATAGCGGTGAAATTCGCTACTCTTACTTGATTGTAATGATTGAGAGATGCCATGGCAGCTTTAGGCTTAATTGCTGCAAAAGCGCTGGAAGATATCATTTTACCATTTGGGGCATTTATATAAATTTCACTGAGAGACCAAGGTTTGATAGCAGATTCAATAGTAATAGGATATTCAATATCATCCTTGATAAATTTAAGGTCATTATTGCCACTGAAGGCTATTTTTAATGCTTCAGAGAATATTTTGGAATTGATATTTAATTCAGAGAATTTAGGTTTATTAATTACGATGTCAAATTGCTGCTCATCAAACTTTGCATCATGGTTTATCCATATGAATTTCCCGGTGGAGTTAAGTTCTCTCAGGAGTTTGTTTGCAGTATCTGCAAGATCCTTATACGAACCTGTGGATAATAGCGCGAATGTCGCATTACTAGCATCTTTTGCTGATCCAATACTTACTATTCCTGAATCATATCCCCAAGGCCATACATCGACGCTAGGGAAAGATTTAGCAATAGGTTCGATAGATTGCCTTATTTCCTCTTGGCTTCTAGATCTTTTCTCATGCTTAGGAAGAGGTACAACAATACTCATGCCCCAATTTCCTATAAAGGTTAGGTAATTTTCTTTTTCGGGGATAGGTTTTATTATAGAGGAAACTTTTTCAGCTAATTGCTCCATTTCATCAAGGCTTTTGCCTGATTGAGGAGGCACATATACTCCCATCAAGCTTCGATCTTCTTGGGGCAGTAATTCACCTGGAGTGACTTTTAGGGCTACATAACTTAGCACAAAGCTTGCTAAAATTATCCCTATTATTAGATTATTTTTATTAAAAGTATGCCCCAATAATGCGTAATATTTTAACTCTAAATTACGCAGAAATCTTTGGAATTTATTATCTTTGTGTTTGCCAATTAAATGCGCACACATCATAGGTGATAAGGTTAAAGCGATAATTCCAGATATAATAACACTACCTGCAAGGGTCACAGCAAATTCCATGAACATTTGTCCAGATATTCCCTTAACGAATGCTATGGGTGCATATACGCTTGCTAGAGTGGAAGTCATGGCAATAATAGCGAAGCCTATTTCTTTCGCGCCTTTTATAGAAGCCTCTAGGGGGCCAAGGCCTTTCTCTATATGTCTTGTGATATTCTCAAGTACTATAATTGCATCATCTACAACTAAGCCTATCGCTAACACCATTGCAAGAAGGGTAAAAACATTTAGAGACATTCCTGCAAACATCAAAATAGCAATAGAGCCCATTAATGATATGGGGACAGTCACCAAAGGGATTAAAGTTGAGGAGAGGCTACCTAAGAAAATATATACTATAATTAATACTAAAATTACTGCTTCGATTATAGATGACTTAATATTACCTATAGAAGATTCGATAAATACAGATTGATTAATTTCTATATTCATTTGCATATTTTTAGGAATATTTTGCTTTAATTTTTCTACATGCTTCTCTAAATTATTTGCAACTTCTAAGGGATTGGCGTCATTATTTCTTTCCACAGAAATTAAAATCCCGGGTTTTCCATTTACTTTTGTCCTATTTGCTTTTGGATCTACACCAAGCTTAATATTTGCGATATCTTTTAGATAGATAGCTTTGTTATTTTTCTTTGCTATTAGAGTGGATTCGAATTCCTCCTCAGTTTGAAGCCTTAAATCCAGATTAGATGGTATTTTATTCTGGTAATTGCCTGTTGGTAGGAAGATGTTGTGTTTTTTAATTGCATCAGCCGCATCTGAAAAATTCAACCCATAATTGTATATTTTTTGAGGGTCAATGGTTACAAGCATACTATAAGGCCTACCCCAAACCTCTACGGTAGATACACCGCCAACAGAACGTAGGCTATTTTTAATAAATCTTCTGGCATAATGGGTAATTTCTTGAAATTCTACTTCATCAGAAGATACTGAAATTGCAAAAAATGGTACTCCGCCAAATCTACCACCTTTGTATATATTAGGCTCTAGCACTTCATGAGGCATCCTAGACTTTGCTTTACCAATTGCCTCTCTGACATCTATTATTATATCATCCACAATTGTTCCTTCTTCAAAATTCACCATGATGCTTGACATACCGAATGAAGATTCAGAGGATATAGATTTTATTTTTGAAACAGAGGCTAACTCATCCTCTAGCAAGTTGGTTACCGAAGATTCAACCAATTCAGAGCTTGCATTTGGGTAAGAGGTCATAATGCTTACTATAGGAAGCTTTATGTCTGGATATTCCCTAACCACAATATTCTTTAGCGCTAGTGCTCCAACAATTAGGATCATTGCATTAAAAATTATTGCTACTACTTTGTGCTTGATGAAGAATTCAGTAAAATTCATAATTCTTGACTGTTATGGATTTCAACTTTTACATCTGGAAACAACCTTCCTTGACCATCTTTGACAATCAAATCTCCTGTCTCAACGCCTTCTAGTATCTCTATTTGATTTTCCTGCCTTGCTCCTACTTTGACTTCGGACAAAATAGCTTTATCGCCTATTACCTTGTAAACGGATGATTTTGCATCTTTAATAAATACACATGAAGTAGGCAGGACCAATGTATCCTCGCTATCTCTTATATATAATTCGACTTGCACCACATCTCCAATTAAACAGGAATCACAATGAAAATCTGAGTAAGCGGGCGCGGAGTAAGTGTCTTTAGATAAGAGTTTTTGTACATAGACTTCATATTCATTGTCGTTAATCTTGGCTTTTGTTACCTGCTTGGCAGATGCTGCAATATCCCCAGGAATATCGAATTTAACTATTAGCTTGGAATTATCATAAAAAGCTACAATATCATCTCCAATATTTGCATAAGCCCCAGCATGCAATACAGGACTCCCAACGACGCCATCAAATGGTGCAAGAAACTCCACTTTATCATATAGCATTTTGGCAGCTGCTAGAGATGCATTGACTCTCGCAAGCTCTTTATAGGCAGTTTCTACATTATTTTTACTTGTAGCTCCTCTTTTGAGAAGTTGCTTTTCTCTCAAATATTGGCTTTGAGCGATTTTAGAAGCTTCTAATGCATTTTTATATGATGTAATTGTTTCGGGAAAATTCATGGAGGCTATTACATCGCCCTTTTTTAAATAGGTTCCTGCTTTTTCTACATAACTTATATTTCCCTGCATTCCGGCATGTGCCTGGAAGAAGTTTTTTGCCTCAACCCAGCCAAGCAATTTTTTGGTGATTCTTAGGTTACTTTTTTCTGCTTTGTATATTTCAACAATTTTGCTTTCTTCAGGCAAGGCGGCAGGCATAAACATCTTAAAGGCTATATATAAAGATATAATCAAGCTTACTGCTAAAATTCTATATTTAGGCCTTAGTAGCATGAATTTTTTATATACAATGTTGACACCTAATACATTAAACGTTTTAATGCAGAAATTTTTAAGTATGGAAACAGGTTTTGTATTTGAGGCAGGCATGTTGGCATTCTATTGGAAACTTGTAGCATACTATAGATTATGCAGCTGTTTTTTGCAACCCACATCATTGCTCTATTGTGTCCCCGCATTCCTCTATTGTCATCGCATACGCAGATAACGCGATCCATTAGCCCCCGGGCAAGGAGTGAGGGTGGATGTGGATTCCCGCCTTCGCGGGAATGACAGGGGGAAAAACAGGAATGACAGAGGGTGGTATTGGATGGGCTAGACCATCAACATACCACCATTTACATGTATTGTTTGCCCTGTAATATATGACGCCTCATCGGATGCTAAAAAGGCAATAGCATTTGCTATATCCTTCGGCATCCCCATAGATTTTGATGGGATTTTGCTTAAAATAGCGTCTTTTTGAGCATCATTTAGCTTGCCAGTCATATCGGATTCTATGAATCCTGGTGCTACTGCGTTAACGGTAACACCTCTTGAGGCAACTTCAATTGCAAGGGATTTGGTCATCCCTATAAGCCCTGCCTTTGAAGCACAGTAATTGGCTTGCCCAGGATTACCTGAGACTGCAACTATAGAAGAGATATTTATAATTCTTCCAGCCTTTGCTCTGATCATTTTTTGTATTGCAGATCTGTTTAAAATAAAGCTAGCTTTGAGGTTGATATCCAGCACTTCCGCAAAAGATTCATTGCTCATTTTTATCGCTAGCATATCCTGAGTGATGCCTGCATTACATACTAGAATATCAATTTTCTCTATCTCTTCGACCATTTTTTGGCAATCTGCTTCATCATGAAGGTCGCAGGTTCTGATTGTCACTCTAGAACCCAGCTCTGTAGATAAATTTTCTAGCTTCTCTTTTCTGGTTCCGCTTATAACAAGATCTGCACCTAGTGAGTGAAGAAGTTTGGCTGTGGCAGAGCCTATTGCGCCACTTGCCCCTGTGACTAGGGCTGTTTTTCCTTCTAAGTTAAGCATTATACCCCCTCCAATTCCGCTTCATCTAATTCAACTTTTGTATAATCTAGCTCTTTCCCAGAGGAAATATCTCTAATTTTTTGTTCAATCTCACTAGCTATTTCCGGATTATCTGCTAGGAATTGCTTTGCATTTTCCCTACCTTGCCCAATTCTCTGATCATTATAAGAGAACCAAGCGCCAGATTTATCCACTATGTCATATTTTACGCCTAGATCAATTATCTCACCTGTTTTGGAAATACCTGAACCATACATTATATCAAATTCTACTACTCTGAATGGTGGAGCTACTTTATTTTTAACAACCTTTACTCTGGTTTGGCTTCCTGTTACTTCATCTTTATCTTTCACAGATCCAATACGTCTAATATCTAGCCTTACAGAAGAGTAGAATTTTAGTGCATTTCCACCTGTTGTTGTCTCTGGGGAGCCAAACATTACACCAATTTTCATTCTTATTTGGTTGATGAAAATGATGATACAATTTGTTCTAGAAATAGATGCTGTAAGCTTCCTTAGAGCCTGACTCATAAGCCTTGCTTGAAGACCCATATGCGAATCCCCCATATCTCCTTCTATTTCTGCTTTGGGTACTAGAGCAGCTACAGAATCTATAACCAACAGATCAATTCCGCCAGACCTTACAAGGGTATCTGCGATTTCTAAAGCCTGCTCTCCAGTATCTGGTTGAGAAATGATTAGCTTATCGATATCTACACCTAATTTTTTTGCATATGCTGGATCAAGTGCGTGCTCAGCATCTACGAACGCGCATGTTCCACCGGATTTTTGCGCTTCTGCGATAGCATGAAGAGTTAGAGTTGTTTTACCTGAGGATTCAGGGCCAAAAATTTCTATTATTCTACCTTTTGGCAGGCCACCAATACCGAGGGCAGTATCTAGACCAAGAGATCCTGTGGAGATTGCCTCTACATCCATTGCGGGCCTCTGTCCTAGCCTCATTACGGACCCTTTCCCGTAGGATTTTTCAATCTGACTTAATGCCGCTTCAATTGCTTTTTGTTTATTATCTTCCATTTAAAAATGCTCCAATTAAATAAGTTCTATCCTCACCACATAAAATATAAATGAGTTAACATAAAAAGCCAGGGAATTTTTAAAATTTAGTATTGTCCTTACAAAAAACTACTTTTGTTTCTTTGGTGCATTCTTAGAAGGCTTTTTCGTGAAAGCAATATCAAGCAATTCATCTATATGAGAGATCGGCTTTATTTCCAGAAGGTCTAATACACTTTTTGGAATATCCTTTAAATTTCGTTCATTTTCTTTTGGAATAACAACGGTTTTAATGCCACCCCTACTAGCTGCTAGAAGCTTTTCTTTAAGCCCTCCTATGGGCAATACATTACCTCTAAGAGTAATTTCCCCTGTCATTGCTACGGTCCTTTTTACAGGTGTTTTAGTAAGTAGGGATGTAAGTGTTGAGAAGATAGCAATACCTGCAGAAGGCCCATCTTTAGGTGTTGCTCCTTCTGGAACATGTAAATGTATATTTTGCTCTTTTAAGGCTTTTGTATCAATGCCTAACTCAGCAGCTTTAGACTGCACTACACTGAATGCTGCTTCAGTGGATTCTTTCATTACATCACCAAGCTTACCTGTGGCTTTTATCTTGCCGTCTCCGGGTATTGTTGTTGCTTCAATGGAGAGTAAATCTCCACCAACTTCTGTATATGCAAGACCTGTACATACTCCTATCTGATCATGCTCATCTGCAAGGCCAAATTTATATTTTTTCACGCCTAGATATTCTTCTACATCTTTGGGCTTAACCGTGATGGATTTAGTTTTATCATCTTTGAGTATTTTGGTTAGCACCTTTCTTGCCAATGCGCCGATTTGTCTCTCCAGCCCACGAACTCCGGATTCCATAGTATAATATCTTATAAGATGTAGAATGGTTTCATCTGGAATTTTAAGCTCAGCTTGCTTCATATTATGGATTTTGAGCTGACTTGGTATAAGATGTTTTTTGGCTATTTGTAGTTTCTCATCCTCGATATATCCTGAGATGTCTATTACTTCTAGTCTGTCTAATAGAGGTCTTGGTAATTTATATGAATTTGCGGTTGCTATGAACATTATTTTGGAGAGATCATATTCTACCTCAAGATAATGGTCTACGAAGAATTTATTCTGTTCCGGGTCTAATACTTCCAATAGGGCTGAAGCTGGATCCCCCCTGAAGTCATGGCTCATTTTGTCTATTTCATCTAAAAGGATAACAGGATTATCAGTTTTTGACTTTTTTATGGAGGAGATAATTTTACCTGGCATGGATCCTAGGTAAGTTCTCCTATGGCCTCTTATTTCAGATTCATCATGTACTCCGCCTAAGGCAATTTTTGCATATTTTCTTTCTACAGCTTCGGCGATAGATTTCACTAGGGAGGTTTTACCAACACCTGGAGGGCCTACCATACATAATATAGGGCTTTTAAGGTTTTTAGATCTTTGCAGTACGGCTAGATATTCTACTATTCTATCTTTCACTTTATCTAGGCCATAATGATCTCTATCTAAAACTTTCTTTGCATTTTTAATATCTATTTTTCCCTTATCCTGCTTGCCCCAGGGCATTGCTAGAAGCATTTCTAGGTAATTTCTTACTACTGAAAATTCAGAAGACATAGGGTTCATGGATCTAAGTTTTCTTAATTCCGCCTCAGCCTTTTCCCTACCTTCTTTAGATAATTTGAGGGATTTAATTTTCTTCTCGAATTCTGACATTTCGGCTTTTTCATCGCCACCATGTAATTCCTTATGAATTACTTTCATCTGCTCATTAAGGAAGTAATCTTTTTGGGTCTTTTCAATCTGCTTTTTTACCTGCATCTGCAAATCTTGCTCAGCCTCAACTAATGCAATTTCTTCATCTATAATCTGAGACAGCATTTTGCATCTTTTTTCTACATTAGTTTCCTCTAAGATCTTCTGCTTTTTGTCTAGTCCTGATGTTAAATGGGATGAGATGATGTTGGTTACATAAGCGGGATTTCTTTGATCAGATACAGATGCCAGAACATCTGGATTTACTTTTCTATTTATTGCTACATAATCGTTGAATTTAGCCATTATATCGATAATAATCTCATCAAGATCATCTAGATTTTTAATTGGCTTATCAGGAAGCAAAGAATATTCTGCAAGAAAAAATTCTTTATTTTCTTTGGGAGTAAGCTTAACTCGTTGCTCTACTTCAACAATTAATTTGTAGTTTCCATTAGGAAGCTTAACAGTTTGTATTATTCTACCAATTGTTCCAACTTTAAATAATTGAGAATTCTTCAGCTTGTCTGTATTTTTTTGGTCTTTTTGAGTTGTAAGTAATATAGCATCGCCTGAGCCAATATTTTTAGCTTCCGATAGGGCAGTTAAGGATTCTTTCCTGCCAATAAAAAGAGGAGCTGTAGTCCCTGGAAAAAGCACAATATCTTTCAGGGCAAGAACTGGCAGTGTATTTTTATTCTTAGTCATTACATTCCTCTCTTTACGTAAAGTGATAGGTACAATATAATGTTTAGAGTTTAGATATTCAAGCCCTAGGCCGATAAGTAATGATACAGAATCCAGAAAATGTTAAAGTGGCGCATAATAGAGTGCACACATATTTACACGAAACTCCGATAATTAAGTCTGAAGTGCTCAATGATATGCTTAATGCTGATATATATTTTAAAGTCGATTCTCTGCAAAAGACAGGTGCATTCAAGGTAAGGGGAGTGCTTAATCATCTTTTAGGCCTTAAGGAAGAGGGGCGTCTTCCTAAGAAGGTTGTGGGATATAGTACCGGTAATCACGGTATAGGTCTCAGTTTTGCTGCAAGGGAGCTCGGCGTTAAGGCAAGAATTTACCTGCCTAAGGATACTGCTCCAGTCAAGCAAAGAGCTGCGGCTTTCTATGGCGCAGAAGTGATCTATACGGAAACAAGAATGGATGCCGAAAAGCTAACTAAAGAAGATGCCGAAAATGGATTTTACTATATGCATCCAAGTGATAGTGATTTGACGATTGCGGGGGCTGGTACTATCTGTTATGAGGCGTTAAAGCAAATGGGAGACAAGAAGCCTGATGCTATTTTTGCTGCATGTGGCGGCGGGGGGCTTCTATCAGGATGCTACCTCGCGAAAGAGCTTCTGTCTCCACAGAGTCTTTTAATAGGCTCAGAACCTTTGAAGGCAGATGATGCTTATAGGTCTATTAAATCTGGCATTATTAAAAAATTTCCCTCTTCGCCAGATACATATGCTGATGGGTTAAAAACTTTAGTGGTGTCGGCCAGAGCGTTTGAATATTTAAAAAGATTAGATGATTTTTGTTTGGTGGATGAGCAGAAAATCTTATATTGGACTGCCTGGCTTATCCATTTACTAAAAATTGCTTGTGAACCTTCTTGCGCGCTGAATATGGATTCAGCTCTCAATTGGATTGAGGATTGTGGCATCACAAGACCTACAATCTTAATTATGATTTCTGGGGGGAACATAGACCCAATCCTATACCGTGAATTATGGGCAAAGGACTACCTTGAGGAAGCTCCTAGAAAAAGGTGTCTATAAGATGCGCTAAGGGATAAGCGCGCAAATGGTACACTGTCTTCCTGCGCGTAGATAGCGGGATCCATGAGTCATTGAGGCAAGGAACATAAGGTAATCATTCCCGGGCCTGATTCCTAAGCCCCATTAATCGTTGAAGCTAGGAATGAGGATAATATAGATACCGGATATTTTGCTAGCAAAATTCCGGCAAGACAAGGGGGCAAACTCTGGAATGATGAGGGAGAATCTATATTTAATCAGATCAATTGCTATTTAAGCAATGCTTAAACTTCCTTGCTTTTTGCGTAATATTTCTTCTTGTCAAACGTACCTTCTGTTTTATCTATTATCAAAGTGATAGTAGCATCACCTGTAATGTTAATTGCGGTACGCAGCATATCCAAAATCCTATCTATTCCAGCAATAAGTGCAACGCCATCAATAGGCAGGTTCACTGAGGCTAGCACTAAGGGGAGCATTATCAATGAAGCACCAGGGATGCCGGCTCCTCCAATTGACCCCAATGTAGAAGTTAGAATGATTGTTAAGTAATCTTGGAATTGAAGGTCTACGCCTAAAGCTTGTGCAAAAAATATTGCAGTTAGGCTTAAATTGATAGCAAAGCCATCCATATTAATTGCAGCACCAAGTGGCAATACAAAAGATGTGGAGGATTCAGAAATTCCAAGTTCTTTCCTACATACGTTCATAGTTGTTGCAAGTGATGCCTTGCTTGAGCTAGATGAAAGAGCAATGAGCTGGTATGTGAGGCTTTTTCTATAGAATGGAAGGGGCGACACTCTACAAAAGACCATAATCATCACGCCAAAAATCAAATATTGCAATACCATTGCTATAAATACGGCAGATACAAGATTGGAAAGGCTGATTAGGGCGTCTATCCCATGCACGCTAACTACCCATGATATCAAAGCAAAGGCCGCATAGGGAGATAGTTCTATTACAAAGGATATCATCTTGATGAATAATTTTGAAGCAGCTTGTGCAAAGACTCGTATCTCTGCAGCGGAAGAGCCCATTTTATTCATGGTAATCCCGGTAAAGATTGAGAAAAAGACTACTTGTAGAGTATTGTTTTCAACAAAGGCCCCAATTGCATTGGTTGGAACTATTTGAAGCAGGAAATCTACCAAATCAAATTCCGTTGGTGAGACGCTGCCCTCTGCAATCCCCATATCTAACACAGTTCCAACGCCTGGCTGAAGCGTCAGTGCAACACCTATACCAAAAATTACTGCAAAAATAGTAGTTGTAATGAAAGCGGCGGTGGCTTTGACTCCAATTCTGCCAAGGGCGCTAGGGTCGCTGACATTGGTGATTCCTGAGACTAGGGCAAAGAAAACCAATGGCAATATCACCATTTTAATGAGAGATAAGAAAATATCGCCTACAGGTTTAAATAATTGAGGATATTCTGGTGGCGCATACATGCCAAAAATCACCCCAAAAATCACGCCCAAAGCTACTTTCTTCCACAGTTTCATAATCTATTACCACTTAAAATTTCTTCAAATAAAATAGGGGTAAGTATACTAAACAGCTTCTATCTATGCAAGAAGTTAAGTGTTTTTTTAATCAATGTGGCGTCTAGCTTATTTAAGAGTTCACCTAAGTTTTATTTGCTAGATTTGAAATGATTTGCTATTATCCTTGAGCCTAAAGTGCAGTTTTGTAAATGCGGTCGTGGCGGAATGGTAGACGCGCAGCGTTGAGGTCGCTGTTCCTAGTTTTTGGGAGTGGAAGTTCAAATCTTCTCGGCCGCACCACAATTATATATGGTGGACATTATGATTGAGTCTAAAAATAACAATTTCATCTCTCCCGTTTTTCACGAAAATCTTCAATCGACTTTTGATCATATTACACAACTCATTGAGATAGATTCAAAAGTGGAGGCTAGAGAAATCTTGGTCTCTCTCCATCATGCAGATTTAGCGACTTTTTTTGAAAATGTGAGCTATGATGAGCTAGTATCTGCTCTTGCTATTCTGAAGAGCGATTTGAAGCCACAAGTGCTTGAGGATCTAAATGAATCCGCCAGGGAAAAAGTGGCAGAGATTATGGGCTATGAGGAATTTGCAGGATTGCTTGAGCTTCTAAATACAGATGAGGCTCTAGATATTCTGTATGATTTTCGCCAAGATGATAGAGATAGCTTGCTGCATTATTTTAGTGTTGATAAGAGAAGGCAAATCTTAGAAGGTCTGACTTACCCAGAAGATAGTGCGGGCAGATCAATGGAAAAGGATTTTGTGGCTCTAAATGAGGATTGGACTATTACGCGATCTCTTCAGGCTATTAGAAGCAAATCTGTGAGCGGTGAATTTTCGGCTGCAATAATAGTGGATAAAAAACAAAAACCAAAGGGGCAGATATTATTAGCTACATTGTTAAAGCATCCTGGCAGCACGCATCTTAAGGATGTAATGGATCAAGATATTAAAATTGCGGATACGCATACGGATTTGCAAGAATTATCCTATACTTTTAAGCAATATGCTTTGACAATAGTACCTGTGGTGAATAAGGCTGGTAGGCTGGTTGGGGTTATATCTATAAATTCTATGCTCTACATCATGGAGGAGCAAAATGAAGCGGAGATCATGTATCTGGGTGGTATATATAATCACGATATGTTCTATGATTTTTTCAGTACTGCAAAACATAGATTTCCCTGGTTGTTTTTCAATCTAGTGACTGCTTGCGTTACAGCTTTGCTAATTGACCTTTTTAGTGATACCATTTCTAAATTCGTCACTATTGCTGCTATTATGCCTGTTGTGGCTTCTATGGGGGGAAATGCAGGAACGCAAACTATGACGGTAACGGTTAGGGCTTTGCATAACAAGGATCTGCATTATGGTAATGCGCTTAGGGCTATTTTAAAAGAAATATTAGTGTCATTGTTTAATGGGCTTGCTTTAGCAATGATTGGGGGCTCCATTATATTAGTATGTTTTGGCGATTTTGACTTAAGTGCAATTTTTGCGTTTGCAGTTGTTATCAGTTTCTTGGTTGCGGGTTTTTTTGGAGTCTTTATACCTATTTTCCTGGGTAAGATAGGTATTGACCCTGCAGCTGCTTCTGGCGTTTTGCTAACAGCGATAACTGATATGCTAGGATTTTGTTCATTCCTGGCGCTTGCTTATTTATTTTTGGTTTAAACTTTAATTTAGAGGATACTTAGATATGAAAAAAGTACTTACATTAATCATTTTATTTTTTGCGTCATTAAATGCATATTCTAACGAAATTGCGCTTGTGCTCAGTGGCGGAGGCGCAAGGGCCGTTGCTCAAGTTGGTGTGATTGAGGTGCTAGAAGAGCATGGCATTAGACCTAATGTTATAGTTGGGACTAGCGGTGGGGCCATAATTGGCGTTATGTATGCGGATAATCCAGATGCAACAAATTTGAGGCAGATTGCGAGCACCCTGCATCAAGATAATTTAGTTGATGTTTCATATATTAGGGGCCTGGGAAGTTTGCTTGGTTTTAAAACTTCTATGGTTGATCTCACTAAGGGGAGAGAATATATAAGCGGCAATATGAAGGCTCAGAAATTCCATGAACTTGATATACCCTTCATCTCTGTAGTGACGGATTTGGATACTGGTGAAACTATAGGCATCAGGGATGGCCATATTGCGGAGGCTATTATAGCCTCATGCTCAGTGCCTGGCATTTTTAGTCATGTTGAAATCGATGGAAAGCGATATGTTGATGGCGGGGTAACCGCTCCTGCTGGTGTGGAAATCGCTAAAGACCTCAATGCAAAACATATAATAGTAGTGGATACGATATTGCCAGCAAAGCTGAGGGAGGCTTCCAATAGCTGGGATTTGTTCCATAGATCTCATTCTCTAAGGTTTCGTAAGCTAAATGAATATATCGTACGCGATGCTAGTGTGGTGATTAAGCCTCATATCGAAGATGTAGGCCTTTTTGATTACCATAGAAGTGAAGAGCTTATTGAGATTGGTAGACAGGCAGCTAGAAAGATGATTCCGGAGATTAGAAAGCAACTATCTCTTGTGAAATAGTGGGCTCTTCTAACAAAACTATGTTAAAAGTAGTTTTTTTCATGTAGCTTTATTTTGTTTTAAAATAAGGTTTGTGATGAGCAATAATTCTCTAGATTCAATTAAGTCCATAAAAATAGCTGGGAAGACTTATAAGTATTTTTCATTAAAGGAAGCTTCTAAAAAGCTAGAATTTGATATTGAAAAATTACCTTATTCGATGAGGATATTATTTGAGAATTCCTTGAGATTTGAAAATGGCAGAGATAATGATTTAGAGACCCTCAAAGCATATCCTAATTGGCTAAAAAGCAAGAGATCTGATAGCGAGGTAGGATATAGCCCCGCTAGGGTTTTAATGCAAGATTTTACAGGCGTTCCAGCAATAGTTGATTTAGCAGCAATGCGAGATGCTAAAAAAGATTCCGGCGGGGACCCAATGACAGTGAACCCGCAAATCCCAGTCGATTTGGTAATAGATCATTCTATTCAAGTAGATAAATATGGTGGGGATCTTGCTTTTAAAGAGAATGTGCAAATTGAGATGGAGCGCAATAGTGAGCGCTACAAATTCTTGAAATGGGGCCAAAAATCCTTCGATAATTTTAGCGTGGTTCCGCCAGGGACTGGTATTTGTCACCAAGTAAATTTGGAATATTTGGGTAGGGTGGTTTTTGAAAAAGATGGCTATTTATATCCCGATACTTTAGTAGGAACGGATTCTCATACAACAATGGTTAATGCGCTTTCTGTGCTTGGATGGGGAGTGGGTGGTATTGAGGCGGAAGCCGCGATGCTTGGCAGGTCTATACCAATGATAATGCCAGAAGTGATAGGTGTGAAGATAAGCGGTAAGCTGAAAGAGGGTTCAACAGCTACTGATTTGGTTCTTGCAGTCACAAATATTCTCAGGTCATATGGTGTGGTGAATAAGTTTGTTGAATTTTTTGGGCCTGGTATCAAAACTCTCTCGCTAGCTGACAGGGCTACAATATCCAATATGGCTCCTGAATATGGAGCAACATGTGGTTTTTTCCCTATTGATGAAGAGACTATAAACTATCTCAGGCTAACAGGTAGAGATGAAGAGCATATTGAGATTGTAGAAAAATATGCCAAAGAGCAACTTTTGTGGGCAGGAGATGCTAATCCAGAATATACAGATGTTTTAGAGATCAATTTGAGTGAGATAGAGCCAGCAATTGCAGGGCCAAAAAGGCCTCAGGATAAGATTCTTCTAAGAGATGCTGCATTAGAATTTAAAAAATTCTCTAGTAATGAAGATTGTGGCTCTGATGCGGAATTGCTAAAAAATGGAGATATAGTGATAGCCGCTATTACCAGCTGCACTAATACTTCTAATCCGGATGTTTTGGTTGCGGCTGGATTAGTGGCAAAAAAGGCTATTGAGCTTGGAATAAAGAAAAAATCCCATGTAAAGGCATCGCTTGCTCCAGGGTCAAAGGTGGTTACTGAATATTTAGAGAGAGCTGGCCTTCAAGTCTACTTAGATAAGCTTGGATTTAATCTTGTAGGCTATGGTTGTACAACTTGTATAGGTAATTCAGGTCCGCTAAATTCTGATATTGAAAAGGCTGTTAAGGACAATAACTTGCTGGTCACTTCTGTTTTGTCGGGTAATAGAAACTTTGAGGGAAGGGTGCACCCTCTTACAAGGGCAAATTACTTGGCGTCACCTCCTCTAGTTGTAGCTTATGCTTTAGCGGGTAATATGAATATCGACATTGCAACAGACCCTATTGCGAATGTTTCAGGTAAGGATATTTACTTGAAGGATTTGTGGCCTAGCATGGATGAGGTGAAGGATGTAGTGAGGCAAAATATTTCTAGAGAAATGTTTGAAGCAAAATATTCGGATGTATTTGAGGGCGATAAATCTTGGGCGGAGCTAGAGGTGAGTGAGTCGGCTACATATGAATGGGATGAAGAGAATACCTATATCAATAACCCACCATATTTTAGAAATGAAGTGCCAATAAAGGGTGATATAATGGATGCAAGCATATTGGCCCTTTTTGGTGATTCTATTACAACAGACCATATTTCTCCAGCGGGCAGCATTGCTGCTAATTCCCCAGCTGCTAAATTTTTAGTTGGCAGGGGTATTATGCAAAAAGACTTCAATTCTTATGGCTCAAGAAGAGGAAATCATGAAGTTATGATGAGAGGAACTTTTGCAAATGTGAGAATCAGAAACCAATTATGCCCTGGAATAGAAGGTGGGTACACAAAGTATCATCCTACGGGTGAGGTAATGCCTATGTATGATGCGGCAATGAAATATACTAGCAGCTCAGTGCCTCTTGTTATAATTGCTGGTAGGGAATATGGTACGGGTTCCTCAAGGGATTGGGCGGCAAAGGGTACAAACTTATTAGGAGTAAAGGCTGTAATTGCAGAAAGTTTTGAAAGGATTCACCGTTCCAACTTGGTTGGGATGGGGATATTGCCATTGACATTCAGCGGTAAAAAAGATATCAACCTATCTGGTAGTGAAAAAGTCACAATTACAGGCTTAGATAATCTTTCTCCATACAAAAAAATAAAAGCTCAGATAGGAGAGCATATGGTTGAGCTTGAGCTCCAAATATATACTGAGAGTGAGGTTGAATATATTTTGAATGGCGGAATATTACAAACGGTTCTAAATCAAATTTGATTTAATTGCTCTATGTTTAATTGACTTTTTGTATTTTAAAGGATATGAATTTATGGGAAGTACTTTTTGCACAAAATCTGGAGGAATAATTGCAGGATAGATTAAATGCGTTTTTAAACTTTATTAGGCAATTAGGGCCTTTAAAGCTTGCTATAGGCGGCACTACTTTATTTGCTTTCTTACTTTTATTTAGTGTCTATGTTTTCAAGATCTCATCAACTGATATGGATGTGCTATATTCTGGCCTCGATCCGAATGATAGAGGAAGGATTACATCCGAACTGGATGCTCGTAACATACCTTATAGAATAGAAAATGAGGGGGATACTCTCAAGGTGCCTTCGGATAAGGTTCTAAAGACAAGGCTTGTTATGGCAGGTCTAGGGCTTCCTAACCAGGGTTCTATGGTTGGCTATGAGATTTTTGACAAGGAAGAGACGTTAGGTACTACGAATTTTCTTCAGAATGTGAAATTAATGAGAGCTCTTGAGGGCGAGCTTACTAGGACCATATCCTCTTTTGACTCAGTAGCAAAAGTTAGAGTGCATCTTGTGATACCCCAGAGAGAAGTTTTCTCAAAGGATAGGCAGGAGCCAAGAGCATCGGTTATTTTGAAATTGAAAGGCAGGAAATTTGGCAAGACAGAGGTAAATTCTATAAGCCATCTATTGGTTACAGCAGTACCTGGGCTTGATTTGAGAAATATCACCATTGTTGATACTACAGGCAGATCTCTGAAATTAGGCGGTGAGGATGAGGATGGTCTGGAAGGGCTATCTGGCAATAGCACATCCGAGGAATATAGAATCAATTACGAAACAAGGCTTTCTCATACAATAGAAGACTTGCTTGAAAGGTCTTTAGGGGCTGGTAAGGTAAGGGCCAAAGTATCTGCTGAGATTAACTTTGATAGGATAGTGACTAGTTCAGAAATTTATGACCCAGATTCTGCTGTCATAAGGTCTGTGCAATCAATTGAGGAAAGAGAGAGAACTCCTCTTGCTAGTGAAGATAATCTAGATATTTCGATAGCAAATAACCTACCAGGCAATGCATCTGCTTCTGATATTGGAGGCGGTATGGCTGCAACAGTTGAAAAGACCGATGAAACAAAGAATTATGAAATCTCTAAAACGGTTAAGAATGAAATCAGCGAAGCAGGGGCTGTCTGCAAGATATCTGTAGCAGTTCTAGTCGATGGTACATATAAGAAAGATCCAGAGACCGGAGAAAGATCCTATATTGCAAGAAGCGATGATGAGCTTAAGCAAGTAGAGAGCTTGGTAAAAGCTGTGATTGGATATAATGAGCAAAGACAGGACAAAGTAGAAGTAGTCAATATGGCATTTATGGACGAAATCAACCTACTTGATGCTGAGGATCATTGGCTGAGGGATCAATTACCTTCTCTGTTCCAGTCGCTTATACTTGCTGTGATTGTCGTTCTAATATTCTTAACAATAATCAGACCTCTTGCTCTGAAGCTATTTAGTATTGCTGAAGACGATAAGAAGAAAGATATGATTAAAATGGAAGATGATGTTGATGAAGATGAAATAGAGGTGTCTTTAGTACAGAAAAATGTTCAAGCAGCATCTGTGAAAAAAGTGAATGAAGTATTGGATTCTCATCCGGATGAGGCGTTAATGGTACTTCGTAGATGGCTAAATAGTGGTAATTAGTAATGAGCACAAATAATACGACAACTACAACAAAATCTAAAGTAATGGCGCCTGGTAGTTTAACAGGTTCCCAAAAGGTTGCGATATTGCTTTTGTCTGTCTCTGATGATGTAGCTGCAAAGATGTTTGCACTTATGAGTGAGGAGGAGGTAAGAGAAGTTTCTCACGCCATGTCTACATTGGGTGTTATTTCTCCAGGAATGGTGGAAACAGTGGTCCAAGAATTCAGTGATGATATTGTTGGAAATAGCATATTCTTGGGCAATTTATTTACTACAGAAAAGCTTTTAAGCAAAGTAATGGATAGGGATCGTGTAAAGGTGTTAATGGAGGAGCTCAGAGGGCCTCAAGGTAGAAATACTTGGGAAAAGCTTGCCAATGTGAGTGAGGATTTACTCTCGATCTATTTACGCTCAGAACATCCACAAACAGCTGCTTTAGTTTTATCAAAAATAACCCCGGATCATGCTGCTAAGGTTCTTTCTATTTTACCAGAGAAATTTGCATTCGAGGTTATAATGAGAATGCTTAATATGGGCTCTGTAAAGAAAGAAGTATTGGAGAGGGTAGAAAAAATCCTAAGGGCCGAATTCATATCTTCTGTTGGCAAAACAATGAAGCGCGATTCATGCGAGATGATTGCTGATATCTTCTATAATCTAGATAGATCTAGCGAAAATAAGTATATGTCTATGCTTGAGAAAATTGTCCCAGATTCTGCGCAGAAAATTAAAGATCTTATGTTTACATTCGAAGATCTTGTTAGGCTTGATTCTAGATCTGTGCAGACAATTCTGGGCTTTATTGATAAATCCGACCTATCAATTGCTTTGAAAGGGGCTTCTGATGATGTTAAGGCTACATTCTTTAATAATATGTCTCAAAGAGCAGCTAGGATTATACAAGAAGATCTTGAAGCGCTTGGTCCAGTTAGGGTCAGGGATGTTGATGATGCACAATCTAAGATTGTTAAAATTGTCAAAGACCTTGTAGAGAAGGGCGAAATTGACGTTGCAGTAGACGGGAAAGACGAATATCTGGATTAGTAAGTATATGAGCGATCAATTACACAACAAGTTTGAATATCAAGATTTTTCAAAAGGGAGTGTGATGCCATCTAACCCCAAGATGGAGGAGAGCTTCTCTAGCTTAGAATATAAGCAAATAGTCAATTCTGCTATATCTGAAGGTCTGAATAAGAATTTTAAAGGGTCAGATAGCAGCTTTATGAGTGAAATCAAGACTCATAATGCGCTAGGTTCCGAAGAGTCCCAAAAGCCTGATATGGATCTGCCGGAGATCAAGACTCACTCTTTTAATGAGGATGGACAAAGCTTAGATCTTCCCCCAATGGCTTCTGCTGCAGTAGAAGAGTCTGTAGAGCAGGAGAGGCCTGTGGATATAGAGCAGATCGCAAAGGAGGCTTATCAGAAAGGCTATAGTGAAGCTGAGACAATCTATTTGCCACAAATAGATGCTAAGCGTGAAGAGGAAAATTACCTGGACCTTATAAAAGGCAAACTATCTTCTTTGCAGGAAAAACCAGGTTCTGAAGAAAAGATCTTTACTCTAGCAGCGTCACTGTTGTCGCAGATAGCTGGCAAGCTGCATTTAGCAATTCCTGCTGATTTTGATGCGGTGATTTTAGGTGAAATGGTACCAATTCTGAATAAATATCATAAAAAAGACAAAGTAATTGTCAGAGTTAATCCAGATAAAGTTGATTATTGTAATAATTTGTTTAGAATAGGTGAGTTATCTGAGGCGCTGAAAGAGAATATAGAAATAGTGTCTGATGAGAATATTGCACAAAATGACTGCTCGGTGGAATGGCAGGATGCTGCGCTTGAATACAAGCAAGAAGATGTTGCAAATGAAGTTGATAAGATTTTAGATCAACTAAAAAGTAAAATAGAAAACTAATTGAGAAGGTAAAATGACTAATTCTAAAAAGGATAGTGAATTAACATTAGAGGCTCTTTATGATGTGCCCGTACAAATTTCTGTTGTGCTTGGCAAGACGAGTATGCAGCTTAATCAACTTCTTAAGTTAGGGCGTGGTGCTGTAATCGAGCTAGAGCGCGCTGTAGGCGAGCCTATTGATGTTTATGTCAATGATAAAATGGTTGCTAAGGGCGAGATAGTGATTGTTGACAATAAGATAGGTGTAACTCTCACAGAGGTAGTGCCAGTTGACAAAGAGACTGCAAAATTATTTAAATAAATAGTTTTAGGTTCGCCTGGCTGTATCTAATTTCTGCATCTTTGCTCGCTCTTTCATGAGTTTTTCTACAAAACCCCCCGCCTTAGCCTGATTAAGACCTGAATTTCTTGACGTTGCTTGGCGCGCTTTTTCTCCCATTTCATTTGCCTTTTCTACCCTAAGGCCTATATAATTTAAGGCCTGTTTGAAGCGATATTTAAGCGAGGCCATAACATTTTGAACCTTACTTTGGTTTGCTTGAAACTCCTTTTCTACTTGGCCAAATGCCTTGCCAAACTCTTGTGACGCTACGCCCTTTTTTTCAAAGGAAGTTTTTAATTCTTTCATAGTTTCTTCTTGAACAAAGGCGCATTTGGCATTTATTTCCTCTAATAAAGAAATATTTTCCTCAATTTGCTCTTTTAGCTTTTGACGCTGTGCCTCACGTTGTTGGCGTGCAATCTCTTCGGGGCTTGGTGCTTGTGATTGAGTTGTGGTTTGCCTTCCTCTACCAAAAATCTTAGAAAAGAAATTACGTCTTTGTTCTGGTTGAGGGGCTTGAGCGACCTGTTGCGAGGGGTTTTGCGCTTCTATGTCTTGTCTTTTTCTAGGTTGATATTTCTTTAATATCTCCTGGATATCTTTGTTTTTAGAAGCTGTTTGGGGATTTTGACGTTCCTGAGCATAATCTACCCCAGCTCTAATCATAGATTTTAGCAATTCAGGCTTTGTTAGTGCATATTCCCTCAAGGTTGTTTTGCCTATTTCAACATTGGGGTCTATGCCATTTTCTATTGCTTCAAGCATTGTTTTGTAATCCTTTCTTCTCCATGCTTCTTGAAAAACAAATTTTGCTAAATTTGGATATTTTTTATAATCTATAATTTTAAGCAAAGTATGGCTGGTTTTATAGTTCAGATGTCCAAGGGTCTCCTGGAATGAGTGCTCCTCATAAAAGGATCGGATTTTTTCTTGCTTCCATTGAGGCTCTATGCCGTCAGCTATCTCTTCTAAAAACTGATTAAAACCTTTTGGGTTATTTCTGAACCTAGAGTGAAAAGACTGGCTTGCAAATGTTGCGCATTGTCTTTCATTAAATGTGGGGATTTCTATATTTGCTGCTAATTGGGGATCAAACCGCTCTATTGCTTCTTTAAAATCCTTGGCCTTATCTTTAAGAAACCTCTGCGTATCTTGTTCTCCTAATATTTCTCTTACTGGTGGCCTAAAAGAATATTCGAATATTTTATCATTGGTATGTTTATAGAGGATAGTTGCGGTTTGATATTTTATATGCAGATTATTTACAAAATCTTGGAGGATATTTAAATCCTTGCGTTGTATTCTAGATTTATTGTGAGCCTCATAAGATTTGTGTATTTCTAATTCTGCTTCCGCTTGCAACACCGGGAGCTCATCTTCTGCATGCACGGTGATTGCTTTGCCAGCTCCTAGAGTGATATTGCCTGGATTCTTGAGAGCAGCGCCACCAAAACAAGAAGATAGATGAAAATCTCTAGCTTGAGGCAAAGCTTGGGATATTGATTGCATAGCATCTGTAGTTTTGTCAAGACCTCGCATTAAATCAATAGTATGCTCTTTAGAGGTTACGGATCCATGGCCGCAAATATATATTTTTGTATTTGGGCCAACCTTGTCTTGGATGTCTAATAAATCATTTTTTGAGATAGGCTTTTTGCCATCACCTATTTGTTTCAGTGTACCTCGTGCAATTTGTTGCTTTATATCTTGGTTTTTTATTTCTATATCAGGCCCAACTATCAATACAGCCCTAAGATTTCTTTGACTCATATATTTAACATAGTAATTTCTTTTTAAAGTTTAGCATCAATGTTATTGCTAATCTACAAAGATAGTAGAATCACCTACCAATTTACAAGGCTTAGTGTATAAATTCTTTGCAATTACTTATGGTTTATTGTAGTATCCAACTTCTATCGGGGGGTAGAATTATGCCAGAAAATGTCATATTAGACTTCTCCTTTTCGCAGGAAAATATTAGTAAAGTATTTGAATATATTAATGCTCGAAGGGGTGGTGGAATAGTTGCGTTAAGAATTAAGAATTTTCTTGCCATCAAATCTGTAGCTTCAGATAATGAGCTAAAGGATATTTTGGATAGAGTAAAGACTGTATTTGCTAAATATCTTGTCAAACATCAGCTAAATACCAACCCTCAGATTTTTGTTGCCCTTCCTTTCTTTTTTGCTTCAATAGATAATGTTGGTGAAGATTTTGAGCATAAGATGCAGGAATTAGAACATTCAATGAATTTGATCAATTTTCATTATTTTGATACCCAATTTACGATGAGTTATGCTGCAATAAAGGAGATAAATCCTGAAAATAACGCAAAATTAATTAGAAATTTAGTGGGTATTTTAGGCCATGATAATAAGCTTAGTGGGATCATAAAATATGAGGATGATTTAACATCAATTACAAGGCAGGAATATGGTCTTTTAAGTAGGTTAAAATATTCTATAAGAAATAATATGGTGAAATTTGCATATCAGCCTATTATAGATTGCAGGAGCGGTGATGTAGCTTATTATGAATGTTTGCTTAGAATACCAGATGATGAGGGGGAGTTAATATCAGCTGGCAGGTCGATAATTTTGGCAGAAAAATATGGTATCATTCATTATGTTGATAAGATTGTAATAGAAATGGCTGCTAAGGAATTGTTGGCGGCACCGGAGCTAAAGCTTGCAGTTAATATTTCAAATATTGGCTTGCTTGATTATAGGCTCGTGCAGGCAATGAAGCAGCATTTATCGCAAAAATCAATAGCATCTAGACTGACTATAGAAATCACAGAGACAGCAGTGAATGATGATTTGGATAAAACCCTGCAATTTGTAGATTTTGCAAGGAAACTAGGATGCAAAATTGCTATTGATGATTTTGGTGCTGGCTCTAGCTCGATAAGGCAGCTCAAAAATATCAAATTTGATGTTCTCAAAATCGATGGTAGCTTGATTAAAGATGTGGTGGAAAATGAATATAGCAGATTTTTAGTTGAGATGCTTGTAAAAATTGCTGCAGAAGTGGGAGCTAAAACTGTTGCAGAATATGTTGAAGATGGTACTATAGCTAAGTTTTTATTAGATTTAAATGTAGATTTTATGCAGGGCAATTATTTCTCTCCTGCAAAGAATTTTAGGACTTGGAGCAATAAGGATGCCGTTTAAAAGTGCTTTTAAAGCCTGCGACGATCAAATAGCAAAGATTAAACCTATCAAGTTATATGGCAAGATTAGAGCTGTAAAAGGTACTATAATAGAAGCTGTGGGAATAGTTGAATTTGTGACTGTTGGCTCTAGAGTCTTAGTTCAGACCATAGATGGTAGGCACAAGATTACTTGTGAAGTTGTTGGATTTGACGAAGGTGCGTGCCTTTTAATGTCATATGGTGAACTTGAAGGTATAGGGGCAGGTTCTAAGGTTGAGATTTTAGGTGAAGCTGGCGCAGTTTATCCTTCAGAAAAATGGCTTGGTAGGGTGATTAATGCTTTTGGAGAGCCTATAGATGGCAAGGGGCCATTAAATTATGGTGACGAGGAATATAATATAAAAGCATCTCCTCCTCCCTCGCAAAAGAGAAACAAATTAGGGCCCAAAATTGATCTAGGTATTAGATCCATAGATACTTTTGCAAGTTGTTGCTTTGGTCAGCGTATGGGGGTTTTTTCAGGATCTGGCGTTGGTAAATCAATTCTGATTTCAATGCTCACAAGATATGCAGAAACAGATGTAAAAGTTATAGGTTTGGTGGGTGAGAGGAGTAGGGAAGTTAAAGAATTTATTGATGAATATTTAGGGCCAGAAGGTTTAAAGAAGGCTGTGATAGTTGTAGCAACTGGCGATGAGCCTGCTTTACTCAGAAGAAGAGCAGCCTACCTTACTATGGCTATTTCTGAATATTTTAGAGACCAAGGCAGAGAAGTTTTATGCATAATAGATTCTATTACTAGATTTGCTATGGCTCAGAGGGAAATAGGGCTTGCAGTTGGAGAGCCTCCTACCAGTAAGGGATATACTCCGTCAGTCTTTAGCGAATTACCTAAATTGCTAGAAAGGGCAGGGCCAGGCACATCACAAGGTAATATCACAGGATTATTTACAGTTCTGGTTGAGGGTGATGATCATAATGAGCCAATATCAGATGCTGTAAGAGGTGTATTGGATGGTCATATAGTGTTGGATCGAAATATTGCTCAAAGGGGAAGATTTCCTGCTGTGGATGTTTTGCAAAGCGTGTCAAGAGCTGTGCCTAAGTGCAATTCTCCAGAGGAAAATAAGCTTATTAATTTTGGCAGGAAAATGCTATCTACTTACCATGATATGGCGGAGATGATACGGCTTGGAGCATATAAAAAAGGTACCGATAAAGATGTTGATGCTTCTATCGAATATTACAAAAAGTTGGAAGAGTTTTTTATGCAAGCTCCTAATGAAAGTACCCATATTACTGAGAGTTACAAACAATTAGCCCAAATTTTAGATTTACCTGAGGAAAAAACTAGTGAAGCAGTTCCAGACTCTAATCAAGATCAGGAAGCTTAAATTAGAAGAGCTTCTTACCAGAATATCTATGCTAGAAAATCATATAGCCATCCTCGAGGAGAAGCTTGTAGTGATTGCTGCTCAGATGAATGTTGAGATAATGAAGCATGAAAATTCAGAATTTAGATTTGCCCTAGATAATTATTTGGTAGGAGCTAGGGAGAAGAGAAAAAATCTTTTAGAAGGCATAGTAGTTGCAGACCAAAAAATCACAAAACTTAAATCTGAAATACATGATGAATTCGGTGAGATGAAAAAGCTTGAAATAGCACTTGAGCGTCGCCTAGAAGAGCAAAAATCAGCGCAGGAACTAGCAGAGTCTAAAATCCTAGATGACATCAATATTGCAAAAAACCACTTGAAAGAAGAATCCTAAAGACCATATTTGCAGACAATTTGCAAGCAAAATTCCGGCATGACAGAGGGGGAAATTCTGACGTGATAATGGGACAATTTCAGCAATATCTCTAGCGAGAAATAGCTTAACAAATTTTCATATTCTATTGCATTTATATCGAAAATAGCATATATTTATCTCAAATTAATTAAAAATAAGTAATAATTATGAGTATTGAATCATGGATCAATAGAGCGCATTCAATGGTAAACCCAATGGCAAATCGACAAGCAAGGACTGAAATGATTAATTCTCTAAAAGCGAAGCGTGAGAGCCTAAAAGCAGCTAATTCTTTGAGTCTTCATAAAGAAATAGTGCTTGTCCGACAAATCAATTCTATAGGTGCTTTCAAGCAAGCTGATGCTACAGAAGAGTTTGATGCATTTTTGAGAGAGCTAGGGGATGCTTGTGACCAAAGCGATTTTCTTAAAGGGGTTTTTCCTTCATTATCCAGCTTTTTAAAACAAAATATTACGGTAGGGCAGGAAATAACAAAAGAATTATATCAAGATTGGATGCTGAATGAATTAGCAAAGGAAGGTGGTTATAATCATCAAGATATCGAATTTTTAACATCTTTCATACCAGAATATACAATGGATATTTTAGATAATTATCATGTAATGCTTCACCTTGACGAAGAGGATATGGGCCTTGTGGCTCTGCAAGCGTTATGCGTAAGAGCTAGTACAATGAATGAAGCAGAGCTTGCGGGACTTTTAAAGTATATGATTATTCCTTATGAGCAAGCAACTCCTATAGATTTTATCGCAACTCACGCTAAGGATAGAGGGGCTTTAGAAAAAGATTTGGCTCAGAATCAAGAGTTGAATTTGAGGGGTAAAAGCGCTTGGGAGTATCTAATTAGTTGGTCAGATCACGTTGCACCTAGCTTTAGTAGCTTTGATTATGCCAGTACACCAGAATATGATCCTGATACAAGTGATGATGCAAGGGAATTAGACCCTAAGAAGCCTCATTTGATGGGTGATTTTACACCTACAGAGGAGCATGTTGATATTATTGGTAATGATGATTTTATATAATACCTTATTCCTAGCATGGGCTACATAAGGTCAAGGAGGCTTTGCTCGAGTATGGTGATCTTATCTCGAATTTTAGCAGCCTCTTCAAAATTCAGGTCAGCTGCATTTTTAATCATATCTTTTCTTAAGAAGTTGATATGGTTTTCTAGAGATTTTTTATCCTTAATCTTATCTTTTGGAGATAATTCTTGGGACTCTTCTGACATAGCCTTAAATTCTTCAATTGCAGCTATTTTCCTATCAATTGTTTTAGGGGTAATGCCATGCTTCCTATTATAAGATTCTTGAACGGATCTTCTACGATTTGTCTCGCTTATGGCTTTCTCAATTGATTTTGTCATTTTATCTGCATAGAGAATCACTTTGCCCTCAGAGTTTCTAGCAGCTCTGCCGATAGTTTGAATTAGAGATACTTCTGACCTTAAAAATCCTTCTTTATCTGCATCCAAAATTCCTACCAACGCACATTCTGGAATATCCAACCCTTCACGTAAAAGGTTGATGCCAACAATCATATCTATTCTTCCTTCTCGTAGATCATTGATTATTTCGATCCTTTCTAGGGTTTGTACATCTGAATGGAGATAGGAAACTTTAACATTATTATCCAATAGATATTCTGTGAGATCTTCTGCCATTTCTTTGGTAAGAGTTGTGACCAAAATTCTGTAACCTTTTTCTATAGTTTTCTTGGCTTCAGAAATTAAATCTTCTACTTGATTGGAGGCTGGTCTGATTTCACATATTGGGTCCAAAAGGCCAGTGGGACGTATTATTTGCTCCGTTACTTCGCCATGAGTGAAATCCAGCTCCAATTTACCAGGCGTTGCTGACACAAAGATAGTTTGAGGGCGGAATTCCTCCCATTCTTCAAATTTCAATGGCCTATTACCAAGAGCTGAAGGGAGCCTAAATCCATATTCGACTAACGTATCTTTCCTTGATTTATCTCCCCTATACATAGCCATAATTTGAGAAGTTGTTACGTGACTTTCGTCAACAAATAACAAGCCATCCTCCGGAAGATATTCAAAAAGTGTTGGCGGGGGCTCGCCCGGATTTCTGCCTGACAAATATCGCGAATAATTTTCAATACCTTTGCACATACCAGTTTCTTGAAGCATCTCTAAATCATAGCTGACTCTTTGCTCCAATCTTTGAGCCTCGAGTCTCTTATCTAACTTGTTTAATTTTTCAAGCCTTTGTTGTAGCTCTTCCTCAATCTTAGGTATTGCGGATTTTATAATCTCAAAAGGAGTGACATAGTGAGAATTCGCATAAATAACCATTTGATCCATATTGTGAATTCTTCGACCAGTTAAAGGATCAAATTCATATAAATCTTCTAGCTCATCTCCAAAAAAAGATAATCTCCAAGCTTTGTCATTAAAATGTGCTGGAAATATATCAAGATTATCCCCTTTGACTCTAAATGATCCCCTCTCAAATGCAAGGTCATTTCTTGTATATTGCATGGATACAAGCTTCTTGACTATATCGCCCATTTTATAATTCTTCCCCTTCTCTAAATATAGGGTCATTTCAGAATATAATTGCGGGGAACCTATACCATAAATACAGGAAACGGATGAGACGACTATCACATCTCTTCTCTCCAGCAGGGACCTGGTTGCAGAATGGCGAAGCAAGTCTATTCTTTCATTAATAGATGCATCTTTTTCTATATAAGTATCAGTTCTAGGAACATAAGCTTCTGGTTGATAATAATCATAATATGATACAAAATATTCCACTGCATTTTCGGGGAAAATTTCTTTCATCTCAGAATAGATTTGGGCTGCTAGGGTCTTATTATGCGCCATTATCAAAGAGGGTCTATTTGTATTTGCTATTACATTCGCCATTGTGAAGGTCTTACCAGAGCCCGTGATTCCTAGCAAAACCTGATTTTTCTTAGCAGCTTCTAGTCCATCAATTAGCTGTGAAATTGCATGAGGCTGATCTCCAGCTGGCTTATATGGTGATGTGATTTTAAAGCTCATACTACTTCACTTCAATAATAGCTTTACTCAACTATTTTTACATAAGCCTTTTTTCGTAGTTTTTGGAAAAACTTTTGAGCGTTTAGTGACATTTTTTTGTTACCGAGAAAATTCGCTACATTAAAATGATCTTCACTTGAAAATTCCTGCAATTCTCTGGAACAAACCACAAAAATTTTGAGTTTTGTATCCTCTATAACAGGGCTTGGGGTGCCAATAGGCAAATCAATTGCTAATGCTTGCTCACTGGGGGAAAGCATGCTCATTGTGGTATTAACCTCACTTAAATTCGCGAAATTAGTAAAATATATTTTCTTCAAACTATTACAGCTTTTGATTCTCTTTCTCATTTTTTCTAGCTTTTTATATGACTTTTGGTCATTTCTCTTTGCGGTTAGAATTTGAAGGTTAAGCTGAGCATTCCTATAATTTGTTGAAAGCACCATAGATTCGATATCTTTGGATGAAATATCTACATTTCTCGCTATATGTTCTCGCATCAATTTGCCACGTAGGATCTCAATTTTTGTTTTATTTTCAAAAGCTTTTATATCTATTCCTGAGGATTCCAAGTCTTTCAGCATTGTTTCTACAGAGACTTTTTTTCCTTTGGCCATAGCAGCAATCATGGCTTGCAATTCTTCTTCTGACACTTTTGTGCCTGTCTCATTGGCAAAATTTTCTAGCACTTTGTCATTGATCACAAGTTCAAGAATAGATTTCTCTAGGTTTTCTTTTTCCTCTTGGCTTAAATTTTTGAGTAAATCAAAATGCTTGAGAATCTTCTTGCTACTTTGCAGCTCAGATTTTGTAATTGGAGAATCTCCAACAATGGCAACAATCTTATCTCCCAAGGCATGGGTTGACGATAAAATTATAGTCAAAAAAATAATAAAAAATTTTCTCATAATTCTAAATATTTAAAGTTTTAAGCCCTATACCTATAGAATAGTCGCTCGTTTTTGGAATTCCCCTTATTCCATCTGAAGTATAGTCTCTTCTAAAATAAGTGGATATACTAACACAATCCCCCTTATATGTCACCCCAATACCTCTTGTCAGCTCTCTTGGGGAGTTTGAGATATCTAGTCTTGAGCTAAATCCTAGGCTCACAGTTTGGCTATAATCATAATTTGTGTCAAGATATATTTGTCTTATTGCATCAGTTGTTGAAGCATTGCTTTTGCTCAAGTTTATAAAGCCGCCACTTAATGCAATCTTGTTATAGCCATACCAAAACCCTACTTCATCAAAGGCTGACTTAAATTCTTTTGATTTCCTTTTGAATCGATAATATACGTCTAGATTATTTTTAAAGGTGAAATATAATCTACCTACAATACTAGACTTGATCTCGTGGTCCTTAGATAAATTTTGTATTTGCCCTAGGAAAAGGCTTGTTGAAAAATCATCACCTCCTTTGAAATAGGAATGCATTCCGTAAGCGAGGCGGTCACCAGATTCATGAAAATCATAGCCATTATACCTATTAAAGCTATAAAAATTCACATCATCAAATTCAAATTGCTTTTGATCTATATAAGGTATTTTATTGTGGGTGGGGATTTTCTTCTTACCTGCAGCAAGCGTGACAGTGGGTTCAAGAACAACATTACTATTTCTAATCCTGGTAAGTAATGGATATTTTAAATAGAATCTTGCTTCTGGTATATTTCTAGCAAAAGTGATTTTGTCATTATCTAGATCTTGTGCAATTGAGATATCGTAGAAATCTGCTCTATTATACAAATCTGCTCCTATAATTTGTCCGGCATTAGTGTGGAATTTATTAGAAAGAGTCAGTTCCCAAATAGATCTTGAATATTTACCTAAATCCTTATTAAAGTAAGTTGAAGTGTAATTCTCAACGGTAAATTTGCTATCGTCAAATAATGGCAAAGTGCGAGAATGACGAAAGCCAACCTCGGGCAATAATCTGTCACTTGCTTTGTGGGTGTATCCTTCAAGGCTTTGGAGAGCGGCATTATTTATTTCCCAGAAATTGGATTTATGAGCGCTATTTATATATAAATTTGAAAGATTATATGGTATGGTGATAGCAGAATGTGCTCGGAGGAAATCTCTGTCAGAAACTTGGTTTAAATTGAACCCATAATTGATATTATTTTTAGCAAAATCCCCTCTGCCATTTAGTGTATATCTGTGAATTTTCCTTGAGCTTATTTTATTATTTGCATTATCGTAGAATGAGACATTTTGCCTTTGGCCAGCGGTGAGTGCTGTCAATTTATAAGAGCCGCTTTTGGTCAAATGTCTGAATTCAAAATCATATAATCCACCATTTTTAGCAAGCCTTGGCGTTATTGTCGCGTCAATATGGGGTTTAGGCCTGATATAGAAAGGTAAACCCAGCTTTTTGTGCCTTATGTTAGGTGGTAAGAATCCAGATTTTGGTTTAGCCCCAGGTAGCGAATGTGAGAAATATGGAAAGTACAATATAGGCACATTATATACTTTGAAAAACATACTTTTGTAACTAGCCCTTCTCTCGTCCAGGTGAAGGTTTGTTTTCCTAGCGGATAGTTGCCACATAGGGTTTTTATTTGAGCAAGCGGGGCATGCTGTATATGAAGAATTTTTTAATATTATATGGTTCTTATTGACCCTTTTGGCGATCTGGGAGGCCACAATTGCATTGCTTTTTTCAAAATATAGTATGAAAGATGCTATGATTATTTCTTTGGCTTTATTCGTAACTAGTGTTTTCTCCCCAAAAGCTACAAAATTGTCCTCATCTGCGATTTTAATATTACCATAGGACCATAATTCATCTTTTTTGATATCATAAAAAATTCTATCAGCATTAAGTGTGTAATTATCAAATACTATCCTAATGCTACCTATTGCTTCGACAAACTCCTCTTCAGCATTATATTCGACTTTATCTGACAATAAAAACCTCTCTTCTGCAACAGCAATTTTACTCAGGAAAAGAGAGAGAAATATAATAATCAGATTGCATAAATTTTTCATTTAGAGTAATTTCTTAAGGTAAGTAATTTAAGCTTTTTCATAATAGAGTAATTTGAACATAATCTAAATAAAAACAATGACTTTGCAAGCCAATTTATCTCATTCAGTGCAAGAATATACTGTTAGTGAAATTTCTACGAAAATAAAAAACCTTGTTGAAAGCGAATGTGGTTATGTGCGTATTAAGGGCGAAATATCTGGCCTTAAAGTAGCTTCTTCGGGTCATGGATATATGAATTTGAAAGATAATTCCTCTGTGCTAGCTGCCATATGCTGGAGGGGCACATTATCCAGGCTTGAATTTGCCCTAGAAGAAGGGATGGAGGTTGTAGCTTCAGGAAAAATCACAACTTATGCAGGGCAGTCTAAATATCAGCTTAGTGTGGAGAGAATTGAGCCATCTGGCACTGGTGCATTGATGAAAATGCTGATTCAAAGAAAGGATAAGCTAGAAAAGGAAGGTTTATTTGATAAAGATAGAAAGAAAAAGCTTCCATTTTTTCCCAGTCGCATTGGTATAGTGACTTCTCCAACCGGTTCTGTCATAAGGGATATGCTGCACCGAATAGAGGATCGTTGCCCTTCCCATGTTCTTTTATGGCCGAGTTTAGTGCAAGGTGAGGGGGCTGCCGCATCCATAGCGCGAGGTATACAGGGGTTAAATAATCTTGAACCCTCCACAAGACCAGATGTTATCATAGTAGCACGAGGGGGCGGATCAATAGAAGATTTATGGTGCTTTAATGAGGAAGTAGTGGTGAGGGCAATAGCTGAATCTAGCATAGCTGTAATTTCTGCAATTGGACACGAAACAGACTTTACATTGACTGATTTTGTATCAGATGTGCGGGCTCCAACCCCGACTGCTGCGGCTGAATTTGCATGTCCTGTTATAGAGGATGTCAGATATACGGTAAGACAGAATTTCATGAGGATTAGAGATAATCTATGGCAAATCGTCTCTAACAAGAAAAAGATTTTAGAAATTTGTAATAATTCATTGTCTAATCCAAAGAAGATAGTAAGAAACAAAGAACAATCTTTGGATTATATAATGTTTAGGCTTCAGGATATGTTACCAAATCTGATTTCTAAGAAAACGATTCTGTTATCAAATATAGCTTCAAGATTGGAATCTCCTAAGAATATAGTAGATATGCGGCGGCTTGTTTTATCTCATACATCATCTGCCTTGTCACAAAATACAATACGTTTGCTGGACAGAAAGTCATTGGAATTCTCTACGCAGTCCAAGCTCCTAGATAGTGTGAATTATACAAATATTTTGAATAGAGGCTTTGCACTTATTAAGCGCGAAGGTAAGGTTATTACAGGTGTTAAGGGCCTTAAACCCGAGTCTGAAGTTACTGTCACTATGCGAGATGGAGACATCACGGCAACTATAAAAGAATAAAATTATAAATTTTATTTGCAAAGCTAGCTATAAATTAGCTATTATCAAAATTTAAGAACTTAAATTTGAAGTGATTCCGAAGTAGATGGATAAGATACATTTTTTACCCGAGGTTGTGATACTAATCTCTACAGCAGTTTTTGTTGTAATTACATTTAAGAGATTTAATCTGAGCCCTGTGCTAGGCTATCTAGTAGCAGGCGCAGCAATTGGAGAATATGGATTTAATATAGTTACAGCAAGTCAAACACACCTTCTTGCTGAGTTTGGTGTAGTATTCCTGCTGTTTGCTATAGGCTTAGAGCTCTCGTTCGAGAGACTAAAGGCCATGAGAAAATATGTTTTAGGCCTTGGTTCATCCCAGGTTGCTTTGAGTGCTATAGTTATATCTGGTGCAGTGGTTTTATTCACAAATGATTCTAGTGCTGCGATCATTATTGGTGGTGGGCTTGCATTGTCATCTACTGCTATTGTTCTGCAAGTTATTGAGGAATCTAGAAACCAGTCAAGTCAGGTAGGGCGTATAGCTCTTGCTATTCTTCTAATGCAAGATTTTATTGTTGTACCGCTTTTAGTAATAGTGCCGCTTTTATCAAAAAGCAATGATTCCTTGATTATACAAGCAGTAGGCTCGGCATTCCTGAAAGCAATGGTCGCATTGGTGGGAATATTTGTAACTGGCAGGATAGTGCTTAGACCCCTATTCAAATTGATCTCTACAGAAAAGTCTGAAACTAGTAATGAATTGTTCATTGCAGTAACTTTGTTGATTGTATTATCAGCTGCATGGGGTACAGAATATTTAGGATTATCTCTTGCTCTTGGTGCTTTTGTTGCGGGCATATTAGTTGCTGAAACAGAGTTTAGAAACAAAGCAGAAGAATCTATTCACCCATTTAAAGGCCTATTTCTAGGATTATTCTTTATGTCTGTGGGAATGACTATTGATGTTTTAGAAATATATAACCAACTGGATAAGATACTTATATTTTCAGCTGCTCTTTTAATTGTAAAAGCCCTGATAATCATAGCTCTATGTTTTTTGTTTGGCCTGAGCAAATCAGTATCCGTTCACACAGGTTTTATGCTAGCGCAGGGGGGGGAATTTGCCTTCATTTTATTCAATCTTGGTATGAAGAATAATGTGCTGGATCCTGATATGGGCAAAATGCTCTTATTAGTTGTGACCTTTACAATGGCACTTACGCCGTTTTTAGAATCGGTGGGTAAGTATTTGGGTGCTAAACTAGACGAGAACAATACGAATATCAGTCCTATAAGAGACATAGGTCTGGGTACGAGTGACTTAAATAATCACGTAATTATTGCAGGTTTTGGGCAAGTGGGTAGGATGATAGCAAAAATGCTAGAAGCTGAGGATATAAACTATATTGCTCTTGATATTAGTGATAAGCTTGTCAATGAAGAGAAAGATTCAGGATTTCCTATTTTCAAAGGAGATGCAGCGCAGCTTGGCACTTTAAAGGCTGCCGGTGCTTCAAGAGCATTGTGCGTAGTACTTGCAACTGAAAACCACATTACGTCTAAAAAGACCTTAAAGACAATATCAACAAATTTCCCTAACTTAGAAGTAATAGTTAGAGCAAAGGATTTAGATAGATCAGCTGAATTATATGAAGCAGGTGCTACAACAATTATTCCCGTGGATTATGAAACGGGTTTGCAGCTGGGCGGCACAATTCTAAAATATGCAAATATTAGTGAGTATGAAATTGCGCGCATTAAGACGCAATTCAGAGCGGGAAATTACGTCACTGCTCAAATTGATGAAGCACTTTTTGATGAAACCGAAAATGAATAAGATTCTCTTATACATTGTGCTTCTGTTGCTTACAAATTCGGCATACTCAAAACATTCTGATAAAATTCCAAGGTTTGTTGCGACCAAATCTGATCATGTCAATGCGCGAAAGGGGCCAGGCATCACATACCCCTTAAGCTGGGTTTTTGTGAAAAAGTCAGTGCCTCTAAAAATCATTTCTGAATTTGAGGATTGGAGAAAAGTAGAAGATATGAAAGGATATGCAGGCTGGGTGCATTCTAGTGTTCTCACAAGAAATAGGTCAGCTATTGTCACATGTCAAGGCCAGTGTAATATGCATAAAAGCAAGAATCCTGGCTCTAAAATAGTGGCCATATTACAGAATGGGCTAATATGCAATATCTCCAAGGTTAGCAGCCCTTATACAAGGCTTGTATGCAAGAATATCAAGGGTTGGGTTTTGAATTCAGACATTTGGGGTCTTCTAGGCGAAGAAAAGTAATATGCGCAAAAAGCTTATTGCCATAGTATCTGAATCCAGGATTTTATTTAATAATTTATCCAGTAATATAGGCAATACTCGCTTCGAATTTGTGTATTTTGACACCGAACATTCTATTAAATCATTTCTTCTCTCGCCTCAAGGGATAGATGTTTTAATAATAGAAACAGATTTTGAGGCCATAGATGACTTATCAATATACTCAAAATATATATATAGCTTTATAAGGGCCAGAGTGAAGTATCAGATCGATATTAAGAAACCTATGAATTTAGCTAGGTTTATGAAAGAAATTTTGTACTTTCTAGAGAATCCAAAGGTTTTTTGTGTGATCAATGATGATTTTGTATATTGCGAGCTTAAATCAACTTTTAGCACAAAAGATGGCCTATTACTTAAGCTATCAAATATAGAAAATATGATTTTAAAATCCTTAATACTTGCACAAGATCATTACATTTCAAAAGAAACTTTACAAAGTAATGTCTGGAAATATGCATCTAATTCGGAAACAAAGACTATTGAGCAAAAAATGCAATATCTCAGAAGTGCTTTGCCAAAAGGGCTTTTGAGGAGCTTTGCTGATGGATATAAGATGTTTGCCAAAAAAATATCTTGAAAAACGCAACTTTTTAGTTCAGATTATACAGACCTTTTGCTGTAATGATTACAGGAGTTTAAAATGCTAATAAGATATCTAGGTCATCGAACTGCTCAGACCATATTAGCAATTATCATATTTTCGCTAGTGGCAGGAATGTTGCCTGATTTTGTGCATAGAATTCTGTATAGTGCAAGCCTATTGATCAAAGATGTTTTAATTTTGGTTATGCCTATCACGGTTTTTGCGTTTATCTCATACACTATAGGTTCTTTTAGGAGTAAGGCTATCTTGTTTGTTGTAATATTGGCTGGATTTGAAACTATCTCCAATTTTACAAGTGTTTGGTATGCTATTGGTGCAGGTCATATGGTCAGTAGTAAGTTTATAGGATTTGAGATTATAAAGCTCCAAAGTGACTTTTCTCCTATATGGAGATTGTCTGTTACACAACCATTGTGGTGGGGCGTGAAAAATGGAAGCATGCTGGGTGTTTTAGTAGGATGCTATATTGCATATGTGCCAAGTTCAGCAGTCAGGCCTGGTATTGACCTTCTCAAATACATTATGGAATTTATTCTAACAAAAATTTTTACAAAACTAATTCCCATATATGTCCTGGGTTTTGTAGCGCAAATATATAAAACTGGGATGTTGGAGCATATGTTAGTCCATTATTCCATACTGATATTATATCTTGTATTATTCTTAGCTTTCTATTTATTTATGATATTTTTTGTGGGTGCAAGTGGGAGAGTGCTAAAAGGCCTTGCTCATATGAAAAACTTATTTCCTGCTTGGATACTTGCCCTCACCTCTGGATGTTCTCTCTCTACGATGCCTTGGACTATCAAGGGCACAAGGCTAAATTTGAGGGATCCAGAACTTGCAAATGCCATCATACCAGCTACAACAAATATCCAGCAGATAGGAGATTGCATAGTCAATACTTTCCTATGTTTTCTTATATACACACATTTCTATGGTCATGCTCCTGACAAACACACATTAATGGTTTTTAGTGTGGTATTCGTGCTTGCCAGGTTTGCAACTGCAGCTGTTATAGGGGGGGCGATCTTTATAATGCTGCCTATATATCAAAATTATCTCGATTTTAGCGATGAAATGATAGCTATTATCCTTGCGCTAAATGTCATACTTGATCCAATTGTTACTAGTAGTAATGTGCTAGCTAATGGTGGGCTTACTAGGGTTTTCGAAAATTTATGGATTAAAGTCTCTGCAATTAGGAAGGCTTGAAGTAGAAGCTCCAGAAATTGTTGCTTTTCTACCCTTCTCAATTGTCAATTCTATAATTTATTAAGCCTTTCTTTGTAATTTCTTATTTATAATTGTAACATTGGATTAAGTTTCAATTTGTGAGAAAGGACTTATGTTTTTAGATTTTCTTGGCCAGATATGGCGCCTGCCCGCAATGATGTTTAAAAGAATCTTATCAAATCCTATGGGGCTTTTTGTATACGGTATCTTGAGCAAATGGTATGTGATGGTAATGCTCTCAGTGGCTATTGTTACTTACTATGTGTTTGTAGGTCTTCAGCAAGCAGGTGTGCTTGATGCTTTTGAAAGGACTGTTAAAAAGGGATTGCTAGAGTCTCAGGCAGTAGCGCAGCATTGCACGCCTCTCATTGCAAAGCCTAAAAAAATGTGGAATTGTATCAAAAATATTAAAGCTTCAGATTATAAGGAAAGCGAGGATGCAAGGAAACTACGAGAGGCGCTGGAGCTAGACTTGAAACGTAATCAAGCCCAAACAGAAGCTTGGGGTAAGACGCAATATCAGGATGATATTCAAAATCCATATGACGAATAAAGGCTTGAGAAAAAAATCTTTGATTTTAGAGAGTTTTTTTTATATCTTCTGAGTATTTAATAAGGATATTTAAATATGGAAAAAAAGAGCCATTTTGGTAGAATTCTACTTTTAGCATTAATTACTGTCATAGCTTTTGTAGCCTATAAGAGAACGGAAACTACGCCATCTACCCTTGTGTCGGTAGAGCAATCTGTGTCGCAGGATGCTTTAGTTAGCAAGAAAGAAGTAGAGCAAATGCTACGAGAATATATTTTAAAAAATCCAGATGTTATTATCGAATCTATCGAAAAAATGCATAAGCGCAAGATAGAGGAGATGAATGTTAAGACAGAGCAAATTCTTAAAGCTAAGAAGGATGAATTAGAAAATGATATAGCTGCGCCCAAGTTAGGTAAGGGGAGTGTAAATATTGTTATGATCTATGATTATGCATGTAGCTATTGTAGAAAAGCGAGTTCCGTAATTGATGAATTGTTAGGAGATAAGGCAAATATAAAAGTCATATATAGGCCTTATCCTATTTTAGGTGATTCCTCGGAATATATGACCAAGGTTGCAATGTCCGTGTATAAACTGTTTCCTGATAAGTTTCAGCTTGTGCATAATGCTATGATGAATCAGAAAATTACCTCCAGAGAAGATGTCATAAAAATCCTGGAATCTAACAATATTCCGGTATTAGAAATTGAGTCGGAATTTGAATCCATAGATATCAAAAACTCTCTCAGTAAGCTCTCTGAAATAGCAAGGCAGCTTAAGATTCAAGGTGTGCCTGTCTTTATTATCGATAGTAAGCTACATGCTGGCTTAGTAGATATTGAGAAAATGAGGGAAATAATTAAATCTCTGTCCCCAGATACTGATATGGCCACTGCAGTAATAGAGGAGCCAGAAACTCCTGTAAGCGCTATTAAGAAGGATGTTTCTAAGGAAGAGAAAAGCCAAGAGACTCCGAAATCCAAAGCCTCTCCAAAGGAACCTACCGAATCACCCGACTGATGTATCAGGGTGGATACCGGATATTTTGCTAGCAAAATTCCGGTATGACAAGGGGTCGAATTCCGGCATGACAATGGGGAATTTGCGGTGTGATAATGGGCGAATTTTGGCCAAAGACCAAGGGTAGAATTCCCGTATAATATCTCATCTATAGCTTGGGCTACAATGCCAGCATTCTACGAGAGCATTAAAAAAGTATTGATATTAACTTCTATAAATGTTAGCATATTAACTAATGGGCCATTAATGGGTAATAAATCATGGCTTATTTGGGGTAAAACATAAGGGGGGTATTATGTCAACAGAAGTATTATCAACAATAACAAATACAACAACGCCAGCAAAAAAAGGGCTTGGTTTAAAATTCAAAAGTTTTTTTACTGGTGGAAAAAAAACAAAAGGGAAGGAAAACACGCAGATTCATTTGGCTCAAACATTAGAGCAAACAACTAGTTCAAGCAAAAGCCATTCAAAGGATAGAATAAGTGCAGTGAGGCTAACGCAAAGTGCACCAGCTTCTCCAAGGGCATCAAGAAAAGGCATTGCGGTAGTTCCTCAAGGGGCAAGTGCCCTATCAAAACATGAAACTCAGCTTCAAGCGGGTAAATTATATAAAAGCGCATCACAAAGCTCACTAAATTCTATTTCTGCAAGTGATAGTTTTGCACATGCTCAATCCTATCTTAAGCATGCGCAAGACGCAACGGCAGATGATGTTAGAGAGAAATATTTTAAGTTTGCAGAACAATATGCGGAATATGCTGTAGTTCTTGGTAGGAAGGATGCAGTACCCATATTGCAGAAAATGTATAAGGATGGTATTAATAGCCTGGATGGAAAAAGAGTGCTAGTAGAAAATTCTACTAAGAATACTTTCTGGAATCAGGTTGAAAGGAAACAAAAAGCCGGCATTCAGCCTCAAGATATAGGGCAATTAGGAGCTTTTATAAGGCCACAGAAGAATGTAGCTTTGGGTGTTGCGGTATTTATCCATGTGTCAAACATTGTGCATGATGATCCAAATACGCAATATTCTATTGAATATGCGGGTAAGTTAGTTACTCATTTAAGAGAGATGCAAAAGGGGGCAGTTAAAGGAGTGCCACTCGAGATGGATTTGCGTTATAGGCAGAGTCAAAATCCTTTATCTCTATAACTCGCAGCAATAATGCTAAGCATTTAAAAGCTCTGATCATTGTATCGGGGCTTTTTTTTATACCCATAATCTACTGAAAATGTTATTTGTCAAATCCTATGGCAGCCAATTTCTTTTCCAATGAAATTGATAGGATTGAGGTGTTTTTTTCCTAATATCACTTCAAAATGCAAATGGTCTTTGGTGGATCTTCCTGTGGAGCCTTGAATGCCTATTACTTCACCTTGGCGCACATATTGCCCTCTTGAGACCATAGATCTTTTTAAATGCGCATATCTTGTTTTTAGATTATCTTTATGCTGGATCAATATGTAGTGTCCGTATGATCTGGAATAAGTTGATTCCAGCACTTTCCCATTTGCAGAGGAATAGATTCTGCCATTTTTAACACCTACTAAATCAAGGCCTTTATGCATACATCTTTTGCGCCCTTTTAATTTTCTTCTTCCAAATTTACTTGAGATTTGTGCTTGTTTTACGGGTGCGAAAATAGGTAGGTTTCTTGCCATTTTGTCAATTTCTTTAAAACGAGTCATTGAGTTTGAGATATCTATTTTATGATCTAGGTGATGGAATGGTGAATCATGCTTGGCTGAGATTTGTTTCGAAAGATGCTTTAGGCGCGCAACTTTGTCTTTATCAATAATTCTATATCTCGAGCTAATGAGCTTCACTCTATAATATAGATTTGTGACTTTGGCTTCCATTTTGTGATTTAAATCCCTGACTTCATCATGGCTCAAGATTTTCTCCTTAGGATTATGGCTGTAATTCATTCTATATTGTGGCGTAAACAGGCATTTATGAGAATTAAAATCATATTTCTTCACCAGATAAGTATGCTGCTTTGGAATAATATTAGGATCTGTTTTAATAGACGTATTTGTGCTTGAACTTAGGCAGCCAGTCAGAACTAAAGATGTGATGATTAATATAAGGATATTTTGCACTATCAACTATAATTTTTTGATGAGGAATTATATCACAAAACTTTGCCATTGCTATAATATATAGTATAAATAAACTTAAAAAAATCTATGAGAATAATTTTTCTAATATTGCTCCTGACTTTGCCCCTTGCATCCAATGCCCAGCAGATACTAGCATCTAGTAGCCAGATTGCCTCTATATTATCGTTGCTTACAGGGGATAAAATAGATACTTTGTCAGGGGTAAGTTCTTGCCCTCATCATTATTCATTAAAGCCAAGTGATATCTCCAAAATAGAAGAGGCTGATTTCATAATATATATAGACGATAAATTTGAGCCTTTCTCAGATATGATTAAAGCTAAAGCTAAGGGCAAATTGCTCCAAATATCGGATATAGATAACATAAAAATCCGCAATGAGAATTACCATATATGGCATGATATTGATAATGCGAAACTCATTTTAAAAGAAGCTGCTAACTATATTCCCAATAATAGATTAGAGAATGCACAGGCGTTGCTAGGCAAGCTTCACATCAGAAAGAAGCATATATTATCTAGGATTAATCATCCTATTATTATGAGCGATTCTCTGGAATATTTCTTTGATGGGGTAGAGGTAGGCAGGATGTTTGTGCATTACCATAGTGCAAATATTTTTGATAAAATCTCTAAGGTGGGTCCGGATGGATTTTTTCTTGCAGATTCTGCCCAAGATCTTAGTGCTTTAGCTAAAAAGACTAATATCAGAATTATCTATATAGATAGTGAAAAATGGGGTGATATGGATTATGTAAAGAACTATAATAGAATATTGGACACTTTAGAAGGTGCATTGTGAGTATTTATCAAATATTACATGTTAATGACGAGAAAATGCTGCTACCTGCGGAGAATATCAATAATTTTCTCAAAAGTGACATAGGCTCTCTAAATAGAGCTATTGAATATATAAATAAATTTCACTCTTATTTCCATTTTGAACAATCTTTTGCATATCTTCTATGTGCATATTGTGCAAGAACATTAGGCTTAGAGTCTGAGATGAAGGAATATTTAGATAAAAGTATATTTCAGGATCACACTAATATATTCGCAATAAATTTCAAGAATAAGGATATAGCAGAGCTCCTGTCATATGGGCGTAACATTATGTATGAAGATGATTTTTGGGATTTTGTGCTTGGGGACCATCATAAGGATGAAATGATTGAGGATCTTGACTTGGCTATTGAATATTGCGTAAGAAAAATACAGAATCAGGAGCAGATTATTCCTAGAGTCGCCCATGAAAAAGATTTTGAGTATCACAAAAATACTAGTCATAGAATAGCTTTTTTATATAGTTTGAGGCATATCATGCTAGAAGATTTTGAGAGGGCTTTTATATATGCGCAGAATATGGTGGATAATTTAGAGGCATCTCACAAAAGATATCATGAATATGCTGCTTATATATATACGAGAAGGGCTAAAGTATTCGAAGAATTGGAACAAGAATCCTTAGCAAAAAATGATTTAATTAAGGCAAATGATTTGAATCCACCTCCCAGAGGTTAACTACAAGTAGTCTTTATGCAGAAAATCATATAAATACTTAAATCTTTCTTGCGCTCAGAAGTGAGTCATGATAATTTTCAAGACTGAATTTAGGAGATCACAAATATGAGTCAAGAAATTTATTCCACAAGATGGGAATCTAAAAAAATAAGTAAAGAATCACCAATTTATTCTGCTGAAGCGCCAGATTTAATATTTGCTACTATAGCATCTGCTGATGGTGCTGATGCTTGCAAGACCTAAATTACAATTACTTTTGGTTTTCAAGATGAGGATCATGAATCAGATACTCAACCAATATCAGAAGAGATATCTGCAGAAAATTTTTATACTCTAGGGGGCTTAAAAGACTTGCTTAATGATGTTGCGGGTATTTCTGCTGAGATTGAGGATAATATTTTGGTTATTAATGCAACAGACCAGCCTTTTACTATCTCTGCGCCAGATGATGAGAGCCAGTATTTGATGGATGCTTTAGGTCTTCATCCAATTGTTGAGGATGCAAGCTAAAGAGGCTGCTGATTCAAACTTTTTCTAGAATATTCTTAAGATACTTAAGCTGCATTGCTTTTACAGCTGCTTTTGCATAATCCTTGCAGCTAAATAGGAAAGAGAGCTCAGTGATGATTTTCTCTGATTTTGCTTTTGCAATCCTGGAGATTTCTTCTGCTTGCCTATGGGCTTCAAGTGCTTCTTGCATCTCTAAAATTTCTTCTAAGATTTCTAGAGGAACTTTAGGTGCATCTTTATCAGAACTTATATTAATTCCGTGAAGTTCCAGTAGGTGACTAGCTCTTAAAAAATCATCTTTGAGGTACTCATATGCTGTATTGAGCATGCCGGATATTTGAGTGAAATATGATTTTTCTTGGGTTGTTTTTGCCTTGTCCGGATGATATTTTGCCTGAGAGGTAAAGTATCTTTCATCTAGAAGATCCCTATCTATTTGATAAGTTTCTTCTATATCTAGAAGGTCAAAATAGCTTTTCATTACTTATACGCCGGTTGATCCAAAGCCTTGCGTGCCTCTTTCGGTATCATCTAGATCCTCAGTCTCTTCAAAGATAGCCTGCTCATGCTTTGCAAAAATCATTTGGGCTATTCTCATACCGTTAGTGACTGTAAAATCTTCCTTACCATGATTGATAAGAATGGCCTTTACTTCCCCCCTATAATCAGAATCTATAGTGCCTGGGCTATTAAGTATAGTGATTCCATGTTTTGCAGCGAGGCCAGACCTTGGTCTAATTTGAGCTTCAGTACCTTTAGGAAGGGCGATGGCAATCCCGGTTGGAATTATCCTTACCTCTCCAGATTTTATTACAATATCAGATTCAATAGCAGCCCTTAGATCCACACCAGCACTTTGAGCTGTCGCATATTCCGGAAGCTCGGAACCTAGTTTTTTTTCTAAAACTTTGATTTTTACCGTAAATGTCATAGGCTTTCTTAGATTTGGGTGGCGAGAGTGACGGGACTCGAACCCGCGGCCTTCTGCGTGACAGGCAGACGCTCTAACCAGCTGAGCTACACCCCCTTCGAAGCAACGATCAGGAGTATACATTAATAGGATGGATCGCGCAAGCATAATTTTTGCAAAGTAAAGGGAGCAAAACTATAAAAACTTGCACAAATAGAAGATGTTGCTATTGTTACGTGGCGCTTATAATAGTACGTATGCTAGGTAAATTTTGATATATTAACCCGAACTATAGGAGCTTAGTTATGTTATTGAATTTTTTAGGCAATGTCAGAGTGAATTTGCTAATTATTTTATCATTAGTCACACTTGGAATATTTGGACGGGTAGAATTAATAGGGGCACTGATAGTAATGTTATATTGGGTTTCTATTAGGGGCTTTGAAAAAATTGACAATATTTTTATAAAATTCACCAGCTTCATATCAATTGTGCTCATAAGTTTTGGATTATCGGAACATATATTTCCAGGTTTTAATAACATGATTTATCTCAAAAATTATGCGGTGAGCGAGGCTTCAAGGCACCATGACGAATATTGGAATTTTGATAAACCTTTTCTGATGCTTTGCTTGATTAATTACTATATGGAAGGGCATTATAAGGCTGGAAATTTAATCCATTCCATCAAAGTAGGGTTTGTACTGACGCTGATTTGCTCTGCGATTTTAGCTATTGTTGGTTTGGGTATGGGGTATATTAAGTTGGATATAAAATGGCCAGAAATCATATATTCCTGGGCTTTGCTGAATATTGTCGCAGTTTTTGCAGAGGAGGGGTTTTACAGAGCTTTCCTGCAAAGGTTGTTTGCGGGCCATCTGGGTAGATTCATTGGAAGATATGGGGACATAGTATCGCTACTTATTGTAAGTGCTTTATTTGGGTTGTCTCACTTTCGTATGGGGTTTATTCATGCAGTTCTTTGTGCGGTGGCAGGTTTTTTGTTTGGATATGGCATAGTGAAAAGCAAGAGGGTAGAGGCGTGTATGATATCGCATTTTCTACTTAACATGCTGCATCTTATCCTCTTTACGTACCCAAATGCAGCTTAAAGCTTGGTCTTTTCTATCTAACCCGAACTGTGGATAAGGAATGTAGTAGACCCACGCACTTTAGGCTAGAGCAACATCTTATATTATTTTGCATTTAACAATCAGAGGTTTAGATTGAAAGCCAGGTTTACGTAAACCCGCATATACGTGGACTTAAGAGGGGGCTGTAAATGCAGTCATGCAGCTTTGAATGAATTTCGGTATGTATTAGGTGATGATATATAATAAAGGAAGGGTTTGAATGACAGGGAAAAGGAGGACCCTGTCATTCAAGGAGGATATTAGAATTCTAGCTTTACGCCTACGACACCAAAAGTGCCATGGTATTTATCTTTCTTGTATGTTCCTGCATCCAAGTATCTACCATCTGTGCTATATGATGTTATTTCAGCATATGGAAGTAATCCAGGGGCTAGCTTATAATCCACTCCAAAAGTAGTAGCATCTAAAGCATTCTTTTTTGCTTTACTGTGGAAATGCATTACGCTGAAGCCCATATTGCCATAATGATATCCCAGTCCTGTGCTGAATATTTTGATGTCTCTATTTCTACCAGGCTCTATGTCAGCTGTTGTTAAGCTTTTCATGTAGTCAGCATAAGCGATAGAGAATGACAAGTCTCCATATTCAACATTTGCACCAAAAGTATATGTTTTTAGGTTTTTGAATTTAGCATTTGGGTTTGTTGTAGGTGTTGCTGCATCTTCGATCTCTTTAGCGATAACCTTACCTTTTTCTCCAACAAGTGCGAGCTTTAGAGAGAAGTCATCAGAGAATGAATTCTCATATGTTGCACCCCAAGCTAAACCATCCTTAATTGCAAACTGAAATCCAGGAGACATAGAATTTTTAACATGATACACAGCGTCTTTAACAGTATTTCCGCCTGCATTTGAAGTATCTGGAATATAACTTAACCCAAACTGGAACCCGTTTAATTTTGGAGTGAAATATGTCATTTTACGAGAATATTCAATATGCTTTAAATCTCTAGTCTTCGTATCTAGGAAATTGCCCATATTTGAGAAATATGTAATTTGATTATCCCTGATGTCAGCTTTCACCCAAGTATCCCAAGCGCCTTTAGCAGCTACTGCACTTGTACCGCCTGTGATTTTCATTTTTGACACAGCGGATTTACCAGAGCCAAGCTCTAATCTACCTGCTTGTGATTCAAAGTAGAATTCAGTAGGTGTAGATCTAGCATTTCTAGTTGCTGTAGCAACAGCTATTGTAGCTCCATACTTAGTATCAGCATCAATTTGATTCTCGGCATTTACTGCAAATTTCGCAGTATTATAAAAGCCGAAATGATCATGGTTTGCAGAAATTCTTTTTCTATCCTTAGGGCCAGAATCATCTATGGCAGCAGCAGTAAAATCTACTGATCCAGACAACCTTACCTTAACCCCATCATCTCCTCCGCAGCAACCAGCAAAAGCTGAGTTTGATAATGCTAGTAAAGGAAGAAGAACTTTAACAATTTTTTTCATAATTAATCTCCATTTGCTATAAAATTCAGCCAATATTTACCCCAATTCATATAATTTTGCAAGCTTTTATTGGGGGCATGAGTATTAAGGAAATCTTCCTGACAATTATGCAATGCTTATTTCTTTAAAAGCTTATATCCATAAAGGAAGGAGCAAAATACATTGAAATAACACAAGGCAATAAAGAAGTGGCTAGAACTAGCCATATTGTAGAAAGTGAAATGCAGGTAGATTATAGTGATCAGAGTAAGGGCAAGGTGAATGGCGGATTTATAATCTTCAGTTCGTTTGTGAGGGTTTTTCAAATATATACCTATGCAGATCATGGTGAATATAATACAGTAAAACGGCCATATGATCCTCTGGTGAATTTCTGTTTTCATTTGTTTTACCTTGGATTTGCTAATAGACTGATCAGGAAACATTAAATGCCATATAGTAAATTCCTGGAGATCTCTGGCATGTATAGCCCTTTCAGTATTGCCTTGCGGTATCGAAATTTGGAGGCTAGAAAAAGTCATTTGGTTCATATTGCCTTTAGCATCAATAATCTGCCTCATACCATCGCTTAGTATAAAAGATGGATGATTGTTTGAGATTTTAATTTGCCCATTTCTTGCAAAGATAATAGAGGATTCTCTTTTATCGCGATTATCAAATATAATCATCTCCTCCATAATGCCATCATCATTTTTATTGCCAATATATAGGGTAAGATTCTTGGATAATTGATTGAAGCTTTTTTCATGTAATACATTAGCTACAAAATTATTTCTAAAATTCCCAAGACTTTTTTTGAGAAAATGGTAAGATTTTGGGGCTATATAAAAAGCGCATAAATAGCAAACAACACATGCGTAAGCTGCTAGCTTTAATGCGGGCTTGGCGATCTGAAAATCAGATAATCCAGCTGCACTTAATGCTATAAGCTCTCTGTCTGAATTCAGAAAACTTAGCCCTCCAAAAATTGCAACAGCAGTACCTACAGGCAGAATAGGGAGTGCCATGGTTGGGAGAGCGGACATTGTCAAAAGAAAAAACCTAAAAGCAGAGGAGCCTAATTCTATTACAAAGGCTAATCTCATTACTTGTGAAAGCCATATAAGTGTCAAAATAGAGCCTATAGTAATTGCTAAATAGCCCAAGAAGTTCCTGATCAAGTGATATTCATATATCATATTACAATATTGCCCATAATAAAGATTTCATGAATTTTTCTAATATTGGAAAAGATACGGTACCGATAGCTGAGGCAGCAGTTGCTATCTTCATGCCCGATATTGGCATTCTTTCCTTTAGAACACCATCTTTTGCAAATATTAGATAAGTCAATTTGCCCATAAAATATATTACGGACATTATATATAATACTAAAGATATTTTTAAAACATAAGAATATGTGCTGGCCTCCATTGCCTCCCAAATCATATCTTTTGTGGCGGAGCCTATCAGGGGCGGCACACCTATCATTGAAAGAGCGGCTATAATAAAAAATATTGAGGTTACAGGAGATTTGTATCCAATACCACGTAAGTCCTTTAAGTAATTTGATTTAGTCATAGTGTAAAATATTCCCGTGGAGAAAAATAAGGTAATTTTAGTGAAGCTATGGCCAATCATATGCGCTATTGCAGCCATCAGAGATTGGGGCGTTAAAACAAATACTGCAATCATCATCAAGGCCAAATTTGCTATAGTAGAGTAAGCCAATACATGCTTTACCATACTAGTTCTTACCGCTTGATAAGATGCAAAGACAAGAGTAAAGCAGGCAGCTAGCAAAGGCCAATTAAAATCCTGTAACAATATTGCAAGATTTTTGAGTCCAAATATATAAATTACAATTTTTAGAATACAGAAGATACCTGCTTTTACCACCGCTACAGCATGGAGCAAGGCACTGACAGGATAGGGGGCAATCATTGCAGCTGTAATCCAGTTATGGAAGGGCAACATAGCCGTTTTTGCTGTACCAAAAAAGGCTAGGAATAAGAGCAAATGCAGAATTAGGGGGTTAAGATTTTGTGGTATAATGCCATCTAGTATGAATTCTGTAGTGCCAGATACATAATATACATATATCACAAAGGGTAATAATAGGCCTATGGAGGTGCCAATAAGTGTTTTTATATATACAAGAACTTCCCGCTTATCAAAAGTGTTGTGTGCTACAAGTGGGATAGTAAAAAGTGTAAGCATTTCGTAGCCTATAAACATTGTGAAGAGATTTTTTGATAAGGCGATAAAAATTGCAGCAAATATGGTGAGACCTATAAAGGTCAAGAATCTCGCAAGATTTTTGCTCTCTAGCTTTGTCATATGATACATAGAATAAAGAGCTGAGATGAGCCAAAGTATAATCAGGAGATTGAAAAATATTATCCCCAAAGGTTCTAAGTAGAACTTGAGGCTCACCACCCCTATTTCTAGAGCCTTCCACTGCGCTCTTCCGGAATATATATAAAAATAAGTTATACAAATAGATTCAACAAGGCAAGCTGCAATAGGAAGCAAAATTATATTATATGAAAAATTGCTTTTGTGCTTATAAATTACAAGCGGCAAGAGCGCGGCAATTAATATGCTTGCTAAGAAGATTTTAATTAAAATATTTGGCTCTGTTACCATAGCTTACCATAAAAAATTAGGCTAAAGCCTAGGATTGTTGGCAATATCAATGCATAATTTTGCTTAATATCAAACTTAGATTCTTGCATATCTGAAGTCACGCTTCCAATCAATCTGAAATTATAACTAATAGCAATAGTTGAGGCAATGATTGTAGCAATAAAGGATATATGGTAGTCCTTCTCTATCAAGGTTACAAAGAGATTTATTTTATTAAAAAAGCCAATGCTGATAGGTAGTCCAATGTTTGATATAATACCATATATCATCATATAGGAATCAATATAATTTTGCCTATGTTTTTCTTCTAAGGATAGGTAGGTGAAGAATATAAACTTCATAATCCCATCTGCAAAAATATATTGCAGAATAGCTGAAATATTTTGGCTGGAGGAGAGCATTAGCAGAATATACCCCATTTGCACAATAGAGGAATATAAAATGATGTCTTTAAAATGTAGAGTTTTCTGCCCTATATAGGCACCGCTAATCATTCCTACAATTGCCAGGAGGGATAGAATATCATACATACCTATCGCACTAAACAATTCAGGACCAGAGACGCTATAGATGAACTTTAATATTGCATAAAATCCTATAACAACAGATGTTGCAGATATGTATGTAAGAATATGAGGTGCAGTATGTCTGTATGATTTTATCAGCCAGGAATGTAGAGGAAAAACAGCTAATTTTGTAATAACTCCAATGATAAATATAAATGACCCGGCAGCAAATAATCTAGAATCACGATTTTCTCTTATTAGATCTCTCATATCCTCCATATTTAGAGTGCCTGTTATAGCGTATAACATCCCAATGGCGACTAAAATAAATGTTGCAGAAATAGTGCCAACGATAAGGTAATCAAGCGCCGCGACCACTGCATGACGGGATTTACCAAGGGAGATTAAGGTGTAGATTGCTAAAGAGGATATTTCGATAAAAACGTATAAGTTAAAAATATCTGCGGTAGATGCTATACCGACTAGTCCTGCATGGGCTAGCAATATTATAGAGTAAAGCATATGCTTTAATTTATCTGATATTCCTTCCTCAAGGCCCCTTGCAAAGAGCGAAAGATTTATACAGAAAAGCATTAATATCAGATTTAGATATATAATCACATGGCGCGTTAGAATATCTATTCTAAACTCTATCCCTATAGGGGCTTCATGTCCTCCTAGAAAGTAGGAATTATCTGCATTAGGTACAAATAAAACCAATAATAACAATATCCCTGCTGCAGCTCGGAATATGTGCCTGGCAATAATGATATTTCTTACAAGAATAATAACTATAGAAGCGATTATAGGGACTAATATATTCAGAATTTGCCAATTGTGACTTAAGAAAATACTCATTTATTTATATCTTCTTCTGAGATGGTGCCAAATTCTTCCTTGATTCTATATACCAAGGCAATACCTACTGCAAGAGTTGCAAATCCTACAACTATAGCAGTGAGCATTAATACATGAGAGATACTGGATGTATAGATATATTCACACCCTACTCCTCCTTTGCATTTATCAAAAGGTAGAATAGCTCCTTCAATTTTACTCAAGGCTACAAAAAATACTATAGTGGCGGTTTGAAATATCGATAATCCAATAAGCTTCCTTAGGTAATTATCCTCAGTGATTACCATATATAGTCCGATCACAAAAATAATAGCTGAAGCTAAGTAAATCATATCAAAACATCACTTGAATTAACTATCTATAGCACAATCCCAGCCGCCGGAGCTATTTTGTTTATAATATTCTATCTTATGCCCTAAATTTTTTAAAGAATCTAGAGTAGATTGTGCGCTTTCTACATCATTTTCAGAAGTGCCATCAACCATCACCAATATCCTTTCAAAATCACCAAATATGGTTTTGCTATTACCAATAAGCATAAGGCAGCTAGCATTGATAGGGCACTCATTTGATGTTGAAATATAAATAGGATGTTTGGTTGGGTCTGGGTCTTCGTCGCTTCCGTGGGGCACAAAGGCTTTTTGTGAGAAGGTCCATAAGCTTTTGTTAAGTAATTTTTTCGTATCTTCATCACTTACATTGACGAAGGTTTTGAGGTTATTCTTAAAACATTTATCCAGTATCATGCATGCGGATTTGATGATTTCGTCATTCATTACTTGATAAAAAGTTATCTTGCTCATATAAATATACTCAATAAATTGTCGAGATATTGTTGTGGATAATATAACATACATTATATTGCTTAAAAACCAATCAAAAAATATAGAATCTCTAGCGGAGAGTTTGCGTCAGATTCAAGGGAATTTTCGTAAGGAATATATTATAGTGGATGATTTTTCATCAGATAATACTATGGAAGAGGTCCAAAAGCATTTTGCTTCCTTTTCAAGGGCTACCTTCGTTGTAAATGACGAATATCATGGCCCTTCATATTCTATCAATAAGGCCTTGAGCCTTGCTCATGGAAAATATATTCACTTTGTTGATGGGGATGAAATTTTGGCACCCGAATCTACCTTACTACTTTATGAAGCAATAAAAAATTTTGGGACAAATGCTGCATTTGGCCTTTCTGGTGCAATTGATAAAAAGGGCAATAAATTTAAAAGTTCGTACGAAACTGGTGACACAATAGTGTTGGATGACCCGGTGAAGAATATCTTAGAAAATAATGTTCATGATATAAGGAAGTTTGGTTTTTCAGGTAGCATGGCTAGCACTTACTTGCTAGAAGAAATGGGCGGATTAGATGAACATGTTTTTACCCATAATATAAGTCTTGCCTTAAATGTTGCTAAAAATTCTAAATTTGCTTATGTCAAAAAAACACTATGTTTTAGCAGGGAAGAAATATTAGCGAGATATAGCAAAAAATTTGAGATACATGACAGTTTATTATCTATAGTAAATTTTATGGAGGATCACGCAATGTATGTAGGTCATTATACTCCTGAATTATATAAAGCCCTCTGGTCACTGCTCTGGAATTCAGATAAAAAACACAAAGTGAAATCCCTCCCAAGATTTTTCCTATCAAGATATATGAAACGCAACCTGGACGTAGAAAGTCTTATAGAACTTTATAAAGGTTACATAGAGGGTTTCTTGTGAAAAATGCCAATTAGTGCGCAAATTTCAGATATCTGCGATGCTTACGTGCTATAAGTATGCTGCGCTTCTCGAATCCTCATTTCCTACTAATTTTATAGGTTTTAGAGGCATTGTCATGCCGGAATTTTGCTTGCAAAATATCCGGTATCCACATTATCCTCATTCCTTGGCCTATAGTGCTAATGTATCTTAGGAATCAAGTCTGGGAATATAAAATCACCCTTTATTCCTTGCCTCAGTGACTAATGGCTCACGCTATCTGCGTGCGGGAAGGCAACAGAAGAGCACGCGTTGACAAAGAAGAGGTGCGGCACGATAGGCAAAAATTCACTCTGGGCTTACCATTTTTTCTGGCACTATATATTTGTCAAACTCTTCCTCTGTGAGTTCTCCTAAATCTAGGGCTGCTTCTTTTAATGTGAGGTTATTATCTGCAGCATGGCGAGCTATTTTACCTGCTCTGTCGTAGCCAATATGTGGATTGAGAGCAGTAACTAGCATTAAGGATTGATTAAGAAGGTGCGTGATTCTTGCTCTATTGGGTTTCATTCCGTCTAAGCATTTTGTAACAAAACTATTAATCCCAGAGGATAGTAGATCAATGGATTGCAATATATTATGTATCATTAATGGCTTGAAAACATTAAGCTCAAAATGACCTTGTGATCCTCCTATGGAGATCGTTGTATGGTTCCCAATAACTTGAGTACATACCATTGTTAGTGCTTCCGATTGAGTGGGGTTTACTTTGCCAGGCATAATAGAAGATCCTGGCTCGTTTTCTGGTAAGATAAGCTCTCCTATGGAGCATCTTGGCCCTGAAGCTAAAAACCTAATGTCATTAGCGATTTTCATAATACTGACTGCTACAACATTTAAGGCGCCAGATAATTCTACTATCGCATCATTAGCTGCTAATGCTTCGAATTTGTTTGGAGCGGTTTTAAAATCAATGTCTGTGAGGTTAGATAAGTTAGATGCAAATTTCTCAGCAAAGTTTTTATGGGAATTAATGCCCGTTCCTACAGCTGTGCCGCCTTGCGCTATAAAATGAATATTTTGCACAGCTGACTCTACTCGCATAATGCCATTTTCTACCTGCATTGCATATCCAGAAAATTCTTGCCCTAGAGTGAGAGGTGTTGCGTCTTGAAGGTGCGTCCTGCCTATTTTGACAATATTGTTCCATTCTTTGGATTTACTATCTAAATCTTTGTAAAGCTTCCTTAGAGCAGGCAGCAGTTTTTCTGCTATATCTGCAGCTATAGCTATATGCATCGCAGTTGGAAAAGTATCATTAGACGATTGACCCATATTTGTATGATCATTTGGATGAACGGGCTTTTTTTCTCCTCTTTTGCCGCCAAGTATCTCACTTGCCATATTTGCTAGAACTTCATTGCAATTCATGTTTGTTTGGGTTCCGGATCCTGTTTGCCACATGGAGAGAGGAAAATGCGCCATAAAATCTGTATTAAGCAATCTATCAGCAGCCTCGCATATTGCTTCCCCTATTTTGCTATCTAGTTTGCCTATTTCCATATTGGTTTTAGCGGCGCATTTTTTGAGCATAATTAGAGATTCAATGAGCTTTTGAGGCATCTTCTCTGTGCCAATTTTGAAATTTGCGATTGCTCTTTGGGTTTGCCCGCCCCATAGACTATTTCTTTCCACTTGAATTTGCCCAAGTGAATCCGACTCTATTCTATGCATAAATTACCTACTTTATTGTATAAGTTATAGATGTATCGTTAGATTTTATATCAAGAGAAATCTTTTTTGTCTCTAATAATCTATAAATATAATAGGCATGGACATTAGAAGGTGCTATCGGTACGTCGAGATATTCTTCTCCTTTGATGATAGCATGTAGATCTTTCAACTCTTTGACCTCATTTCCCTCTGCAAGTATACTGATTGAGCTATCACCAAGCCATGAGATCTTAACCACTCCTCCATGGATTAATGCTCCTTTAGCAAGGGATGCAAGGCATACAATCAACTTACCTTTGCTCACATCCATAGATTTTTCATTGGAAAGCCTCCCGGGTGGGGTGAATTCTATATCAATCCTCTTATCTTTTGCTAGAAGAAGGCATAATTCTCTCACAGTATCTAGATCCGCATCACCAGAATATTTTGAGATGCCATATGCATATCTTAAGAAGCGCAGCCTGTCATTTGCTTGATTTGTGCTGAGTTCCATTAATTCCAGTGCTTTATTTTTCACCTCAACATCTTCAGATTGTACAAACTCAATTGCTGAATTAATAGCACCTAATGTGCCAGCAAGGTCATGAAAAATTTTTGCTGAAAAAATTTGTACAAACTCTAAGTCCTCGATCATTTAAACCTACCAAAAAGAAATTTCTTCATATATTATTTATCACAGGAAAAAGTGTTTTTTTATTAAAACTTTATGAGACTTGTAATTTTTCATACACTCATATTATTAATGTCACTGTGTAGCGCAGGGGGGACTATGTCACTAAATGCATATGATTTTAGATTTACTTCTATCGACGGAGATAAGCAGATCAATTTGTCAGATTATAAAGGAAGTATGATTTTGGTTGTAAATACGGCATCAAAATGTGGGTTTACTAAGCAATATGAGGCTTTAGAAAATTTGTATAGAAATTATAAAAATAAGGGCTTGGTTATTATTGGTGTGCCATCAAATGATTTTGGAGGGCAGGAGCCTGCAGATGAGAAAGAGATAAAGGAATTCTGCAGTCTGAAATATAGCGTCACTTTTCCTATGACAGAGAAAGTCAAGATTAAAGGAGATGATGCTCATCCATTTTATGCATGGGCTAGCGGTGCATCTGGCGCTTCGCCAAAATGGAATTTTTACAAATATCTTATTGGAAAAAATGGAGAAATCTTGGATTATTTTTCATCTATGACAAAACCTGATTCTAAGAAGATTATTAATTTACTGGAGGAACATCTATGAAGAGGATAATTATAGTGGGATGTGGTATCACAGGTATGATGACCTCACTTGCTTTTGCGAAAAAAGGACTTGAGACTCATATTTATGAGAAAGTCAAATCAGAGAAATTTCCTCCAGATGTGCGAACGACAACCTTTACTTCTTTCTCTAAAGAATATATGGATGAGATTGGTATATGGGATCTGCTTAAAGAAGAATCTGGCTTTGTGCGGGATATATATATTGTTGACAATAAATCTCCTAAAATGCTTCATCTTCCGAGAGAAGAAAATTGTGACAGGGGGCTTGTTCTTCCAAATGACTTTATTAAGAATGTGCTTTATGCTGAGGTCAAGAGAAATAAGCTTGTGAAGCTCCATAAAGGCGTGGAATATAAAAATTCTAAAGATGATATTGTGCTTGCTTGTGATGGCAGGCAGAGCCAGTTTTCAAGTTTGTTTGAGACAAGAGTCAATAAATCCTATAACCAAGCAGCTATAGTACTTGTTTGCGAGCATGAATTAGATCACGACAATGTTGCGGTAGAGCATTTTATGCCAAAGGGACCTTTTGCCGCTCTTCCTATGAAGAACCAGAAGCAATCTTCTATCGTTTGGAGTGAGCCTTTAGAGACTGCAGAGATATTTAAATCTATGGAAAAGCAAAAACTAGAGCAGCATCTGCAGGAAAAAATGGGTGATTATTTAGGAAAGGTGAAAATAGCTAGCGAGGTTCAAATATTTCCATTAACAGCTAAGGTTACAAAAAATTATTATAAGGATAATATTGTACTTATAGGGGATTCAGCGCATGGTATTCACCCTCTTGCGGGGCAGGGGCTCAATCAAGGAATTAAGGATATAAAAGCTATAGTAGAGATATTTTCGAAAAGATTAGAATTAGGCTTGGAGATAGATGAATTAGCGCTCAGTCAATATGAGAAGGAGAGATCTAAGGATAATTTTCTTATGTATAAGCTAACAGATATGCTCAATAGTTTATTTTGTAACGATTCTCTCACGCGCAGGGCTTTTCGAAGATTTGGCCTGGCCTTTTTGGACGAGTTTTCTGGCCTTAAAAAGCTCATTTCCAAATATGGAACTGGCTTAGGTATATAAGCTGTTATTTCTTAGCTCTATGCAGGCAAAGGAAAGCCATAATGCTTAATGCTACTATATAATAAGCTGGAGCGATTACGCTGCCTGTATAATGCCAGATACTCCAGCAGATCGTGGTTGTTTGGCGTCCTAAAATTTCTGTACCAATGGCATATCCAAGGCCTGTGACAAGGTATCTTTCCTTGCTACCAATGAGTTTAAACATCCACACTTTTGACGGCGTAACAAATGCAACGCCCACTAGGATTATCCAGAATTTGATGAATGTGACGCCAAAAATAGAAGAATGGGGTAAGAGGTAAAAACATGGAACTATAGTAATGCCTAGAAGCAAGGCGCAGCCCCGCATCCATTTAGTGTAATTAAAACTTTGTGCTATATGACCTAAAAAGGGTACTAGTAGCATATCTATGATAAGCAAGATACTATTATATGACATCATTTCTGTGATAGTGATTTCGGTAAAGATAGGGATAAATTTATTGAAGAATATAAATGGCACCGAATAAGTCATATAGCTGAAAGAGCTAACAAATATCACTTTGAGAATATTCATTTTATGGTTGCTGACAATCTGTTTTACAGGTTCTTGCTTTTCTTTGGGCGTAGGGGAGAAATCATAAGTGATATAACGCAATGTGAGCCCTATTATTCCTGTAATTATCCCACTTAAAAAAGCATATCTCCAGTAGAATTGGGGATTATCTGTCATGCTGACAATCGTTGCAGCTCCTGATGCAAGTGTTGCTCCCATCATGCTGGATACTACATAATATGAGCTGATTCTGGTTCTAACTTTTTCTTCAATTTGATCGAGTAAAAGTATAGAAGCAATGGATTGTTCGCCTGCGGCAAATATACCTTGGATTAATCTAATAAGAAGCAATATTAATACAGAATAATATCCTATAGAATCATATCCTGGTATTAAGCCTATTAAAAAAGTTGAGACTGAGACGCCTGCGAGGGTTATCATCAAAAGAGTTTTGGGGTTTGAGCTCATAGTGAGCTTGCCAAATAAAATAGAGCCAATTGGTCTGGTAATAACACCTACAGCTGTCAATCCATATGCCATAATTAAACCGACTATTGGGTCAGAGGTTTTAAAAAATACAGGTGCTATAAATGGCACCAAAAAAGTATATAATGCCATATCATAATGGTCTAACGCATTGCCAATAGCGCCTGCCCAAAATAGCCTTTTAGAAGATTTGTGATTACGATTTGTGAATGTAGAGCTCATTGTGCCTCAAATAATAAAAATTATGTAATCCATCAATAAATTCCGGAACTAGTATCAAAAATACTATCTTCAGTTTTTTCTATATTTACAGAAGGTGATGGATTAAAGTGACCCGGTTTGAAATATTCGGTAATAGCATCAGGAGAGTTGGATTTAACTCCTGTTTCATAATCTATTTGCGCAGAGACTAGACCCTCAGGGATTTTAAATTGAAGGCTTGGTTCTTTGTAAGCTTTTTGCATAAAATCAACAAATATTGGAAGGGCTACAGTTGCACCAGACTCTCTCTTTCCAAGATCTCTTGGGCTATCATGGCCAACATAAGATATTGCCAAAATTCTGGGGGTAAATCCTATGAACCAAGTATCCATAGAATCATTTGTTGTCCCTGTTTTTGCTGCAATTACCTTGCCAATAGGCCTTGTTCTTCTGGATGTTCCTCTTAAAGCCCCCCCTTCCATTAAAGATTGTATTTGGAATATACTACCTTCATCTGAAATCCTTATTCTATCAATCTGCTTAACATCCGGTGGGTCTATGGCATCGCTAGCCTCACAATTGCAAATTCCGGTTTCTCGCTTGTAAATTATATTTCCCTTTGCGTCCTTAATTAACTCTATATAGTGAGGGGCAATTTTATATCCTCCATTAGCTATTGCGCTATATGCCATCGCCATTTTTTCCATGCTAGATTCTAGTGCACCTAGGCAGAGGGAATAATATGGTGGCGGGTTAGAATTTATACCAAATCTCTTGATAATTTCAGATACATTCTCTATGCCCACATCTTGAGCCACTTTGACAGTAATAGTATTTCTAGATTTTTCGAAGGCTTTCCTCATCGTCATTGTACCTAGAAAATCTCCGCTATAATTTTTAGGCGTCCATTCAGGAAGACCTGGTCCTTGAGGTAGAGAGATAGGCTCATCATCATATAATTGGTTAGGCTGTATGCTACGCTCTAGGGCAGCCAAATATATAAAGGGTTTGATAGCGGATCCTGGTTGCCTTAATGCCTGGTGAGCTCTGTTAAATTTACTTGCTTTAAAATCATATCCACCTACTTGTGCTAGCACTCTTCCACTATATTGGTCGGTGATCATAAATGCCCCATTCGCTAGAGGGATTTGTCTTAGTGCATAGTTTTTACCAGTTTTTTCAACAAGAATTATATCTCCTTTTTTGAGGATTTCATCTGTAGTGGCAAGTGCCTTTTTTGCCCATTTCATTTTTCTTAGAGGTATATGGGATGTTTTACCATCCGTAAGCCCAATAATTGCCTTATTATGCTCAGGGTTTAGTATAATAGCTAATTCATATTCTAGCATGGCTTTTGGTTTAGAGAATTTTATAAGCTCCTCTCGCCAATCATCTAGAGAAATATTTCCTAAAGCCCTTCTGAAACCGCCCCTTCTATCATAGTCTCTAATACCTTTCCTTAGAGATTTTTCTGCCTGCTGTTGGTATTTTGAATCCATTGTTGTAATAACTGTTAGGCCGCCTGTGTAAAACATCTCTTTACCAAAGAGCTCTATGATTTTTTCCCTCACTGTTTCGGCGAAATAATCGGCACTGATGGAATCTGCTTTGCTCCTCTTATGAAGAATGATTGGAGAATCAAGAGCTGCTTCAGCGATTTCTGGTGTAATATATCTTTCTTCGACCATTCTACTTATAACATAATTTCTTCTAGCTAAAACTCTCTCATACCTTTTTTCAGGATTAAAAACAGATGGTGCTTTTGGAAGTGCTGCAATCATAGCAGATTCTACCAGATTTAATTCATCGATGGATTTGTTGAAATAGACATTTGCAGCAGCGGCTACGCCATATGCGCCTTTCCCTAGATAAATTTGATTTAAATATAATTCTAGAATTTGGTCTTTTGTATAAGTTTTAGAGATTCTGTATGCTAATATTGCTTCTTTGATTTTTCTAGATAATGATTGCTCAGATGTAAGGAAGAAATTTTTAACTACTTGCTGGGTTATAGTTGACCCTCCCTCCATTCTCTTGCCTCTTAGAATGCGTCCGACATTAGATATTGCTGCTCTAACTATGCCTGGAATATCTAGCCCTTTATGCTCATAGAAATTCCTATCTTCAGCTGCAATAAAGGCCTCTTTTAACGATTTAGGGATGGTGTCAATTGGAACAAAAATCCTATATTCTTTTGCATATTCTTCAATCAATTTTCCATCTGAGGAATAAAGCCTTGTTACAGCAGGGGGGTAGTAATTTTCTAAAGTCGTGTAATTTGGTAAATCCCTGGAATAGTAATATAATGCTCCAAGTACAAATACAAGCCCAGCAATCATCGATATAACAGAAAATTTTATAGAAAATTTGATAAATCTTCGCACGATCGGTACTCAAGGTAAATTGCCCGAAAAATTATATTATATATAGGATTTTTGTCAAGAAAGGGAAAGAGAGATATATATAGAGAGTTATCATGTGGAATTTGATGGAATAATATATTACAATCCTCTCATCACCATAGGTTAAGGATTATAATATATGGCACAGGATAGTATGTATTTATCAGACACCCCTAATGATATTGATAAGAGAAAAGTTAAGATTACCAAGCTATTTTATAAATTAATAGCAGATGGCGAGAGCGGCCTCATAAAAACATTTGTTAATTGCTGGGGGGATTATATAGATATTCATGATGTTCCTGCAGATACAGGTGATAACTTATTGCATTTAGCTTTGGCGCAGGATGTGGAAACATTGGCAATTGTTGCATCTCTTTTCCCAGATTTGATAGAGAAGCCTAATTTTCAAGGCATAAAGCCTCTGGAGAGGGTGTATATATCGAGTGAATGGCAAGAGAAATTATACTATCTTCTATATTATTATCCAGGGTCAGATATTGATCTTGGGTCGTTAATAATGGAAGGTGAGGCTTTGCAAAAATTTTTGTGTACAGTAGATTTCGTGCTGCATTATACAGATAAAAAAATAACATGGGTAACATATAACGAGGAGTGGAATCTACATTGGCATTGCAAGCAGAACCCAGAAGATGGTCTACAAGTTGTTTTAGGTGAAATACCAGATACGGGAGTATAAGCAATGCCGCTCTAATTACTCGCTTTTTGTAAATTCTGCAATGATTTTATCAAGCTCTACTTGTGTACAAAGCCCTAGAAGCACAGGGTCTCTTGGCCTGATATTTTGGATATTCCAGTGAGATTTATCCCTTATAGCAGCAATAGTATTTTTCGTTGTGCCTATCAGCTTAATAATTTTCTTGTCATCTATATCAGGATAATTTCTAACTAGCCAATATATTGCATCAGGCTTATCTTGCCTTCTAGCCATTGGAGTATATTTAGCTTTTCTTTTGACTATCATGCTATCTGCAACGGATGTGCTAATTTTCAAAGATGCTTTTTGATCTTTTTCACATCTCTTAATTTCCTCTCTAGTCAGCTGTCCCTTGATTACAGGATCAGTGCCAATAATTCCTGCCGCTACGTCACCATCTGCAATGCCTTTAACTTCTAGCTCATGTAATCCACAAAATTCTGCGATTTGCTCAAAAGTTAGGGCTGTATTTTCTACAAGCCATACAGCTGTAGATTTGGGCATCAAAGGTAGTTGTTTATTGCTTTGCATGATAAAACTCATAAAATTCTTGAGCTGCATAATATATTTTTTTTCGGAATAAGTCAATTTGCTATTAGAAGGCTACAAGTATTTCTTGAATAATTCTAAGAAGATATCTTTTGCAATGGGAAGGCAAGAACTAGCTCCTCCTCCATGCTCTACAAGTACGCTCATTGCATATCTAGGGTTGTGGAATGGCCCATATCCTATGAATACACCATGGTTTCTGGATTTCCAAGGCGTTGATATTAAGCTAAGATCCTCGTTCTTTATTTTAGACCTGACCTGACAAGTGCCTGTTTTTCCAGCAATAAGCCATTTAGAATCCTTAATACGATGATGATAGCCTGTCCCACCAGGTTGGTTCATCACATCATACATTGCACTCCTGAGGAAGTTAAGATGCTCCTCTTTAATGTCGATTTCCTGATGGTCCTGCATGCCATGAATTCTTGGGGTTAAAAGTTTCCCAGTAGCAATAGCGCTGCAGAACCTTAGCATTTGCAATGGAGTTGATAATACAAAACCTTGTCCAATTGACGTATTGAGAGAATCGCCTAAATGCCACTTCTGCCCAAATCTTTGTCTCTTCCATGAGGTAGTAGGGACAAGGCCAGAAGACTCATTTGGAATATCTATTCCAGTTAATTCTCCGAATCCCAACTTTTTTGCTGTTTCAATTATTTTATCATTACCAATTTCCTTTGCGATATGGTACATGTACGTATTGCAGGAATGTTTTATAGCTTTTTTCAAATTCACCATACCATGTCCTGGTTTGTACCAGCATTTAAACCGGCTTCCTCCGAGGGCTGACCTTCCTGTGCATTCTATTTTGTGGTCAGGATTAAGGCCAGCTTCTAAAGCAGCCAACACAACGGCCATTTTAAATATTGAACCAGGAGGGTAATTGGACTGAATTGCCTTATTTATCAAAGGCTTGTATGGATTTTTTAGAATAGAATTCCAATATTCAGAAGATATCCTTCCCGAAAGTTGATTAGGGTTATAGCTGGGTGTAGATACAGAGGAGATTAATGCCCCATTCTCCAGATCTATGATTGCTAATATTCCACCTTTTTTAGGCATGAGATGAAAAACTTTCTCCTGTATTTCGCAATCTATATTCAGACTAAGATCATTCCCTGCTATGCTGGGCCTATGCGAGATTTCTCTAATGATTTGTCCATGTGCATTCACTTCAGCTTCTTTGATGCCAAACTCACCTCTTAGAGAGTCTTCGTAAGATTTTTCTACCCCCGCCTTACCGACTTCAAGATCGATCATTTTATTAATGCCAAGGTTTTTCTTATCACGGTCTGAAAGTGTGCTTATATATCCAATTGGATGTGATAGAGATTCCTTGAAGTAGTAATTCCTCCCTTGCCCGATATCTACATATAAGCCTTTGAGTTTTGAGATGTTTTCTTCAATTATAGCAACCTGCTTCCATGTGAGATTATCCATAATTTTGCCTGGAAACCTACTATAAATATTTTTTGCTTTTCTATGTATGACCTCTATTTCATATGGTTTGAGTGACAGGAGTTTATAAAGTAGCTCCAGAGATTCGACGTATTTAGCATTTTCTAGCTTATCTAATTTTAAATTAAATATATTCTTATTGTCAGCGATTATTTTGCCATCAGCATCCCTTATTTTGCCCCTATGGGGAGGCAGCATAATAACATTGATTCTATTCTTATCTGAAAGGGTTTTATATTTGGAGCCATCAATTATTTGAATATACAGCATTCTTAAAGATAGTAGGGATAGCATCGATAATTTGCCGGCTAAAAGCATAAAACTTCGCCTTGTGGTTAAATAATTTCGCAAAAGCTCCTTGCTAATTTTCATGAGATTTATACCAGATTTTATTGTATAAAAACATATGCAATATTGCGTAAAATACTATGTTTACTACAATATTTCCAAATATCTCATAATAATACGGAATAATTGCTGAAGAATAATAGCCGGAGAGAATGATATTCTGTGCTGCTAATGCTAGAGATATTGATACAGCGAAGTAGAGAATAATATATTTGGCCTCTAGGTTTATCAGCTTAAATTGTAACTTCCTGATGAGATATAAAACTGACAAGAGCAAGAGCGAAGAAGTGCCTATAGGATAGCCATAGATTGAATCTATAAATAGTCCATATAAAAATGTATTAAGGGCATTGATGCTTAAATAAATACTGCCAAAAAAAATAAATATGAACTCAATGCGTGGGATTAAAAAGCTCGGAATATCTGTTTTAGCAAGAGCCAAAGGGAGTGCTGAAGCAAAGATTACTAAAAGCCATAAAGTAATACCAATAGGATGTATAATATATTGATTTGCAAGAGTCTTTTTCATCTTTTAAGTTCAACATCTCTATTAATATGCACATTCATGATGATACCAAAACCTCCTAGCATACTGCCTATCATGGTACCGCCATATGATATTAGGGGGAGGGGGACGCCTACTGCTGGCATCATGCCCATCACCATTGATATATTAACAAAAATATGAGAGAAGAATATAGAAATTACTCCTATCACTAAAAGTTTTCCAAAAATATTTCGTGCATTAATAGCAATTGCGATGGAGACATATATTATAGCAGCATAGAGGATTAAGAGCATTATTCCTCCTACAAAGCCAAATTCCTCACACATTGCTGCAAAGATAAAATCTGTTTGATATTCTGGTAGAAAACTTAGATGGCTCTGGGTTCCTGCTCCTATCCCTTTGCCAAAGATTTTGCCTGATCCAATTGCTATTTTTGATTGGATAATGTTATATCCTGCGCCTTGGGGGTCATATTCTGGGTTTAGAAAAACTAAAATCCTTTTTTTCTGATATTCTTTTAAAAATTGCCACAATATAGGCATAGAGATGATACCTACAGAGCCAATAAATACAAATTTCCATATACTGACACCAGCGGCAAAAAAAATAGATGCAGCAACAATTAATATTATTATTCCCGTTCCTAAATCTGGTTGCTTTATTACCAAAGCAGCAGGTAAAAGCACCATGGATATAGGGAGAATAAGGTGGCTAATTTTGGAGATATTGATATGTGATAAATTATGGAAATATCGCGCAAGCATAAGGATTATAGCAATTTTTGCAGGTTCTGAGGGTTGGAATCTTAGAGGCCCAATGTTAACCCATCTTTGAGCTCCCATCGCCCTATATCCGGATATTTCAACATAAATCAAGCATATGAGTACTAACAAATATACCACCCACGAATAATGATATAATATTCTTATATTTATAAAAGATATAAATAGGATAATTGGCAAGCAAAGTAGAATATTGATTAGCTGCTTGTAAGCCCATGGATGAAAGCTCCCCCCTCCAGCGGAATAAAGGGCGATTAGCCCATAGATGCATGTGATAAATACAAAAAAAAGCAGGTGCCAATTGAATTTTGCAACCTTTGCCATAAGAAGATTTTGAAAAGCGTTATTGCTTCTCATTTTTCTTTTTCCTTTTTTTAGGTTTCTGCACTAACCTGTAGCTAGGGAATGTGATAGTAACTATAGTGCCAACATTTTCTGTACTTTCAAGTGCAAACGATGCTTCATGTGCATCTAATAATAGCTTCACTATTACGAGCCCAAGACCAAAACCCTCTATAAGCGTATGAGAGGTTTTACGAACTGTGCCAAATTTAGTAAGGGCGATTTTGATATCATTTTCTGACATGCCAACCCCATGATCTTGTATCTTTAGCACCAATTCACCATGGAGCATTTTAGCGCTTATATCAATTTTAGCCGCCTTATCAGAATATTTGATACTATTACTGACAAGATTATTTACTACCTGCAAGATTCTTTTGGCATCACAGGATATAGAGGGTAGTTGTTTTGCTAACGAGAGGTTTATTTCGACTTGCCTATGGGCATACCTGGATTGATTTTGTGATATTGCTTCATCTAATATATCCTTTAGCTGTATTTCGGATTCTATGATTTTAAAATTACCCGCTATAATCTGCTCTTCATCTAGTATATCATTGATAAAATCAAGTATGAGGGTTGCGCTTTTATGTATACCTTCAAGATATTCCAAATATTTATCTGATATAGGCCCCAGCATTTTTTTGCACATTATTTCGGAGCCAGTCATAATAAATCCAAGAGGGGACCTAATTTCGTGAGCGGTAAAAGCTAAAAAGTCGGATTTTGCTTCTGTGGCTTTTGAAGCAAATTCATATGCTTTTTCAGCCTTTGCCCTAAGCCATGTTTCTCTTTTATAGATGGCAACTATCAGGAGCAGGAACATTGATGCAAATATTGAAATTTCAAGAAATTTCATTACCACAGAATTAAAAATCATATTTCTTACTTCAGATTTCTCAAAGCTTGTAAGCAATATAAAGGGGTCACTTTTCATTTGCTTAATATAGTAATTAGTGCCATTTAGCATATCTATATAGGAGGTAGAATCGCTAGTCTTGTCAGAGATTTTAATTGATTTAATGAGGCTTTCTGTATAAGGGTTTTTTATTTGCCCATGCTGCACTCCTATACCACTTAATATAGGTTTTGATTGCATAATGACTCTATAATGTCTGTCTAATATTATAAAATTTGTTGCGTCATGTCTTTTATACTTAGCTAAAGATTCATTAAGCTTTTCTGCATCATAACTGATTGCAATGATCCCGGTAAATTCACCATTTTGATCTTGCACGCTTATAAAAGAATGTACCAAGGGGGAGTCGGTTGATAAATCAGTCCAGTAGATGGTTTTCCCTGGCTTGCTTTTGCTGTAGATAAGCGAGTCTTCGCTAATTTTAGGCTTCCTGTTGATGATTCCCTCAATATTACTTACTCGTGCTTGAAGGGAGGTGTCGATCCAGGTTAGGTCATAAGATTCAAAAAGCTTATATCTTCTATCATTATCATCAAGCGCTTTAAACTTTCTCAGAATATTCTCATAATCTTGTGGCGCCTGGCTGATGCTTGAGGCAAGAGTGCCTATAAGAAATTGGTTTTTAGTAAAAGAGTCTTTTAATGCAATCTCTAGAACCTTATTCTCTGATTTGATTATCTTAACTAGGTCTTGTTTCTGGGATGCGTAGGTTTTAATGAAAAATATGGCGACTAATATTAATACTACTGCCGTTACTGCGAGGAATATAACACCAACATTGATATCTGTGTCGGTTGAATATTCAACTTCTGCTAAATCGGCTTTATTATTATGGCTATAGTTTTTTTGTGACCTCGTCATATGCTTTTAATTTTTTCAAACTATTCTCAAGATTGTCTAATCTTAGCATACAAGGCCCATCACTAGGTGCGGTATCAGGATCTTGATGTACTTCCATAAAGATACCAGATACTCCCACAGCTATTGCAGCTCTTGCTAGGATATTTACAAACTTCCTTTCTCCACCACTAGTGCCACCTAGACCTCCAGGTTGCTGTACGGAATGAGTGGCATCAAACACTACAGGGGCGCCTGTTTCTGCCATAATTGAAAGCCCTCTCATATCGGACACTAGGCAATTATATCCGAAGCTAGTTCCCCTATCAGTCAGGATAATATCCTTTGCTCCAAAATGCTGTAATTTTGCATGGACATTTTGCATATCCCAAGGCGCTAAAAATTGCCCTTTTTTGACTTTGACAACCTTGCCAGTTTCAGCTGCGGCTTTTAAAAGGTCAGTTTGCCTACAAAGAAAAGCGGGGATCTGCAGAACATCTGCAACTTCTGCAACGGCAGCGCATTGCCCTTCTTTATGCACGTCGGTCAGGATAGGGATGCCAAATTCATCTTTGACTTTTGCTAAGATTTTAAGGCCTTCATCTAGGCCTGTGCCTCTCTTGCTAGTTGCTGAGCTTCTGTTGGCTTTATCAAAAGATGATTTATATATAAATGGAATTCCAAGCTTATCCGTTACCTCAACCATTGCTTTTGCCATCATGAGAGTATGATCTAAGGTTTCGATTTGGCATGGACCACCAAATAAAACAAAAGGGAGACTATTAGCTATTGATATATCGCCAATTTTTATAATATTTTCTTGCATGATTATTTAGCCATTGGAATAGTTTGTTGAGTTTGAGTAGGGTTTTCTTTGAGCTTGCTTTCTAGGGGGTTTTCTTTATTCCCTTTGATGGACAAATTAGCGAGCAGTAACGCATTTACCATAAAGGCTATTGCAAGAAAAATAGTGAGTCTTGTAAAAAATGTGGCAGTAGCTCTAGCTGATACTATGCCCATATTATTAGCCCCACCGCCAAGCCCTGACAAAGCGTCTGCGCTGTTTTTCTGAAGTAATATCACTATTATTAAGAGGGCGGCAATTATTAGATGCACTACCAGTAATATATCCATCATAATCTATCCTTGGTTTGATATTTCCAGTATTTTGCTAAGTTCGCTTGCTTTTGTGGAGGCTCCTCCTACTAAGACGCCGTCTATATTGCTTGCTTGTAAAATGTCCTTAGCATTTTTACTATTTACCGAGCCACCATATACTAAAAAGACTTTATTTTCTAGCAATTTTATCTTGTCAGACATTATTAGCGCAATTTCTTCGATTTCTTGGATGGTAGGGATTTTGCCTGTTCCTATAGACCATATAGGCTCATATGCAAGTATAAAATCTGATTTGGATTGGATCAAATCCTCAGTTAGGAGATTCTCTAGCTCTGTAGATAGATATTCTAGATATTTAGAGGATGCCCTGGTGCTTAAATCTTCTCCGAAGCATATTATGGGGGTAATTCCTGCATTAATTGCTAGCTTTATTTTTTTGCCTATAGTTTCTCTATTATCTAGGCTATTTTGTCTTCTTTCTGAATGTCCTATTATCGAGTATTTGATAGATAAATCCTTTAAAAGATTTGCCCCTATCTCGCCTGTATAAGCGCCATAATCCGATGTAATCGAGCTGATATCCTGCGCTGCTAGATTAAAATCGGGGAAATTTGCTTTGAGGCTAGACAAAAAGACGCTTTGGGGGGCCATGATCAGATTCTGACTAGCATTGATCTGCGAAAATAATTCTATAATTTTTGTGGGTTCGAGGTAGGATTTTAAATTGCCGATTATTATTTTGCTCATGTGAAATTACTTGCCTATTTTATATAAATTATCTACATTGTTGCTTTTAAATGAAAATGGACCGAAATGCTACACAAAATTCGTAAAACTACTGATTCTCTAATATTTAGAGCTTTCCTAATAATAGTTGCTATTGCATTTGCTTGGAGTTATAGGGACGCAATAGGTGGAATCGGGGATAGGGATATTGTTTCCTTCAAGGGGGCAGCGCCAATTAAACGTAGTGAATTTGAAAGGGCGAGATTCGAGGAGATAACAAGGCTTCAAAAGGCTGAGGGGATGAATTTTACTGAGGAGCAAATAGAGCAAATGGATATTTCCTCTTCTGTGCTGCAAAAGCTTATTACTGCTAGATTGGTGAAGTTTTTATCGGCAAAATATGATCTAGATTTTAGTGATGCAGCTATAGCTGATGTTATTAGAAAATTACCTATGTTTAAAGATGCTGATAATAGGTTTGATATTGAGAGGTTTAAATCATATTTGAGGATTAATAACCTTACTCCAGATGAATATTCAGATGAGGTAAAGGATTACTTGTCGCAAACTATATTGCTTGGTGGCTTTGTGGGTAATTTTTATATGCCTAATTCAAGGATTAAGAATATCGTGGATTTTATGTCTGAGAAAAGGGTAGTAGATATTGCGGTGGTTTCTCTCGCATCTAATGAGGCTGCGCGAAAAAATCCAGGAGATAAGGAATTAAAGAACTTCTATAATGAAAATAAGGATTTGTTTAAATCTCCTTGGACTAGGGATATTTGCTATATAGCAATTCAAAGTAACAATGCTAAGAATAACAAAGTAAAAGTTGATAATGCTGAGGTAAAATCCTTCTATAAAGAAAATAAGGCAGAATTCAAAGGCCAAAGCTATGCAAAAGCAGCAACAGAGATCAAAAAGTATCTTTTGAAGGAGAAGTTTGATTATTGGATTGGAGAAGTGACAAAAACTTTAGATGATGACGTTGCAGGCGGTATGAACTTATCGGAGATAGCTGCAAGACATAGCCTATCTATGGTTTGTGAGAAAAATATATCAGAGGCAAATATTGCCAAGAAAGCTTCGGGTCTATTTGTTCCATTTCTTGGTGAGGTTAGAGAAATGTCGGAGGGTGAGGTGTCTTACCCTGCAGACATTGAAGATGGTGGCGTGATGTTGTTTGAAGTAACAAAATATTCCTCAGAGAGGTTGGAGGAATTTGCTTCTGTGAAAAACAAAGTGATTGCTAAATATAATATTTTCTCTCACAGGCAGGAGAAAATCAAAATAGCTCAAGATTTTGCAGATAAAACTAGCTCCAGCAAATTCATTAATGATGCAAAAAGGCGAGGAATGGGGCTTAGAATTGCCAGACCATTTGTAAGAATTGAGGCGTCAGATATAAACAATTATCCGGAATCTATGGTTAGGTCTATATTTGAAGCGGATACAAATTCTGTGATCGGACCCTTTATGCAGAAAGATAAAGCTTATTTAGGAATTGTTCGAAGGGTGCTTAAGGATAAAGTTGTACAAAAAAATATGCAAAAGGAAAAACGCGAGATAGCGAGTAGTATTAAAGAGGGACTATTTGAAGAATTGCTGGAGCATGTGCGCATAGCCTCTGATATGAAAATTAAGGTTAATCCCGCTTTACTGAGGAATGTTCGTAAGTAATACCGTTTTGCATTTTAAAGTCAACAAAACATCTATTTAGATTAATTTTTTAACAAGGCGTAAACTATTAACAAATACCATATTTTGTGCTTTTTTTGTCACATATTTTGACAAGGCTTATTCAAAAAAGCTTTAAAAGCTAATCCATCATTTACGGACTCAAGAAAAATATGCTATAACACATTCAAGTTGCGCGTTACAAAGGTTGTGCGCGATTTTGTTTAATTTATTTAAGATTAATGAGGATTCTTATGAAAAAAATTCTACTTACATCAGCTGCAGTTCTAGCTATTTCTGGTTCTGCTTTCGCTGAAATGGATCAGTTTTATTTAAGAGCTGATGCTAACGTTGCTAAATTTGCTGAGCTAAAAAGCGACGGTGACAAGTACAAAACAAAATTTAACAATTTTGGTCTAGATTTTGGTGTTGGTACTAACCTTATGGATAATATGAGAGCTGAGCTTGTTTATAACCATGTATTTGCTACAAAAGCTAAGCATACAGAAGGTACTTTTACTGCTAAAATGAAGCCACAAGCTAGCGCTTTAATGCTAAGAGGTTTAGTTGATATAGCTGATATGGGCATGGGTAAGCCTTATTTTGGAGCTGGTTTTGGTTGGGCCAAAGCTGGAGCTAAAGAAACAAATTCTAATAATGGCTCATTCAAAGCTAAAGCAAGAAATAACTTCGCATATTCTGTACATGCTGGTTTCGGATTTGATGTAGCTGATGGCGTAAAAGCTGATTTAGGTTACAGCTATCGTGATTATGGTAAAACAAGAGATTTCAAAGACGGTAGTACTTCTTTGAAAAATACAGCAGTTTCACTACGCTCACATAATCTATCTGCAGGTGTAAGATTTGATATCTAATCATCTATAGATGAATAAATTTAGAAGGAAGGCTATTATAGCCTTCCTTTTTTTATTTCTATGATATAACATCCTACCTGAACAATTTTGTGGAGAATGTTATGCTTAAAAAAATCCCTCTTCTAACCTTTCTATTATTTATAACGGGCAATGTTGCGTTGGCTGATATGTTTAATGAGACTTTCTATATTAGGGGAGATATTATAGGTAATAAATTTGAAAATACTGCATATTATACTACTCGAGAAAAGTTCGGTCTAAAAAGTAAGGAGAATGTCGCTTTGGGGCTAGGAATTGGGTATAATTTTTTCTCAGGCTTGAGGTCTGAAATTGTGGCTTCCCACCATTTGCCCATTGAGTTTATAGATCAGTATGATAAAAGGGACCATGTGAGGGCTTCTATTAGCTCCTTATTGCTGCGTATGGCATATGATGTTATGGATTTGGACGAAATTAGGTTATTTGCAGGCTTTGGCGTAGGGGCTGCCAGAGTAAAGCATAAGACTAATACATCTTTTACAGGGGCTAGTATTCCATATAATGATGGTAATTCATCTAAACCTAAAAATAATTTTGCCTATAATCTATTTTTAGGTAGCTCTTATCAAATGAGTGATAATGTGTTTCTAGAATTAGGCTATATGTATGCTGATTATGGGAATACTAATAAATACAAGCTTACCACTTCTATAGGCAGAATTGGCTTGAAATCAAAGAATGTCTTTTTAGGTTTTAGGTTAGATTTTTAATAGCATTGCTTTAAAATAGGGCTTTCCTTTTGATCAAGGGGTTATTATACTAGATCCAACAATGTTTAGGGCTTATATGATCAATATAATTAAAATATTACTTTTTTCTGCTTCTATATTATATAATTTTAGTGCATATTCTGATTTCATCGGGGGTGATTTATATTTAAAGGGAGATTTAATGCTATCCAAATTTGTCTCCTCTAATATCTCAGATGCTTCAAGGAGCTATAAGCACAATGCCAATTCAGGGATAGTTGCTGGTGGAGGGGTTGGTCTTACTTTTCCTATGAGTTTTAGAGGTGAGTTAGTATATAATCATATATTCCCAATCACATACAAACATCACCAGCCACAAGGCGCAGCAGAACTGACAGGCGCAGGTGATGCTATTCTTCTGAGGGGCTATTATGACTTCCTAGATTTAGAAGTGATAAAGAGCTTTGTGGGCTTTGGTGTAGGCTTTGCCAGAGTGAAACATGATTGGTATTTGAAAGGCATTCAGGCGCAAACTTTAGGGGGCAAAAGGACAGAATTATCTTCAGGTTATCAAAGGAATCGAGCTTATAATTTTACCCTAGGCATATCTGCTAAAATAATTCCTAATTTAGAGATGGATTTTGGTTATTTATACGCAGATTATGGGAAGACAAAGGCTTTTGCAGGCGTTCCGGCAAGCGCAATGTCTATGAAATCACATAATTTATTGCTAGGTGTGAGATATGCATTATAGAATAATTATTGCTCTTATTTTGTCTATTATAATATGCTCTTGCAGTGAGAATAATCCTACCCAGCAGAATGACAAGAAAGCGACCACTAATTCTCAGCAAAAAAAGAATATTGAGGATGAGAAGTCGCATACTAATAAAAAGCCTCTAGAAGAAGAAAAGCAGGATATCCAAACGAAGAATTTATTGGATAAAAATACATTTCAAATTGATACATTGGATTTGGTTTTGGGCAATAGGGAAGCTGAGGTTATCTTGATAGAATATTCTTCCCCAACCTGCCCTCATTGTTCTTATTTCCATAAAGAAGTATTACCAAAGCTGAAGGAAAAATATTTGGATACGGGCAAGATAGCTTACGTGCTAAGAGAGTTTGTAACCAATAAGCAAGATTTGGATGCTGCGATGCTTGGAAGGTGTTATAAGAATAAAGAAGACCCTTTGAAGCTTCTAAATTTGCTATATATCCAGCAAGATAGTTGGGCTTTTAATAAAAATTACCGAGAGATCCTTATCAATCTTGGCGGGCTTGCTGGTGTGTCTAGAGAAGAATATATGAAATGTATGGGCAGAAAAGAGATAGTTGATTTCCTTTTGAAGCATGCGAAATCTATTTCCACATATCCAGGATTTATAGGTACTCCGGCTTTCTTTATAAATGGGGAAATGCATAAGGGAGTTTATAGCTTTGAAGGGCTTTCTAAAGTGATAGATCAAAAGCTTGATTCTGTAGCAACTAAAGAGGTGAAATGAGTAAGAAAAAATCCTTGCCATTTAATGTCGCAACAGACTTGATAGCCGGGGTTTTGGTTGGGTTTTTCTTAGGGCTATTGATAGATAATATGTTAGGCACGAAGCCTTTATGGATTATCATATTGACTATATTAGGTATTTTAGGTTCAATGAGAAATATTTATAGAGAGATGAAGAATGGCTCATAATCCTTTAGCGCAGTTCGAAATCAAGCCTTTGGTGGATATAGAGGTCTTTGGGTTTGATATTAGCTTTACAAACTCAGCTTTGTTTATGCTCTTATCGCTAGTTTTTTCCATAGGATTTATGGTTTTTGCCTCTAGGAAAAAGTCATTGATTCCAGATAGAATACAAGTGTTAGCTGAGAGTCTCTATCTTATGATAGATGATATGGTGCAGCAGAATATTGGGAATAAGGGTAAGAGGTTCTTTCCTCTAATATTTTCCCTTTTTATGTTTATACTTCTATGTAACCTATTCGGGATGTTGCCATATAGCTTTACGGTAACCAGTCATATTATTGTGACATTTACTTTGGCTAGTATTGTGTTTTTTGCCGTGACAATAATAGGGATAATTAATCATGGCATGCATTTCCTATCTTTATTCCTTCCTAGAGGAACGCCTCTTTGGCTTGCTCCATTAATTGTGCTTATTGAACTATTTGCGTATTTGGCAAGGCCTGTTAGCTTGTCTTTAAGACTTGCTGCTAATATGATAGCAGGGCATGTGCTTTTAAAGGTTCTAGTTGGATTTCTTGTTACTATGTCGATTTTTCTAAAGCCTATTCCTGTTCCTCTAATTGTTGTGCTAATAGGGTTTGAAATTTTTGTTGCTTTACTGCAGGCATATATTTTTACAATTTTGTCTTGTGTATATTTAAGTGATGCAGTAAATTTACATTGAATTGTTTTAAGTTTTATATTTAAGGAGAATTAATATGGATGCAATGTCGTTAAAATTTGTTGGTATAGGCCTTATGGCTTTTGGCATGTTGGGTGCTGCAATTGGTGTGGGCAATATCTTTAGCTCTCTTTTGAGTTCGATTGCAAGGAACCCTTCAGCTTCGGACCAAATGCAGAGAATGGCTTTTATTGGCGCTGGTCTTGCTGAGGCTATGGGCCTATTTTCTTTTGTAATTGCAATGCTTCTAATTTTCACATAAGGTCAGGATGCCACAGCTAGATCCAGCTTACTTTACATCACAAATTTTTTGGCTAGTTGTATTATTTTGTATTTTTTATGCTAGTGTGAAATATATTGTCTTACCTCGTCTCGAAGATATTATTAATTTAAGGGTAAGGGTTAAAGGTGAGGCGGATGAAGAGAGCGGAAAGTTAAAGCTAGAAATTGAGAATTTGAAGGATTTGCAGAGGAAAAAGGCAGCAGAAACTAGAGCTGCTATTAAGGGGATGCAGCTTGATTCAGATAAAAAATTCCAGTCTTATTGCCATCAATCTAAGGAAAAACTGCAGGTGAATATAGATAAGAAAATATCTGCTGCGAGGCAGGAGATAGATGAGTCTGTATCCGATCTTCATTCATCTAAGGAAGTGTCTGAAGAGGTGGTAAAGCTTGCTGCTTCAATTATTAGGGAGGCTGCTTCTTCGGAGGTGCCTTTGCAAAAACTAAAGAAATATGGGTGAGATATGGATGCTTATTTTTACTATCTAGTATGTTTCATTCTGTTTGTAGTGCTATTTTACAAGCCTATTGCAAAAGCTTTAGTTTCTTTTTTGGATGCAAAAATAATTCAAATCAAATGGGATATAGACTCGTCTCTGGCTACAAGAAAAGATCTTTTGCAGGAATTAAAAGAACTTGAATCTTCTATGAAATATACAGATCAGAAGCATAAAGAAATGCTGGATATGGCTAAAGGCGAGATAGAGGAATCATACCAGGCTGCTGTGAAAGATTTTGATCTTGCATTAGATTATAGTAAAAAGAATGCTGAAGAGAGGGTTTTGCAGATGAAGAAAGAGACTTTGGCGCAAATGAAGGCTGAATTGTTGACAAAATCGCTGGATATTGTATCAAAATATTTTGCTGATCAGAAAGAATCTAGCCTGGATATAGCAATCATATCTTCTCTGATCGTATAACTTCCTATTCAAGGAGGTTTTGATTAATGCAAGGAACCCGTATTTTATTGTAGCAGATTCTTATTTTGTACTTTATAATACCCAGTAAGTTAGTTAGCTAAATAATTTAAATATAGGAAGATTTGTTATGGGAAAGGGGCTAAAAGATATTGTTAGAAAAGCGAAGGCTCAAATGGCGCCAGGACGTAGTTCTGGGGTTCATCCTACGGATCTTAGTCAAGTGGTGAAAGGACTGCAGACTGATAAAATTGGGAATATTTTTACATCCAATAGTGTGGATGCACTCAAGGCGATAGTGCCTTTCCACGTGGATTCTTTTTTAAGCTTTCTTTTTGGTAAGACTCTGAACTGCCTTGCTCCTGTGAGCGTAGGGGCGGCGGATATGAGTTCTGAAGGATTTTATAAGATGCTATATATGTTTTTAAGAACCGTAGATCATTTGCATAAGCAAGGTTGCGCTGACTTGCTTGAGCCTTGTGTTAGACAAGTCCATAAAGCAAAAGAACATATTGCGGAGCGTGATAATGCGCGCGACATTATGCTGGAATTAATCAAGCCTGGAAATGTAACATATGATGAAGCTAAAGATTCTTTTGAGATAACGATAAGTGGCTTTGCAGCAGTGGGTGCTTTGATGCAGAAAGTAGAAGATGGATCTATGAGCCTTGAGATTGCCCCAAATCATATAATCTTCCCAGGAGATGAGGTATTAAAGAGGGATCAGGCGGAAGCCACCCTTGTAGATGATGAAGATGGCTCTGCTGATGATGTGCTGCGTCAAGTTGAAGCTACCAGGCGCTCAATAGAAAAACAGCGATTAAAGCAAGATGATGAAGAAGAGGATGGAGATGATGATTCTGCCGATCTTCCAGAATATTCTGAGACGGATCCTCAGAGCGTAATTCCTAAAGGTATCACTATTAAAGTAGGCGGCCACGAGATTAAAATTGATGCAGGCACTACAATTGCTGATATTAATGCAATTCTAGCAGCGTCTGAAGTCACAGGGGTAATCCACATTTGTGCGGCAAATATAGAGTTTGACGTAGATACCACCTTAATAGGGAGCATTGTACCAATGCTTAGCGATGCAGCGCCAGCGGAATAGGCTTATGGGGGCATTGCCTTGCCTCTGATTGCGGGTATTTTGGTATTACTATTCTTCTTCAAACTCAATCATGACTTGGCCAGAAGTCACTTGATCTCCTGCGGCAATATGAATCTTAGAAACTTTTGCAGGTCCTTGTGCAGTTATAACATTTTCCATCTTCATAGCAGTAAGAATAGTTAAAACATCCCCTGCCTTTACTTCTTGCCCTTCTTCTACCCGAACCTCAATAATTTGACCGGTAAGGGGCGCTTTCACGGCAGCTGATGCATCATCCTTTCTCTTTTCTGGCATTATAGATTCAAGCTCGGAAATCCTAGGGGATCTGACATATACTTCTGCGCTGGTGCCAGAGGAGGTGAGGATGTAGCCAGATGTAATGTGATCTACTTTTACATTAACCTTCTTACCATTGACTATTCCCATAAACACAGGGCTTCCAAGAGCCCAATTTGTTCTGACATATACTCTGCCTAAAGAATGCCTAATATTATAACCATCGGGAACCGCTTTGAGCATTACAGGGAAATTTTGATTATCAATTCTTACAACCCACCTGGTTCCTATTTTGGTTAATTGGTGCTCCATTTGATCCGCAATAGATGCTGCTCTTTTTTGCTCCGCCATAAATACCTTCATTGCGACACCAATAAATATTTCTATAGTTTCAAATGAAAGATCTACGCCACTAAACCCTTCCGGATATTCTTCGGATATAAAATTTGTACTCATATCACCAGATATAAATCTTGGATTGGAGATGATGGCTTCCAGGAAGCTAATATTATGAGATATTCCTTTTAAGGAAAAAGCACCAAGGGCACTTTGCATATGCTCTATAGCCTTATCACGCGTAATGTCGTAGGTACAAAGCTTTGCTACCATTGAATCATAAAACATACTGACCTCTGCGCCAGGGCCCACGCCTGAATCCACCCTAATATTAGGGCTTTTAGGAGGTTCGTCATATTGCGTAATTCTACCGCTAGATGGCATGAAGCCTTTTGTTGGATCTTCCGAGCAAATTCTTGCTTCCATGGCCCAGCCCTCTAATTTAATATCATTTTGTGTAAGAGATAATTGCTCACCAGCAGCAATTCTGATCATATGTTCTACAAGGTCTATTCCAGTGATAAGTTCTGTAACGGGATGCTCTACCTGCAATCTTGTATTCATCTCTAGAAAATAGAAGTTTTTATCTTCATCTACTATGAATTCAACAGTTCCTGCGGAATAATACCCAACTTTTTCTGCAAGTAATACTACCTGCCTATACATTTCTTGTCTTGTTTCTTCATCTATAAAAGGTGATGGTGCTTCTTCTATTACTTTTTGATGATGTCTTTGTATAGAACATTCTCTCTCGCCAACGCAGATTGCATTTCCATGCGTATCTGCGAGAAGCTGGATTTCTATATGGCGAGGCTTTTGAATGAATTTTTCAACGAAAACTCTGGAATCACTAAAATGGTTAGCTGCTTCTCTTCTGGTAGCATCAAAAGCATCTTCCATTTGCTCTTTATTATTTACCACTCTCATGCCTCTACCGCCACCGCCAGCAGCGGCTTTTACGATAACAGGAAATCCTATAGCTTCTGCAATTTCTATTGCCTGATCAACGCTTGCTATAGATCCCATATAGCCTGGCACTGTATTTACTCCAGCATCAATTGCTATTTTTTTTGCCTCAATCTTATCTCCCATTGATTTAATAGCTTTTGCTGAAGGTCCGATTAAAGTTACTCCTTCTTTTTTCAAAGCTTTTGCAAATTCAGGATTTTCAGATAAAAATCCATATCCTGGGTGAACAGCCGAAGCTCCGCTTGCTCTAATAGCGCCAATAAGATTTTTAATATTTAAATAGCTTTCCGTTACAGGGGAGTCGCCTATAAAAATTGCCTCATCGGCTTCTTGAACATGCAGAGCGTTAGAATCAGCTTCAGAATATACAGCAACGGATTTTATTCCCATTTCCTTTAGAGTCCTTATCACTCTTCTGGCGATTTCTCCGCGATTTGCGATTAATACTTTATCAAATAATGCTTTTGTCATAGTAAGTCTAATTTATAATGGTAAATTATCGTGTTTTTTCCATGGCATTTCCTCATGCTTAGTGCTGAGGAATCTGAGTGCAGAACATAGATGGTGCCTTGTATTCTGTGGCCTTATAATATCGTCTAGATAACCTCTGGATGCAGCTACAAAAGGAGAGGTAACGCTTTCCTTATATTCTTGAATCTTCTGCTGTTTCTCTTCCTCGTCTTTGACGTCCTTAAAGATAATTTGTGTAGCTCCTTCTGCTCCCATCACCGCAATTTCTGCATCTGCCCAGGCAAAATTAATATCTCCTTTGAGATGCTTAGAATTCATTACAATATATGCACCGCCATATGCTTTTCTTGTGATCAATGTAATTTTGGGGACAGTGGCTTCAGCATAGGCGTATAAAAGCTTTGCTCCATGCTTTATTATGCCATCATATTCTTGATCTGTGCCTGGCAAGAATCCTGGTACATCTACTAAGGTGATGATAGGAATATTGAAAGCATCACAAAAACGTATAAATCTTGCAGCCTTTCTAGAAGCGTTAATATCTAGGCATCCAGCTAGATGCATTGGCTGGTTTGCAACAAAGCCTGTAGGCTTCCCCTCCATATATGCAAAACCGATTATAATGTTAGGGGCATAATTTTCTTGAATCTCAAAGAAATAGCCCTCATCCACAATACGCTCAATAAGCTCTTTCATATCATATGGCTTGTTAGCATTATTTGGTACAAGTGTGGAAAGAGACATATCCACTCGATCACCTGGATCTTTAGTGGCTCTTACGGAGGGTTGATTTTTATTAGAAAGAGGCATGAAATTCATGAATTCTCTTAAAGTAAGCAATGCTTGTATATCATTTTCGAATGATAGGTCTGCAACCCCACTTTTTGTAGTATGTATTGATGCGCCACCTAGCTTTTCTTGAGTCACTTCTTCGCCGGTTACAGTCTTTACAACGTCAGGCCCTGTGACAAACATATAAGAGGAATCTTCTACCATGAAGATAAAATCAGTAAGTGCTGGAGAATAAACGGCACCACCAGCGCAAGGGCCCATTATCATGGATATTTGTGGTATGACCCCAGAGGCCCTAACATTCCTATGAAAAATTTCACCATATCCAGCTAGAGAATCAACACCTTCTTGTATTCTTGCTCCACCAGAATCATTAATGCCAATTACTGGGGCGCCAACTTGCATGGCAGTGTCGAGTAATCTACAAATCTTTTTTGCATGATATTCTCCAAGTGATCCGCCAAGTACTGTAAAATCCTGGCTATATACGAACACAAGGCGGCCATTGATTGTGCCATGACCAGTAATAACACCATCGCCAGGAAACACCTTACCTTCCATCCCGAAATTACTGCATCTATGTTCAAGATATGTGCCTGTCTCCTCGAAAGATTCAGGATCCAGTAATACTTCAATCCTCTCTCTCGCAGTTAACTTGCCTTTTTTGTGCTGAGATTCAATCCTTTTTGGGCCACCACCAAGAGTGGCTTGCTGATATTTCTTTTCTAGTAAATCTACCACTATAAACCTACTTTGAGTTTTAGTTAGGTCGGATTATATAGTATTTTTTTAAGGTTGAACAGGAAAAAGTCTTTGCATGGGTGTGGTAGATTTTAAGGGCTTTTTAAGCTAAGCTATAAAGCATTTCTCGATAATTAGGCACTTGCCCATCTTTAAAAATATACCTTTTGAAGAAGTAGCCTGTGAGTTCAAAGGCATTTTGTACATCTAAGGAATTAGCAGGCTCAATTTCTTTTGTTAAAAAGTGTGGTAGGGGTAATAATTTAGATTTATATGGTCTACCTAATTCTGCCGATACTGCTCTTCCTGTCTTAGGGGAAACATAAGCTAGGTCATTGGTTGTACCGCTTGAGCAGCATTTTGAAATATCCAGACTATAGCCAATTTCAGATAATATCAGCAATTCTAATTTGATATAATCTAGGAAAGAAAAGTCACTTATTACAATTCTATCGATATATTGATGTATTGCGTCAAAAAGATGGGGATATTTTTCATGAGGTTTAAGGCATTGAGCAATGATGCTTAAAAGTGAATTCATAGAATATAACTTATATTTATCACGCATTATGCCATATGAATATGACTTAACAAGCTCAAGCTTTAGTTTGCCCATATGACTAGAAAGCCTGGCGCTCCACTCGAAATCCACCAAATTACCAGCTTGATATGGGTCGATTCCAGCCTTATTGCTAACCTTCTTGATAAACCCAGAACATACACCATGCTCGCGTGATAATAATGTCAAAATTGCTGAATTTTCCTCCAAAATTTTTTTTGAAACTATAATGGCTTTTCCAGATATTTTCATCGTCTGAGATTTTAATAGTAGTACAAGTGCATTATAAAGCATTTTTTTGCAAAGCTAAAGCAATGAATAGCTATACTGTAAGCAAAAAATCTGGTATCTTGGCCTAATAGTTAAACAATAGATTAAGGTGTATGTCAGGCTTTGAATTAAATAAATTGCTAGCATCTATATTACTTGCTGCATTGGTAGCTATGTTAGTCGGAATTCTTGTGAATAGCTTATATAAGCCCTCCCTTAGCGCCCTTAAGAGGGGGTATGAGATAGAGGTTGAAGAAGAGGAGGATGCATCGGGGGAATCTGCTGCAACCCAGGAAGTGATCGATATACCATCCTTGATGAAGGTAGCTAATGCAGAGGCTGGAAAAGGTTTGATGAAAAAATGTATATCATGCCACACTTTGGATAAAGGTGGTCAGCACAAAATAGGGCCTAATTTATGGAATATGCATGATAAAGACAAAGGATCTAAAGAGGGGTTCAAATATTCTTCAGCCTTGCTTGCAAAAGGGGGTAAATGGGATGATGAGAGTCTCTTTCACTTTATGAAAAAGCCCAAATCCTACATAAAAGGTACCAAGATGTCCTTTATCGGATTTAAGAAGTTAGATGATGTAGCTAATATCGTAGCATACTTAAAAACGTTAGCGGATTAACGAATAGAAAATTTATTTTTTATTATCCAGATATTTACAATTGAAACTTCTAATTCTTTTTGTTATTATTGGCCAGTTAGTATGTGTTAGTTGATTTATATGGCAAAAATTCTTGTTGTTGAGGATAATGAGCTTAACCTCAAATTATTTAATGATCTTTTATCCGCTAAGAATCATGAAGTTTTGATTTCTCAGGAGGGGCATGATGCGTTTGATCTTGCCAAAGACAATAAGCCAGATCTTATCCTGATGGACATACAATTAAGAGGGATTTCGGGTTTGGATATTGTCAAAGAACTAAAGAATTTTCCTGAAACTAGCGCAATTCCTGTTATTGCGGTTACAGCATTTGCTATGAAAAATGATGAGGAGAGATTTATTGCGGCAGGGTGTGATATGTATCTTGCAAAACCTCTATCAATCGATAAACTATATGATGCAATTAGCAAATATGTGAAGTAATGAGCGCAAATGTTCTGATAGTTGATGACCTTGACACCAATATTAAAGTGTTGGAAGCTAAAATCCTTAAGGAATATTATATTGCATATACTGCAAAAAGCGCTAAAGAAGCTTTTGGGATATTAGAAAAACACAAAATCGATGTGATCCTGCTGGATTGTATGATGCCTGAAATGGATGGGTTCGAAGCTTGTAAGATTATTAAATCCTCACCTAAAACAATGCATATACCAGTTGTGATTGTTACTGCTTTATCTGATGTTGAAGATAAGATCAAGGGGTTAGAGGCTGGAGCGGATGAATTTCTAACAAAGCCTGTTAATGACAGTGCGCTTTTTGCCAGACTAAAGTCTCTATCTAGCATGAAAACTGCTATTGATGAGCTTATCCTTAGGAATAAAACTAATGCTGATTTTGGTGTGCCACAGACAAGCTTGGAACATGATTTTTCTGAGAGTAAGGTTTTGATGCTTAATGATGATTTAGTTCAGAGCAAGAATATTAGTGATATCATTTCACCCCTGACTACAAATATCAAAGTTGCTTCTGACCCAAATGAGATGAAGCAAGTTATGAGTGATAGCTTTGTTCCTGATCTTGTTATTATTAGCTGTCAAATGGAAGATCAGGACCCGCTAAGAATGCTATCGGCGCTGAAAAATAATAACTTTGCTAAATATTCTTCTGTAATGATGCTATCGGAAGAAGACACAATGCCTGTAGTGCTTAGAGCCCTAGACCTTGGGGCCTCTGAATATATAATTTTGCCCGTAGAGTCAAATGAGTTGATGGCTCGCATCAGGACGCAGCTTCATAGGAAATATTATACAGACATGCTGCGTAATCATATTGAGAATAGTGTTAGCTTATCAGTTAGAGATCCTCTTTCAGGATTGTATAATAGAAGATATTTTGATATGCATCTAGGGAGATTGATCTCTAGGGCTAGAGAAGAGGGGGGCGCATTATATGCCATGATGCTTGATATTGATAATTTTAAAGCAATTAATGATCAATATGGTCATCACGCGGGTGATGAAGTTATAAAATCCATGGCATATCATATTTTAAAAAACATTCCTATCACAGATTTGGCTGCAAGGTATGGTGGGGAAGAATTTATAATATTAATATACCACCCTCAAAAAGACATTAAGCTAATAGCAGAAGAATTAAGACAATCTATTGCATATGCCAAGATGCAGCATCCAGTGACTATATCTATCGGTGTGTCTGCGCTTGAGAGCAGTGATTCAGAAATGAGCTTGATTTCAAGGGCCGATAAGGCACTATACCAGGCGAAGCAATCTGGTAAGAATAAAGTTGTACAAGTCAATCTACCAACTTGACCAGGTTGTTTGTAAAGTTCTTGATCGTTTTTTGTATTTGTTATAGAATGCCTCGGCTGTGATGCCAGGATTTCATTCAGTTTTGAGATGATTGGAAATCCTATGTATATTATTGCTTCGAGTTAGAGCGTAATTGCAATATTTAAGAGGGATATATTATGGAAAATATAGAAAGCTTGCCTAGAGCAAGAAAAATACCAAACTTTTTGAAGATGTTGTTTTTTGTGGAGATGTGGGAGCGTTTTAGTTACTACGGTATGAGAGCTCTTCTTGTACTCTATCTAACATCTGAGATGAATTTAGAGGACCAAGAATCTTATGCAATATACTCATTATTTGCAGCAGTTGGCTATGCATTGCCAGTGCTAGGTGGTTTTTTAGCAGATAAATTTATGGGCTATAGGCATATGGTGCTTATTGGAGGTATCGTCATTACTATAGGGCATGTATTTCTTGGTTTGATGAAAACTCAGCCAAGCCTGATTTATTTAGGCCTTGCATTAGTCGCTGTAGGGACAGGCCTATTTAAAGGAAATATCACCAACTTACTAGGTGCATGCTATAAAAAGGATGACCCAGAAAGAAGTAGGGGCTTTACCTTATTTTATGTGGGTGTAAATTTAGGTTCATTTTTAGCATCAGTATCTTGTGGATATTTGGCTCATATATTTGGCTGGGAATATGGATTCGGACTTGCAGGAATTGGTATGGCTATAGGCTTACTAGTCTTTCTTAAATTTCAACATATTCTAGGTGATGCTGGAATGCCTAAGAAAAAAGTATATAAGCAGAAAATATTTGGTGCCAGCTTGTTCCACATTATTTTAGTGTCCAGTATTATATTGGCTATTTTTGTGAGTAATATGCTAATGGCCAGTGAGTTTTTTGCAAATATGCTTGCTTATTCAGGAACAATAATGCTTGTCATATTTGCCTATATTATTGCTAAATCTAGTGATAGTGATAAAAGAGGCCTCATAGTGCTCACAATACTTACTGTATTTTTGATGTGTTTCTTTGCGCTCGAAATGCAGCTAGGCTCCTTGATTAACCTATTTTCTAAGAGAAATATTGATAATAGTATTTTAGGGTTTACAGTACCAGCATCTTTATCTCAAGCAATAAATCCTATGTCCATAATCATAATAGGAACAATATTTGGAAGTTATATGAAATTTAGTAAAAATCATACTACGTCAAAATTTTTATTTGGGATTTTTACTATGGTTCTAAGCTTTTTCATACTCTATTTAGGATGCCTAGATGCTAATTCACATGGGAAGGTGAGCTATACATACTTAGTGCTAGCAATTTCACTAATGGGCTTAGGGGAATTATGTATAGCACCAGTAGTGCAAGAACAAGTAACTCTCCTAGCGCCAAAAAATTTAAAAGGGTTAGTAATGGGGATGATGATGTTATCATTGGCTTTCTCAAATCTAGCAGGAATAGTAATATCTAAATTTATGTCCATCTCGTCAAAAGATGGTATAGTAGATAGCCTAGCATCCCTAGAAATATACAAGGCCGGCTTTTTAAAGATATGCCTCTTTAATCTAGCGCTAACAATTATATTCCTGTTTTTTTATAGGTTTATTAATAAGACAATACGCGCCAGCTGAGGGTTTCTTGTGAAAATTGGTAATAACTTCGTCGCTTTCGCGATCTGGGATGCTCACGTACTTTAGTACGCTGCGCTTCTCGAACGCTCATCTCCTGGTTCTTCCGCAATTTTGACAAGAAACCCCGGAGCCTCAAATCTACAATTAGTGCGGAAATGGCGCGCATCTTCGGTACTCACCCTACGTTCCTCGAACTTCTGGCGGCAAGCAAGAAGTGAGTTAGAACTAGGAGTGCCTACGGGAGCTTTAGCGTAGGTAGGGCAATCAGTATAAGTAGGCTCTGTTCCTTGAGTGCTTATTTCCTACTATCTTATAGGTTATACCAAGAAACCCTGGGGGTGGAGGAGGTCATTTGAACCCCTTGTCATGCCAGGATTTTGCCCTTTGCCATTCCTGCGAAGGCGGGATTACATACTACCCTAATTCCTTGCCACATACCCTTAAGGGCACGATTCAACTGAGCTTAAGGATAATCCAATTAGCTAAGAAGCTCTTTTAAGATTTTGTTGACTATCGCAGGGTTGGCCTTACCGCCAGTATTTTTCATCACTTGCCCTACAAAAAATCCTAGCAGCTTATCTTTGCCGCCCTTGTATGCTTCAACAGAGTCAGGATTTGCAGCTAAAACGGATTCTATTATTTGACGAATTTCCCCTTCATCTGAAACTTGGACCAAGCCTCTCTCTTCTACAATTTTTTGTGGCTCAAAGCCAGACTTAAACATTTCCTCAAAAACTTGCTTTGCAATCTTGCCAGAAATTGTGCCGTCCTCTATCAAAGCAACAAGCTTTCCTAGATCTAGAGGCTTGATTTTAGATTCTGAGAATACAACATTCTCTTTGTTGAGCAACCCAAAAAAGTCTCCTATGATCCAGTTGGCAACCAATTTTGCATTGACTCCCTTGCAGGCTTCCTCAAAATAATCCGCAACATTTTTATCATCACAAAGAACCGATGCATCATAAGATGTTAGGCCAAATTCTTTCTGATACCTTGTCGCTTTCTCATCGGGTAATTCAGGCATTTCTGAGCGAATCTTTTCGATCAGATCATCCTCGATTTTCACAGGTAATAAGTCTGGATCTGGGAAATATCTGTAATCATGAGCATCTTCTTTAGATCTCATAGACCTAGTCTCTCCTTTATTGGCATCAAAAAGCCTTGTCTCTTGAGCAATTTCACCACCAGATTCTAGGATCTCCACTTGGCGCATAGCTTCATATTCTATCGCGCGCATTACGTTTCTCATAGAATTGACATTCTTTATTTCACACCTAGTTCCCAATTCTTCCCCTGGTCTTCTCACGGATACATTGGCATCGCACCTCATGGAGCCTTTTTCCATATCTCCATCACATGTGCCAAGATATCTGACTATTGTTCTGAGCTTCTTAAGGTAAGCTGCAGCTTCTTCAGGGGAGCGTAGATCTGGCTCGGAAACTATCTCCATTAATGCTATTCCTGACCTGTTTAAATCAACAAAGCTATAATCAGGGGATTGATCATGCATTGATTTTCCTGCATCTTGTTCTAGATGTATGCGATTTATTCTAATTTTTTTTATTCCTTCATCAGCTTCAATTTCAAGCTCGCCATTTTCTACAATTGGCTTATAGAATTGTGAGATTTGGTAACCTTGTGGAAGGTCGGCATAGAAGTAATTCTTTCTATCAAAGACTGAAACTTTATTAATATCAGCTTTAATACCTAAACCAGTTTTCACTGCTTGTTTTACGCAATATTCATTTAAAACAGGAAGCATTCCTGGTTGAGCGGCATCTACTAAAGATACCTGACTATTGGGGCTTGCGCCAAATTCTGTAGCTGATCCTGAGAAAAGTTTAGAATTTGATTTCACTTGAGCATGCACCTCAAGTCCTATAACATATTCCCACTTACCTGTATTTCCTTCTATAAAAGCCATTTTAATACCCCTTTGGAGTGAAATCAATATTAGTGCATCTTTCAATCGAAGCTGCTACCTTAAGCACATTATATTCATCTAATGCTCTCCCCACTATCTGCATTCCTAAAGGAAGGCCCTTATGCATAGATGCGGGAACGGACATTGCAGGAAGTCCCGCAAGGCTTGCAGGGATAGTGAATATATCATTTAAGTACATCTGGACAGGGTCTACATCCTTTTGATCAAACCCAAATGCAGCAGACGGAGCTGAAGGAAGCATTATTGAGTCAACTTCTTTAAATGCCTCATTGAAATTATTGAGCATCAATCTTCTGATCTTTTGAGCTTTTCTGTAATAGGCGTCCTTAAAGCCACTAGACAAAACATATGTGCCTATCATAATCCTTCTTTTTACTTCTTCTCCAAAGCCTTCGGATCTAGTTGCTTCATACATTTCATCCAAAGAAGTGAAATTCCCAGCAGCTCTGTGTCCATATCTAACACCATCATATCTTGCAAGGTTAGATGAAGCTTCTGCCGGAGCAATAACATAATAGGTTGGAAGCGCATACTTAGCCATAGGAAGTCTGATATCTACTATTTCAGCCCCTTCTGAGCGTAATTTATCTATAGATTCTTCCCACATATTTAGAATTTCTGCAGATATTCCCTCCATTTGCATCATATCCCTAGGTATGCCAATCTTCATATTACTTACTGATTGGTTTGAGACGCCCTTCAAGTTAGGGACTTCAGCCTTTATAGAGGTTGAATCTTTTGGATCAAAACCCATTGCGCATTCAAGCATTAATGCAGCATCTTCTACAGATCTTGCAAAGATTCCCGCTTGGTCAAGCGATGATGCAAAAGCTACCATTCCGTATCTTGAACATCGTCCATAGGTAGGCTTGATACCCACAGTGCCTGTGAATGCAGCTGGCTGCCTTACTGATCCGCCTGTATCACTTCCTGTTGCGCCCATTGCCATAAAACTTGCTACTGCTGCAGAGGAGCCTCCAGATGACCCTCCAGGTACTGTGTGATTTCCGGATTCATCTTTCCAGGGATTAAGGCAATCCCCAAAATGACTTGTGATATTTGCAGAACCCATAGCAAATTCATCCATATTGGTTTTACCAAGCGTAATACTTCCGTTATCTGCAAGATTTTGGCTTACTGTTGATTCATAGGTAGGAATAAAATTCTCCAGCATTTTTGAACCAGCGGTAGTTTTAATATTATTAGTACAAAAAAGATCTTTCATTCCTATTGGTATGCCTTCAAGCTTTCTTTGCTTGCCAGAGAGATATTTCTGATCAGAGATTTTTGCATTTTCTAGAGCAAGGTCGGTAGTCTCAGTGATATATGCATTGAGATTGCTGCAAGCTGCCATCTGCTTGATATGCGCGCTTACTAGCTCCGTTGCCGTGATTTCGCTCTTTTTAAGAAGGTCTAACGCTTCAAAAATATTTAACTTTACTAAATTTGTCATTATTCAACCATTTTTGGTACTACAAAAAATTTTATTTCCTTTGCCATTTTGTCAGTGCCGGAAGGGGCATTGCTAAACAGCTCAGCATCTATATTTGTTTCACTCACTTCGTCTGCTCTAAATCTAGCACTAGCATCTATAACTGAATTGAGAGGTTCAACGCCTTTTGTATCCACCTCGCCAAGATTTTCAATCATATCCATTGTGCTCCTGAGCTTTTGGCAAAAATCCCCTTTTTCAGCCTCGGATAGTCTAATTTTTGAAAGGTGAGAGAGTTTTTCTAATTCTTCTTTACTAAGCATTTTATACTCACAATCTTAGGATTTTATCAGCGGTGATAATAATAGATAATCCTATTGATTGCAATGCCGATTTTAAGGGTAAAATTTAAAATATTACTAATGCCTAGCACAAATGGTATTAGAGAATTGCACAGCGGCAATATAGCTACGCGTCCTCATATTCTTCTATTTTTTTACGTAAAGTATTTCTACTAATTCCTAGGATTTGAGCAGCCTTTGCCTGGGTGCCATTTGTATATTCCATTGTTTCTTGAATTAGTGTTTTCTCAACTTCTGAGATGATTAAGGGATGTAGGCCCGAATCTGGTATTTCTCCATCATGTATCGTGAAATAATTTTTTAAATGAGCTGATAAGAAACCACTGATTGATTTACCCTTATTGTTGCTCATAATTATCCATATCTAAAGTTATATAAAAATTTTCAATCAGGCTAATGACTTCTTCTGAGTCCACAAGCTGATTAATACTGGCCCTGAATTCGCTAGAATTTGGGAGACCCGCACTATACCATCCTAAATGTTTTCTTGCAAGTTTTAATCCAATCTCTGTTCCATAGGTGGATAGCATATCTTTATAATGTTCTAGGATAATATTTTTTTGAGCTTTGATGTTTGGTGATGGGAGCTTTTGACCTGTCTTCAAATAATGGCCTATTTGATTAGGAAGCCAAGGTTTTCCATAAGCGCCCCTACCAATCATAATACCATCTGCACCGGATTCCGATAGGGCCCTACTTGCATCTTCATATGTTTTTATATCGCCATTTACAATAACCGGGATTGTAACGGAATCTTTCACTTGCTTGATGAATTTCCAATCTGCTGAGCCGCTGTAGAATTGCTTCCTCGTTCTCCCATGAACGGTGAGCATCTTAATTCCTACATCTTCTGCAATTTTTGCTAGCTTTGGTGCATTTTGACTGTCCTCATCCCATCCCTTTCTCATTTTCATAGTGACTGGAACATTTACAGCTTTGACGGTTGCTTCTAGTATTTTACCTGCAAGGCACTCATCTTTCATCAGCGCAGATCCTGCAAAACCGCCTACAACTTTTTTGGCAGGACAGCCAAAGTTGATATCAATGATCTTTGCGCCCATATCTTCATTCATTTTGGCCGCCTCTGCCATTACTTCAGGCTCGCAGCCTGCCAATTGGACACAGGCACTTGTGGCTTCATCTCGCATAATTGCACATTTATGCATTGCTTGTTTGGATTCTACAATCATAGCTCTACTTGCAACCATTTCCGAGATAACCATACCAACCCCATGTTTTTTGACTAACTTCCTATAAGGGAGGTCTGTAACTCCTGACATGGGTGCTAGTATAACATTGCTTGATAGCTCTATATCGCCTATGGTAAGAGTCATTGCTTTAATCCTAACTAAATTCTTTTTGAGGGGGATAATTCTCTAGCTTTTCTTGAAGTTTAACTATAGAGATCCCTAATATATTTGCCGCTTTGGTAGAATCTCCTAGGCAATGCTTCATAGTGTTGGAGATCAAATCTCTTTCCACGTCTTCAAGCTTTGTTGCTTTAAAATTTTGTTTTTTAATCATCAAATCATTTTTGAGAATTTCATCTTCTTTCGCCAGGAGAACGGCTCTATGCATTGTGTTTTCTAGCTCTCTTATATTGCCTGGCCAGGAATAATGTTCCATAAATTCTAGGGTTTCCTTAGAGAGAGTCTTTATAGGAACTATGTTGTTGCTATCACAATATTTTGTGATAAAAAACTCCGCCAACAGTTTAATATCAGAGGTTCTATCACATAGAGGGGGTAGTTCAATATTCAGAATATTAAGCCTAAAATATAGATCTTCTCTAAAATTTCCCCTTTCAATTTCCTCTGGTAAATCTCTATTGGATGTTGCGATTATTCTTAAATCAACTTTGATAGGATTTGTTCCGCCAACTCTGTCGATTTCTTGCTCTTGTATTGCCCTTAGCAGCTTTGCTTGCAGGTGTGGAGACATTTCACTGATCTCGTCCAATAAGAGGGTGCCACCACTAGATTCTTCAAATTTCCCAATTCTTCTGGCCACAGCGCCTGTAAAAGCTCCTTTTTCATGGCCAAATAGTTCGGATTCTAATAAGTTTTCAGGTATTGCTGCGCAATTCACTCTTACAAAAGATTTCTCGGCCCTGGAACTATGGTTATGTATGTAATGCGCCATTACCTCTTTTCCTGTGCCAGATTTACCTGTTATCAGGATATTGGCATCAGATGGTGCTACTCTATCAGCAATTTCAATTGCCTCCTGCATTGCAGGTGCTTTAGCAATCATAGGACGAGAATCATCTGATATAGTAGTTAGTAAAGCGGCGATTAACTTTTCGTCTGGGGGGAGGGGGAGAAACTCTTTTGCTCCAGCTTTGATAGCAGCCACAGCTTCTTTAGGGGAGGCATTTATTCCATAAGCTACTATATCAACATTAATATGTTCAGATTTGGAGGAATCAACAAACTGCTTAATATCTAGCTTGGAGTCGATTAATACCAAGTCTGCTCCCTTGCCGCTTCGTAAATATTCTATACCCGAATCGACTTCATGCTCAAAAAATACCCTAGCCCCTTTCTTAGTAGCTATAGATATAGCTTTTTGAACTTCACTATTAATTTTCCCTACTACCAATAATTTCATTAAAATCTACCATAATTTGCAGCCTATAAAATCTCATATTTTTGTCATTTTTTCAAGTGTAAATTAGTATTAAGCGCTTCTTGCCAAACTGGGCTTCAATAATCAAGGATTTGGTTGTTTATTGCAAGAAAGTTAAATTTTACATATTTAAACTATCCACAAATTTTGTGGATAAGTTTGTGAAATAAAGCTGAAAAATGCTCGAGAGAATTGTATCAAACGTTATTTGGAATAATTTGGTGCAAAATTGAGCAATGCTCTAGAAGCCTTATACAAACGTAGCTAGCAAAGCTAATGAAATTTAACAGAAAATGAAATTTATTATTATGGGTTAGTAAATGAGCCCCCTGTGAATAAAGTAACGAAAATTAGAAATTTTTATCGAACAAATGGTTAAGAATTAATCCGGTTAATATGGATTAGAGAAATGTTTTGTATACTAAATTTCTCCGTAGGGTTTCTAGATCTGTTTGTTAAAGGGTTGGGGCAAAAAAGATTTATTTTGAATAATTTAGAAATATATTGTAGATCCTTTTACTTTAATAGATTATATTAAACTCAGTGGCAGTTTTTAATTGCCTCAAAATCCATGCTTACAAACTTTTAAATTTAATTGATCGTTATTTATATAATTTTGTATAAAAACGTAAGGAGGATATATGCACACAACACAAATCATTATATTAGCTGGTGGTTTTGGTGAAAGGTTATGGCCTGGATTTGATTCTTTTATTCCTAAGCAATTTGTAAAATTTCTAGGTCAGGCTAGTTCTTTCCAAAATACTCTGTTAAGGAACAGTGATCTAGGCTCATTAACCGTTATGCTTTCTAAACAAAATATAGATATAGCTAGGGAACAAATGTTAGAAATAGGAGTGACAGCGGATATTATAGTGGAGCCAGATAATAAAAGCACAGCCCCTTGTGCGATTATCGCTGCCCTATATGCTAAGGAGAAGTTTGCCGAGAATGTGATATTGCTTCCTGTTGATCATTACATACGTAAAAAGAGGAATTACATAGAATCCTTGAATGATGCTACAAAATTTGCAAATAAGCATAATATAGTTACTCTTGGTATCAAACCCAATTGCCCTAATGTGTCTTATGGGTATCTTAAAGTTGGGGAAAGAAAAGCAGGGGGATATTGCATGATTGATAGCTTTGTTGAAAAGCCAAACTTACACGATGCCACACTCTATATAGCAGATAGCAACTATTATTGGAATTCTGGGATTTTTGTTTTTAAACCTGACTCAATGATTGGTTTTGCAAAGAAATTACAGCCAGATATGTATTATAGAAGTCTCCAGGCATTTAATAAATCAGCCAAAAGAGAGCATATGCTGATGTTGGATGCAGATTCCTACAAAAAAATCAAAGCTAATTCAATTGATTATGCTTTTATGGAGAAAAAAGTAGATATTACTATGAGAGCGGCAGATTTTATATGGAAAGATATAGGCACTTGGGAATCTGTGTGGGAGGTATATCCAAAGGATTTGTTAAATAACGTAATAAAACCCAGCGACAATTTATATATTGATAATGTATCAGGATCACTGATTCACGCAGATCAAAAACCTACTGCCATTATGGGAGTGAAAGATCTAGTGGTAGTAGATACAAAAAAATCCCTATTAGTCATGGATAAGCGTGAGTCTAGTAAAATTAGGAAGGCGAGAAATTATTTAAAGGCTTCTTTCTTGTGAAAATTGGTAATAACGTCGTCGCTTTCGTGATCTGCGATGCTCACGTACTTTAGTACGCTGCGCTTCTCGCCACTTCATCTCCTAGTTCTTCCACAATTTTAACAAGAAAGAGTGGTACTCGAAAAATGCCAATTAGCATCCTTGTCTTGCCGGAATTTTGCTAGCAAAATATCCGGTATCCACACCTACCCTAATTGCTGTTACCCATGTCTTAAAAATGGTGCCGATAAAGGGACTCGAACCCCCGACCTACGCATTACGAATGCGCCGCTCTACCAGCTGAGCTATATCGGCAAAAAATTCTGCTTTATATAATCTCTGACTTTTAATACCTCATCTAGCGGAGCATATTTATATGGTTCAAATTTTCCTGTAGATTTTGAAAAAACTTTTGCAATTTTTAGGTCTACTAATTGCTGCATCATATATTTATGCTTCTTGGAATGAAATCTATTTGGGCAGTAAATATAATTCGGTTTTCCAGAGGATGCTACCTCGCTGCACATTGATACAGAGTCACAGGTTAAAATTATGAATTTTGCTTTTTTTAAGATACCAATATACGGATTAAGCTCCTTATTTTTTTCTTTAGCTGGGTCATAAATTATATGAGGCCATTTAAAATTTTTATAAAATAGCTTCTTAAGATGGGCAGGGGTTCTTCTTGAAAAAGTGATAAAGGCCGGCATATCGTTGTAAGATGCAGATTTTTTGATAGCTTCGCATAATTCTACAGCATCATTTTGGGAGAATTTATATTCTTTAGTATTTCCTCCCACTAATACTCCAATAAATTGTTTCATTGAAGCATAGCATGGGGGGAATTTTTTAAATTTAGAGATTGCCTGTTTAATGTTATTTATTGCCCCTATAGTCCTGATGATATGGTATTTTGCCCCTTCATTTGCTGGAAATACATCATGCTGAGGAAGGATGATTAAGTCAAAGATATCGGGATTTGTATCTGGCTTCATCACTTGCACCAATTTGACATCAGGATAATATTTCTTCAAAATAGCGGCTACTTTCCCACATCTTCTGCCAGAAGATATAATGAGTTTAGGCGGTGCTTTGCCTATGAGCTGCTTTCTTGACTTGTTTTTGATATGAAGTAGATTAGGCAGTAATGCATTGGGCAGACGAGCAAGGGCGTTATATTCAATTTCCTTGATTTCATAATTTTGATTCAGAGAATCTGCAATTGCAATCCCTTGTAGGGAATTACCTACTCTGAAATCTGTCAGAACCCATATATTGCTTTTGTCTGTCATATGCTCAAAAACTCTTTCACAATGATTTTGGCTGCTCTAGAAGATGAGGTCATTTTACTTCCAAGGCCTATTTTTTTCATTGCGTCTCTGGATTCTTCTACCTGTATTTCTGCAAGCTTGTCATTCTCAATATATTTAGCAAGGCCGTTTGCCAGCTTTACAGGACTGCAATCACTTTGTATGAATTCAGGGATTATTTCCTGATTAGCAATGATATTTACTAGGTTAACAAACTTTACTAATACCTTAGACTTCATATATAGGTATGTGAGGAAGTTAACTTTATATGCTACAATTGCCGGAGTGCCAGATGCTAATATTTCTAGTACATTAGTTCCAGATTTTGCAAGAGCTACATCCGACGCTGCAAAAGAATCTAATTTTTCATCCCCCAAGACGCAGGTGTAATCTAATGATGTTGCTTGCATGAATTGCTCTACAAGTACTTTATCCTTAGCTTTGTTGAGGGTAAATAGAACAAATATCTTATATTTAGAGCCAAGAAGGGATAATGCTTTTGCAAAAACAGCCATATGTTTTTTGATTTCCCCATCCCTGCTTCCGGGCGTCACGCATATTACTTCAGCTTTTGCGGGAATTTGATGCTTCTTCTTAAAAGCTTTAGGATTGCGTGAGAAATCTTGCTCAAAAATAGGATGCCCAATATATTCAGTTTTAAGGCCATATTTTGTAAAATAAGGGGGTTCAAAAGGCAGTAGCGTAAGCAGTAGGTCGTATAATTTTGCAACTTTTGCAGATCGCTGAGGATTATACGCCCAAACAGAAGGAGCTACAATATGTACAAATTTAGCATCTATTTGGTTTTTTAGTTTTTTAACTAATCTAAAATTGAATCCAGGAAAATCGATGGTAATCACAATATCCGGGTTAAAGCTTTTGATCTTCTTTTCCGTATGTTTTAAATATTTTGCAAATTTTAGAAGATGCGGTATAAGTTCTGCAAAGCCCATGATAGAAAGTTTTTCTATAGGCAAAATGCTCTTGAGCCCTCTGCGCTCCATCTCTCTGCCGCCAATGCCTTTGAATTCTATATGAGGCATTTCACGCTTCAATGAATCTATTATTTTGGCTCCAATTATATCTCCTGATGCTTCTCCTGCTACTATAAATACTTTTTTATTTTGTATCATAGATTGCCTCTAGGTGATCTAAAGTCTAATGCAAAATTTTTGTTATCTCGAGCTATATCAGTTTTAGATGAGATACTGTAGCTATCAAGGAAGTAATGGTATGAATTGTGAAGGTAATTTACGGGCAGATAAGTCTTAAATTCCTGCATAAAGGGGGTGATAATATTCGCTATCGAGAGAATAAATAACATAAAAATTGTTACAACAGATGCTTTATTTTGATTTGGCTTGGCATCGTATTTCTTCAGTAAATATATACAAAGCCATATAGAAAGAATGAGCCATAAAACCAATTTGATACTAATCAGGTCATATTCAAACAAGGAGCTTATATCCAGGAAATCGGCGATTACTCTCTTGGTAGGCAAAGTTCCAGATGAATAAATGAAGTAACTTGCTAATGCTCCAGTTGAATATATAAAAACAGAATATATGGCGAATAATACATTATTTATACTGAATCCAACAAAGTTTAGAGTCAGCATGATATATACATAGAGGCATTCATAACCAATTTCAGTAAGTGGGAGATGTCCATTATCTGTATTGTATAAAACTACTGATGAGTTGAATAATACAAAATATACTAGAGCAAATAACAAGGCTCTTTTTAAAGTTGATATATCAGATTGTATATTATGTGATTTCATATATTATCTTTACGGGAATAATCCAAAAAACACAAGTATCATGATAAAAGATTCGGTGCAAGAATTTTATAAATCTTTAAAAGAAAATAGACCAATTTTGGGTGTAGATTATGGCTTAAAGAAGGTTGGGTTCGCTATTACTGATCCTATGCAAAAAATGTCTATGCCTTTAGAGGTAAAAGTTTTTGCTAAAGAAGATATAAAAACTACCTATATCATGGAGCTAATAGGCAAATATGACATTTGTGGGATAATTGTAGGTCTTCCTTTAAATATGGATGGAACTGAATCGGACCAGAGTAAAAAGGTAAGGATATTTGCCTCTAAGTTAGGGGAGGCCGCTTCTTTGCCTGTTTACATGCAGGATGAAAGATTATCTAGTTTTGCGGCCCAATCTCTTTTGAAATCTATGGGTATGAAAAGGAAGGCTAGAGATAATATGGATGATCAAATATCTGCTAGCCTTATATTAGAAAATGCAATTGATGCTATTGCAAGGCTTAGCTGTTAGATGCACATGGGTCATAGGCATCTCCAAAATTGTTTCCGTCTCCTAGGAAAACCATGGCTTGTGCTTCTTGTTGGGGGTTGTATGAGTCAGTAGATTTCTGATCAAAAACATCAACAATTTGGCCTTGAATACGTTCTTTGGCAGCTTGGTCTAGTAATGCTGCTGCATCATCTCTAGCTGTTCCATTGATTTGGTCACCATTTTTTGTTGTGCCTTTAAACATAACTTCTGTAGGCCTGTGAGTTAAGATTGACGCACCTGGCATTGATGCAAAATACTCTATTGTTTTTTTAGTATTGTCTGTGGCTTTTGCAACAGTCAAGTTAGACAATACAATCCATGTATTATGAATCTGTGTTTGAAACAATGGCTTTGCGCCTTTAATGTTATCTAAAAATCCTGGTGTTAGTTTTATAGCTACTATATTGCTATTAATGCCAACTTCATTGCCGCGCAATACTTTGTGGCGCTCCGGTGGCTCTAGGCTCTCTGCAGTATGTTTCAGGTCATCCATATTTTGCTCATTTTGTTCTTGTGTGGCGGGTGCCACCTGCTCCTCTTGCTCATTCATCATAGCACCTGGTATAACAGGGAGCCTGTTTGCCATGCGCGCAGCTAGGGTTGAGCTAGAAAACGCTCTAGCTGGATTTACGAGTTGCTTTACCGCTTGTCTAAACATTAATATTTCTCCATTAAATTATATGATTTGGTAGCTTATGTTATTACGCAGCGATCTGTCAAGAGAATATGCTGCCTGAATAAATTTTGATAGCGAGTATGGTGTTTTCTATAATGGAGTAATGGCTGAATATCATGCTCCAATGGTAGCGAGGGAGGGACTTGAACCCCCGACACGCGGATTATGATTCCGCTGCTCTAACCAGCTGAGCTACCCCGCCATATAAACAAAGGTAGATGTATCCACCAGAGCTTAACGTTTTGAGAATTGTGTTGATTTACGCGCTTTATGCTGACCATATTTCTTACGCTCAACAACTCTAGAGTCACGCGTCAGAAGGCCGTGCACCTTTAAATCAGAATGAAGATTTGGGTCAAAATTATCTAAAGCACGTGAAACGCCGTGACGAATAGCGCCTGCTTGTCCCGAAAGACCTCCGCCTACGACTGTGCAAAAAATGTCGAACTGGCCAAGTGTTTTAGTTGCTGTAAAAGGCTGAACTATAAGCCTTCTGTGAGTGTCTCTAGCGAAATACACATCAACATTTTTATGGTTTACTATAATCTCTCCCTTGCCAGGCTTAACCCAAACTCTTGCAACAGAGTTTTTTCTTCTACCTGTTCCGTAAGATCTGCCTAGAGTATCTTTCACTGGCTTCTTGGCAGTTTCCTGCTCTTGATTTTCAGAAGTTTCTTCTTTTTCTAAGTTAGCCTTGTTAGTGGGGATTGTTAAATTAGCCATATTTATTTCTTATTTTTGATATTTTTCTTTGCGAAATCGTAAGTAGCGGGGTTTTGCCCTTCATGAGGATGCTTGTCACCTGCATAAACATATAAATTTGAGAATTGCTGCCTACCTAATGGATTCCTAGAAAGCATACGCTTTACAGCGAGCTCTAGAACTCTTTCTGGATGAGCCCCCTCAATAATTTTACCTGCTGTCGTTTCCTTGATTCCACCTATATAGCCAGTATGACGATAGTAGATTTTACCATCTTTTCTAGCTAGCTTATTACCAGTAAGAGCAATTTTTTCAGCATTGATAACTATTACATTATCCCCGCAATCCATGTGCGGTGTGTACATTGCCTTATGCTTGCCTTTAAGAAGCTTTGCAATCTCGGATGCAACTCTTCCCAAAACTAAATTTGAAGCGTCAATAATATGCCAGTTTTTTGTAATATCTGCTGGCTTTGCTGAATAAGTTCTCACGAATTTCTCTCAAACTATATTTAAAAATTACAGGGGTTTATACCACTAAATATATCCTCCGTCAAGATTTCTTTTTCTAGGGATTTAAAATCGATTTACCCTGAATCAATAGCTTTCCTATAGCGCCTTTACTAGGAGGTGTTTCTTTTTTCCGCTGGACAATTTAATGCCTTCATCTAGTAGATGCTCGCTAGTGACTAGCATGTTTTCATCAAGAATCTTTTCACCATTAATTTTTGCTCCGCCTCCTCTGATAAGCTTTCTTGCTTCAGATTTTGAAGCTGAAATGCCTGAGTCGAAGAATAATTCAAATGCCAAAATTCCTTTATCCAAAATATTAGGGGATATTTCCCATGTTGGTATATCTACTCCTATTCCGCCAGATTCAAAAATTGCTTTTGCAGTCTCCATTGCTGAGTCTGCAGCATCTTCATCATGGCACATGGATGTCAGTCTATGGGCTAATTTCTTTTTCGCCTCATTGATGTTTGAATCTGCGAGCTTTTCTAGCTCTGTGATTTCATCTATATCCCATTCAGAATATAATTTTGCAAATCTAATTACATCAGCATCTTCAGTATTTCTCCAATATTGAAAATAATCATAAGGGGATAGCATATCCTCATTTAACCACACTGCTCCTCCTAGTGATTTGCCCATTTTGACTCCGCTAGAAGTGGTAAGCAGAGGCGTGGTCATCCCAAAAACTTCTTTTCCATGCATTTTATGAGTGAGTTCTACGCCGCTCAGGATATTGCCCCATTGGTCAGATCCTCCCATTTGTAGAAGGCAATTATGATTCTGGCTTAAATGAGCAAAATCATATCCTTGCATGATCATGTAGTTGAACTCGAGGAAGGTAAGATGCTGTTGCCTATCAAGCCTTGACTTAACCGAATCCATAGAGAGCATTCTATTGACTGATATAAACCTTCCGGCTTCCTGCAGTAATTCTACATAGCCTTTTTTTAGCAACCAATCACTATTATCGAGTAGTATAGCATCGCTTGGCCCATCGCCGAATTTAACAAACTTAGATATAGATTTCTTGATCCCAGCCTTATTTGCTTCTAATTCTTCTTCCGTGAGGACTTTCCTCATTTCATCCTTACCAGTTGGGTCGCCCACTTTAGAGGTGGCGCCTCCGACTAGAACTATTGGCTTATGGCCATGCTTTTGCATGAGTCTGAAAATCATAATCTGCATGAGATTGCCAATATGAAGAGATTTTGCTGTACAATCGAATCCTATATAGGCTGCAATTTTTTGGTTACGTGTTATTTCCTTTAACCCATCAATATTTGTTGCCTGGTAGAAATATCCCTTATTCCTAAATTCATCTATAAAATCCATTGTGACATACCTCGTTGATATATGAATATGTAGGATGTTTTGTAACATAAGGGGTGAAAAAAAACAAGAAAGACTTTATTGTTTGACACAATCTCTGTTTTTTGTTAATGTAGGCCACAGATCTGCGGCTTTAGCCTGGATTCCAGATGACGATCCTTAAATTATCATTGATATAATTTCTAGTAATAAATTTATTAGCATCGTTTGTTTCAAATTTTAAAATCATATTAAAGAGAATAGTTTTATATGCGTAAACGTATCAATAATTCTGAGCGCTCTAGCTCAAAAGAAAAAAAGCACAAAGAGACAAGAGAAGTCTTAGAAGAGGCAGAAGAGGCTGTCAAAGATGGGCCAGTAGTGAATCTTAAAGAGCTTAGACTCAAGTCACCAGAGGACCTTCAAGAACAAGCAGAGGGTATAGAGATAGAAAATGCGGGCTCTATGTCAAAACAAGAGCTAGTAGTATCCATTTTAAAAACTGTGGTTGAGCAAGGTGGGTCGATTGTAGGAGAAGGTGTGTTAGAAGTATTGCCTGATGGCTTCGGATTCTTAAGGTCTCCCGAAAATAATTATGTGGCTGGTCCAGACGATATTTACATTTCTCCAAATCAAATCAGAAGATGCGGCCTTAAAACTGGCGATACTATTGAAGGGAATGTAAGAGCTCCAAAACAAGGTGAGCGATACTTCGCTCTGATTAGGGCTACGAAGGTAAATTTTGAGGCTACACCAAAGGTGATGCATAGAGTTCACTTTGAGGATTTAACACCGCTTTATCCGCAGGAGAAAATTATTCTAGAATCTAACGAACCTACCAAAGATTTGAGTAATAGAATTATGGAGATAGTTTCTCCGATAGGAAAGGGGCAAAGGGCATTGATTGTAGCTCCACCAAGAACCGGTAAAACGATGCTTTTACAAAATATAGCTCATTCCATCACGGAAAATCATCCTAATGCTTACGTTATAGTGCTGCTTATAGATGAAAGGCCAGAAGAGGTAACGGACATGCAGCGCTCTGTTAAGGGGGAAGTTGTTAGTTCTACATTTGATGAGCCAGCATCTAGGCATGTGCAGCTTGCTGAAATGGTAATTGAGAAAGCGAAGAGACTCGTTGAGCAAAAGAAAGATGTAGTGATTTTACTGGATTCTTTAACAAGGCTTGCAAGGGCTTATAATACTGTAGTTCCTTCTTCTGGTAAGGTGTTAACAGGTGGTGTGGATGCAAATGCTTTGCAAAGACCAAAAAGGTTTTTAGGAGCTGCTAGAAATATCGAAAATGGTGGTTCTTTAACAATTATAGCATCAGCCCTGATTGAAACGGGTTCAAGGATGGATGAGGTTATATTTGAAGAATTTAAAGGTACTGGTAACTCAGAAATAGTACTTGATAGAAAAGTTGCGGATAAGAGAATATATCCTGCTATTGATATTAATAAGTCTGGTACTCGTAAGGAAGATTTATTAGTCGATAGAGCAAGACTTACAAAAATGTGGGTCCTAAGAAGGATCGTCAATAATATGGGTAATGTTGAGGCTATAGAATTTTTGATAGACAAGCTCAAAGACAGCAAATGCAACGATGATTTTTTTAATAGCATGAATTCTTAAATTGCTTGGCAAAATCACTTTTGCTGCTTATCATGTTATAGGAATATAAGGAATAGGAGTATTAATGAGGTCTCGAAATAAGATAGCGCTCATAGGTGGTGGAAATATTGGTGGAACTTTGGCCCATATGATAATGCTTAAAGAGCTGGGCGATGTTGTAATCTTTGATATAGCGGAAGATATGCCAGCAGGTAAAGCGTTAGATATAGCTCAATCTTCAACAATTGATAAAAGTGATACAAAATTAACAGGTGCTAATGATTATTCCTCAATAGAAGGCAGTGATGTAATAATAGTTACTGCGGGGATACCTAGAAAGCCTGGTATGAGTAGAGACGATCTTATCTCCACAAATTCTAAAGTGATGAAAAGTGTTGGAGAAAATATAGCAAAATATGCAAAAGATGCTTTTGTAATAGTTGTGACAAACCCACTTGATGCTATGGTATATGCTTTGCAAAAGGCTAGTGGCTTGCCTAAAAGCAAAGTTGTTGGCATGGCAGGCATGCTTGATTCAGCAAGATTCAATTGTTTTCTGGCCGAGGAATTTGGTGTTTCTGTAGATGATGTAACAAGTTTTGTGTTGGGGGGTCATGGGGACACTATGGTGCCATTGGTAAGATATTCCACGATTGCTGGTATTCCTGTGCCAGATTTGGTCAAAATGGGATGGTCTAGCAAAGATAGGATAGATGTTATAGTCGAAAGAACCAGGAAAGGAGGGGGTGAGATAGTGTCTTTGCTAAAAAATGGCTCTGCATTCTATGCCCCTGCTTCATCTGCTCTTGCTATGGCTGAAAGTTACCTCAAGGACAAAAAGAGCATCATGCCATGTGCGGCTTACCTTGAAGGTGAGTATGGAATTTCTGGTATTTATGTTGGGGTTCCAGTGCTGATAGGATCTGGTGGGGTTGAGAAGATCATAGAGATTGAGTTAACCGAGGAAGAGCAAGATGCTTTTAAGAAATCTGCTGTAGCGGTAAGAGAACTTGTACAAAATATTTAATAGGGATTGATCTTTTTATGAGTGAAGCTGGAGGAAATACACAGATAGTTGATTTTGCGGATGCTCTTTCTGAGAGGTATTTGTCATATGCGCTATCAACTATTATGTCTAGATCTCTGCCTGACGTTAGGGATGGCCTTAAACCTGTTCATCGTAGGCTTTTATTTGCTATGCTCCAGCTGAAGCTATCCCCTGAATCTGCATATAAAAAATGTGCAAGAATTGTGGGTGATGTGATAGGTAAGTATCATCCACATGGTGAGGTTGCTGTATATGATACTTTGGTTCGCCTGGCTCAGAATTTTTCTTTGAGGTATCCTTTGATAGATGGCCAGGGGAATTTTGGCTCACTAGATGGGGACAATGCAGCTGCCATGCGTTATACGGAATCAAGGCTTACGGATATTGCTCTAGAGCTTGTGAGAGATCTGGATAAAGATACAGTAGAATTCAAGATGAATTATGATAATTCAGAAGATGAACCTACGTTATTTCCAGCAAATTTTCCTAATATTCTAGCTAATGGATCAGAGGGAATTGCTGTTGGTATGGCTACTTCGATTCCACCGCATAATCTTCATGAATTATGTGATGCTATGCTTTTTATGCTAGGAAATAAGGAGCCGGGCACAAAGGATTTAATGCAATTTGTAAAAGGCCCAGATTTTCCAACAGGGGGAATAATAGTATCTAACCAGGATTCTATCTTCAATATATATGATACTGGTAGAGGCTCTGTAAAGGTGCGTTGTAAGTGGGAGAGGGAGGAGCTTAGTCACGGCACATATCAAATAGTTATTACGGAAATTCCTTATCAGGTGCAGAAATCAAAATTAATGGAAAAAATTGCGGACCTTTATAAGGATAAAAAACTTCCCCTAGTTGGCGGTATTAGGGATGAGTCTACGGAGGATATAAGGATCATAATTGAACCTAAGAATAGATCCTGTGATTCTGATGCTATAATGGAGTCTCTATATAAGCAAAGCGACTTGGAGACTAGGTTTCATATTAATATGAATGTCTTGAATTCTAAGAATATTCCGGTGGTGATGAGCCTGAAGATAGTGCTTTCTGAGTTTTTAGACCATAGGAAGATAGTTGTTGTAAGGCGTTCAAAATTTAGGCTCTCTAAGATAAATCATCGGTTGGAGATTTTACTTGGGCTGCAAATTGTATATCACAATTTAGATGAGATTATTAGGATTATTAGGGAGGAAGATGATCCTAAGGATTTTATGATCAAGAAGTTTGAGATTACGGATATGCAAGCTGAGGCAATACTGAATATGAGGCTGAGATCTTTAAGAAAGCTAGAAGAGCAGGAGCTAAAAGCTGAGTATGATAAGCTGCTGGAAGAAAAGGCAGAGCTTGAGCTTATCATATCTGATGAGAAAAAATGTATTGCAGTTGTTAAGTCAGAAATAAAAAGCCTTCAGAAGAAATTTGGTTTTGGTACAAATATAGGGGATAGAAGGACAGATTTTGTAGAAGGGGCCGAGAATATTGCCTCTGTTGTTAATATTGAGGCATTTATAGAGAGAGAGCCCATAAGTGTAATCTGCTCTAAAAAAGGTTGGATTAGGTCGGTTAAGGGGCATTTAGAAGATTATTCCAGTCTTAAATATAAGGAAGGTGATTCGGCGAAGTTTACTTTACATTGCTACACTACAGATAAAATATTATTTTTCTCTGATTCTGGCAGATTCTATACAATATTAGCTGATAATATTTATAAAGGTAGAGGCGATGGGGAGCCTGTGAATCTCCTTTTGAGTCTGGATCAGAGCGAGAAGATGTTAAACCTTCATATTATGAATCCAAGCACTAAGCTATTGGTTGTCAGTAGCGCGGGTAAAGGATTTGTAGTGGATTCTGCTGAACTTGTTGCGCAAACAAAAAATGGAAAGCAGGTGCTGAATCTTGCTTCTGGGCAGAAGGCCTTTGGCTCTTATGAAGCTTTGGGGGATATGGTTGCTACAATAGGAACTAACCGAAAATTGCTACTCTTTAATCTAAGCGAAATTCCTGAGCTTAAAAAGGGAAGTGGTGTAATCTTGCAGAAATTTAAGGATGCGAAATTGTCAGATGTCCAAATTTTTAACCGCGATGATGGCTTTAAATGGCGAGGCGCAAGGGGCAAGGAGCATACGGAATATAATTTGCTTCCATGGCACGGTAAAAGGGCGGGTGCTGGTAAAATCCCACCGCCTGGCTTTAATAAAGATAATAAGTTTTGAAGCAGTTTGCTTGATGAAATGAAAAATCAGGATTTGCTAAATAACGATTGATAGAAGTAAGTATTAGCTGTAGAACGTGCTAAGGGATCAGTGTACAAAGCGTTCCCGTACTCTTCTACTGTCATCGCGTACTTGATACGCGATCCATTAGCCCTTGAGGATAGGAATGAGGCTAATATGGATACCGGATATTTTATAAGCAAAATTCCGGCATGACAATGAGGGAGAATTCTGACGTGACAAGGGGTGGTCTATATTTAATCAGATCAATGGTTATTTAGCAATATCGACGAAGACTGCAAAATACTCTTGCAATGAAGAAGAAACTTTGCTATAAATGCTCCGCAAATATCTAGCAAGCGGGTGTAGCTCAGGGGTAGAGCGCTACCTTGCCAAGGTCGAAGTCGTGAGTTCGAATCTCATCACCCGCTCCATTCTCCCCGATTTATTTATAGTTCTATGTTATGGGTTTCTAAAGATTTCTTAAATGAGATGTATCTATTAGCATTATAAGATGCGCTACTGTGTTAAGAATTCGTATATGTAGTAATTTATTTTGGATAAATAAAGTGCTTGCCAAGATAGGAGAAATCGCGTATATTGCATCGCAATTATATATTAACCTGTCCTGAGTGCAGCCAAGATACTGCGCTTCGGTCAATTTTATTGTGGAGTAAATTTGTATGCCTACAAATAACCAACTTGTTCGTTTTGGAAGGAAGTCTAAAGTGACAAAGACGAAATCACCGGCTCTTAAGGGTAATCCTTTTGCAAAAGGTGTTTGCGTTATTGTGAAGACGGTAACACCTAAAAAGCCTAATTCTGCGCTTCGTAAGATGGCTAGGGTGCGTTTGAGTAATGGTTATTATGTTAATGCATATATTCCTGGTGAGGGGCACAATCTTCAAGAGCACTCGACTGTTTTAGTGCGTGGAGGAAGGGTTCCTGATCTACCGGGTGTGCGTTATCACATTGTTCGTGGTGCATATGATACTCAAGGTGTTAAAGATCGTAAACAAGGCCGTTCTAGATACGGCGCAAAGCGTCCTAAATAGGAGGGATTGAATGTCACGTCGTCACGCAGCAGAGAAAAGAGTAGTTCTACCAGACGTAAAATACAATAGCGTTTTAGTAGCTAAATTTGTTAATAATGTAATGACTCAGGGTAGGAAGGAGAAAGCGGAATGCATCGTATATGGTGCTTTTGATATAGTGAAAAATAAACATCGCGTTGACCCTTTTGAGGCATTTAATAGCGCTCTAAATAATGTACGTCCTCATTTAGAGGTTGTATCAGTTAGGGTTGGTGGTGCAAATTACCAAGTTCCATCCCCTGTTGATGAAAGAAGGGGTTTTGCTCTTGCGTCAAGATGGATTATAGAAGCAGCTAAGAAGCGTTCGGGTGCAATGGTTTCTAAGCTTGCTGAAGAAATTTTTGAAGCTTCTAATAATAGAGGTCCTTCTGTTAAGAAGAGAGAAGATACGCATAAGATGGCAGAGGCTAATAAGGCCTTCTCACACTTTGCTCCAAAAAAATCAGGGGGTGCTAGATAATGTCCGATAAAAATACATTAGAAAATATTCGTAACATCGGAATATGCGCGCATATTGATGCTGGTAAAACAACTACTACAGAGCGTATCTTATACTATACTGGTAAATCTCATAAAATTGGTGAAGTTCACGAAGGTGGCGCAACAATGGATTGGATGGAGCAGGAGCAAGAGAGGGGGATAACAATCACCTCAGCTGCTACAACTTGTTCTTGGAATGGCCAAAGGATCAATATTATTGATACTCCGGGTCACGTTGATTTTACAATTGAAGTTGAAAGGTCTTTAAGAGTGTTAGATGGTGCTGTAGCGGTATTTGACGGTGTAGCTGGTGTGGAGCCTCAGTCAGAAACTGTATGGAGGCAGGCTGATAAATATAACGTACCTAGAATGTGTTTTGTGAATAAAATGGATAGAATGGGTGCAAATTTCTACAGATGCGTGGAAATGATAATAGATCGACTTGGTGCTACTCCTTTAGTGATGCAGCTTCCTGTTGGCAGCGAAGATCTTTTTAAGGGCGTTGTAGATCTTGTCAAGATGAAGGCTATTATTTGGAAAGATGAGAGCCTTGGTGCTGAATTTGCTGAAGAGGAAATCCCCGCGGATCTAAAAGAGAAGGCTGAAGAATATAGGTCAAAACTCGTAGAAACCGCTGTAGAAATTGACGATGCCGTGATGGAAAAATACTTATCCGGTGAAGAGATTTCTGAGGAAGAGTTAAAGAAATGCATAAGAAAAGGCACAATTTCTGCTGCTTTTGTTCCGGTATTCTGTGGATCTGCTTTCAAGAATAAAGGTGTACAGCCGCTGCTCGATGCAGTTATAGATTATCTTCCATCCCCTACGGATGTCCCGGCTATGAAGGGTGTGAATCCTAAAACGGATGCTGAAGAAGATAGAAAAATATCAGAAGCTGAGCCATTTAGTGCTTTGGCGTTTAAAGTCATGAACGATCCTTTTGTTGGGTCTTTGACTTTTGTTAGGATTTATTCTGGTAAAGTAAAGTCTGGTGAGACTGTGCTTAATACTGTTAAAGGCCAAAAGGAAAGAGTTGGTCGTATGCTTTTGATGCATGCAAATAACAGGGAAGATGTAAAAGAGGCTTCTGCTGGTGATATCGTGGCTTTTGCCGGGTTCAAAAATACAACAACTGGTGATACATTGTCTGACATGGATAAGCAAATTATCCTGGAGAGAATGGAATTCCCAGATCCAGTGATTGAGCTTGCTGTTGAGCCAAAAACTACCGCCGACCAAGAAAAGATGTCTTTGGCTCTATCCCGCCTTGCGGCTGAAGATCCTTCATTTAGGGTTTCTACTGATCATGAAACGGGTCAGACAGTTATCAAGGGAATGGGTGAGCTTCATTTAGATATCATTATTGATCGTATGAAAAGAGAATTTAAGGTAGAGGCCAATGTGGGCGCTCCTCAAGTTGCTTATAGAGAGACGATTACAAGATCTTCTGAAGTTGATTATACTCACAAAAAACAATCAGGTGGTGCTGGTCAGTTTGCTAGAGTTAAGCTAGTATTTGAGCCTCTTGAGCCAGGTGAAGGCTTCCAGTTTGAGAGTAAAATTGTTGGTGGTGCTGTTCCTAAGGAATTTATTCCTGGTGTAGAAAAGGGATTGAAGCAGATTAATGAGACAGGTGTAGTAGCTGGGTATCCTATGATAGATTATAAGGCTACCCTGATAGATGGAGCTTTCCACGATGTGGATTCCAGTGTTTTAGCGTTCGAAATAGCGGCAAAATCAGCATTTAAGGAAGGTATGCCTGGCGCTGGTGCTTGCTTGCTTGAGCCTATCATGAAAGTTGAAGTAGTAACTCCTGAAGAATATATGGGAGATATTATTGGCGACTTAAATAGCCGCAGAGGTCAGGTGCAAAGCATGGAGCCTAGGGGTAATGCTCAGGTTGTTAACGCTAATGTGCCTTTGGCAGAGATGTTTGGCTATGTTAATAATTTGCGCTCTTTATCGCAAGGTAGGGCTCAATATACTATGATTTTCTCCCACTATGAGCAAGTGCCTCAGCATGTGGCGGAAGAAATTAAGTCGAAGAAATAGTAGGTTCTTGGTTTAACTTTAATGGAGATTTAAAATGAGTAAGGAAAAGTTTGAGAGGAATAAGCCACATTGTAATGTGGGGACAATAGGTCACGTTGACCATGGTAAGACAAGTTTAACAGCAGCGATTACGAAGGTTCTTGCTAAGTCTGGTAAAGCGGAAGCTGCAAATTATGATGATATTGATGGAGCGCCAGAGGAGCGTGAGAGAGGTATCACAATCAGTACAGCTCACGTAGAATATGAGACAGATGCGCGTCACTATGCGCACGTAGATTGTCCTGGACACGCTGATTATGTGAAGAATATGATCACAGGTGCAGCTCAGATGGATGGAGCGATATTGGTAGTGAGTGCGGCGGATGGACCGATGCCACAAACAAGAGAGCATATTGTATTGGCTCGTCAGGTGGGCGTACCAGCAATGGTAGTGTTTTTGAACAAAGTAGATATGGTAGATGATCCTGAACTACTGGATTTAGTGGAAATGGAAGTAAGAGAATTGCTATCCTCTTACGATTTCCCAGGAGATGATATACCGGTGATCAGAGGCTCAGCTTTGGCTGCATTAGAAGGCAAGCCTGAGGGAGAAGAAGCGATAAACAACTTGATGGAAGCGGTGGATTCATATATACCACAACCTGAGAGGGATATCGATAGAGACTTCATCATGCCAGTAGAGGATGTATTCTCAATCTCCGGAAGAGGTACGGTTGTAACTGGTCGTATTGAGAGAGGTGTTGTAAATGTGGGAGACGAGATCGAGATAGTAGGTCTTAAAGATACGCAAAAGACAACATGTACAGGAGTAGAGATGTTCCGTAAGCTTCTAGATAGAGGAGAGGCTGGAGACAATGTTGGAGTACTACTTAGAGGTACGAAGAGAGAAGAGGTCGAGAGAGGTCAGGTATTAGCTAAGCCTGGAACGATCACTCCACATAGTGAATTTGAAGCAGAGATATATGTGATGAGTAAGGAAGAGGGTGGAAGACATACACCATTTTTCAAGAATTACCGTCCACAATTTTACTTCAGAACAACTGATGTGACAGGTGAGATAACGTTGCCATCTGATAAGGAGATGGTGATGCCTGGAGATAATGTGAAGCTAACAGTGAAGCTAATTGCTCCTGTTGCTATGGATGAGGGCCTAAGATTTGCTATCCGTGAAGGTGGTAGAACTGTTGGTGCTGGTGTCGTAGCCAAAATTATTAAGTAATAAATAATCCAGGTATATTTGCCTGGATTTGCTGTTTAAAAAGAGGAATAAATGAGTAAAATTATAATCAGACTGAAGTCTTTTGATCACAAATTGCTAGATCAGGCTACAAAAGATATAGTGGTTACTGTAAAGCGTACAGGTGCGGACATCAGTGGTCCAGTGCCTCTTCCAAGATCGATTGAGAGATTTACCGTTAATAGATCTCCTCACGTTAATAAAAAATCTCGTGAGCAATTTGAGATTAGAACGCAAAAAAGACTGGTTACAATTTCATATCCTACTCCTCAAACAGTAGATGCTTTGATGAAGGTGGACCTACCGGCTGGTGTAGATGTAGAAATTAAATTGATTGAGGCGGCTTAATATGAGAAGAACAGGGATTATTGCAGAGAAGCTTGGTATGAGTTCTATGTTCATGGAAGATGGTAGATTGCTTCCTGTGACTCTACTAAAACTGGACAGTTTGCAGGTTATTGGAAAAAGAACTAATGATAAAGATGGACATAGTGCTGTAGTTTTGGGCGCTAAAAACATCAAGGCATCAAAAATTAATAAAGCACAAAGATCTGTATTTGCTAAGGGCAAGATTGAGCCCAAAGCTCATATTAAGGAATTTAGATTAACTAATGAATCAGAGATGCCAGAAATTGGTAGCGAGATTAAAGCTAACCATTTTAAATCCGGGCAGATTGTTGATGTATCAGCTACTTCTATTGGTAAGGGGTTTGCAGGCGTTATGAAAAGGCATAATTTTGGTGGCCTGGAAGCTACGCATGGTGTGTCTATAGCCCATAGATCTGCAGGTTCTACTGGCGGGTGTCAAGATCCTGGTAGAGTTTTCAAAAACAAGAAGATGGCTGGTCAGCTTGGTAATAAAAAGGTGACAAAGCAGAATCTTGAAATATTAGATATCAACGAAGAAGAAAATATCATTTTTGTTAAAGGTGCTGTTCCAGGGCCTAAAGGTGGTGTTGTGTATGTAACTGATGCTGTGAAGAAAGGTAGCTAAGATGAAAGTAAAAATTTATGATTTGAACAAAAAACCAGTAGGCGAGGCTGCTTTAGATAAGGATCTTTTCGGTCTTGAGGCGCGTCCTGATATAGTTAAGAGAGTTGTTGAATGGCAGCTTGCAAAGAGGATGTCGGGTACTCATTCAACAAAAACAGTTTCTGAAGTTTCTGGTACTACTAAAAAGCCATTTAGACAAAAAGGTACTGGTAATGCAAGGCAAGGAAGTTTGAGGTCTGTTCATATGAGAGGTGGTGGAGTTTCTCACGGTCCGAAAGATAGGTCTCATGAATTCAGCCTTCCTAAGAAGGTGAGAAGGTTAGGGTTAATTCATGCTCTTTCCGCTAAGCAGGCAGAGGGTAAATTAGTTGTTTTATCCAATATTGATATGAAGGAGCCTAAGACTTCTGTGCTAAGTAAGGGGCTGAATAATTTTGGTGGTAAAAGCTACTTCATCATAGATGGAGAAAAGGTAAACGATAATCTTGCCAAAGCTTCTTCCAATGTAGCTGGAATAGTAGTAGTGCCGCAGATAGGTACTAATGTTTATGACATTATAAAACATGATTATTTAGTGATCACCGAAGCAGGGCTTGGGGCGTTAGAGAAGAGGTTGAAAAATGCTTAAGAGTAATTTGTACGATATTTTAAGAAAGCCAATAATTACAGAAAAAACTTCACTTTTAGGTGAGCTTGGTAAGTATGTTTTTGAAGTAGCGCCTAAGGCAAATAAAACTTCAGTAAAGAAAGCTGTACAAGAAGTATTTGGAGTTAAAGTAACTAAGGTGAATATCCTAAACCAGAAAGGCAAGGTAAAGCGTTTCAGAGGTAAAATAGGCAAACAATCAGATGTGAAGAAGGCTATAGTTACATTGGCAGAGAAGCAAGAAATAGATCTAACTGGAGGAGTGAAATAATGGCTCTTAAATCTTTTAATCCCACTACTCCATCTTTAAGAAACCTAGTCCAGATTAAAAGGGATGGTTTATGGAAGGGGAGACCTCATAAGCCGCTTACTGTCGGTTTGACTAAGAAAGGTGGTAGAAATAATTCAGGAAGAATTACAATTTGGCACAGAGGTGGTGGCCATAAGAGACTTTACCGTATAATTGATTTCAAAAGAAACAAGATTGATATGGAAGCTTCTGTTGAGCGTATTGAATATGATCCAAACAGGACTTGCTTCATTGCTCTTATAAAATATCAAGATGGAACATTCTCATATATATTATCCCCACAAAATTTGAAAACTGGCGATAAAGTACTTTCTGCTGAAAATACAGATATTCAAGATGGCAATACTATGCCACTGAAAAATATACCAGTAGGTACTAGCTTGCATAATATAGAGATGAAGCCAGGAAAAGGTGGTCAGATGATTAGGGCGGCTGGTTCTTTTGCTCAGCTTGTGGGTAAGGATTCTGGTTATGCTCAGATTAAGCTGAGGTCAGGTGAGTTAAGAATTGTACCTCTTGAATGTAGGGCAACTATTGGGGTTCTTTCAAACTCAGATCATCAAAATACATCTATTGGTAAAGCTGGTAGAAAGAGATGGTTGGGTAGAAGGCCCGTTGTTAGAGGTGTGGTGATGAACCCGGTGGATCACCCTCATGGTGGTGGTGAAGGTAGAACTTCAGGTGGTAGACATCCAGTTACTCCTTGGGGTAAGCCAACTAAGGGTAAGAAAACAAGGAAGAATAAATTTTCATCCAAGTTCATTATTAAAAGTAGGAAAAGTTAGGTAGAGAAATATGGCACGTTCACTTTGGAAAGGTCCTTTTGTAGATGGATATTTAATTACGAAAGTACAGAAACTTATAGATTCTGGGAAGTCTGAAATAATCAAAACATGGTCTAGAAGGTCTACTATATTGCCTATGTTTGTAGGTTATACTTTTGCTGTTCATAACGGGAACAAATTTGTGCCTGTTTCGATATCGGCAGAAATGGTTGGAAGAAAGTTAGGCGAATTTGCTCCAACTAGAACTTATTACGGGCATGGCGCTGATAAAAAAGCTAAAAGAGGTTAATGATGGCTCAAGAAGATAAGAAATCTGCAAAAGCTGTAACAAGGCTTATTAGAACAAGCCCAAGGAAGCTTAATCTGGTTGCTTCTATGATTAGGGGTATGAAAGTTGATGATGCTTTGGTGCAGTTAACTTTTTCTAAAAAAAGAATAGCTCTTGCTGTTAAGAAGTGCTTGCAATCAGCTATTGCTAATGCTGAAAACAATAATGGATTAGATATTGATTCTTTGGTTGTTTCAAGTGCAAGCGTTGGAAAGGGGCTTCTTATGAAGAGAATGCGCCCAAGAGCTAAAGGTAGAGGTATGAGAATTAATAAATTCTTCAGTAATTTATATATTACTGTCACTGAAAGAGAGGAGATATAATATGGGGCAGAAAGTAGATCCAAGAGGTTTTAGGACCGGGCCAACTTTGATTAAGAATTGGGATTCTGTGCTTTATGCTGAAAAAGAATATGGAAATCTTCTTATTCAGGATTTAAAAATTAGGAAGCTTGTTCAGAAAAGATGTGCTTCTGCTCAAGTGGCAAAAATTGTGATTGAACGCGTATCTGGCAAGTCTGTTATCGTTAATATACATGCGAAGAGACCTGGTGCTATTATAGGTAAGTCTGGCGCAGATATTGAGCAGCTTAAAAAAGATATAGCAAAGATTGTAAATTCAGAAGTATATATCAATATACATGAGGTTAAAAAGCCTGATCTAGATGCGTCATTAGTTGCACAAAATGTTGCGCAGCAATTGGAAAAGAGAGTCTCCTTTAGAAGGGCTATGAAAAGAGCTATCCAAGCTAGCTTTAAGCAAGGCGCAAAGGGTATAAAAATTAGTGTATCTGGCAGATTAGGTGGTGCAGAAATTGCTCGTACGGAATGGTATAGAGAGGGCAGAGTTCCTTTGCATACATTACGTGCTGATATTGAATATGCAACAGCAGAAGCTAATACTACTTATGGTGTAATAGGTATTAAGACCTGGATTTATAAAGGCGATTTTGCTGAGACAAGAGCAAAAAAACATAATATGGGTGAGGTGTAATAGAATGTTATCTCCAAAAAAACAGAAATATCGTAAAGCGCATAAGGGTAGGGTGTCTACTAAAGCTAAAGCTGGTACAAGTCTCGCTTTCGGAGCTTTTGGCCTGAAGTCTTTGGATGCGTGCAGGGTAACTGCTAGGCAGATAGAAGCTGCTAGGCGTGCTGCTGTTAGATATATGAAAAGGCAAGGTAAGCTTTGGATTAAAATTTTTCCAGATTTACCCGTATCTCAAAAGCCTGCTGAGGTGAGGATGGGTAAAGGTAAAGGTTCTCCAGAATATTTTGCAGTTAGAGTTTCTCCAGGAAGAATAATGTTTGAAGTTGATGGAGTTGCTGATGATATTGCGAGTAGAGCTTTAGAGCTTGCAAGTGCCAAATTACCAGTTAGAACAAAGATAGTGAAACGTTATGAGTAAGAAAGCAAGTAAAAAGAAGGAATTAGATATTCCTGGTATGACAATAGAAAAGCTAAATGAAGCGCTTTTAAACTCCAAAAAGGAGCTATTTAATTTGCGTTGTCAGAAAGTTATGGGTGAAGTTACAGATACAAGTAGATTCAAAAAAGCAAAGAAGAATGTTTCTCGTATCCTAACCGAATTGAATAAACGCTCTAAGGGAGAGAAGTAATGCCAAAAAGGATATTACAAGGCCTAGTGGTAAGCGATAAGGCTGATAAAACAATTACTGTTAAAGTAGAGAGGCGTTTTATGCATCCTCTTTATAAGAAGACGGTGAAGGTTTCAAAAAAATATTCTGCTCATGATCCAGAAAATTCTTATAAAGAAGGGGATCAGGTAAGGATAGTTGAAACAAGACCTATCTCAAAAAGTAAAAAATGGCAGGTTTTGTCGTAGATTAACTTTGACTTTTGGTGGGTTATTGTGTATTTTGTGTGGTCAATAATTTAAATTTTGGATGATGTTATGATTCAAATGCAAAGCGTTTTGAATGTTGCTGATAATTCAGGTGCAAAAAAGGTGATGTGTATCAAGGTTCTTGGTGGCTCTCATCATATGATTGCAGGTCTTGGTGATGTGGTAGTTGTTTCTATCAAAGAGGCTATGCCTGGTGGTAAGGTAAAAAAAGGTGAAGTGCATAAAGCGCTTATAGTTCGTACAAGAAAAGGTGTAAAGCGCCCTGATGGCAGCAATATCAAGTTTGATGGTAATGCTGTAGTTCTGCTGAACAAGCAAGGGGAGCCTGTGGGTACTCGTGTGTTTGGACCAGTGGCTAGGGAATTACGTGCTAAGAAATTTTTAAAGATTGTATCCTTAGCTGAGGAGGTACTATAAATGACTAAGTTCAAGATTAGATCAGGTGATAAAGTAATTGTTACTACAGGCAAGGATAAAGGCAAGACTGGCACTGTTCTTAAGGTGATTTTGCAGGATAGTAGAATTGTTGTATCTGGCGTTAATGTCGTCAAAAAACATACTAAGCCATCCCAGAAAAGTGAAGGGGGAATTATTTCTAAGGAAATGCCGCTTCATATATCAAATGTTGCCCACCTTGATCCTAAAACAGGAAAAGCTACAAAGGTTGGATTCAAGACTTTGAAAGATGGTGAAAAAACTAGATATGCAAAGAAATCTGGTGAGATTATAAAAGTAGAAGGTAAGTAAGATGTTAGCTCGTTTTAAAGAACTATATAAAAAAGTACGCCCTGAGCTTCAGAAGCAATTTGAGTATAAAAATGTACATGAAATTCCAAAAATTGAGAAAGTTGTTCTTAATATGGGTGTGGGTGATGCAGTAGCTGATTCAAAAGTGATTAATCATGCTGTAAATGACCTTACTCTTATCTCTGGTCAGAAGCCGCTTGTAACAAAAGCGAAGATTTCTGTGGCGACTTTTAAGCTTAGAGAGGGTATGCAGGTCGGATGTAAAGTGACTCTTAGAAGAGACAGAATGTATGATTTCTTAGAAAGGCTTGTTCTGGTTGCTCTTCCGCGTGTGAAAGAGTTTAAGGGATTTAATAAAAAAAGCTTTGATGGAAAGGGCAATTTTACCTTCGGTATAAAGGAGCAAATAGTTTTCCCTGAGATTAACTACGATAAGATTGATAAGATCAGAGGGCTAGATATTACTATAGTAACATCGGCAAAGAATGATAAAGAAGGTCAGGCACTCTTGTCTGCATTTAACCTACCATTTATAAATTAAGGTATATATTATGGCGAAAGTTGGATCAGTCCAAAGAAATCTAAAAAGGCAAAGAATGGCCAAGCGTTTGTCTCATAAGCGTGCAGAGCTTAAGGCTAAGATTTATGATAAAAATCTAAACCTTGCTGAGAGGTTTGAGTTGGTAAGTAAGCTTGCTTCACTTCCAAGAAATTCAGCAAAAATTAGAGTTCGTAATCGTTGCGAACTTACAGGAAGACCAAGAGGATATTACAGGAAGTTTAAGCTTTCACGTAATATGCTTAGAACACTCGGTGGTTCAGGTCTTGTTCCTGGTTTAATTAAATCAAGTTGGTAAGGCGGTACTTATGTCAATGACAGACACAATTGCAGATATGCTTACAAGAATAAGAAATGGTCACATGACTAAGTTAATGTATGTTTCTGTGCCATTTTCTAAGGCAAAAAGCTCAGTTCTTGACGTTCTTCAAGAAGAAGGGTTTATTACTGGTTATAAAGTGCAGGAACTTAGGAAGGGTATTAAGGATATCGAAGTTGCTTTGAAATATTCTAGAGATGGAAGTCCTGCAATCAAAAAAATAACTCGAGTATCCAAGCCTGGTAAGAGATCTTATACCTCAATTGCTGATTTAAGAGGTTATTATAACGGGATGGGTGTTTATATTCTATCTACATCTAAAGGCATTTTATCCGACAGGAATGCCAGAAGTCAGAATGTAGGTGGTGAAGTAATTTGTAAAGTATTTTAGGATTAGAAATTATGTCTAGAGTAGGAAAATTACCAGTTGCAGTACCTGAGGGGGTAAATGTTGATGTGAATCAATTATCGATTAACGTCAAAGGCCCTAAGGGAGAATTATCAAAAACTTTTGCTGGTAATATCGAAATTCTTAAAGAAGGCTCAAACATTGTAGTGAAGCCAAAAGATAAAAGTAAGAATGCAAGAGCTATGTGGGGTACCGCTAGAAGTATCATTAATGGTATGGTTAATGGTGTGAAGGAAGGTTTTTCACAAGAGCTTGAGGTTAATGGTGTAGGTTATAGAGTGTCTGTTAAGGGCCCTTATCTAAATTTATCATTAGGTAAGTCTCATAATACAAAGATGGAGATTCCTGCGTCTGTTAAGGTCGAGGCACCTAAGCAGAATATCATTATACTTCATTCTGCTGATAAGCAGGCATTAGGACAGTTTGCTGCTTTAATTATTAAGCAAAGACCACCTGAGCCATACAAAGGCAAAGGCATTAAGAAGAAAGGTCAATATGTCCAAAGAAAAGAAGGTAAGAAGAATTAATAGAGGCTATTATGCGTAGTACAAAACGTAAGTTTGAAATAAGAAAAATGAGAGCCAGATCAAAGATTGCAGATGTATCTGGTAGAATTAGGCTTTCTATTTTTAAGTCAGGTAGGCATATTTATGCACAGGTGATAGATGATTCTAAATCGGTAATTGTCGCCAGTGCTTCTACATTAGAGAAAGACCTATATAAGGCTAAGAAATCTAATTGTAATAAAGAGATAGCCTCAAAAGTGGGCGAGTTAATAGGCCAAAGAGCAGCAAAAAATGGTGTAAAGCAGGTTGTATTCGATAAATCTGGATATAAATATCATGGAGTTATTAAGGCTCTTGCTGATTCTGCAAGAAAGAACCTAGAATTTTAATTAGGACGGTAGTTTATGAGTAAGCAATCAGATGACCAAATGTCAACAACCCTAGTAGGGGTAAGCAGGGTTACTAAAGTAGTGAAGGGTGGTAGAAAATTCTCTTTCTCTGCTTGTGTGGTAGCTGGGAACGGAACAGGTTCTGTCGGTTATGGCCATGGTAAGGCAAAAGAAGTAACAGAAGCTAGGGTTAAAGCTACTCAAGCGGCTAAAAAATCGATGATCAAGGTTCCTTTATATCAAGGTCGTACAATACACCATGATATAGAGGGTAGAAGCGGTGCAGCGAAGGTAATTCTCAGAAAGGCGAAACCTGGTACTGGTATCATTGCTGGCGGTCCAATGAGGGCTATTTTTGAATCTATAGGTGTGCATGACATAGTTGCGAAATCTCTGGGTTCTTCAAATGTATATGCAATGATAGCGGCAACTTTTGATGCTTTATCGAATCTTTCGTCTCCAAGATCTATTGCAGAGAGGAGAGGTAAGAAAATTAATGAGGTTTTCTCTGAAAAGAAAGAAGAAGCTACTGCTTCTGATAAATAATAGGTTTTTTTATGGCAAAGGAAAAAAAGAAAATTACAGTACGTCAAACCGGTAGTCCAATAGGTAGAGAAGCAAGCCAAAGAGCTACTTTGAAAGGTTTAGGATTAGATAAATTGCATGCTACTAAGGAACTGGAAGATACTCCGTCTATTAGAGGGATGATCAATAAAGTAAAACATTTAGTAGAAATTGAAGCATAGGAAGGTTTATTATGAAACTTAATGAATTATTTGACTTACCAGGCGCTAGAAAAAGAAAGAAACGCGTAGGTAGAGGTATGAGTTCCGGGATGGGTAAAACGTCTTGTAGGGGTGTTAAAGGCCAAAAAGCAAGAAGTGGTGTAGCTGTTAAGGGGTTCGAAGGTGGGCAGATGCCACTCATTAAGCGTCTTCCAAAGAGAGGCTTTAATTGTCCTTCTTCAAAGACTTATATTCCTGTAAATTTTGCTATACTTAATATGCTTCTTGCAGACAAAAAAATAAAGGCTGATGCATCGATAGATAAAGAGCTTTTAAAGAAACATGGTATTCTGAAAAATACTAGTAAGAAGGTTAAATTGCTTGCAAAAGGTGAGTTAAAAAATAAATTTAGCTTTCAATTAGATGCTTATTCTGAGGCAGCAAAGGCTGCAATTGAAAAAGCTGGTGGAAAAATTCTGTAAGTATTAAGCATGAGCTCATCATATTCACAAATGTCTCAAAATAGCGATCTATCTTCAAGGATATTATTTACAATAGCTGTTTTGATAGTTTGTAGAATAGGGTCGTATATTCCTGTTGCAGGTATAGATTCTAGTGTCTTAAGTGAAATTGCCGCCAGAAATCAGGCAGGTGTTCTTGGGATGTTAAATATGCTCTCAGGGGGATCTTTGGGGAGAATGTCCATATTTGCCCTAGCGATTATGCCTTATATTACAGCCTCGATTATAATGCAGCTCCTAACAATAGCTTATAAGCCTTTGGAAGAAATGAAGAAGGATGGGGAGGCTGGTAGAGCAAAAATCACTCAATTATCTAGATACCTAACAGTATTGCTTGCATCTATGCAGGCATATGGGTTGGCCTCAAGCCTTACTTCTATGAATTCTGGAGCAGCCTCTCTTGTCATTATCGACCATGGTCTTTTTAAGCTTGTGACAGTTGTTACTCTTGTGGTAGGTACTATGTTTTTGATGTGGCTTGGTGAGCAAATTACAGCAAGAGGTATAGGTAATGGTACTTCGCTAATAATATTTGTAGGTATAGTTGCAGGTTTGCCAAGTGCATTAATAAGTACCTTTGAGCTTGCTAGAAAAGGAGGCGCTAACCCTGCAATTGCCTTACTAGTTTGCCTTGTGGTGGTTGCGTTAGTTGCTATTATTGTATTTTTTGAGAGGGCGCAAAGGCGGGTATTAGTTCAGTATCCTAAGCGTCAGGTTGGTAATAAGGTTTACGGTGGGGATTCAAACCATATGCCTTTAAAGTTGAATACATCAGGAGTGATTCCCCCTATTTTTGCTAGTTCTTTGTTGCTATTTCCGCTTACAATAGCAAATTTATCCAACTCTGATTCTGTAATCTTAGAAAATATTTCATATTATCTTGGGCATGGCAAGCCTCTATATGTAGCTTTATATGCAGCCTTAATTATTGGCTTTAGCTTTCTGTATACAGCTATAGTCTTTAATTCCGAGGAAACAGCAAATAATCTACGTAAATATGGTGCCTATATCCCTGGCAAAAGACCAGGGGCAAATACAGCCGAATATTTTGACTTTGTACTAACTAGGCTTACAGCAATAGGCTCACTTTACTTATGCTTAGTATGTATTATCCCCGAGATCTTCATGAATAAGTTGGCAGTTGCATTCAGCCTTGGAGGGACAAGTCTTTTAATCGTTGTCAATGTTGTAATGGATACTTTTACCCAGATACAAACACATTTATTTAGTGGAAGGTATCAGGGATTAGTTCGTAAAATGAAAATAAAGGGGTAGATAGTGATCATAATATTTATTGGCCCACCTGCATCTGGAAAAGGAACACAATCAACTTTGATATCAGGAATGTTTAAGTTGCCATATTTTTCAACTGGTGACATTTTAAGAGAGGCCTCTAAAAAGCCTGGCTCTGACAATGATGATCTAAGAGAAACTATATCAAGCGGAAAGCTTGCCTCTTCTGACTTGGTAAACAAAATTGTTGCTAATAAATTGGATGAGGAAAAGGGTAATTTTGCAAAGGGTTTTGTTTTAGATGGATATCCAAGAAACTTAGCTCAGGCAGAGTTTTTAGATAAAAAATTCCCTGATGAAAAATACAAAGTTTTCTTTTTTGATATTACATATGAGACATTGCTCAAAAGGGCAACTACAAGGTTTTCTTGCGCTGAATGTGGCGCTATATATAATAAAGTTTCTATTCCGCTTAGAGTTGAGAATGAGTGCGATATGTGTGGCTCAAATAACTTTATTACAAGAGATGATGATAATCCAGAATCTCTCCAAGAGAGATGGAAGGAATATATGCAGCAAACAATGCCTCTTGTAAGCTTTTATAATGAAAAAGAAGCTTTGGTTAAAGTGGATGCTACTCTTAAAAAGGAAGATATTACTCATCAGCTGGTCGCAGAGTTAAAAAGGAATTGACTTTAGAAGAATTTTTATTATTATACTCATCTCAGATGAGGAATTTTAAGTTTGTTTAAATTTAAGATATTATTTATTAGAACTGGAGAATAATTGTGTCAAGGATTGCGGGTGTAAATATACCTACAAATAAAAGGTTAGTTATAAGCCTAACATACATCTATGGTATAGGTCTTACTACATCAAAAAAGATTTGCAACAAAATAAAAGTTTCTGAAGATAAGAGAGTGAAGGATCTTACAGAAGAAGAGATTGTTGCTATAAGAAGTGCTATTGAATCAGATTGCAAGGTTGAGGGTGACCTAAGGCGTGATGTCAATCTTAACATCAAACATAAGAAGGATATACGTTGCTATCAAGGTTTGAGGCATATAAGAAAATTACCTGTAAACGGACAAAATACTCACTCAAATGCGAGAACAAGAAAAGGTAAAGCGATAGCAATTGCTGGTAAAAAGAAATAAAAAAGTAAAAGCATGACATCTACTTCAACAAAAACAAAGAAAAGAAAAAAGAATATAACTTTAGGCGTAGTTCACATCAAGGCTACTTTTAATAATACTATAGTGACCTTTACCGATGCTCAGGGTAATGCTATTGCAGCATCTTCTGCTGGTGCTCATGGGTTTAAAGGGGCCAAGAAGGCTACTCCATATGCGGCTCAAGTAACTGTTGATAAAGCGGCTCTTGATGCAAAGGAGCATGGTTTGAAAACTGTTTCAGTTAAAGTGCAAGGTGCTGGTTCTCAGCGTGAATCAGCTTTAAGAGCAGTTTTTGCTCAAAATTTGGTGGTTACTTCTATAGCAGATGTTTCCGGTGTGGCTCATAATGGTTGCCAAGCACCTAAAAGAAGAAGAGTCTAGTACAAAAATTTCAAGGATATAATATGTTATCAATTACAAAAAATTGGAATGCTTTAATCAAACCTTCAAAACTTTCATGTGATGAAGTAAATCATAATCCTGATCATGCAAAGGTGGTTGTAGAGCCTTTGGAGCGTGGATTTGGTTTTACACTTGGCAATGCGCTTAGAAGGATTTTGCTTTCCTCTCTTCAAGGAGCGGCTGTTACTTCTGTAAAGGTTGCCGGTGTTGAGCACGAATTTTCAGCAGTGGAAGGCGTTAAAGAAGATATGGTTGACATTATACTTAATGTTAAAGGTATGTTGGTCAAAATGCATTCAGCGGAGAAAAGAAGAGTAAGGCTTGCAGCGACTGGTCCTTGTGCAGTTACAGCTGGCATGATAGATACGGGCCATGATGTTGAAGTCTTAAACCCAGACCATGTGATTTGTACTTTAGCAGCTGGCGCTTCAATTGAGATGGAATTTGCATGTGAAGTAGGTAAGGGATATGTTCCTGCTGCTAGTGCAAGGGATAAAGATCTTCCTATAGGAGAGATCCCTGTAGATGCAATGTTTAGCCCGGTGAAAAAAGTTTCCTATAAGGTTGAGAATGCTAGGGTTGGTCAGGTGACAGATTATGATAAGCTTATTATGGAAGTTGAAACAAATGGCACAGTTCCACCTGAAATGGCTGTAGCTTTATCTGCAAGAATATTGCAGGATCAACTGCAATTCTTCATTACTTTTGAAGAAGTTGAAGAAGAAAAGGCAGAGACAGAATCAGCATTGCCATTTAATCCTGTATTGCTTCGTAAAGTTGATGAAATGGAGCTTTCGGTACGTTCACAAAATTGCCTAAGAAACGATAACATAGTTTATATCGGTGATTTAGTTATTAGAACAGAGGCTGAAATGCTCAAAACACCTAATTTCGGTCGTAAATCTCTGAATGAGATTAAAGACATACTAACCAGCTTTGGTTTGAAGTTTGGAATGGAAGTGGAAGGATGGCCTCCTGAAGATCTAGAGGAACTATCTAAAAAATACGAAGAGCCATATTAATATTTGAGAGATTAACAAATGAGACATAAGTTAAAGGGAAGAAAATTAAACAGAACAAGCGCTCATAGAAAGGCTATGCTTGCCAATATGGCAGTATCCCTTATCATGCATGAGCAAATTAAAACAACGCTTCCTAAGGCAAAAGAATTAAGGCCATATGTTGAGGTGCTTGTTACCAAGGCGAGAAGAGGGGATTTATCTGCAAGAAGAAGACTTATATCAAGAATTAAGGATAAGGTTGCAGTAGAGAAATTGATCTCAACACTTGCTCCGAGATATAAAAAGCGGAATGGTGGATATACAAGGATAGTAAAGGCTGGATTTAGGCATGGTGATATGGCTCCTGTAGCTTTTATTGAATTTATTGATAGGGATATAAAGGCAAAAGGTGCAATTACTCCTAAACCAGTGCAAGAGGAGCAAGAAGTAGCTCTTCCAGAAAAAGAAGCTAAAGCGTAGAGGAATTTATGGCAAATCATGCAAATACAAAAAAGGCTCATAGGCAGAATGTTAAGAAAGCTGCTAGAAATCAATCCAGAATGAGCAGAATTAAAACCCTAATTAAGAAAGTGGTTGCGTCTGTTGCTGCTGGTTCTAAAAAAGAAGCTCAAGAGAATTTCAGTATTGCTCAATCTGCTATAATGCAGGGCGTTAAGAAGAATATCTTAAAGCTAAATACAGCTTCTAGAAAAGTTTCAAAATTATCTCATAAGCTCAAGAGCCTAGACGAAAAGAAGTAATGCTAAAGAAGCTATTTGCAATCTTCATCTCTATATTTACGTTAGGCTTGATGCCTCCTACTTTTGCAAAGGATATAAATCACATGGACAAACATTTAGTGCTTACCCTTAAAGACGGTGAGGTTCTGATCAAACTGAGGCCAGATCTGGCGCCAAACCATGTTGCAAGAATTATCGAACTAACAAATCAAGGATTTTACGATAATCTAACCTTCCATAGGGTTATTGCTGGTTTCATGGCACAAACAGGAGATCCCAAAGGAGATGGCACAGGTGGCTCTGGGCAGAATTTAAGAGCTGAATTCTCATCTGCATCTCACGTAAGAGGCACTGTCTCTATGGCAAGGGCTGCTTCTCCTGATTCAGCAGATAGCCAATTCTTTATCGTATATGCTCCTGCTAGCTACTTAGATGGCCAATATACTATCTTTGGTGAGGTGGTAAAAGGCATGGAATATGTCGATATGATCAAAAAGGGCAACTCGTACAATAATGGATCTGTATCTGATCCAGATAAAATCCTAAAAGCCAGAATTTCTGAGTAAATTGTAATTCTACAATGGTTACCCAATAAATATATTCCTTGCCCAGGCAAAGATATTATTTTTAAAAATTCTATAAATACGCCTGCTAAGAATATATATGAGATAAGCTATTAGTAGAGAATATATAATATCTGCTGGATAATGCATAGCAAGGGAGATTCTAGATAATCCTACGCAGAGTAAGGCGGATATTCCAAGTGCTTTTGTAAAATGGCTTAGATATGGCCAGATAAAAAGCAAAATAAGGAAACATAGGCCTGTATGTGAGCTTGGAAAGGAGGATAGGCACCTCTCCTCTGATATGTTGGCTATTGTATAAAATTGATCACTTGCAAGAGAGCAAAAGGGTCTTTGCATATTTACGCTAAATTTTAAGGCTGCATATGCAAACCCAAAGGATGCATAAGCTGTGCCTAGCTTCATCATGAAATCAAAAAAGAATCCTTTGCTATTTTTGTTCTTTATATAGATGAATCCGGCTAATAATACAAGAATGTAGTATATGGCGAATTTCTCTATATCAAAAATCTTTGAAATAAAAAATAATGGCTGCTCTATACCAATTTTGTGACAGAATGTATTGATTAGAACGAATATATATTCATTATATCCAAAAAAATCATATATTAGTTCTTTCATATTGCTCAATAATTTATTATAAGTATATGTAATTTAGCGTTGATAAGGAAATATTGCAAGTTTATGGTAAAGGTTAGGGTTCTGGGTAGTGGTTCTTCGCTTGGTGTTCCTGTTGTTGGATGTAAATGTAACACTTGTCAGTCGGATTCTCCATATAATAAGAGAACAAGATCATCTATTATGTTTAGTAATAATGACCAAAATATATTGGTAGATTTTGGCTTAGATGTGAGGGCTCAATTGCTTAGAGAGAAGATCGACAAGCTCCATTATGCTATTTTAACGCATGATCATGCAGACCATGTGGGTGGGATAGATGATTTAAGAGTCTATAGCAGAATCATGAATGGCCCACTTCCTATATATACGGATGAAAGAACAGCTGATATTATCTCTAATCGCTATCGATATATGATAAATGAGAACCATATAAAGCCTACAAAACTTGATGGTTTTGAAACTAAGCTTAATTTGGCAGATATTGAGCTCCAGTTTTTTAGGCAGAATCATAGGGATATTGATTCTCTTGGCATTAGGATAGGGGATTTTGTCTATTCTAACGATGTGATCAAATATTATCCAGAATCAGAAAAATATATGGAAAATGCTAAGATTTTGCTTTTGGATTGCCTGGATTATACATCCACAGATGCACATTTTGGCCTAGATGATGTGCTAAAAGTTGTAGATAAATATAAGCCAGAGCAAGTTTTTCTAGTGAATATGAATCATAATATTGATTATTTCGAGATTCAAAAAGAACTTCCAGATAATATCAAGCCCGCCTATGATGGTATGGTTTTAGAAATATAGATGTGATAGCCTATTATACCTTATACCAAAATGCATTCAAAGTTATAGAAACTTATACCAACTTCATATATTCGTGGTGAATTTTCCTTACAGCATAAATCCATGCAATACATACTACTAGGAATACAATTGCTAAAAATGGTGAGATACTTGTGTAAGTTGCTGTTGGCATCAGCACAAATAGCATAGATTGCACAAGGCCTGAGGAGGATTTTCCTGCTTTAGAACTGACTACATCTACTGCTGCTTTACCTTTGGTTTTGAGCTCACTATCTAGCGGTATGTAAAGCATCTCCCTAGAAGTATCCCAAATAGAGTATTTAGAGCCTTTAGCCATTATATTTTGCACTGCTCCCACAGATACCGCCATTGCGAGAGGTGTCATTACAGAATCATTGCTAAAAAAGGCGAATATAGAATCATCAAAGACTACTAGAATGAAGAACATAATGCCAGTAATAAGGATAATTATAGGAGTTATAACCGCCGCTACAAACCAGCTATGTCTTCGCATTATATTATTTCCTATTATTGTCATGACCATTATGGCAACGCCTGTCCATAATATATATAGGCCATTAAATTGAGCATAGGCATTAACGCTTGAATATAATTCTTTGATTTTAGATTTCCAGACAGCTTCTACTAAATTCATACTAAGCCCAAAAGCGGCTGAACATATGAGTAAAAGCCACAAATATCTAGATTTCATTATATATCTAAAGCTCTCTCTTACTCCCATTTTTTCTCTAGGAGTTTTATCGGATTTTGCTTTTAAGTATAATTGTGGGTTGGTCATGACTTTGGCATGAATAAAGCGGACCATGACAGAAGATAAAACAGCTGAGATAAGCGCAAGAGCAATAGCTGATTCTACTAGTAAATCTTGCTCGTTCATATTTTGAAAATGGTTCTTTAAAAAAGAATTGTCTGAGGCTAGATTCATCATGATCAAACCCACAATGATTAGGGATGAATTGCCGAATAGAGAAAATAAAGTATAAAACCTTTTTGCTTCTTGAGTGCTGGTGATTTCATTAGCAAATTGCCAAAACAGCAGAATATAAAATATGTTAGGCCATAATTCTGCTAAAACGTAGAAAATAATATAGCTCCAATATCCTACAAGTGCTATAAACCACTTAAAGTGAGGATATAGATTCATCAAATTTTCTAATTTTTCAGAATCCATATGGAAGAAGTCAGAATTTGGATATATTAAAAAGGCAAATATTGTAAAAAATCCAATAAATCCCCATTGCAGGTAATTAAAAATTCTTTCAAAACTAAACGAATTGACCATCTTTGCATATAAAATTACAAAAAGGGCAGCAACTGGTGTCACGCAATAAACTTTTGCAAAGCTTGTTACTTCTGCCGAAATTTCTGCAATGACTATAGAATCTTTTAGAATTCTGAAGATATTCTGGTTGAATAATATAAAGAACATCAACGCCGACATAGGCATAAATTTCTTAAGCTCATGATTATGGATAGGCCAGAATATATTTCTAAGTTTTGAACCGGTATTTGATATAATATCAAAAAGTCGCATATTAACTCACAGACAAAAAAAAAACTTATGGGCTTTCAAACCCATATGCTTCCTTTGTCATGTGAGCATTTGTAGTGCGCACATAGCTTAACAAAAGAAAATTATTAGGGTGGAAAATATCACGACATCACTATATTTGTCAATAGATAAATAGTTTTTTTAGAGGTATTGTGAGGTAATAATTGATAAAGGGGCAAAACGGTATTAGAGATATAGCTTAGAGCCTATTTGTAATCATTTTTCATCTGTTCTCCATAAAAAAGCTCGTAGGTTGATTGATAATAGCTAATAGCTTTCTGAGCTAGACTTTGATTATTTTCCACTAAGATTTGCTTGTGATTTTCGATTTTGAAGGTTGAGGGGGCATTATTTGGAGATAATATAACAAGATTATTGTCTTCTAATAGGCCAAGTAATTGATAGGTAGATATAAAGGCTCTATTAGGGTTATGTTTAATCAAGTCTTGCCCATAAAATTTGCTTGTATAAGACAGGTTGAGTAGAGAAAGAATCGTTGGCCCTATGTCGATTTGACTGCCTAGCTTAGCATTTATACCTTTTTTGATAAAGTCCGGAGCATATATTATCAGAGGTATATGGTATTTGTTAACCGGTAGGTTAGTTTTGCCAGCGCTTGATGCGCAATGATCAGCAGTAATAACAAAGATTGTTTCCTCAAACCATGGTTTTTGCTTCGCATCTTCAATAAATTTCCCAATTGCATAATCTGTATATTTTACAGCAGCAGCTCTTCCACCACCTGAAAGGCGGTCAATTCTTCCTTCGGGAAAATTGTAAGGCCTGTGATTGGATGTAGTCATAATGATAGAGAAGAAGTTCTTGTCTTGCTTATAATGTGAGTCGAATTTTTGGATGGATTTATTAAAAATATCTTCATCAGCTACTCCCCAAATATTGCTAAAGCTTATCTCATCGCTCGCTAGGTCGCTCCTGTCTGTAATAGCAAAATTGTTCAGAGTGAAGAATTTTTCTTGGTTGTCAAAGTAGCTATACCCACCATATATAAAATCTGTTACATAATTATTTTTTTTAAAAGGTACCCCAATTGTAAAAAGGTCGCCATTATTAGGCCTTTTAATTACGGAGGTACCGGGCATTGGTGGTACAGAAAGTGTTACTGCCTCTAGACCCCTTACAGTCCTTGTGCCGGTTGCGTATATATTTGTAAAAAACAACCCTTCTTTAGCGAGCTTATCCAGATTTGGGGTAATATTTTCATTGTTACCAAAATGGGTCATAAACCTTGCGCTTAGGCTTTCTACTACAACAACAACTACATTTTTTCTTTTAAAGCTGCCTGTATTATTGATATTTCTAGCAAGATTTTCATCTTTTAAATATTTGCTATTTTCTTGCTGTAAGTCCTGCTTCACTCTTTCCAGGGCCTTAGAGGAATTTATCATTGGATAGAATTTAGTATAGTTTAAGCCATTATTAAAAAATGCGGAGAGGAATTCATAATAGCCATTCTTGCTTATTTCATGGGCATAATTATTGTTTTTTGGGCCAAAATGCTTTGAATCATATATTTTGCCTATTGTTGTAGCGCATATAATCATTATGAAGATAAGGATTTTGCTAGGCTTGGTAATACTATATTTTAGTGTGATGCTAGTTATAGAGGCAGCTATCAAGAAAATTGCTACTATTATCGGATAAATGGGTAATGATTCCTTGAGAGTCCCCCAAATTTCGTGTGTATATACCAAGTAATCTACGGCGATAAAGTTAAAATTCGTGTGAAATTCATCCCAAAAAACTAATTGGGAAATAAAAGTAAAAACTACTATTAGACTAAATAACAAATGCCCAAAAACTCTAAAGAAGTTAGATTGCTGAAAAGTCAGAATTATAGGCAGCCAAAAGAAGCTTGTAACTATATCTCCAACGATTCCCCCATATATTATAGGAAATATTAAGCCTAAATCTAAAAGCCCTTCTTGATATGCCCAAAAAAACAATATTAGTCTAGTTGTGAAATTAGCTATTAAAAAAGTACGTAAAAATATGTTGTTTACGTAGGTTTTAAATAAAGAAATCGGTTTAAAATATTGAATCACCATATATCCTAGATTTTTTGAAGTTAAAAGTTTCTTTGAAGCATTATTCAGTAGATTGAAGTTCCTGTCAATGGGAGATATCCCCTAGCAGTAAGGGTTCTGGGGCATTTGTTAGGTTGAGAGTATTATTAATTGCCCCAGATATTCCATAAAAGGAATTCTTTCACTATGCAGGTTCTTCTTTTTTGGATTCTTGTGGGCTGTTAAATAAATTTGACTGCCCAGCAGAGGTTGCTTCATCCATTTCAGCAAATACTTCATCCCAAGAGCCTGTTGTTGCAGCCCTTGTATATTCTGTCACCCTATTTTCAAAGAAATTTGCATGTTCTACGCCATTTAGGATTTCATCTAGCCATGGCAGGGGGTTATTATCAACTAAATAAATTTCTTTAAGCCCAAGCTGCAGTAATCTTCTATCAGCAATATACCTAATATATTGCTTTACTTCCCTAGCGCTAAGGCCATCTATACCGCCTACTTCAAAGGCTAGGTCAATAAATGCGTCTTCAAAATGCACAATTGTTGCACAAGCTTCATACAATCTACTTCTTAGCTTTTCTGTCCAAACTTCTGGATTTTCAGAAACAAAAGTTTTAAATAGAGTGATAATAGAATTTGTATGAAGAGTCTCATCTCTCACTGACCATGTTACGATTTGCCCCATTCCTTTCATCTTGTTAAAACGAGGGAAATTAAGCAGGATAGCAAAAGATGCGAATAATTGAAGTCCTTCAGTAAAAGCACCAAAGACAGCCATTGTTGTTGCTATGTCCTCTTTGGTTTCAACGCCAAATTGCTGCATATAATCATATTTATCTTTCATTTCCTTATATTTTAGGAAAGCTTGATACTCAATTTCAGGCATGCCAATAGTATCTAATAGGTGAGAGTAAGCAGCAATATGGATGGTTTCCATGTTTGAGAAAGCAGCTAGCATCATCTGCACTTCTGTTGGCTCAAACACTCTAGAATAATGCTTCATATAGCAATTATTTACCTCAATATCCGCTTGGGTAAAGAATCTAAAGATTTGTGTTAAGAGATATTTCTCCCCATCTTTAAGATTATATTGCCAATCTTTCACATCATCGCCTAGAGATACTTCTTCTGGAAGCCAATGTATCCTTTGCTGCGTAAGCCATGCATCATATGCCCATGGATACGAAAAAGGTTTATAAACCGGTGTTGCATTTAATAAAGTCATTTCTTTTCCTTTTATTTTATCTGTTTAACTAAGAATCTCATTTAGTCTATCAATTTAACATTACTGACAAGCTAAGCATTCTTCCATATCCCCATTATTATTCGCTGGTTCTTCAGTTTTGATGTCTGCTTGCATTACAGAATGAGACACTTTATCTGCTCTTTGGATAGAGGTGGATCTAGCATAATACAAGCTCTTGAGTCCCATATTCCAGGCCATAAAGTGAAGATCATGAAGCAATTTCTTGCCTACATTACCTGGAACAAAAATATTGAGGGATTGTCCTTGGTCTATGAATGATGTTCTGTCTGCTGAATGCTGAATAAGCCATCTTTGGTCTATCTCATATGCAGTTTTAAAAACGTCCTTCTCATGGTCTGACAGGAAGGTTAGGTGGCTTACAGAGCCTTCATGAGTTGAAATAGAAGACCATACTTGCTCATTATTGTATCCTTTTTCTTCCAAAAGCTTTTCTAGGTTTTTATTCTTAACAGTGAAAGATCCTGTGAGGGTCTTTTGAGTAAAAGAATTAGCTGCAAATGGCTCTATTCCAGGGGAAGAATTGCCAGCAATAATCGATATAGAAGCGGTAGGGGCTATAGCAGTTTTATTGCTAAACCTTTCTTTAAGGCCGCATTCTTCCGCATCTGGGCATGGCCCTTTTTCTTCTGCTAGAGATTTAGATGCTTTTTGCACTTCAGTGTTGATATGCTGGAATATCTTGTTGTTCCATACTTTTGCCATTGCTCCTTCAATAGGTACGCTCTTGGATTGTAGGAATGAATGAAATCCCATAACACCAAGACCCACGCTTCGCTCACGCATTGCAGAATATTTAGCTTTTTTCATACTATCTGGAGCATTATCTATAAAATCTTGTAGGACATTATCGAGAAATCTCATTATATCTGATACAAATTCCTTATTACCTTTCCAGCTTTCATAATGTTCTAAATTCAACGAGGAAAGGCAACAAACAGCAGTCCTATTATTGCCAAGATGGTCTATGCCTGTAGGAAGAGTGATTTCACTACAGAGATTTGACATTTTAACCTTTAGGCCTAGTTTTTTATGATGTTCTGGTATATGCCTATTTACCGTATCACCAAACAAAACATAAGGCTCGCCAGTCTCAATGCGAGTAGTTAGGAGCTTAACCCATAATTCTCTAGCCTTTAGTGTATTAAGCACCGTTCCATCTTTAGGGCTCTTTAATTCCCAATCTCCATCTGCAGCTACTGCCTGCATAAATGCATCCGAAAGCACAATGCCATGATGAATATTGAGCGATCTTCTGTTAGGGTCGCCACCAGTTGGCCTTCTAAGGTCAATAAATTCTTCAATTTCTGGATGATCAATTGGAAGATATACAGCAGCTGAGCCCCTACGAAGTGAGCCTTGGGAGATTGCTAAAGTCATGGAATCTTGAACCTTGATAAAAGGAATAATCCCAGATGTTTTACCATTGCCCCCGATTTTTTCATTGATGGATCTCACATTGCCCCAATAGCTGCCTATACCACCGCCGCGTGCAGCAAGCCAAACATTCTCTTCCCATAATCCTACAATACCTTCTAGGCTATCATCAGTTTCGTTGAGAAAACAAGATATAGGCAATCCTCTGCTTGTCCCGCCGTTGCTAAGTATAGGCGTAGCTGGCATAAACCATAATTTGCTCATATAATCATACAATCTTTGAGCATGCTTCCCATCATCTGCGTAAAATTTGGATACTCTGACAAATAAATCTTGGAATTTTTCCCCTTCTAGGAGATATCGATCTTTTAAAACTGCTTTTCCAAATTCTGTAAGTAGTGAATTTCTAGATTCATCAATTTTGATATCAAACTCTTTCTTTTTAGCGCTCATATTCTAACTTCTTTTTAAATTACTCCTGAGAATAATTGTAAGAAAAAGGTTTCCTGGGCGCAAGGAGAAAATTATACACATCTAGTACTATTTTTTCTTGACATACTATATGTAGATATATCTGTTGAGATTTTTAAAGAATTGACCCTGAGAATAGCATACGAAGGTTCTGTTGCAAATTAGCCCATAATACATCTAGTAAGCCCCAAACTAACGTTAAAAAATTGATTTTTTGAGAGGTAAATTATATATTTTATGAGGTTTAAAAAAATTTCTTATCATATAGTTAATCTTTTATTCAAATAACGGAAAGGTTTCCAGGTCGTAATAAAACTTAAAATATACACAGATACCAAACAATCCATGTACCGTGCGGAGTAAATCTTGACCTTTAAATAATATAGTATAATATCTGCCTATAATTTTATTGCAGAAATAGAGGGTTGCATGAAACAATTTGGAGATATTTCTAAGGTAGTACATAAGGAAGGCTATATTTTTATAGCACTATTTGCGATTATCACTTTCGTACTTTCTTCCTTTAGTAGTACTTTATTTATTATTGGTTTAGTTGCTACAGGCTGGTGTGTGTATTTCTTTAGGAATCCTATAAGATATACACCTATAGTGAAGGATGCTGTTATATCGGCAGCGGATGGCATTGTACAGTCCATAACAGAGGCTAAGCCCCCCCCAGAGCTTGGGTTGGGTAAGGATACAATGCTTAGAATTAGTGTTTTCCTAGATGTGATGAATGTTCATGTTAATAGAATACCCGTCGATGGAAAAGTTATAGGTCTTCACTACCATCCAGGGAAATTTTTTAACGCATCTTTGGATAAAGCCAGTATATATAATGAGAGGCAATCTACTTTAATAGAATCTAATTCAGGCGTTAAAGTAGCTTGCGTACAGATAGCGGGCTTGGTTGCAAGAAGAATAGTATGTGATTTAGAAGAAGGGGATAAAGTTGAAGCTGGTGCTAGATTTGGCATCATAAGGTTTGGAAGTAGGGTGGATATGTATCTCCCAAGAAAAACAATTCCTCTTGTTTGTGAAGGTCAAACAGTTGTTGGCGGCGAAACTATTCTTGCAAATCTAAAGCAAGGTACAAAAGTTGCTCCGCCGAAATTTGAAGTGAGATAATGTTAAAGCTTAAAAAAGCAAAACTTAAACCAACTTCTATAATCAGGCTATTGCCAAATCTTATAACCTTATCTGCTTTGGTGGTAGGCATGAATTCCATCAGATTTGCTTTGGATGGGAAATGGGATTACGCGGCCTCTTGCATTATTATTTCAGCTTTCTTAGATGCATTAGATGGTAGAGTTGCAAGAATGATTGGAGCTACTAGTGTTTTTGGCGCTGAGCTTGATTCCTTAACAGATTTTGCTAATTTTGGCGTTGCGCCTGCGCTGATATCATATTTGTGGGCTTATCAAAGATTTGAGTTTAAGCTTTTTTCATGGGCTGCAATCTTGCTGCTTGTGATATGTATGGCTATCAGGCTTGCTCGCTTCAATGTAGGTGCATCCTCCAAGGAAGATCAAAAGGTAGGGAAGAATTTTTTTGTAGGCATACCTGCTCCTATGGGGGCAATGTTATTTATTATCCCTATTATCATAGATTTTGAAATATCAGCGAATTTTAGATTTGATGTTAGGTCTCATATATTCTTTGTTACTTGCTATCAAATAGTAATAGCGCTATTAGTTGCAAGTAGAATCCCGACTTTTTCTTTGAAGAATATTGAAGTAAAGCCGGAATATATTTGGGTATGTTTGTTAGCTTTTGCAGCTTTTATTATAGCAATGCTTGCATATCCTTGGTATCTTTTGCCTATATTAGCTTGCCTGTACCTTGTATCTATTGCTCTATCCGTTAAGGCGAAGCTCAAATAAGGCTAGAAGCTCTGCGGGAAAGATGCTTAATATAATGAACGTTAAAAATATTTTGGTATAAGATTTTTACCGATAATTGGGCGTAAGTAGTTAACTTTTATAGAGAGTGGGATTACCGCAGTAAATGAAGTGTTCAGAGATATAGAGCTAACATTTACACATAGTCTTACAATTATAAATTTTATTGAAGAAAAGAGATAAAATGAAAAAAAGCAACAAATCCTCAAAGCAAGTAAATAAGGGGTTTTTTGCATTGGTTGTGAAAATTTACAATAGTGTGTTTTTTTATTTTCCTTGGCTTGTCAGAGAAATGTTGATTTCATCTTTAAGGGTAGCTAGATTGGTTTTTACCCCAAAGAAAATTGCACCAGAGATTGTTCGTAAAAAGACAAAAATTGGTAGTGATCTTGGTAGAGTTATTTATGCGAATTCTATAACCTTGACGCCAGGTACTATTACGATTGATTTGGACAAGGATTGCTTGATTGTCCATTCGCTTGAGAAGCCTGAAGTTGGTGAGGATGCAATGGAGAAGATAATAAGAGGGAAATTATGCTAGATATTATTTCTTATTCTATTCTTTTTGTGATCTTTATTATGATCATAGTATGTATATTCAAGGTTAAAGACTTTTTTTCCCGTATTATATGCCTGAACTCAATAAGTAACTTGGTTGCATTATTTATAGCAAATCTTGGCACTTATGAGGGGAGGGAAAGCTATTTAGATGTTGCCTTAATATATATGTTACTTAGCTACGTATTTACAATTGCTCTTTTGAGGATAAATCGTAGAGTGTAAAATTCTTAGTTTAGTAATGCTACTATTTCTCTAGAAATAAGCTCTAGATCTTCAGGCCTTGAAAGGCTGTGATCCCCTGATTTGATTATTGTGCATCTTGCATCGTTAGAGAGTAGTTTATCAAGCACATCCATGGATTTTTTATATGAGACCTCCTTATCTAGTCTTCCATGAAACATTCTAACCTTACATGCAATAGGTATAATATTTTGATTAAGTAGCAGATAATGCTTTGCATCCTCAAATAAGCTATATTTCAGCTCGTAAGTATGGTCTCCATTTCCAAATGTGATGATTTCCCCTTTCTTTGCTGCTTCTTGCTGATCTGGCATGAGCGTTTTCCAGATATCTTCTGTAAAATCGGGGGCTGCTGCGATAGATATGACGGCTTTAACTTTAATCTGATTTCTAAGGGCAGCTAGAAGAGCGAGCCATCCGCCTTTGCTTGATCCAACTAATATTGCACCACTGGGGCATAATTCTTTCAGCACTACTTCAACTGCTTCAAGCCATGAAGAAATGGTTTGATCCGAAAAATTACCGGATGATTTACCAGATCCGAAATTATCAAACCTTATATAATTTAAATTATTTGCTTTTGCAAATTCATGGAAATAAAGAGCTTTAGAGCTTTCCATGCTGGATTTCAGCCCGTGAATAAACACAATAGTTGTTTTTTTAGGGTCTATTTTACTAGAGCTATATGCAATCTGTTGATTTCTTGAAGTTTTGAGTATATTATCCATCTGTTCAATTTTTATAAATTATTATAGTTATTATAGTGAATAGTGACTCAAAAAACTATCATAAACATACTATTTTACAAGTGGTACCGTCTCTTGTTGCAGGTGGTGTTGAAAGAGGGGCAATAGAAATTGCCAAAGCCATTATTGCTGACGATAGTGAGGCTATTATTGCTTCTTCTGGTGGGCCGTTAGTGTCAAATGTAATAGATATTGGTGCACACCATATTAATATGGGGGTGGATACAAAAAATCCTCTTTGGATGCTTCTCAATATTTATAAATTATCTAACATGATTAAGGAATATGATATAGATCTTATTCATGCAAGGTCTAGAGCTCCTGCTTGGTCTGCATATTTTGCTGCTAGAAGAAATGATAAGGCTTTTGTGACAACATTCCATGGAATATATAATTTCTTTGAGAGTTGTAAAAGGCAATATAATAGCATTATGACAAAGGGAGACAGAGTTATAGCTGTATCTAATTTTGTAAAAGATCATATATTGGATAATTATGATATCAATGAAGATAAAATCAGAGTTATTCATAGAGGGGTTGATACTAAATATTTTAATCCTAAAAAGCTAGTTGAAAGCGAAATGGATAATATGAGGGAGAAATACCATATTCCTAAATCTGCCCCGGTTATTTTGCTTCCTGCTAGAATGACTAGGTGGAAGGGGCAGGAATGTTTGGTGAAAGCGCTGAATATTGCTAGGGATAAAGATTTTTATTGTATTATAGCCGGTGATTTAGGGAAGCATCCTAACTTCACTGAGCAAGTAAAATCTATGATTCAGTCATTAAAATTGCAGAGCAAGATACAAACTTTTGGCCCAGAGACAGACATGAAAACTCTATATGGTATTGCAGATATAGTTCTGTCTACTTCAATAGAGCCTGAGGCTTTTGGCCGTGTTGTGATTGAGGCGCAAGCTATGGAGAAAATAGTCATTGCTTCTAATATAGGGGGGGCTGCTGAGACTATCCTTGACCTTGAGACTGGCTATCATGTTGCACCGAATGACCCGGTTGAATTAGCTGAAAAGATAGGCTTTGTTTTAGATAATTTAGGTTCTACTAGCCTAGATAAGATAAGAAAGAAGGCAAGAAAATCCGCTACAAAGAATTTCTGCGTTGAAACTATGCAGCAAAAAACTCTGGATGTTTACGGGGAACTGATATAATGCATCCCATATCTGCATTTATTATTACCAAAAATGAAGAAAAAAGAATTTCCACGGCTATTATTAGCATAAGGGATATCGTATCTGAAATTATAGTCATCGATAGTGGCAGTACAGATAAAACAGTGGATATCGCAAAATCTTTGGGTGCAAAGGTGGTGCATAATGATTGGCCGGGATATGCAGCTCAAAAAGCTTTTGGTGAGGATCTTTGCGCGCATGATTGGATTTTAAATATTGATGCTGATGAAGAGGTGACGCCTCGCCTTAGGGATGAGATAAACTCTATCTTTGCCTCAAATAATCAGGATAATTACAAAGCTTATAGAATCAATTTTGTGATTATGCATAGAACTGATACAAAGCCCCGTCTTTTTGCTCCTGCAAATACCTTTATAAGGCTGTACAGAAAGGATTTTGCAAGCTTTAAAAATAGTATGGAATTTACTACTCGTGATGCAGTAACCTTAAATGATGGAGAAAAAGAGGGGGGGAATATATGTATTTTAAAATCCCCTTCTTACCATTATTCAGGAACATCAATAGAGCAACTAGTTGCTAAGGCTAATTTTTACTCTACAGAGCAAGCAAAAGATATGGTAGTAAATGGTAGGCTTCCCTCGAAGGGGCGGATTTATTTAGAATTCTTTATCTATTTCTTCAAGGCTTATTTTATCAGGAGATATTTTGTCTTTGGCTATCATGGATTTGTAGATTCCCTGATATTTGCTTTTGCAAGATTCTTGCGTATGGCTAAAACTAAGGAGATGCAGGATCTCAAATAGCTTTATCTCTCTCCTTGTCATCGCTGCTTCTCCACTGTCTTCCCGGACTTGATTCCTAAGCTCCATGAGTCATTGAGGCGGGGAATTAGGGTAATTGTTGATACCGGATATTTTGCCAGCAAAATTCCGGCATGACAATGGGGGGAAATTGAGGCATGATAAGGGGGTAAAATAGCCAGTATAAAACACTGTCATGCCTGACTTGATCAGGCATCCATTAGTCATTGAGGTGGGGAATAAAGGGTAATTGTGGATTCCTGACCTAAAGCAGGAATGACAGAAGAGAAAAACGTGCATGACAAGGGGAGAATTCCGGCCTGCTTCTTCTATTGTCATCGCGTACGCAGATAACGCGATCCATGAGCCAGCGAGACAGGGAATTAATAAACTTTTACATGGTGTGACAAGGGGTTTGGTGGTAATATTGCAAGATTGAAGTCTTTTTATCGCCATATTTCATTAAAAAATATACCATTATTAATATCCATGGCCTACAATAGTTAGGTTGAACGTATAAATAGGCATCTCTAATGGCAAAGACAAAAAAGGCAAATCTTACTCCAGAGCAAAAGATTGTTCAAAAGCAGCTAAAAAAAGGTGTTGCTCCCCTTGCGGATTATATTGCAGAACATGTGGAAGATTTTGAGAAACCTGAATATCAAGCGGCTTTGAGTCAGGAAGTAAAGAAGGATCCTGGGGCATTTAAGCTTTTGCCAGAGAATCTTGAAAGAACTTTGAGAAGTAGAGAGAATGCGGACATATTACTGTTTAATGCTGGAATTAGCCCCTTTGATGGTCAAAAGCCTGCACAAGTAGCTAAATTTGTTGCTAGGAATCAAAATTATTTGAATCCTGCAAGATATGAGGCAATGGTAAAGACTTTTACCAAGAAAGAAGGCTTTGAGCAGGGACTTGAGGTTGAGGAGAATGATAGGAATGTAGTTTTATTTAACGCTAATCCTACAAAGTATCTAGCAGGTAAGGAGCCTAAAGCAGTAGCTGCCTTTTTTCATGAAAATCACGGTAAGCTAGATTTTGTTAAAGTTGGTGAGGTTTTGGGGGATCCTGATCAACAAAAGTTGCAGATCCTAAAAGAATTTACATCTCAAATGGGAGAAGATTTTGAAGATAAAAGTATAGATGAAGCTTTAAGAATTTATACAGAGCGATTTCGTGTACCTGGTGAATCTCAAAAAATTGATAGGATAATGGATTCTTTTGGAGAAGTATTTATTACTCATAATCAAAACATAGAAGGTGTATTAGGTGATAGCAAAGGGGAAAGTGTATCTGCTGCAGCTACATTTACTCTAGCATTAAATACCAGTCTTCATAACCCAAATGTAAAAGACAAAGACAAATTTACAAAAGAAAGCTTTGCAAAAATTGCCAGAGATTCTATTCAAAAAGCAATATCGGATGTAATATACGAAAATATCCAAAAAACTCAATTAAACCCATTAGCCGTTACAAATACTCCTCTTCGATCATTGGCAGATAAGGTAAGGGGGGAAGAGGAAAGAAGGAATTACCAACTTGCTTATGATAAGGCTGTTTTAGAATATATGGATAGGAATCCAGAGCTAAGCGCTGAAGCATTAAGAAAGAAGATAGAGCATGAGCGAGAAAAGCCATACGACAATGAAGCGGTTAAAGACCAATTTATGGATACACTTCAGAAGAGGGAATTTCTAGTTGCTCCAGAAATCTATATGACAGGTGATTTCGTCCCAGAAATACCATATGAGGCTATGCAGGCAAAAGAACATGAGATAGCTAAGGCACAGATGGCCACAAAAGTGCAAGAAAAGAAGGCGGAGGTACTAAAGCAGGCCCAAATAGATTCTCATAGAGTTAAAGCTTTTAATGAAGGAAAAATAACACAAGTTCTTAGTACTTTTGTGCAAACCCCAGGCTTACAAACTGCAAGACCAGAATCTAAAAAGCCCGAAAGGCAACAATTGGCAGAATTTCTTGCTAGGAATTTTGAGTATTTGGATACAAGCAAATTTAAGAACTTGGAACACAACCCAAACCTTCAAGAATCGGAGCTTAAAAAAGCATTTCAGGCTGAAGGTTTAGAGAAATCTGAGGCTCAAAATATGGCAAATGTAGTAATGTTTAATACTACAGGGCAAGCACCTCAAGGGCTGGCTTTAGAAGATTTGGTTGCAGCAAATGCTAAAAAATTGGATAGGCATCAGCTTTTAAAAGCGTCAAATTCGCAATTAGGTACGGCAGAGCAGGATATAGGGTTTACAGCTAAGAAGTACAAAGTAGAAGAAGTAGTGCGGAATAGGTTGATTTCAGCGCCTACACAAACATCCAGTTATGTGGATGCTGCTCAAATACAGCTGTTGTGGAAAATGAATTACCAGCAAGCCTATAAGGAGGCTATTTTAGAATATATGGATAGGAATCCAGCGGTAAGTACTGAAGAATTAAGGGCACAGATAGAGAATGCGCGTGAGGGAGTGGGTAAAAATCAAGTGGCTAAAGACCAATTTATGAAAACCCTTGAAGAGACAGGTCGTTCTCCTATAGCGGATTTTACTCCCGAAATACCGCATGCAGCGATGCAGGCAAAAGAACAAGCACTAAAAGTAAGCAAAACTGAGACAAAGCAGAAATATAGCCAGGTATTGCGGGAATTACAGGGGACACGGCAATCTTCTAAGCGACCTATTAGTAAAGAAGATATCACGCATTATGTGACACCTAACGATGCAGCAAATAATATGGATAGTTTGCAGGTGTATGATAAGAGTCAAGTGCAAGATATTCAAACAAATCCCATAGTTACGCCTGCTCCTCAGGAAGTATTAGATGCGATAGCGAAAGCTAAGCAAAAACAGCCGGAGCCTGCGTCAGAGAAAGAAGCTAAGTTTACTAAAATGAAGAAGCTAAAGGAAGTTGCAAAAAAAATAGGCAAAGGGATGAGGGGCGCTATGGGGCGCAGGCGCTCAGCTAAAATTACTCCTATTGGTTCGCAGAAAAGCAAAGGCTCTAACCTACAAGCATAAGTCTTGGTCGGGCTTTTTTCTATTGTCATCGCGTACGCAGATAACGCGATCCATAAGCCCTTGACGTAAGGTATAAAATCTGTCATCCCGCATTTAGTGCGGGATCCATTAGTCGGTGCGGCTGGGGGGTAAGGGTAATTGTGGACACCGGATATTTTGCTAGCAAAATTCCGGCATGACAATGGGAGAATTTCGGTGTGATAAGGGGGTTGGTGGTAATATTGCAAGACTTAAGTCTTTTTATCGCCATATTTCATTAAAAAATATACCATTATTAACATCCATGACCTACAATGGTAAGTTGAAAAGCATCAATAGGCATCTCTAATGGCAAAGACAAAAAAGGCAAATTTTACTCCAGAGCAAAAAATTGTTCAAAAGCAGCTAAAAAAAGGTGTTGCTCCCCTTGCAGATTATATGGCAAAGCATGTAAAGGATTTTGAGAAGCCTGAATATCAAGCGGCTTTGAGGGAAGAACTACAAGCGAATGCGGATATATTACTATTTAATACAGGGATTAGCCCTTTTAATGACAAGACTACAATAGAAGAAGCTGCTAAATTCATTGCTCAATATCAGCATTCTTTGGATTTGAAAAGGTGTTGTGACAAGTCCTTTAAACCTTTCACTCAAAGGGATCTTGACCGATATTATGCAGGAGAAAAGGCATTGCCACCTGAATCATCTAAGGTAGAGAAAAAAGTCGTACCTTCTAAAAATCTTAAATTAAAGCAAGAGGTACAAAACATATGGAAACGCGTGTGGAAGGCTATGAGGAGTAAGCGCAGAGGCAAAGTTGCTCTTAAACCTGTCAATAATGGGAAGGCCCCAAACCTGGATCCTTAGATTTGGCTCTATTGCCTTCCCGGACTTGATTTCTAAGCTCCATGAACCCTTGAAGCAAGGAATAAGGGTAATTGTGGATACCGGATATTTTGCCGGCAAAATTCCGGCATGACAATGGGGGAAAATTGAGGCATGATAAGGGGGGAGAATTCCGGCCTGTTTCTCCAGAGTTTTTTCCTATAGAAATCACAAGATAGGTTACTTCACTCTCTCAATATCTGCCCCGCAAGCACCTAATTTTTCTTCTAAAGATTCATAGCCTCTGTCTAGATGGTAGATATTACTCACCTTGGTTTCTCCTTTAGCTACTAATCCTGCGATAATTAGGGATACAGAGGCTCTAAGATCGCTTGCCATCACTTCTGTGCCTATCAGACTAGAGGACCCTTTAACTATAGCGCTATGGCCGTCTAGTTTAATTTTTGCTCCCATTCTACATAATTCGGGCACATGCATGAAGCGGTTTTCAAATAAATTCTCAGTAATTATAGAAGTTCCATTTGCCATGCACATTAGGCTTAAAAATTGGGCTTGAAGGTCTGTGGCAAAGCCTGGATAGGGCATTGTAGATATATCTGTTGCATTAAATTGACCGTCAGATTTTACCAATATTCCTTTTGGATTCACATCAATCTCTATACCGGCTTCCTTAAGCTTGAGGCAGGTATTATGCGTAATTTTTTCATCAATATTGGTGATTAGAACCTCTCCGCCAGTAATAGCTCCTGCAATCATATAAGTTCCAGCTTCAATCCTATCGGAGATGATAGAATATTTTGTGCCTTTTAGAGAAGTGACGCCAGTTATATTAAGCTGGCTTGTGCCTATTCCAGAGATTTTGGCACCCATTTGATTGAGAAGGTGGCATAGATCAACTATTTCAGGCTCCTTCGCGCAATTTGATAATATGCAATCGCCTTTGGCAAGGCTTGCGGCTAATATTAGATTTATAGTGGCCCCTACAGAGACTTTATTAAAGTTAAAATCTGTGCCCTTTAATCCATTGGGGGCTTTTGCTACAATATAGCCTTCATCAATTTCTATTTCAGCTCCCATAGATTCAAGGCCAGCTAAATGTAGATCTACTTGTCTTGCTCCTAATGCGCATCCGCCAGGGAAAGATACTTTGGCTTCTCCAAATCTTGCAAGTAGAGGGCCTAAAACCCAGATGGAGGCTCTCATTTTACTCACAATATCATATGGCGCATCGAGTTTGGTGATATTATTGGCGGTGAGAGAGATTTGACCTTCTGTGGTTTTTATATCTACTCCTAAATGCTGCAATAGATCATTCATAGTATCTATATCTGTGAGCTTTGTAGGCATATTTGTAAGAGTGAGTGTTTTGTCTGTAAGGATAGATGCTGTCATGATGGGGAGAGCAGCATTTTTTGCTCCCGATATTTTAATATTACCCTTTAATCTCTTGCCACCCCTAACTAATAAACTTTCCATATTTACCTAATATATAATTTTGAATATAGAGCTTCTTCCTCAAGCCTGCTTGCTACAGTATCTACTATTTCTTCAGAGCTAATAGAGGAGAGAAACTTTCTTTTAAACCATGATTCTTTGCTTTTAATGTAATCAATTTTTACCTTGTCGCCAAATTTATTTTTAATGAAATCATATATATTGTCTATACCGTCGATAAGGCCTAATTCTAAGGCTTTTTCTCCTGCCCAGAATTCTCCATTGAAAATTACTTCATCTTTTGCATTTAGCTTATCTTTTCTTGAAGTTTTTACAAGGTCAATAAAGTGGCTATGAATAGATTTCTGTATATTATTTATAATTTCGATATCAGATTTTTTTACATCAGAGAAAGGGTCTAGGACGGATTTATTCTTACCTTGAGTAATTATTCTCCTCTCTATACCAAGTTTTTTTATTGCATCTTTTAAGCCAAATCCAGAGGACACAACACCTATAGAACCTATTACCGAGCTTCTAGAAGCATAGATTTCTTCTCCTGTGCAGGCTAGCCAATATCCACCAGAAGCTCCAACATCTTCTATGAAGCTATAAACAGGGATGGATTTTTCCCTAGATAATTGGCGTATTCTTGAAGATATAAGCTCTGATTGAACGGGAGATCCGCCGGGTGAGTTAATAGATAATATTACAGCTCTGGTTTTAGGTTTTGCAAAGGCTTCCTCGATAAGGCTGTTTAGAGAAGATAGGCACATACCGTTTCTACCAATCCCAACTTTGCCGATAATGCCATTTAATGACAGGATTGAGATTTTAGGTTTAGGTTTAAAAATTTTAATTAGCTTCTTTATCATGATTTTTATTCTCTTTTTGTTTATCTTCCATTATAGGAGTAGGTTTTTTGGCTCCCAACCCCTTTTTAACTTTTTGATCTAAGGATATAGCCTTATACGAATTTTTTGGTTTAGCAGGATTATTGGGAATATAATCCAATAATATAGACCTTACTTGTTCATCTTGCCATGGAACGTCTCCTACAAATTTCCCTATAAGCTTGCCATCCATATCTAGTAAAATACTTGTAGGAAGGGCGGTAATATGCATGCTTTTAAACATAAGATTCTTATAATCATGAAGCATTTCTAGGTGCCTTAGTTCATATTTGCTAAAAAATGCTTTGACAGTTTCTATACCGGAATAATCTACAGAAATAGGTAGGATTTTGAAATCTAGTTTTCGGAAATCTTTTTGTAGAATATCTAGAGATTGCATTTCATTGCTGCATTGGGAGCACCAGCTAGCCCAAAATACCATCAATACAGCATTACCTTCAAACTCTTCCATGAAATGCTTGCTATTATTTTTGTCATAAATAGGAATATCATCTGGCACATTAGATCCAGTATCAAATGGGATGAATTTATATGGCAGATCTTTCCCTGCGGCATTTTGGCAGATTAAAATAATATAAAATAGGAAGCTCAGTATCTTCTTGTACATTTGCGCAGTGTCAATTATATTTGAGGATAATAATTATATTTTACAAACTTATCAAGGGTATTTAGGGTGCGCCTTTACAAATTATTCTGCCTGATTATCATTTGTTGTACTATATCTTCTTGTGGGCATAAAGGAAGCCTATATATAGAAGATAATGCTAGTGCGCAGGAGAGTGATTAAAGGCGATCCTCTTGCGCTATTCCTTTTTCTCATTCTCCGCACTGAGATAGCGGGATCCATTAGTCAGTGAGGAAGGGAACATAAGGTAAAATTCTGTCGTAGTAGGGTTTCTAAAATTAGCTTCTAAAGATGGTGTCGATTGCCTTGCTAAAGTTCTCTACAACTTCCTCCATTGTGCCAGATGAGTCTATGGCAAATGATGCTCTTTTTTTCTTCTCGCTTTCAGGCATCTGGATTTTGTCTATGGATTCAAATATATCAGGATCTATGCCTCTTCCTATTGCTCTGTCTTTCCTTATATTTTTAGGACATAAAAGGCTTATAGTGTGAGTGCAATAAGAGTCAAAACCTGATTCAAAAAGGAGGGGGACTTCTAAAAAGATTACTTGTTCATCCCGGTATTTTGCAATAAATTCTAGCATTTTCTTTCTAACTAGTGGATGTAAGAGCTGCTCTAACTGCTTCTTTTTCTCGGGGTTTTTATAAATTATCTTAGCAATAGCTTTTCTATTTGTGATATCAAGATCTGGTAGAATAGCCCTAATTTTTCTTGCTATTTCTGGCATAGCATAGAGCTCTTTAACGTAATTATCACAAATGAATACTGCATAACCATTTTGGGTCATGTAACTAAGGATAGTGGTTTTGCCCGACGCTATAGATCCGGTAATGCCTACAATATGGCCCATAATTACCCTGTAAAGCTTCGGATGAGACTACCAGCAAGCAAGTACCAGCCATCTATCACTACAAAAAAGATTATTTTAAATGGGAGGGATACCATTACAGGAGGCATCATCATCATACCCATAGCCATTAATATAGAAGATACTACTATATCTATTATCAAAAATGGTAAGAATATTAAAAACCCTATTTCAAAGCCTCTTCTAAGCTCGCTTATTACAAAGGCAGGTATAACAACTCTTAAGGGTAGGTTTTCAAGTTTTTCCTTTGGATCTTCTTTAGCTATTGCTGTAAAGAGGTCAATATCCTTGGACCGAGTATTGCTGGTCATAAATTTCTTAAAGGGATCAACTATTTTTGGAATAGCGGCTTCTTCGCTGATTCTTTCATCAATCATTGGCTTTAGGCCATTATTATAGGCTTCTTCCAATGTTGGGGACATAATAAAAAAGGTAAGGAATAAAGCTAAAGATACAACAACCTGATTTGGAGGGCTCTGTTGAAGTCCCAGGGCCGATCTTAACATAGAAAATACTATAGCAATCCTTACAAAGGGTGTGGCCATGATTAATATGCTTGGCGCTATTCCAAGTACCGAGATCAAGAGGAATATCTGCATCACTCTGCCCGTCATAGACCCTCTAGAGAAAATATCATCTATTTCTGCAGCAAGAGTGCCATTTGCAGCAAGTATCTCTGTTGGCAAGAGAAGAAATAATATGGAGAAAGCTAAAAATAGCAGTTTTTTATTTTTCATAATTTTCATATTTATCTAATAGAAGATTTGAGTTTTTACCAACAACAAAAAGGTACTTGCATGGTCCGTGTACAAGGCTTACAACCTTTGTTGAATCATCAATATATGTGATTCCTGTGATATCCATTTTGTCTTTTTGCTTAAATTTATTTACTCCATATTTTGTATATTTCTGTAGCAGCTTAAGGCATATATATAAAAGCCCAATAACAAATAGAAGCCCCAATATTCCTTGCAGGATAACTGGCATCATTATTCTTCCTCTAGATTATTTGCTTTATCATATGCGCTGACCTGAGGATTATTTTTTACCATTGTTTGCAGCTCTTCCTCAAGTTTCTTATAATGAGCTTCTAGAATGAGAGTAATCTCTGCTAGTTTTTCTTTCCATCTAACTACGGAGGGTTCATGGAAAGAGGGGTAAGAGGAATATATCTTGATAGTTTCCATCAAGGTTTCTATATCAACATTTGTATCACCTTCTTTGAGCTTTTTGAGCGTTTCATCAACTAGGCTCTCTATCATTATAGCAATGTCTGCTTGTTCTTTTGCTAGCTCATTGCTGTTATTATCTTCATTATTTTTGTTTTCCATTTTCATCCTTATATTTATATATATGACCCAATATTTTTGCTACGGCTCCGTAAGCTTCTATAGGAATTTTGCTTCCCACTTCCAAGAAGGATAATATATCCGCCAGTTTTTCATCTTGCACGACGGGTATGTCTTCCTGGCTTGCAATTTCTAGAATCTTGCTTGCTAAGTTTCCTTGCCCTGTTGCAAGAATTCTTGGTGCCTCATTTTCTTTCTTGTTGTATCCAAGAGCTGAGGCAGTTTGTGTTTTATTTCTCGAATTTTTTGTATAATAATTCATTCAAGCAACATCACGTTATTATTATGACCAGATATAAGAATATAGTTTCTGAACTAATTGTCACTTGTTTTTTTGTAGGGAAAATAAAATATGCCCCAGGAACTTTTGGATCATTGCTTGCTTTCCCCATAAATTTTTTGATCACTATGCTGGTAATTAAATCAAGGATCCTTATACCAATAGGTGATTATTCAGATTTTACTAGAGAGTTTTTAACAGTTTTTGTTGCAATTCTACTTTCTGCTGCAATCTTGTTTATCATAGGTGTTATTAATAGCAACATATATATGAAGGGTACAAATTCTGAAGATCCAAGCGAGATTGTTATAGATGAAGTGGTAGGGCAAATGCTTACCTCTGCTCTTACTATGATCTCAGTTGCTTTTGTATATGGTTCAAAATATGGATCCTTAGTGGATAAGGCTTTTATAGATATAATATGCTTCTTTATTATGCCCTTTGTGCTTTTTAGAATATGTGACATTGTAAAGCCCTGGCCAATAGGATGGATGGATAAAAATATTAAAGGGGGGATAGGCGTCATGCTTGATGATGTAGCAGCGGCTATTCTTGCTAGTATCCTGCATTTTGCAATTATTTTTGTATTTATTTAATATCCCTGAATTGCAGCTAGAATGAGGCTTATAGAGTAATAATTAACTTATTAATAATACAAAAGTTAAAAAATTAGTGATTTATGCGCTTTTTTGAGATATAATGGAATTATCACATTATATTTCTGGGGGGAGATATGTCACAGATGGGTAAGCTTGATTTTGTTGCAAGGGATGATTTAAAAGGTTTAGGTGCATTCAATATTTCATTGAATTCTGGTACATACAAGAAGGTTGGGAAGAGAAAAATTCCTGTTCCAAATGAAGCAAGGATGAGTCTTAACCGTAAGTTGTTAGAGAGTAATGCATTAAAAGTTACTACTGCTTTAGGGCTTTCTAGTAAGAGCTTATGGCATAAAAAGGGGCAAGCATATGTGAAGCAAAAGACCTTAGACAAGGTGGAAGAAGCTTATAAAAAGTTTGAAGAAGGTAACAAGAAAGATTTTACAAAATTATTTCTCAATGCAGTTAAAACATTAGACTTTCATGAGAAGTTTAATTTAAAAATTATGCATCACTTAGATCAAGAAGGTGACATAAAGCTGATAAAAAAGGTCTTGAAGGTAGCAGGCGTTACTTTCGAAGAATATAATCGCCAACAAGAAGAGGCGCATCAGCAACAGATGCAAGCAGAGCGCGAGCTTCAAGAGGAAGAGGCGCATCAGCAACAGATACAAGAGCGAATCAAGACTCAGATAAGAGAAGACAATACTGATGAGACTTTAGCCATTATTATATGTATGAATGGAGGCGAGACTGGTATTACTAAGGTCAAAAATCTTTTGGCTTCAGAAATTGCTGGTGATCTTGAGACGCTGGATAATACAGAAATATTTGATTCATGCATCGAGAAGGGGCAATTTAATTATGCTACAGATATAGTAGGAGGTGCTAATATATTAGCCCTATTGCTAGAATCTGGTAACAAATTTTTATTAAAGCATTATGTTAATAATTATCTTAAAGAAGATGGAGAGTTACATTTAGCATTGGGATATGAATTACCTTTATTGCCAGAATTTGAAGACCAGCTTGCATTAGAGCATTATATGAATAGCCACTCTAAAAAAGATGGAGAGCTACATTTAGCATCAGGAGATGAAATAGAGGTTAAAACTATTAGAGACCTTGTTCAAGAGGCGGGGGATTCTGAGGTGATGGAGCTTCTAGAGATTGGCCTTGACACAGAAGAAGCTTTTAAGGATTTTGACTTTACTCCATTAGTGAGGGGGGATACTAGTGCTACTCTTCGCCATAATTCCTTTGCATCCACATATTCAGGAAACGATGCAGATCAAAGTGATCTTTCGGGTTCAGAAAGGAGCTCTCTTACTTCTAGGCCATCTACCTCCAGTGAGGAAAGCCAAGACATAGATTTACTGGATCTTACAGAAAAGGGGGAGCTTAAGAATCATACATCTCAAGATAGTGCGGATGATTCAGCATATTCAGATTTTAATGATTCTGGTTGTGAGGGAGAGGTTACTAAGACAATTTCTAAAGCAAGAGAAGCTGTCTTAGGAAAGTTGCAAGCAAGTTACATAATAGACCAGGATGGATGTTATAGTTTTGATGAAGGGGGGTATGATTTTACGCAGAAACCTACAGATATTGCAGGGCTCGATAGTTATATTTTGCTAAATGATCTTCCATTTTAAGTTAACCAACCAGCCTTATCCCCCCTTGTTATGTAGGGGGATAAGGCGGGCTTTGAATAAAAACTTAATAAATTAATATTTAAAAAGTTAAAAAATTAATAGACTAGTAATTTTCTTTATTCTATAATGAAAATTAGAGTAAATAAAATTGCGAGTTCTATTATGACAAATTTTTCTTTTTTAAATCCTGAGAGTCCTTCTGAATTTGATAATGTCTTAACATTTAAGACTTATTTTGTGCTGCTTATAACCAAAAAAGCTCAAGAATTAGAATTTGACTCTCAAAAAATCAATGATGCAATACAGAAAGATTTTAATAGTATAAAAGCAGAAGCTAGGGAACATGGGGCTTTTAAAGTTCTATATGCTATTCATTCTGTGGAGCAGCTTTTAAATAATAATTATTCACTGATTGATATGGCAGATTCTATCACGTCTGCAAGGGAAGATCTTAAAAGCTTATTTGCTGGCGACCTGACAAAGCTTGAATCTATCTATCCAGCTCTTCAAGAATATTATAAAGAAGATGAAGCGCAAATGCTTAAGCTTTTGCAAGCAGAAGCCGTAAAGCATAAGGCTGTAGAATTAGCTTATTTTTGTGACCTACATTCATTGCAATTAGACTTTAGCACTCCTTATGGAGATAGCATAGCAAGTGCGCAAGAGGATTTAGGCACCCCTAACAATGCATTCGTTTCTAAAACCTTGCCTAGGCTTTTTGCTGGGTTAGAGCAAGAAGAGATAAAAGATTTGCAAGTAAGCTTTGTTGCAAGACAAATGAATTCTGTAGATAATTATTATCAAAAATTTGATTGGAGTAAGGTTGGGGACGACCCAACAGATTTTGCTGAGGATCTTTTCATAGAGGCGTGTCATAAGGGTCTAGACCATACGGCCTTTTTTATGCTTGAACATAATAGCGCTCTTATACAAGGTCTAGACATAGTCGACGTACTTCTATCATCACACTATGATGACGTCCAAATGCTCGCATTAGATTTAATAGATGATGCAACTCCTCTTGCGGACATGGATAGGATGATTGAAGTTTTGAATACTTATGATGAAGGTGATATCGCGCAAACTATGCATGATTTTATAGATGCAAGCAACCCTATAGCATTAAGGCTTTTATTACAATCTAAGCCATTTTTAGAGATGGAGTATGAAGCAAGGAAGGAATTACTTCAGGATCTAGTGATACACGCAATAGAGATGGATGACCCTGTTAGTTTAGACGAGATATTTGCTGTAGGATTAACTATAGAAGAAATTGATGAAATTGATACTTCTGGCTTAATGGATTCAATAATTGAGCAAGAATATAGGGATGATTTTAAAAAAATGGTAATGCAAGAGGTAGAAAGCTCTGGCGCTGCAAGTGAATTGATATCTTTAGCGCAGTTTAACGAAGAAGATAAAAAACAATGGGAGGCGGCGCTTGAGAGAGAGGTCAAAAACGCTGTTGTTGTAAAATTGTTAGAAGAATTATCGAGACAATTAGGGGATGAAGGTCCTTTGACAATATTGCCAAGCATAGGCGATGATGAAAAGAGTGATTTATCAGAATTTACAGATTCTGTTGTAAGTGACAAATTCACTGCAGGGCTTGTAAAAGAATTGATGCTCAAGCTAGGTAGTGATGATGAATATGAGGAGCAAGAAGAGCATCCAGTTAAGGGGCTTGAGAAGATTCAGGGGCAAGCTCCGCTTTATATACTAGGCGCGATAGAGGAATCTGATAAGGGGATGTTTGATTCTTGGCTCCATTTTATAGGAGTGGAAAATATTAATATTGTAGTTGATAGGGACGGCAATAATCCTCTGCAGATTGCTTTGCTTAGTGGTAATAATGAGATGGCTGAGCATATGTTAGATAATTACTTATCTAATGCAAATGTTCAACACGCTATCTTAACTCATCAAAATATAGGAGGTGAGAATTTGCTTCACATAATGCCTTCTACTACAGATGCAGAAGTGCTTGCGAAAATACTGAATCTAGAAGGTATAGGCGATGCTTTGGCGCAAGAAGATAGGGATGGCCAAACACCTATTGCTGCAACCTATCATGATACGGATAAAAAAGATTTATATGACGCATATTCGTATGTGCTATTAGAGGAAGTGGGCTTCCCAGTGGAGTACGATAGAGACGAAGATGAGGATGATGGCATTCTAAATGATATGTTTTTTGTATATGCGAAGTCTGATATTCAGGGGTTAGATGCTTATTATTGCGAAAAGCTTTGTCCAGATAGTCAAGAGCTTGAATTTCCAGCTGGTACTTTAGATAGTTGGGTAAGAGGTAGGATAGAGCAAGATAATTTGGAAGGAGCGGAAAAGGCCTTTTTAATGATGTTCCAGCTTTTAGTAGAAAATAATCAAGAGCAGCTGGTAGATTTAAGGGCTCGGGAGCAGAAGGTTGATTCGTATGGTGAGGATGATTATATAATACCAGAGTGTGTTTACAAAGAGGGCGTTAAAGATGAGGATGCTTCTTCTGTATCAAGTATGGATAGTCAAGAATCTAATGCTCATCAATCCAATAGATGGTCTACTTTTTCAGATGAATCTATGACTAGTAAAGGAAGTGACTTCTCACTAAATTCGGATTCATCAGGTTGTTTCTCTGAAGATGATAGCAATTCCCCATTAGATGCTGGTGAGAAAGTTCAGAAAGCAGTATTGACTTTTGAAGCTCTTGCAAAGCACGGCACTTACCTAGACCTGTCTAAAGCAGGAAAGGATGAAGAAGCTTCAGAGACAGATTCTGTATTTGAAGAGGAATATCAAGGCTACTTTAAAGAGGACGCATCTAATGCAAAATTACCCTCTTTAGGTGTTATGGGGGGGGATATGCAAGAAGGCGGCTGGGGTACAGCTAATACAGATTTTTATTATTAAAACGAGGTGAATATGTCGCAAGGAACTACTATGCCATTTTTAACAAAAGGCAACACAGAATTTGATAATTTAGTGAGTTTAAGGAACTATTATAACGATGCTATTTATCCAGCATCTGTGCGAGTATATGATAACGAGGATACAAGAATAGAGGCTCTAAGGGTATTTTTACAAGAATACGTAAGAAAGGCTTCTGAAGTTAATGCGTTAAAAGTAAGTTTAGGAATATCGTACATGCTAGCAGAGATGGATCAGCCTTCATGTGACTTATTTCAGCTTGCTAATAGCATTGTATATGCAGCAAAGGATTGGGACAATCTGCATGATGTCAACAATTTTAAGATACTCTATAACGATCTTGAGAGCAAACATACAGACATGGAGAAACCCCATATTTATATGTTGAAATTAGCTATATTATTACAAGAGCCTGATAATTTATCATTCATTAAAGAGAAAATAGGTCTATCTTATGAGGATGTGCTAAATTGCGCTGAAGATCTAGATTTACTTGCAGAATATGTTCAATTTTTGATTCAGCACAATCTTCAAGCTGATGATTTCAGAGATATAATGGTCAAATATGAGGATAGCTTGAATTTAATAGATTTAGCAAAAGTTGCTATAGATTCAGGAAATTTGGTAGCTCTTGGGGAGATACTAGATCTTGGGCAGAAAGAAATAATGAAATTAGATGATAGTATAGTTCCTAATTGTATAATTTTATTTATGTATGCCCAAGAGGCAAATGCACCAGAGGTTTTAGAGTTTTTGTTTGCTAATGAACACATAGTTAATGCGATAGAGACTCATTGCTCTATATCCGAGACGCATTACGCGCAAGAAGTACATGATTTGCAAAATATATTACTGGATTCTGCTCTTGAAGAGGGAAGGCAAGATGCTGCTAAGATATTAGAGGAGATGATATATGGATCTAATAATGTTGCTATAAAAGCTAGGTCTAGAGCATCTAGTGCAAATGATTCGGCATTTGACGACTCAGCTTCTGAAAGTGAATATCCTATAATCACATCTGATAAAATCTTAGGTGATGATGGTGTCTTTACAAACCAAACTGGTGATACGCTGGAATCTGTGCAGCTTATTTCATAAAATAACCCGAACTATGGATAAGTAGTTGCAAATATAAGAAAAAGATGGTAAAAGTTACGCCTCGCTCGAATTTGTTTGAGCGGGGTTAATTCACATGCAAAAGCCTTTAGTTGGTCCGCAATCCTGGCGGTTTCTTTTGCAGAGGTATGGCCTTTAAGGCCTTTAACTAACTTTAAATGAGGAGAAAATTATGGCAAAATTGCCTAAAATAGTGGTCTCAGAGCTGCTAGATGCTGGTGTCCATTTCGGTCACAAAACGTCACGTTGGAATCCTAAAATGGCGCCTTATATTTATGGAGAGCGCGAAGGAATCCATATTATTGATTTAAAACAAACAGCAGGTTTTTTAAATTCTGCATTAAGTAAGATATATAATGTGGTTAAAAATCACGGTAAAGTTCTTTTTGTTGGGACCAAGATTCAGGCTCAAGATATCATATCGGCTTACGCAGAAAAATGCGGGCAATATTACGTGAATCACAGATGGTTGGGTGGAATGATGACCAACTGGGGGACGGTGTCTAAATCTATCAAAACCTTAGAGGAATTAGAGTCAAAGCTTTCAGATGAAGAAGAAGCTGCTACTTATACTAAAAAAGAGATTTTAGAATTAACAAGAAAGAAAGATAAGCTTGAAAAGGCTTTTGGTGGTATTAGGAATATGGGTGGTAAGCCTGATTTGATGGTAATTGTTGATACAAACAAGGAGCATATTGCTAGAAAAGAGTCAAAAGTTTTGAATATTCCGATTATTGCTATTGTTGATACAAATTCAGATCCTGACAATATCGAATATCCTGTGCCAGGAAATGATGATGCTATTAGGTCTATTACATATTATCTGGAAAAATTCTGTGATGCTGCTTTGGCTGGCATTGAGGATTCTTTAGCAGAATCAGGTGTTGATTTAGGTGAGATAGCTGGTGATTCTAAAGGTGAATTTGCAGCAGCTGCTAAGGTTACAAAAATGAAAACTGAGAGTAAGAAGCTTTCTAAAACTGCTCCTGCCATAGAAGCTGAAGAAAAACCTAAGGCAAAGCCTAAAGCAGAAGAGAAAAAGGCAGAAGAAGAGAAAAAGCCTGCTAAGGAAAAAGAATCAGAAGAAACAAAAGCAAGTGTGGAGAAAGCAGATGAGTAATATTACAGCCTCTTTAGTAAAAGATTTAAGAGAAAGGTCCGGAGCCGGTATGATGGATTGTAAGAAGGCTCTTACAGAAACAAATGGTGATTTTGATGCAGCTATTGATTGGCTAAGAACTAAGGGCCTTGCTGCCGCTGCTAAAAAAGCGGGTAGGGTTGCGTCTGAAGGCCTAGTTGCTTGCGTTATAGAAGGTAAAGTAGGCGCTGCAATTGAGCTTAATTCTGAGACGGATTTTGTAGCTCGTAACGATATCTTCCAAAATCTTGTATCAAATATTGCTAATGCTGCTCTTAAAGCATCAAATGTTGATGAGCTTAAAGCAGTGCAACTGGAAAATGGTAAGAATGTAGAAGAAGAAGTTACTAGCAATGTTGCAACAATTGGTGAAAATTTGTCTTTGAGAAGAGCAGAAAGGCTATCTGTAGACAATGGTCAGGTAATTAGCTATATCCATAACAGCGTTGCTCCATCTATGGGTAAGATAGCTGTATTGGTAGCGCTAGAGACTCAAGGTACTGGAGATAAGATAGCAGAGGTTGGTAAGCAAATTGCTATGCATATTGCTGCTGCAAGGCCTATTTCTTTAGATATTGCCTCTGTTGATCCTGCAATAGTGGACAAGGAAAAAGCTATCTTTATAGAGCAAGCTAAGGAATCCGGTAAACCTGATAATATCATTGAGAAAATGGTTGAGGGTAGAGTGCGTAAATTCTATGAGGAATCCGTATTACTTGAGCAAGCTTTTGTAATGGATAACAAAGTAAAGATCAAAGAAGTAATTGCTAATCTTGCGAAAGAACTTGGTAAAGATGTTAGCCTTAAGGCTTTCACTAGGTTTGAGCTTGGTGAAGGAATAGAGCAAGAAGAAACAGACTTTGCTGCAGAAGTTGCTGCTGTAACAGGTAATTAATATAATTTGGGCTGGTCTCAATAATATAGGGCCAGCTTTTCTAAAATACTAATATATTATGACTAGAGATATTCAAAAAGAGATAGATGATGTCATCAAAAGTAACGATATAGTTCTTTTTATGAAAGGTAATGCTGATTTCCCGATGTGCGGCTTTTCAGGGCTTGTGACTCAGATTCTATCTAGAGAAAATGTCTCTTATAAGGATATTAATGTCCTAGAGGATAATGCAATCAGAGAAGGGATTAAACAATATAGTGATTGGCCAACTATTCCCCAATTATATGTAAAGGGTGAATTTATAGGTGGTTCTGATATTGTGAAAGAGCTCTATGAATCTGGAGAGCTTCAAAAAATTCTAGCTTGAATCAATGCTATATCTTAAGCCCTAAACAACCAAAAGTAAAAAAATTAATTATTAAATCTTTAATTAATTAATATTTTATGATATAATGAACCTAGATGTCTAAAATATGGGGGAGATATGTCACAAAATAATTCTACAAAATTTTCTGAAGAAGTAGCTGAATATTTAGCAAAAGGTCAAGCTAATGAGTTAGTAGCAGCTATAGGCGGTTATAAAGGAGATGCTACAGAACTTGCAGCGTTACTCAAAGCAAAAGTAGCTAAGCTCAATCTAGCAGAGATATCTGATTTATTTGGAGGTATTGAAGTAGATGAAGGTGCATTAAAAATATTAAATCAGGCTTTAAGTGAGAGATTATGGTCTCTCGAACAGGAGATAAAGGTTGCTTTTGAAGAAGCCTTAAAGGACGAGGATGAATATAATTTAAAAGCGCTGGATGATTTATTTGCCCAGCATGATGTTCGCACAATAACATTAGCGATATTTAGAGATGTTATTAGAGAGAAAAATATTGAGGTAAGTGATATAGATGATGATCTATACTTTCCCCAAGATACTTCATTTGAACACTTATCTCAGGTGGTAGCGCAAGAAATATATTATGATGAATATAGGCAGGCAGAAGGATATATTCTTCGAGGGAAATATGAGGCTTTGGATGAATTCCTCAATAGGCTTGAAATTAAATCTATGGAATATATTGCAGCAAATTTACCAGAGGATTTACTCCAAGAAGCTGTGAAAAATGCTAACTCATTAAGGTTAGATGGCACTGCTCAAGTATTAGAAGAGTTCTCTAAAGAATATGACGCTGATGATACTTCAGATGAGGAATATGATGCAGATGACGAAAGTGATTATGGAGATGAGGATGCAGGTGATATATCAGCAGACTTGCTCCTTGCTGCCAAAAAAGCAGCTTATATGCAAGGCAATGATTCTGCTCTAGAAGATAGTGTGCCTTCAAGCCCAACAGGTTCTTGTGCTGATTTAGATCATGTGTTTGATCCTATATCATGTTCCTTGCTTGGGGGCATAGACTTTGCAGACTATAATGCATTTACAGCAGAAGTATGTTAGAAGATTTTTAAGCAAACATACTTAAAGCAAAAACGCAGGAAAGAAACACCGCCCTGCGTTTTGTATTTATCAATAGCATTTAGCAAAAATATATCTATAATCCTTTCATAGCAGGGGTGCCATGATGGCTGAGATTATACCCTTATTACCTGATATAAGTTAATGCTTGCGAAGGGAGATTGATGAATCAAGGATTCTCTAGAAGGGATATATCCATTCTTATCACAAATTTATTAGACCATTTTGGTGGGGCATTATATGGATTTTTGGCTCCTGTTATGTCATTAGCTTTTTTTCCAGATCATGATCCTGTTGTGCGAATCATACTTGCATATTCTATGCTTGCAACATCTGTAGTTACTAGGCCTATGGGCGCTATAATATTTGGTATATTGGCAAAAAATAAAGGCCCAATATTACCTATGACTTATTCCCTGATAGGAATATCCATATGTTCATTACTTCTTGCTGTAATACCTAGCTATAATGTTTGTGGATATTATGCTGCTATTAGCCTTTTGCTTCTTAGATTCATTAGGGGTATTTTCTCATCTGGTGAGAGCGCAATTGCCAAATTGTATATATTAGATGGTAAAAAAAAGGACAAAGCTTTTAAAGCATCAATCCTTTATCATATATCTTCTATGTGCGGTATTATATTAGCCTCTATAATGAGCACTTTTGCATATTTAACTAATAATGAAAATTTTTGGCGTTATTGTTATCTTGTTGCTGGAATAATGGGGATTATTACTTGCTTTATTAGAAGAGATAAAAGGCCTTTTGATAAGAATACAAAATTGGATATTGAAATAGGAAGCTTCAAATTATTATGGCAAATCAGATATCCTATATTGGCTATCATATTTACTACTGGACTATCCCACATAACTTACTTTGTTCCTTTTGTAATCATGAACAGCCTTGTGCCTATGGTGGCTAATATAGCAATATTAGATATGATGAGGCTTAACAGCGTTCTTTTGATTGTTGATATGATCCTGATAATTGCCTTGGGCAGATATCTTACGAGATATAATATTATAGGTATTAAGTCTGCAATACCTATTATTCTAGGAGCTATTATACCGATTTTATTTTGGAATATTCAGGGTGCTTCAATTGCTTATGTTACTTTTGTCAGGATTTGTATAGTGATGCTAGGGGTTGTTTTTATGATTCCTCAAAACATTATGTACAATAATATGTTCAAGGATTTGAAAGGAAAATATCTAATAATAGGTGTTTCTAACTCAATTGGTGCAGGGGTTATAGGTAAGCTTAGCCCGGCCCTCATATTCTATATATATTACAAATATAATAACATAGTAATAGCAGGGTTTTATATAAGTGCAATTAGCTTTCTTACGGCTTATTTTGTATTAAAATCTAGGAAATATCTGGCTTAGGAAAGTGGCGCGCCCTAAAGGATTCGAACCTCTGACCCACAGATTAGAAATCTGTTGCTCTATCCAGCTGAGCTAAGGGCGCATCCAATGTGTCACTTTATACACTAATTTTATCAATCATGCAACGGTTTCTTGTTAAAACCTATGATCTAAGGTATGAGATTTGATATAGCATTAATATTCAAAATCACATATATGCATGGCAGGCATAGGCAGCAGCTAATGCATCTGCTTCATCTTCGCTTTTTATATCTGCTTTTGGCATTATCATCCTCACCATATAGATTATTTGAGACTTATCAGCTTTGCCAGCGCCTGAGATAGTTTTTTTAATCTTGGTTGGTGAAAATTCTTTTAAAACCAAACCAGATTGCCCAATAGCAGACATAATCGCCCCTCTAGCATGGCATAATTTTATAGAGCTTTTTGCATTGATATTGATAAAAACTTCTTCCATTGCAACAATATTGGGATTGTATGTTCTTATAATTCTCTCTATTTCAGAGGCCAAAAACCCTAGCCTTGTTTCAAGATTATCAGTGCTTTGGGTAAGGATTGTGCCGCTTGCTATATAGTTTATAGAAGAATTAGAGGTATCAATAACACCATAACCAGTCTTAGTTAGTGCTGGATCGATTCCTAATATTATCATGCTTTAACTACTATAGTCTTGCCTAATTTATCATGTAGGGCTTGGTTCTTTTTTGTAAAGAAAATAGTCCAGATCCCTATAATAAAAAGGCTGTAGCCTAAAAATCTCCAAATCAGATTAAAGAGCTTGGGCCTTTTGCCCGTATTTTCGTCTACTATTCGCATTCCTAGCATATATTTCATTGGAGAACATCCAATATAATACCAGCTTCCGACAAAATATATTCCCATAGATATAATATGAATCAAAAGCATAGGTGTGGTGACTTCTATTATATCGCTTAGCCCTGCATAAGGGGCCATTTCAGGTGAGGCAAATAGCTCTGATACTGCTTGGGCATCTCTTATATCTACATCATGCTCTGCTAACATTGCTCCATATTTTCTTAAGAAGATATGTCTGTTTAATATAGAGGTGATAGGAGTAAAAAGCGCTGAAACCAGTAATATATCCATGGTAGATGTGATAATTCTTTTAAAAAAAGAAGGGTACGATACTTGCTTTGTGCTTTTTCCTTGTGTGCTCATTTTATCTCAATAATAAATCAAGTTTACTACCTAAAGTAATATCTATAAATTCTACATTTGTAGGTGATTCAGAAAATCTAGTTCTGATAGTTACAAATTGCTTTGGTGCTAGGCTAGACTTGGACTCACTCGCTATATGGCTTTTTAAAGTTCTATGGTTTTTGTCTAAAAGCCTTATTCTTACAGGGGCAAGAGGCACAGCTTCGCTGGACTCATTTACAATTTTATAATTTGCAATTATGTTTCTATGATCCTTGTCATATGCGATTGATATATCATGAACTTTAAGGCTCTTGCTTGTACCAATAACACCAAATAAAGGTAATTTATCTTGGAATAAAACCATAGATGTAAAAAATATTGCAAGGGCTAGTAAGATAGGAGTGATATAAAGATATGCAGGGATTCTGATCGGAAGTAACGCAGGAAGATTTATGCCTGTTTGAAACTTCTCTACAGGTTTGCCAACTCTATCAGAATTTGAGATAGAAAAGGCCCAATCACTCCCAGAGCCAGATTTTGCAGGTGGTGCAAACCATCCATGGCTGCATCTTGAGCACCTTACGCGTCTTCCTTTTGGCCCAATTTGAGAGGCTTGGACAACAAAACTAGTATAACATTCTGGACATGTCAGATACATTCAATCCTCTATCTGAAGTTGCTACGAATATTTATATCCCAAAATACTAAAGATGCAAAGATTTAAATTAAAAGCTACAATAGTTTAGGAGGTTTTTTTACAAGCTGTGCCGCACTAATCAATTTGCTAGAATTTATCTTTTTATAATGTATAATCCACCATTATGAGTGAAGATTTTTTTAAAGTTTTAGAGGGCTATAAGCGATTTCGTGAGAAATATGCAGTTGGTCACAAATCCGTTTTAAGATCACTTGCAACTCGGGGGCAAAATCCAAAGGCAATGGTGATTTCATGTTGTGATTCCCGGGTAGATCCTGGCTTGATGCTTCAATGTGATCCTGGGGACCTTTTTATAGTCAGGAATGTCGCTAATATCGTTCCTCCCTGCGAGATAGATGATAAGCATCATGGGACGAGCGCTGCGCTAGAATTTGGCATTAAATTTCTTGGAATTAAGGAATTGATTATTCTTGGCCACAGTAATTGTGGAGGTATAGAGGCTCTTTTGGCAAATCATGAGAAAAACCATAATGATTTTATTAGTAATTGGGTATCTGTTGTAGGTGCGCACCAATTTCAAAAGGATCAAATAGATGATTGTGCTAAATATTCCCTTAAGAATTCCTATAAAAATTGTATGAGTTTCTCTTGGGTCAGGGATAAGGTGACACATGGTGAGCTCAATATACATTTGTGGTTTTTTGATATTAAAACAGGCCAAATATACGTGCATGACAGTATTTTGGATGAATATAAGGTGATGGAGCCCTAAATAGAAATTTCATGGAATCTATAATGAACGATATTCGACTATATGAATATGATTCAAATTGGCCGAATATATTTAGCAACCAGGCGGAAGAAATAAGGAGCTGTTTGGGTCAGAATTGCCTAGAGATACATCATATAGGTTCTACATCTATTCCTGGGATGCTTTCTAAGCAGGATATTGATATTCTATGCATTGTAGAGGATTTGGAAGCATCAAGGATTCTAGATGATATTGGGTATCAATTTAAGGGAGAATATAATATTCCTTTAAAATACTCTTATTCGAAAAATACAGAAGATTTTAAGGTTAATCTCCATATAGTTAAGCCCTCTCATGGCTTTATATCGCTTAACCTAAAATTTAGGGATTATTTACGGCAAGAGAAGGATATAGCGCTTCAGTATGCCTCGCTTAAAAGGAAGATTCTTGAGGATCCTATATCGAGCGAAAGAACACAAATGGGTATAAGCAAGTATAATTTAGATAAAAATCTTTTTATAAAAGATATTCTGAATAAAGCTGGATTTGATGATTTTATAGTGAATTTTGTCCTTCACCATAAGGAATGGGAGGAATATCATCGCATTAGAAAGGGTGAGATTTTCAATGAAGATAATATTATATATGACCCAAATCACCCAACTATTACTGCCGAAAATCATTATCATTTTGTTCTTTATAAGGGGGCTGAGATAGTGTCAGTTGCGCATATAGAATTTTGGGATGAAAAGACAGCAATTTTGAGGCCCTTTGCCACGGACCGCAAGCATCAAGGTAAGGGCTATGGCTCTTATTTCTTACGTTTTTTAGAGAGGTGGCTGAAGTCTCAAGGTAAATTAATTGTTAAACTTCATGCGAGTAATGATGCTGTGGAATTCTATAAGAATAGGGGCTATAAGGAGATGGAGTTTGATGAAGAATCGCTTTTTAAAAATTGCACAGATTTGGGTAAGGAATTGTAGATACCGGATATTTTGCTAGCAAAATTCCGGCATGACAATGGGAGAGAAAACGGGTATGACAGGGGTATTAAAATAGCCAGTATAAAACACTGTCATGCCTGACTTGATTGGGCATCCATTAGCCATTGAGGCAAAAAATGGGTAAAGCTAGATCCCATCTTCCATTTCACCAAAATTGAATAATTCATATGCTGTTTGATAATAGCTTACAGCTAGATTATTTAGCTTTGTATTAGGATTCATGAGGGTCCTTGTATCTCCATCAATCACAAAAGTTGCTGGATTATTATTAGGGTTTAATATTACCAGATTTTCGGCTTCCAGATAACCAAGGGCTTGGTAATTAGAGATTAGCGCTCTTTTTGGGGCATTTTTTATAAGATCCTGGCCAAAGAACTTACTTCTGTAGGAAAAGTTTAGCAGCCCTAGAATAGTTGGTGCAATGTCTATTTGGCTCGCAAGATTTGATATAGTGCCAGGTTTTACAAAATTAGGTGCATAGATTATTAAAGGTATATGGAAATCTTTTGACTCTAGGTCATTGAATTTGTGCGCTGCACTTACATGGCTTGAAGTTATGACAAAAATAGTATCTTTGAACCAAGGTTTACTTCTAGCCTCTTCTAAAAATGTTCCCACTGAGGCATCTACATATTGTGCATATAAATTTTCTGCTGATTTACTTGATATGTTGCTTGAGAATTTGGCAGGGATGTTATGTCTATTTGTATTTATTATTGAGAAAAAGCTCTTGTTTCTTTTATATCTCGCATCGTATTTTTTGAGGGCTTTAGAGAATACATCCTCGTCTGAGATGTGGAGGGGGCTAAAGTTTGAGATTTCGCTAGATATGAAGTTAGTTTTATCAGTTAGCATAAAATGGTTTAAAATACAAAAATTCTCTATGTTATGGAGAAAGCCATAGCTACCATAAAATATGTCTGTAACATAGCCATTATCTCTAAAGGCTGAGCCGATATTATATAGGTTGCGGCTATTTTTTCTGTTGATAATACTGCTTCCAGGCAATGGTGGGATTGATAAAATAAGCGACTCAATACCCCTTAGTTGGTTTAGGCCTGTCGCATAGAAATTAGTGAAAAATAAACTTTCTTTTTGGAGTTTGTCCAAATTAGGCACTATATCCCCGTTATTGCCAGAGAATGAGAAATTTTGAGCTCCAATACCATCCATCATGATTATTATAATATTCTTTTTAGAGAAAGGGAGGTTGCTTGCAATATTCCTGTTTAAATTTTCTTTGTTTATAAAGAAACTATCTTTTTGTAAGAGTCTTTTTTTAATTAGGTCAAGGCTAGCATATGAACTTCTAGTAGGATAAAATTTGAGGTAGTTAATGTTGCCATCTATATATGCACGTAGTAATTCAAAATGACTATTTTTGCTGATTTCATGAGCATATTTGTTAGTTTTTGGCCCAATTTTTTCAGAATCATATATAGCCCCTATAGCGAGAGCGGAGACAATCATAGCTAGAATTAATTTTCTAGAGGGCCTGTGAATACTGTATTTTAATGTAAAAAAGCTCATAAGAGCTGATAGAGCAAAAACTACAGCAGCGCTTAAGTAAAAGAATGTGATATTCTCAAATAAGGATGGGATATGAGTTATATTGAGAATATAATATATAGCAACAAAATTAAAAGCACTTTTGAGTTCTAGCCAAAAAAGCAGCTGTGCAATAATGCTTGAGGTAAGAATGAGGTTAAATATAAAATGTCCTAAAATTCTTGCTATATTAAATTGTTGAAGGGCAAGCACTATGGGTAGCCAAAAAAAGCTTGCGACCAAGTCGGATAGGATTCCAGCTGCAAAGGCTGAGAATATTGCCCCTGCATCCATCTCTACCTGCCCACTTGATAGAATAGCGAGAGTAATTCTTAGCAAAAAAAATGCTATAAAATAGATTCTAACAAAGATATTATTTAGGTAGTGTTTTATCAGGAAAGCTAATTCTTTTGATTTATCCATTTTTTTTAAATCCTAAATCTCTATAGTTTAAAGCTTCAGCAAGATGTATTTTAGATACTTGTTTGTTGCCTTCCATATCAGCTATGGTTCTAGCAACTTTTAGTATCTTGTTATAAGATCTCACAGAAAGCTTATATCTCTCAGCTGCATTATTTAAAAGATCAATGCTTCCGTCAACAGGTATAGCGAAATCTTTAATTAATTTTCCCTCCATTCTTGCATTAGTGCTAATATTGTAACCTTCAAACCTTGATTTCTGTATGGCTCTGGTTTTTGCTACTCTTTGCCTAATTTCACTGGATGACTCCCCTTCCAGGCCTTCATCATTGTTGATATAAAATTTGTCATAAGATAATTCTATTGTGATATCAAACCTATCTAATATAGGGCCAGATATTTTGGATTGATATTCAGAGATACAATTTGGAAATTTTTTACAAGATCTCTCAACATCTCCTGCATAGCCACACCTGCAAGGGTTCATAGCTACAACAAGCTGGAATTTAGCGGGGTAGGTTGCATGAAAATTTGACCTAGATATAAGGATTCTCCCATTTTCCATTGGTTGCCTAAGAGATTCTATGACATTAGATGGAAATTCTGGTAATTCATCTAAAAATAATATTCCATTATGCGCTAGAGAAATTTCTCCAGGCTTTACATTCCTGCCTATCCCACCTCCTACAAGGGCCGCTCTGGAGCTTGAATGATGTGGGGACCTAAAAGGCCTTTGTGATTTAAGGCTAAATTCCTGCTCTGATATGCTAGCGACCATCATTGTTTCTAATACTTCTATTGCTGTCATATGTGGTAGAATCCCGGGCATTCTAGACGCAAGCATAGATTTGCCAGATCCTGGTGGCCCTGACATGAGAAGATTATGCTCCCCTGAAGCTGCTATTTCTACTGCTCTTTTCGCAGATTCTTGCCCCCTTACGTCAGACATATCTGGGAAGTATGGTGTTGTAGAGGTTTGGGGTAATTTGGGGGGTGATATTTGCTTTTCCCCCTTGAAGTGACTGACGAGGTCAAAAAGGCTTTTAGCAGGTAGAATTCCATCATTGCCTGAAAAGGCGGCTTCTTCTCCATTAGAATACGGGCATATTAGCCCCATCTCATGCGAGCTTGAGGCAATTGCGGCCGGTAATATACCGCTAATAGGCAGGATTCTACTATCAAGGGATAATTCCCCTGCTACTAGATAATTTCTGATTTCCTCAATTGGTAGGATTTCCATTGAACAAAGTAAAGAGACGGCTATCGGTAGGTCGAAATGACTTCCTTCTTTGATAAGATCAGCTGGAGCTAGGTTGATTACTATTTTTTTTGATGGTAGGGCCAGCCCCATAGATGCTAGTGAGGCTTTTACCCTCTCGCGGGATTCCCCTATGGTTTTATCGGCAAGGCCTACTATAATAAAATTCTCCATTCCAGAAGTAATTTGCGCCTGTACGTCGACTTCTATAACCTCCAGCCCTGAAAGAGTGTAGCTAGATATTCTTGTAATCACATTTCCTCTATTTCAATTATAAGTAGCATATTATATATATTTATTCACCTAATCAAGTCCTTATTTTGGTTTAGTCCACATATGCTCATTTATCAAAGGATTTTGATGCGTTATTTTGAAGCAAAGACTTGTATATATCGTGAAAATTTGTTTTAATGCATCTACTTGTAAAAAAAGGAGTGATTTAAGTGGGGTCGAATTTCAAAGAGAATGATTTTTTATTCGGTGGTAATAGTGTTTTTATTGAGGAAATTTATCAAAAATACATACAGAACCCATCTTCTGTTGATGCGTCTTGGCAAGAATTTTTTAGAAATTATGCTGACCAAAATGGTAAAATGCGTCCTAATTGGGAGGGGTTTGCAAAAGTTGTAGGAGTTGCTCCATCTGCGCCTGAAGGTAGCAAAAGCAAAGGGAAGCCTGTAGCTTCAGGTGGAAAGTTTTTAGCGGAAAGAATCATAGATGAATACAGGAATAGGGGGCATTTGCTTGCTTATTTAGACCCTTTGAAGATAGAAAAAATTAGCTCCAAGGAAGAAATAGGATTAAGCCCTGAATCTATGGGTATTTCTTCGGATCTTCTTGGCGAAATTGTGGATACAAAATTTGGTAAGGTTACAATCTCTAGCCTAATTGATATTTTAGAAGATATTTATTGCAGGGGTATAGGTGTGGAGTTTTCTCACCTAGAAAGCAAGCTAGAGATCAATTGGCTCAATGACTTTATCGAATGTGAATATGCGGAAGGGTTCACTAAGGAGCAAAAATCTTCAATGCTTGAGAATTTGATGGCTGCAACTAGCATGGAACAATATCTTCATGTGAAATATCCTGGTGCTAAAAGGTTTTCTATAGAAGGTGGGGAGGCATATGTTGCTGCTCTTGAATATTCAGTAGAGCATTTTGCAAAGAATGGAATAAAGGAAGCAGTAATTGGTATGGCTCATAGAGGTAGGTTAAATACTCTGACTAGAGCTATGGGTAAGTCTTACAGGGCTTTGTTCTCCGAGTTTAACGGTAATAGTGCCTTTCCTCCCGAGTTAGGTATTGCTGGAGATGTTAAGTACCATATGGGTTATGATAATAATAGAGATATTAATGGTAATAAGATTGGCTTGTCGCTTCTTCCCAATCCTTCGCATCTAGAGGCTGTGAATCCTGTTGTAGCTGGAAGAGTTAGGGCTTCTCAAGACGCTATGGGTGATGCGGCAAGAGAGAAGGTTGTTGGAATTTTGGTGCATGGCGATGCTGCTTTTGCGGGGCAAGGTATTGTTGCTGAATCTTTGATTATGTCTACTTTGAATGCTTACAATACGGGTGGAATATTGCATTTTGTTATAAACAACCAGGTGGGTTTTACAGCTAGCCCACAAGATGCAAGGTCATCCAGATATTCTACAGATATTGCTAAATCTGCTGGCTTGCCTGTATTCCATGCGAATGGAGATGATGTAGAATCAGTGATTATGGCGACAAGATGCGCTTTAGAATTTAGGCAAAAATTTAAAAAGGATGTAGTTGTAGAGATTATTTGCTATAGGAAATATGGGCATAATGAAGGTGATGAGCCATTTTATACGCAGCCTACAATGTATTCCATAATCAAGCAAAAGCAAACTCCTCCAGATATTTATGCTCAGAAGTTGATATCAGAAGGAAATTTAACGCAAGATGAATATAATCAGATGATTGCAAGATTTAAGGATCATCTTGATAAAGAATTTGAAGCCGCAAATAATTACAAGGCGCCAGCATTTAAATTTTCTGGCTTATGGAAGGATTTTAAAAGGGATGGAGGCGAGGTTCAAACAGGCGTTGCTAAAAGTAAGTTAGTGGATATAGGCACCAAGCTTTGCCAAATTCCCGATCATTTTACTGTTAATTCTAAGCTAAAGAAATTATTTGATGCTAGAGCTGCAGGGCTTAAAAGTAAACAACCAATTGATTGGGCAACAGCAGAGCAATTGGCGTTTGCAACTTTAATAGACGACAAGATAAACATCAGGATTACAGGTCAGGATGCGGGTAGGGGGACTTTTTCTCATAGGCATTCGGTACTTCATGATCAAAAAAATGGCAGTAACTATCTTCCATTAAATAATTTTGGTGGAAAGGGTAGATATGAAGTAGCAAATAGCAATTTATCTGAATATGGTGTTATGGGGTTTGAGTTTGGCTATTCTATTTACGACCCAAGAAATTTGGTAATTTGGGAAGCGCAGTTTGGTGACTTTGCAAATGGTGCTCAAATTATATTTGACCAATTTATTAGCTCTTCGGAGACGAAATGGATGCAAATGTCGGGATTAATCCTATTGCTTCCTCATGGCTTTGAAGGACAAGGGCCAGAACATTCTTCTGCAAGGTTAGAGCGTTATTTGCAGGCCTGCGCAGAAAATAATATACAAGTGGTTAATCCAACTGCTCCTTCTTCTATTTTTCACTTGCTCAGAAGGCAGGTTTTAAGAGATTTCAGGAAGCCGCTTGTGGTAATGACTCCAAAGTCTCTTTTAAGGCATAAGCTTGCAGTATCAAGCCTCTCCAAGATGGATAAGGGGAGTTCGTTTGAAACCGTGATTGATGATCAAACAGATAAGCCGCAAGAAATCAAAAGAATAGTTATTTGTTCTGGGAAGATATATTACGATTTATTTGAAGCTTGCGCACAATCAAATAGAAGAGATGTTGCCATTATTAGACTAGAGCAATTATATCCTCTCCCTAAAGCAGAGCTAAAGAAAATATTTGCTAGATATGGGAAAGTAGCTGATATAATATGGGCCCAAGAAGAGCCAGAAAATATGGGTGCATGGGCGTTTGTAAGGCATAGAATTATGGAGCTACTAGGTGGCAAACCGCTGTCTTATGCCGGTAGGCCTAATGCTGCATCCCCAGCGGTTGGCTATATGTCTGTTCATAAACTTGAGCAAGAAGAGATTGTAAACAAAGCCATTGGCTTAAAATAATAATTAAGGAAGGAAGAATATGAGTGTTGAAATTAAAGTTCCAGCTTTAGGCGAGTCGGTAACAGAGGCTACAATTGCTAAGTGGCATAAGAAAGAAGGTGAAGAAATAGCGCGAGACGAGCTATTGCTTGAATTAGAAACAGAGAAGGTGACTTTAGAGGTAAATGCTCCCGTCAGTGGAGTTATCACATCCATTAAGAAGAAAGAAGGGGATGTTGTTGAAGTGGGAGAAGTGGCGGGCCTTATGAAAGAAGGCCAGGTCTCAGCTAAATCCTCTGCTCCTAAAGTGGAAGCTAAGCAAGCTGCGCCTTCTAATCAAGCTCAATCTCCGTCTAACATGCTACCACCTTCAGCTGCAAGGATTGTTGCTGAAAATTCTTTAGATCCAACCTCAATTCAGGGTACTGGTAAAGGTGGTAGAATAACAAAAATTGATGCTATAAATGCATCTGCTAATATTGCCAATGCTGGGCCAAGAGAAGAGCGTATTAAAATGTCTAGGCTGAGGAAAACTATAGCGCAAAGGCTCAAAGATTCACAAAATACTGCTGCTATATTGACTACTTTTAATGAAATAGATATGACTAATGTCATTAATGTTAGGAAGCAATATAAAGAGGCTTTTCAAAAAAAATATGGCGTTAAGCTAGGCTTTATGTCCTTTTTTGTGAAAGCTGTAGTTGGCGCTCTCGGTGAAGTTCCAGCAGTTAATGCCATGATTGAGGGAGATGATTTAGTTTACCGTAAATATTGCGATATTGGCGTTGCCGTTGGTACAGAGCAGGGGCTTGTAGTACCGGTATTGAGGGATGTACAGCAAAAGAGCTATGCTGAGATTGAAATGGAGATAGCTGAATATGGCAAGAAAGCTAGAGAAGGCAAAATAGCTATGTCTGACCTAGCTGGCGGTACTTTCACTATATCTAATGGTGGAGTTTATGGATCTCTCTTATCCACTCCGATTATTAACCCTCCTCAATCTGGTATCTTGGGTATGCATAAGACTCAGGAAAGGCCAGTTGCTATTGATGGAAAGGTTGAGATTAGGCCTATGATGTATATTGCGCTTTCTTATGACCATAGGATTATAGACGGCAAGGAAGCGGTTACATTCTTGGTTAGAGTCAAAGATTTTATCGAGAATCCTGAAAGATTACTGATAGGCATTTAACCAATCTAACATAGATTAGAGGGCTAAAGGTAGGTCGAGGGACTGATGAAAGTAAAGTTCTATCCTTTTTCAGCTGTGCCTTGCCCTCACCTCTTCTGCATCACTATTGCCCATCCCAAGAAATTTGCGTTACCATCTTTGTCTCCATAAATACATCTGGCCATATAATGTAGCTGGAATTTGCCTTCTATATTAGAGATTATTTCGCTGGCCTTCAGCCTTGGGTAACCGTATTTTTCTATATCTTCTGGATTGTCAGGATTATCCTTATTGCCTGAAATATTGATCCAAAAGCCTCCTTCTTTGATAGAGGATGCGCATTTTTCTACAAAAATATCTCTATATTTTGCGTCCCTAAAAGTATGCATTAGACCCTTGTCAAATATAACGTCATATTCTTTTTCCAATATGCCATCTTTCATAAAGTCTTTTTGAAAAAATTCAGCATTACTATTTTGTGTTTTTGCATTAAACCTAGCTTCTCTGAGGGCCTCTTCTGAAATATCTATTCCGTGATAATCAAATCCCATTGATGATAAATATATGCCATTTATGCCTTCCCCGCAGCCAACTTCAAGTACGGATGATCCAGGGCTTATAAAATGCCCGAATAACCTCTCCATTTCTTGTGAGGGGTTTTTATCTTTCCAAGGCGTATCATTTTGCAAAAAGCGCTTGTTCCAATCTTCTGTTTGCTGAGAATATGCCATTATCTTCTTCTCCTAAGTCTCTTATATGCAGCAATATTTTTCCTGTGGTCTGAATAGTTTGTGGCAAATCTATGCCCCCCCTTGCCATCAACAACAAAATATAATTCTTTTGTTTTTAATGGCTTAATCACAGCCTCTATAGATTTCAATCCCGGGCAAGAAATAGGGGTGGGTGGAAGACCCTTTACATAATATGTATTGTAGTCTGATTTGATTTTAAGATCCTTTCTGGTAAGCATTCTACCAAGCTTTTTCTTGCCATGAGTTATAGCATAGATACTTGTTGGGTCTGCTTGTAACTTCATGTTTTTCTTAAGCCTATTGATAAATACGGCTGCAATTCTAGGCTTTTCTTGGTCATATAGAGCTTCTTTTTCAACAATCGATGCTAGAGTCAAAACATCAAGCCTTGTTTTTAACGGGGAATCAGGCTCTAATTCTTCCATCACTATATCCAATATAGTAGACATATTTCTTTTCATATCTAGGAGTATTTTGCTTCGCTGATCTCTGAAGCTAAAATAGTAAGTACTAGGCATTAGAAAGCCTTCAGTTACATTCTCCTCTATATCACCTATAAGCCTTGGCTCATTTTTTAATTTAGCAATAACATTGTATACAAGCTCTCCTTCAGTGACTAGGAATTTATGATTTATAGACTTGCCGCTAGATAAAGTGCGGATTACTCTTAGGGCAGATACTCCTTTTATAAAAGAATATTCCCCACTTTTGAGGGGGCTTTTAACCAAATCATATGATGCAGATATTGCATAAAATAACGTAGGAAGATGTATAATCTGTTCCTTTGATAATTGAAGGGTGATTTGCTTTATTGTTGATCCAGGCTCAATTATTACAATTTTGTCTTCTTTGAGTGGCCCTGGTATTAGCAAATATACTAAAATTAAGCTCAATAAGGAGAGCATACATGCTAAACTTAGGAATAATTTTATTGCGTTTGGTCTAAAGATTTTTGCTTTATACATCAAAGCTATAGCCTAACAATGTCCAATAGTAGGTGAGTAGGAAGTGTTGTCTATCCCAATTTGCGCAAGAGCGCTAGACCATTTATCCTCTTTTTCGTCAGCAAATATTAAGTCTGGGGAAGAGTTTGTAACTATCCAATCTCCATTTTCTATCTCGCCTTCTAACTGACCTTCGCCCCATCCTGAATACCCTAGCATAAAGATGCTTTTTTCTGGGCCAGAGCCTGTCACTATATCTTTT